>VOFJ01002669.1_pt1 | contig 31670 bp, 41 predicted proteins | sample 5384081 | NCBI WGS metagenome assembly VOFJ01 (sample SAMN12384729, study PRJNA508395) | human gut metagenome | isolation source: healthy gut I | host: Homo sapiens | reverse complement strand
ATGACTTTGAATGTAATGCTTTCGGCAACGACTCATGCCGGTAGGAGATTACATAAAGGATGAGATCCGTGCGATTGCGGAAGACATCGGACTGATGGTTGCACATAAAAAAGGACAGCCAGGAGATCTGTTTTATACCGGACAATGATTATGCCGGATTTATAGACAGAGAGTGCGGGGGAAATGGTTCCGCCGCCGGGCAACTTTGTGTCGGTGGACGGAGAGATTTTAGGGCGGCACAAGGGAATTACATTATACGATCGGACAGCGCAAAGGACTCGGGATTGCGTTTGGATATCCGGTGTTTGTGACAGAGATACGCCCGGAGACAAATGAGGTAGTTCTCGGAAGTGATAAAGATGTGTATACAAACCGGCTGTATGCGAATCAGCTGAACTTTATGGCGCTCTCCGACATTGAGGAGCCGGTTCGCCTGAAGGCAAAGATCCGGTACTCGCATGCGGGAAGCTGCTGCACCGTGCGGCGCACCGGTGCGGATGAGATCTGCTGTGAATTTGAAGAGCCGGTGCGCGCCGTGACACCGGGACAGGCAGTGGTGCTGTACGACGGAGACTATGTCGCGGGAGGCGGCGTGATCACACGCGCTTAAGCGCCTGCATCACAGGGCAAACGTGCGGATTGCATGCGCGACGCCGCTGTTTTCATTGGAGCGCGTCACAAAGTCTGCGATCTCCTTCACTTCCGGCAAGGCATTTTCCATGGCGACGCCGATCGCTGCGGTTTTTAAAATGTCGATGTCGTTCTGGGTGTCGCCGCAGGCAAGCGTCTCTTCGATATCGACGCCGAGGTGCGAACAGAGCAGGGTGAGACCGTTTCCTTTGGTGACGCCCGCTCTGGTGAATTCCAGATTGTGGTAGCCGCCGGAGAGAAAGGTGATCTCGGGGTGCTCTGACAGGATCTGCATCACTTCGTCGCGGTAGAGAAAAGTGCCGTCCTCCTGCGGATAAAAATTCAGCGTCATCTTCTGGACGTTCAGATTGTGGACGCGGATATAGGCAGCGAGATCATCGGTGAAGGTTCTGGTCCGGTGAATGTAGCGTTTGATTGATGTGGGCATGTCCAGGCAGTCGATCTTTCCCTCACAGGAACGCTGGCTGAAGCCGTCGCCATTGATAAAAGCATCCATATGGATGCTCTTTTTTTTGCAGTTCTTCGATGATGGGGCATACAAGCGCAGGCTCCATCGCAGATTCATGGATGCAGAGGCGATCCGGCAGATGATAGACGGCAGCACCGTTGGAGGTGATGGCATAGGAGACGCCGAGACCGGATAAAAGTGTGACGGGAAGCCCGGCGTAAGGGCGTCCGGTCGATATGGCAACGTGAATTCCGCGGGAGGAAGCTTCGCGAATGGCGTCCTGATCCTCCTTTGAGATCTCACTTTGTCCGTTAAAAAAGAGTGCCGTCCATATCGAGGGCAATCAGACTGACAGGCTGTTTCATAGTCGAGTATCCTTTCTGTAAATGTATCTACAGAATGATACAATAAAATGGGAAAACAATCAAGAAACGGCGGTGCCGTGGCGCGGATTGCAGGAAACATTGGAAAATACTTGCACCCGGCATGGGGAAATGGTAAGATGTGGCTTGATAAGCAAGAACGGATGATAGAGAGGATACGGGAATGACCAGAGAGGAATTTGCGACACTTGTGGGAAGCAGACCGGTGATATTGGACGGCGCGACAGGAACGAATCTGCAGAAAGCAGGAATGCCGGTCGGGGTCTGCCCGGAGCAGTGGATTCTGGAGAACCCGGGGGTTCTGATAGAATTGCAGGAGCGCTATGTGGAGGCGGGCACCGATATTTTGTTCGCGCCCACCTTTACGGCAAGCCGGATCAAGCTGGAGGAGTACGGACTGGAGAATTCTCTGGTGCAGATGAACCGTGAGCTGGTGGCACTCTCAAAGCGCGCGGCAGGCGGCAGGGCATATGTGGCGGGCGATCTGACGATGACGGGACGGCAGCTTTATCCGCTCGGCGATCTGATGTTTGAAGATCTGGTGGAAGTGTATAAGGAGCAGGCGAAGGTGATCTGCGAGGCGGGAGCGGATCTTTTGTCGTGGAGACCATGATGAGTCTTCAGGAATGCCGTGCTGCGGTTATTGCTATCCGCGAGGTGTGTGATCTCCCGATTATGGTGTCGCTGACCTACAATGAGGATGGGCGGACGCTCTACGGAACTGATCCGGCAACTGCGGTGATTGTGCTGCAGAGCCTCGGAGCGGATGCTGTGGGATTGAACTGTTCCACCGGACCGGAGGCGATGATTGATCCGGTACAGCAGATGGCGGAGTATGCGACGATTCCGCTTCTGGCAAAGCCGAATGCCGGTATGCCGGAGCTCTGTGACGGCGTGACCGTGTATCGTACCACGCCGGAGGAGTTTGCGTCAGTCGGCGCGAAGCTTGTGGAGGCGGGCGCGGCGATTATCGGTGGATGTTGCGGCACGACACCGGAGCATATCCGTGCATTAAAGCAGGCGGTGGGTTCCATGCCGGTGCATATGCCTCTCACAAAGAAAAAGACGTATGCTCGCCTCGGAGCGGATGCATGTGGAGATTCAGCTTGACGGTAAGTTCATGGTGATCGGAGAGCGGATCAATCCGACAGGAAAGAAAAAGCTGCAGGCGGAGTTAAAAAGAGGGAAGTCTTAGTATGGTGCGCACTATGGCGACGGAGCAGGAGGAGAACGGCGCACAGATTCTGGACATCAATATGGGAATGAACGGAATTGACGAGAAGCAGATGATGTTAGACGCCATCTATGAGGTGACTTCCACGGTAGATCTGCCGCTCTGCATCGATTCCAGCCATGTGGATATCATCGAGGCGGCGCTGCGCATCTATCCGGGACGTGCGCTTGTCAATTCCATTTCTCTGGAAAAAGAAAAGATCGAGTATCTGCTGCCGATCGCGAAGAAGTACGGTGCCATGTTTATCTTGCTGCCGCTCTCGGACGAGGGGCTGCCGAAGGATTCTGCGGAAAAGCACGGGATCATCCGTGAGATCTTAAGACGCGCGGAAGCGATCGGCATGGGAAAAAGAGGACATTGTGGTGGACGGACTGGTGGCGACGATCGGTGCCAATCCGAAGGCGGCGCTGGAGTGTTTTGAGACATTTTCTTTCTGCAAAAATGAGATGGAACTGCCGACGGTCTGCGGACTGTCCAACATTTCGTTCGGACTTCCGGAGCGCTCCTATGTCAACACGGCATTTCTCACGATGGCGATCGGAAACGGCCTTTTACGATGGCGATTGCCAATCCTTCCCAGGAACTTCTGATGAATGCGGCATTTGCATCGGACATGCTTCTGAACAAGGAGGAGAGCGGCATCCGCTATATCGGGCGCATGAATTATCTGTCCGAGAAGCATGAGGGCATGGAACATGTGTGGGTACCTGTCGGGACGGCGAAGGGCGCTGCCGTGAAAGGTACTGCCGCGGGACAGGCGGGAAACGCAGGCGGCGCAAAAGATTCCGGGAACGCGAATGAGGCGCGCAGTGCGGTTTTTACGGCGGTCTTAAAGGGCAATAAGAATCATATTTTAGACGAGGTCAAACATGCGTTAGACACCGGGGAGAAGCCGGATGACATCATCAACGGACATCTGATCCCGGCGATCAACGAGGTCGGCGAGCTGTTCGACAAGCAGAAGTATTTTCTGCCGCAGCTGATTTCTTCTGCGAATACGATGAAGGTGGCGATCGAATATTTAGAGCCGATGTTAGCACGCTCGGACAAGGAGCCGAAGGCAACGCTCGTCGTGGCGACCGTGGAGGGTGATATCCATGACATCGGGAAGAATCTTGTGGTGCTGATGCTGAAAAATTACGGGTATCATGTGATTGATCTGGGAAAAGATGTCCCGGCAGATCTGATTGTAGATACTGCGATGAAAGAAAACGCAAGGGTGATAGGGCTCTCCGCGCTGATGACGACGACGATGATGCGCATGAAGGACGTGGTGGAGCTTGTCAAAGAGCGCGGATGTACGGCGAAGGTTGTCATCGGCGGTGCGGCGATCACGGAAAGCTTTGCGGAGGAGATCGGTGCGGACGGCTATTCCAAGGATGCGGCGGAATGTGTGAAACTGGTGGATCGTCTGTTGGAGGAAGAGTAGAAGGCGAAAAAGCGGTCTTTTTCCGCCTTCAAACTGCCCCGGGAAAATAGATGCAAAAAATAGAAAAAAAGTGTTGACTTTTTGCAATACGGATAGTATACTAATCAAGTCGGTTGCGGTAGCGACCGATGAATATGGGATCTTAGCTCAGCTGGGAGAGCATCTGCCTTACAAGCAGAGGGTCATAGGTTCGAGCCCTATAGGTCCCATAGATATCAATATAATATGGCGGAATAGCTCAGTTGGCTAGAGCACACGGTTCATACCCGTGGTGTCGAGAGTTCAAATCTCCCTTCCGCTACTAGAGAGTCCTCGGGAATACAAGTAGTTGTGTGTCCGGGGATTTTTGTTCTTTCATAGGAAAAGGCTTGAAAGTGAGGGTATCATGAGAGTAGGAATGGGTTACGACGTGCATCAACTGGTTGAGGGCAGAGATCTGATCATCGGCGGTGTCAGGATCCCGCATACGCTTGGTCTGCTCGGACATTCGGATGCGGATGTGCTGCTTCATGCGATTATGGATGCGCTTTTGGGCGCGGCGGGATTAGGCGATATCGGAAAGCATTTTCCGGACACTGATCCGCAGTATAAGGGAATTTCCAGTATGAAGCTGCTCTCCCATGTGGCGGAATTGATCCGGGAGAAGGGCTATGTGGTGGAGAACATTGATGCGACGATCATTGCGCAGAAGCCGAAGATGCGCCCGCATATCCCGCAGATGGAGGAAAACATCGCGGGAACGCTCGGCATCAGCACGGATCAGGTCAATGTCAAGGCGACCACGGAGGAGGGACTTGGCTTTACCGGAACGGAGGAAGGGATTTCCTCACAGGCGATCTGCGCGCTTTCCAGTTTTTATGAGGGAAGTTTTACTGTGGCGGACTCTGCGGCGGGCTGCGCGGGCTGCGGCGGCTGCGGACGAAACGTACAATGAGCTAAGAAGAACTCAGGCGGCTGCAGACGAAACATGCAGTGAAAAAAGATTGACAAAAACACAGGAAGTGCATAAACTATAGTAGGCAGGAGAGGTATCTTCTGCCGGTAAAAAGATGAATTGGAAAAGCGAAGATCGGAAAGAGTAAGGATTCGGACATTTCGTCAGAGAGAGACTGTCACCGGCTGAAAGCAGTCTTGGAAGAGAGAGTCCCCAAGTGCCTCCGTGAGCTGATCCGGCGAGAGTCATCTGCACCGCAGGATGCAGGGATGCCGTAGCTGGGTACGTCTGGCATACGTTACATGCGTCAAGTGAAATCATATGATTTTTAGTAGAGTGGAACCGCGGATCATTTCGTCTCTAGGAGACGGATGATCCTTTTTTTTGTAATAGGGAAACTTTGTTCTGGTTTGTATGTGGAAAGGAATGGGAAGAGATGGGTATCCTAAGGTATATGAAGGAAGAGTTTCAGGTAATCAAGGAACGCGATCCGGCGATCAAAAGTTCGATGGAAGTTTTGCTTTATCCGACATTTCATGTTATGCTAAGCTACAGAAGGGCGCATAAGCTTTATCTCAAAGGGCATTATTTCTGGGCGCGGTTTATTTCGCAGCGCGCAGCCAGGAAAACAGGCATTGAGATCCATCCGGGAGCGACGATCGGCAAGGGATTTTTTATCGATCACGGAAGCGGCGTCATCATCGGCGAGACGTCGATCATCGGAGATAACGTGACGCTGTATCAGGGCGTGACACTTGGCGGTACCGGCAAGGAGACCGGAAAGCGTCATCCGACGATCGGGAACAATGTCATGACCAGTGCCGGGGCGAAGATTATCGGTTCTTTTACAGTCGGGGATAATTCCAAGATCGGCGCCGGAAGCGTCGTCATCGAGGAAGTGCCGCCGAACTGCACCGTGGTCGGAGTGCCGGGACGCGTTGTAAAGCGTGACAATATCAGGACACCGCAGGATGACATGGATCAGGTGCATCTTCCGGACCCTGTGAAGGAGGATATCACCGTGCTGCAGCATGAGAATGCCGAACTGGTGAACCGTGTGCTGGATCTGGAAAAAAGAAGTGCGTATTTTAAGCACGGGAGCCGGAGCGTCACAGGAATAATAAGAATAAAAAAGAAACGGAGAATACCAAAGTGGAGAGATAAGTTCAAATTTTACAATACACTGACAAGAAATATCGATACGGTGATTCCGCATGAGGATGGAAAGATTGCCATGTATACCTGCGGACCAACGGTATATCATTACGCGCATATCGGCAATCTGCGCACCTACATCATGGAGGATGTGCTGGAAAAAGCACTGCGTTATGTGGGCTACGATGTAAAACGTGTCATGAATATCACGGACGTGGGACACCTTTCCTCCGATGCGGATACCGGTGAGGATAAGATGTTAAAAGGTGCGAAGCGCGAGCACAAGACGGTGATGGAGATTGCGAAGTTTTACACGGACGCGTTTTTCGATGACTGCAAAAAGTTAAATATCAAGCGTCCGGACGTTGTGGAGCCGGCAACCAACTGCATCCCGGAGTTTATTCACATGATCGAGGTGCTGCTGGAGAAGGGCTACGCTTATGTGGCAGGCGGAAATGTCTATTTTGACACTTCCAAGCTGGACGACTATTATGTTTTTTCTTCCCAGAGCGAGAAAGAACTGTTAGTCGGTGTGCGCGACGATGTGGAGGAGGACGTCAATAAGCGGAACAAAAATGATTTCGTTCTGTGGTTTACAAAGTCCAAATTCGAGGATCAGGCGCTCAAATGGGATAGTCCGTGGGGCGTGGGATACCCGGGATGGCATATCGAGTGTTCCTGCATCAGCATCAAGCATCTGGGTGAATATATGGATATCCACTGCGGCGGCGTGGACAATATTTTTCCGCATCACACCAACGAGATCGCACAGTCCGAGAGCTATCTGGGACACAAGTGGTGCGGTTACTGGTTTCATGTGAACCACTTAAACGACAAGTCGGGCAAGATGAGCAAGTCGAAGGGGGATTTCCTTACGGTGTCGCTTCTGCAGGAAAAAGGATACGATCCGATCGTGTACCGTATGTTCTGCCTGCAGTCCCACTACAGAAAGCCGCTTGAGTTTTCCTACGAGGTGCTGGACAACATGAGCGTTGCCTACAACAAAAAGCTTGTGAAGAGAATCGCGGATCTGAAGGCGGACGGCACAGTGGATGAGGGTAAATTTGCAGAGTACAAGGAAAAATTCTGTGATGCCATTTCCAATGACCTGAACACTTCCATGGCGATTACAATCGTCTATGACCTGCTCAAGGATGATACCTTAAACGATGCAACCAAGCGTGCGCTGGCGGAGGATTTTGACCGCGTGCTCTCCTTGAACCTGACGACGGCGAAGGTGGAGAATCCGGCGGAAGACACAGAGGTGGATGCAGAGCTTGAGGCATATATTTTAGAGAAGATCGAGGAGCGCAAAGCTGCCAAGAAAGAGAAGGATTTTGCAAAGGCGGACGCGATCCGGGATGATCTTCTGGCAAAAGGAATTGTGTTAAAGGACACACGCGAGGGTGTGATCTGGCATAAAGCGTGAGTCGGAGAGGAAGCTGGTATGGGAAGAGGAATCGATTCTTATATTAAGGGACAGTTCGGGATTGCGGAAGTCGATATCCGCACCTACTCACCGCTGACACTGGCTTATATCGGTGACGGGATCTATGATCTCGTCATCCGTTCTGTTGTCGTGGGAAAAGGGAATACCAGAGCGGGAGAACTGCACAAACGGACCAGCCAGATTGTCAAGGCGCACACGCAGGCCGAGATGATGGAGGTGCTTCTGCCGCTTCTGACAGAGGAGGAAGCGGACATTTACCGGCGCGGCAGAAATGCCAAGTCGCCGACGATGGCAAAGAATGCGACGATGTCCGACTACCGCAAGGCCACCGGGTTTGAGGCGCTGATGGGATGGCTGTACTTGCAGGATGAGTTTGAGCGCCTGGTGGAACTGGTAAAGACCGGTGTGGACGGGCTGCATTTGAAGCTATAGAGCGTCTGCCGTAGGCAGAGGAAGCAGAAGGCGGAAATATAGAGCGTCTGCCATAGGCAGAGGATGCTGCAGGCAGCAGAAAGAGTCTGCCGGAAGCAGAGAGAAAAGGAGAATAGCATGGGATACGAGGAATTAAAAATAGAGGGACGCAATGCTGTGCTTGAGGCGTTTCGTTCCGGCAAGACGATCGACAAGCTTTTTGTGCTGGACGGCTGTCAGGACGGACCGGTGCGCACGATCGTAAGAGAGGCAAAAAAGCATGATACCATTATTCATTTTGTGGAAAAAGAACGTCTGGATCAGCTCTCGGAGACGAAGAAACACCAGGGTGTGATCGCGGTGGCGGCAGCGTATGAATATGCGGAAGTGGACAACATTCTGGAGATCGCAAGAGAAAAGGGAGAGCCGCCGTTCCTTTTTCTGCTGGATAATATTGAGGACCCGCACAATCTCGGGGCGATCATCCGTACCGCGAACCTCTGCGGAGCACACGGGGTCATTATTCCAAAGCGCAGGGCGGTGGGACCGACCGCGACTGTGGCAAAGACGTCCGCCGGCGCGCTAAACTATACGCCGGTTGCCAAGGTGACGAATCTCACGGCGACGATCAAGGAGTTAAAGGAGCAGGGCATCTGGTTTGTCTGCGCGGATATGGGCGGCACGCAGATGTATGACCTGGATCTGAAGGGACCGATCGGTCTTGTAATCGGAAGCGAGGGCGAGGGTGTCAGCAAGCTGGTGCGCGAAAACTGTGATTATGTGGCTTCCATTCCGATGAAGGGTGACATTGATTCTCTGAATGCTTCCGTGGCAGCCGGTGTGCTTGCTTATGAGATCGTCAGACAGCGGATGATGTAAGATGACAAAGCAGGCATAGGCGGACAGATTTTTATGCTGCGGAAAATACAGCCGGGCGCGGAAAGTTCAGGCAGCGCAGCCGTGCGCGGAAAGTTCAGGCGGCGTGGCAGGGCAGAGCAGAGAGGGAAGACGGAGGAAGACGTGGACGAATATCAGAAGCTGGCGGATGAAGAACTCATCCAGAAACTGCGCGGGGGCGACGAGCGGATCATGGATTATATCCTTGAAAAGTACAAGCCGTTGGTGCTTCGTAAGGCAAATGCAATGTTTTTGATTGGCGGAGATACGGATGATCTGATTCAGGAGGGGATGATCGGATTGTTTAAGGCGATCCGGGATTACCGGTCTGACAGGGAGGCATCCTTTTTCCATTTTGCGGAGCTGTGCATCAATCGACAGCTCTACAGCGCGGTGGAGGCGTCCAACCGGAAAAAACATGTCCCCTTGAACACGTATGTGTCTTTTTATTCCCAGACCACGGAGGAGGGAAAATCCCTGGCGGAGACGCTTCTCACCGACCAGATGGACGATCCGGAACAGCTCGTGATCGAGCAGGAGAATTTTACCGCTTTCTGGGAGCAGCTGCGGAACAGTTAAGCGCGCTCGAGCGCCAGGTTTTTAGACGCATATTTGGAAGGAAAAAACTACCGCCAGATAGCGGAGGAACTCGGGAAAAGTCCTAAGACAATCGACAATGCTCTCGCGTATCAAGGGAATGATCCGGCAGAGATAGAGAGAAGGCAAAAAAGGACATTTTGCAAAAAAGAGCGGGAAATGAACAACCGGTTATGCAAAATTTTGCGGAAACAAAAAGAACTAGTCCTAAGGTACTGTATAAAATGTATAGAAATGGAACAGAAGTTTTGTGAAGTTTGTGCACACTTCTTTGCGCAGTCATGGTACTATAATAACCGTAAAAACCCCCAATACATTATATATAGTTTTTGCTATACCCCATAGTAAAAAATACCTTCTCCTAAAAGGGCAGCCAGTGATGGCTGTTCTTTTTTTGTTTATGGAAAAGAGCAGTTCTGAGGAAAGGGAGATTGACAGAAGCATAGAATTGAGATAAGGTGTTAGAGGAAAAAAAGAATATATCGCAGAGGGACTGTGCGCATGCGCAAACGGTTGAGAAGGTTAAAACCTGACTCTTGGAACCTGTCAGTTAATACTGTCGTAGGGAGCGAATGATGGATCAGATAGTTTGTGGAATCCGGCGTCACTGCGACGCCGGATTTTTTCGCACATCCTCTGCAGAAATGGAGCAGAAAAATATGGAACAGTATGCAACACAGATGGAGGCAGCCCGCAAGGGCATTGTGACGGAAGAGTTAAAGAAGGTTGCGGCGAAGGAGCGCATGACCACAGAGGAGCTGATGCCGCTCGTTGCGGAGGGAAAGGTGGTCATCTGCGCGAACAGGCATCACAAATGCATTGACCCGGAGGGTGTCGGCTCGATGCTGCGGACGAAGATCAATGTAAATCTCGGAATCTCCAGAGACTGTAAGGATTATGACGTGGAGATGGAAAAAGTGATGGCGGCAGTTGACATGGGAGCGCATGCGATCATGGATCTCTCCTCGCACGGGAACACCATTCCGTTCCGGAGAAAACTGACGGCGGAATGTCCGGCTATGATCGGAACCGTGCCGGTATATGATTCTGTAATTCACTATCAGAGGGATCTTGCGACACTGACCGCAAAGGATTTTATTGATGTGGTACGCCTGCATGCCGAGGATGGCGTGGATTTTGTGACGCTGCACTGCGGAATCACGCGCAAGACGATCGAGCAGATCAGGAAACATAAGAGAAAAATGAATATTGTATCCAGAGGCGGTTCACTGGTGTTTGCGTGGATGTGTATGACCGGAGAGGAGAATCCGTTTTACGAGTATTACGATGAGATTCTTGAGATCTGCCGGGAGCATGATGTGACGATCTCTCTGGGCGATGCCTGCAGACCGGGCTGTCTGGCGGATGCGTCCGATGTGTGTCAGATTGAGGAACTGGTGCGGCTGGGCGAGCTTACAAAGCGCGCCTGGGCAAGAGATGTGCAGGTCATGGTAGAGGGACCGGGGCACATGCCGATGGATCAGATTGCAGCGAATATGAAGATTCAGCAGACGATCTGCATGGGAGCACCGTTTTATGTACTGGGACCGTTGGTAACGGACATTGCCCCGGGGTACGACCATATCACTTCCGCGATCGGAGGGAGCGATCGCCGCGCAGAAAGTGGAGCTGCATTTTTGTGCTATGTGACACCGGCGGAGCATCTGGCACTTCCGAATGTGGAGGATGTCAGGCAGGGCATCATTGCATCGAAAATTGCGGCGCATGCGGCAGACATTGCCAAGGGCGTGCGGGGCGCAAGAGAGATTGACGACAAGATGGCAGACGCACGCCGTGTGCTGGACTGGGATGCACAGTGGGAATGTGCGATTGATCCCGAGACTGCAAAACAGATCCGCGAGGACCGCAAACCGGAGCACGAGGACACCTGTTCCATGTGCGGAAAATTCTGTGCGGTGCGCAGCATGAACAAGGCGCTTGCGGGGGGAGTACATCGATATTTTATAAAAACAGAACACGGGAAAGTGAAGAAGCGTCAGCGGAAAAACGACATTGCAGTATAAAAGCGGAATGTGGTACAATAAAAAAGGATTCTGTCAGCAGGAAAATGAATGGGAAAAAAATTTATTTGGTTGACAGTGAGAATGTAGGGAGATATATGGGGTGCCGCTTCTGGTATCCTCGCAGGAAGATGACGAGGTTCTTGTATTTTATACGACAAAGAGCCCGCATATGAATTATGAAAATGTGAGGATGCTCAAGGAGACGGAAAAGGAAGCAGACTTTATTAAGTGTTTTGAGGGAAGCAATGCGCTGGATTTCCAGCTGGTATCGGAACTTGGCTATCGCCTGAGCCAGAACGCGGACAGGGAGTATGTCATTGTATCAAATGATACGGGATTTGACGCTGTGGTGCGCTACTGGTCAACGCGGAAAATGCCGGTGAGCCGTTTAAGCGGAAAGGAATGTCACAGAATGCTGACAGAGAAAAAAGCAGCGCGTGGCAAAAGGAATCCGGGGCAGCAGCAGAGCCGGAACAGGAACAGACCAGAGCGGCTGGCCCGGAAGTGGAAGCAGAGCAGGTTCGGGAGACTGAACAGGAAGCGGAAGCAGAACAGGTTCGGGAGAACGGCCCGGAAGCGGAAGCAAGCAGAGCAGGTTCGGGAGATTGGCCCGGAAGCGGAAGCAGAGCGTGGCAGAGAGCAGTCAAAGAAGCCACGGTCATCCAAGAAGTCAGAACCGTCGAAAGCCGGCGGTAAGGCAGGAGAATCCGGGAAGCCGGAAGCGTCCGGGAAGGCTGGAAATGCAGAGACATCCGGGAAGGCAGATGTGGTCGGGAAAGCTGAGGATGCAGAGAAATCCGGGAAGGCTGAACCGACAGAGAAAAAGCTGGGTTGGCAGGAGAATCCGGGAAGCCGGAAGTGATCGGGAAGGCTGAGGATGCAGAGACATCCGGGAAGGCTGAAAGTGACCGGAAAGGCTGAGGATGCAGAGACATCCGGGAAGTCGGAACCGGAAGAAAACGCTGGGCTGGCAGAGGAATCCGGGAAGGCTGAGCCGGCAGAGAAGACTGGCAGGGCAAAACGGTCAAGAAAGTCAGCGAAAGCGGTCAAAAGCAGAAAAGTCTGAGCATATGTCAGAACCGGATCGTTCGGAAAAGTCACAGAAGAGTGACAAAGCAAAGACGCAGAACGCAGGGAATGAGAAGCCGGATCTGACGGAGGAACAATCCGGACAGATGACAGCAATGATGGATTTGAAAGAAGAAATGTCAGAGAATCCACAGAGTGTGTCAAATGCTACGGGTCAGAGCGAAGCGCCAGCAAAGTTTGGACTGGATCTGAATGCAGAGAGAGCAATTTTAAAGACATTGTGTGCCTGCATCAGCAAGGAAAATCTGGTGGATTTTCACAATGCACTGGTTGCGCTTCTCGGCGAGGAAGAAGGCAAGCGGCTGTATCAGGAACTGAAGACGAATGCAGAGTATGCGTCTTACTGGTCAGAACTTCCGGCTTATGGCTTAAAAGAAAAGTTTGACATGTACTGCAAAATGGTTTTTGACCACAGTGAATATGCAAAGGAACCGCCGGAAGATTTTTCGGGATTCCTCTATCAGGCAAACGGAAAGCGAAAGAATCTCAATTCTCTCCGCGCAGCATTGCAGGGGCACTATGGCAAAGACAAGGGAATGAAATATTATTCCCTGTTCAAGTCACACATTAAGATGATGAATCGCATGTAGTAAAGGAGAAGTTGACAGAATCTGGGTATTCAACAGGAATACGCAAAACGCCTCACCGGATGGTGAGGCGTTTTTTGTACGTTTATCATTTTATAAAAAGAAGGAGAAGTCGGTAAGATGTGGGGTACTTACCGGCCATATTATGAAAAAAAGAAATTGTGTCAATGGGGATTTCCTCTTGACAATGATTAAGATACCGGATAAATGTGAAAAAAGGTATGAAGCAGTGTTGAAAAATGTGTGAAGAATCGTCAAACAAATTGGAATCCGGGGCTGATAGAAGGAAAAGGCGAAGTTCCAGAGGAGAAAAAATCGCGTGCCAGACCCGTAGAGAATGGAAAAAAAGGTTGACATAATGCCAGAAGAGAAGAGCACCCCGGGTCTGAGAAGAGAAAAAGTGCGAACCAGACCCGTATAGAAGCAAAAATTGGGTCCCAGAGCAGAAAAAGTGCGTGCCAGACCCGGAAAGAATGGAAAAAGGTTGACATAATGACGGAAGGAAAGAGCAATCCGGGTCTGAGAAGAGAAAAAGTGCGAACCAGACCCGCATAGAAGCAAAAATCGGGTCCAAGAGTAGAAAAAGTATCGCTGAGACCCGCAGGACAAGAAAAAGTTTTCCTACTTTCCCTTGGACACGAGATAGCATTAACGCCTCAACCGTATATCCCCCCCTCATCCAGACTTCCATCACAATACATTTGTCATAATACCATAACACTGTAATATCATAGCACAAAAAGCGCAAACCCTTTCATTCAAGGATTTGCGCTTCTTCTCAATAAAGCTGCTGACGGGAATCGGACCCGTGACCTCCGCACTACCAATGCGACGCTCTACCGACTGAGCCACAGCAGCATCTGTGTGAGTTGCCTCAGCACTTGTACTACTATACACTACGAAGTGGCAGTTGTCAAGATAATAATTCTAAATAATTCTTTAGAAATTCTTCGGGTATTTCTGCGGGGAATTTTGCGGCGGATCAGGTAAAATGTAATCAATGCACGGGGAGGCGTGTGATTCTGCGGTGGATGTGTTATGATAGCAGAAAAGAGAACAGGAGCAGGAGCAGAAAAATGGAACAATATAACATTTTAATTGTTGAGGATGATAAAGAAATCAGGGACGGAATTGAAATCTTTTTAAAGAGTCAGAATTACAACGTATTCAAGGCGGCAGACGGCGTGGAAGGACTTGAGGTGATGGAGCGGAAGAAGATCTCGCTGGCGATCGTCGACATCATGATGCCACGCATGGACGGCGTTACAATGACCATGAAGCTGCGGGAAAAATATGACTTTCCGGTCATTATGCTCTCGGCGAAGTCAGAGGAGACCGACAAGGTGATCGGGTTAAATATCGGGGCGGATGATTATGTGACCAAGCCGTTTACACCGTTGGAACTGATGGCGCGTGTCAATTCCCAGCTCCGCCGGTATACGCAGTTTGCAAACAGGAGTCCGAAGGAGGAAAAGAACGACCGGATTCATGTGATCGGAGGACTGGAACTGAATGAGGACACCGTGGAGGTGTTTGTGGATGGAAAACCGGTGAAGATGACGCCGATTGAGTTCAAGATACTTGCGCTCTTAATCCGGACACCGGGGCGTGTATATTCGGCGGACGAGATCTATGAGCGCGTGTGGAATGAAAAGGCGATCAATACCGATACGATTATGGTGCATGTGAGAAATATCCGGGACAAGATTGAGATCAACCCGAAAGAGCCAAAATACTTAAAGGTGGTTTGGGGAATTGGATATAAAATTGAAAAACAACAATAGAAACAACGGTGCCGGCAATAACAATGTCAGCGCAAATAACGATGCCAGCAGCAACAGTGGTGCCAGCAGAAATAACGGTGCCGGCAACAGCAGCAACAACAGCAATGCCGTAAACAGCAGCAAGCGGATTATCATAGCGATCGCGGGAATCATTTTTATCACGATCATTACCATGTGTTTTTTCCCGGTGGTGTACCGGACGGCTGAGAGACAGAAAGAGCAGCAGAAAGCGGAGATGATGCGCGAGTCCTCGGACAGCGTGGACAACGATACGGTACAGACACTCTATCAGGGCAGCTATGTCCTGTATGTAGAGCAGATGGAGCGGAGCGGGCAGGCAGATGCAGGCGGACTGTTTTTGAATCTGCCGACGGATGATGAAGATTACCAGTATGTAAAGGACACGGTAACCTCTACGCTTGACGAATGGAAAAGCCAGTTTGAGAGTGACAGCTGGAACATCGATTACTGTGTATACAAAAGCAGTGCTGACTGCGTGAAAAATACGGATCAGCCGCTCGAGACATGCGCGGATGGAACTGTGACGGAGAAGATAAAGCAGTATTATACGGACATCGTATGCTTATCCTTTGACAAAGAGGGCGCGCTGGAAGTGACACCGCTGTACGACGAAAATATCAGCGGCAGCGTTCTGATCAAGGCGTTTCAGAATGTAGACCGGGAAAATCTTTTGGGACAGTCGCTGGGCGGATATGTGGAAGCGGGTCAGTTGCAGGGACCGAAGGACTTTAAGAGTGATCTTCGGGCTTCCGGTATCAACGAGCGATACGATTTCCTTGGGAGATCCGTATGAGGGTATGACAAATTACTGGGTGCAGGTGGTGTTAGTGTACCGTGCGTCCGGCGGAAGCATTCTGTTTCTGGTAAGCCTTGCTGCGGTGGCGGGATGGATGTTTCTTATGACGAGCAGGCGCATCTGGAACGAAGACATACCAATGCAACGCCCGGGGAAATGGTATCTCATGGAGGTGGCGGTGATTGCCGTCTGCTGCATGGCATGTATGGAGGAAAACTTCTACGATATCATAAGAAGCTATTCCTATTATAGCGAAGGAGTGGATGTTTTACTTGAAACAATGCCTGGAGAGCCATCTTACAGCTTGGACAGATGATGGTCCCGCTCCTGTTTTTGTATGGCATCTGGTACGCGGCGCTTCGCGTACTGCGTCCGGTATTTTTCCTGGGAGTCAGGGAATATATCAGACAGTACAGCCTGATTTATCAGATTTTTTCGTGGTTGAAAAAATTGTGGAACACGTTCCGCTATGAGGTGGCGCATGTGGATTTTTCAGAAAAATCCACAAAGACGATCTGGAAAATCGTGCTGATCAACTTTGCGGTGCTGTCGCTCTGCTCGATGATGTGGTTTTTTCGGCATCGGCGCGCTGATCGTGTACTCCATCTTTGTGTTCTGTTTTATCAAAAAAATATTATGACAGGATCGGCAGAGATTATCAGGCGCTGCTGCGCAGTGTAAGCCGGATGGCGGACGGAGATCTGGACACGGAGATCACCGAGGATCTGGGAATATATGAGCCGATGAAGGTGGAGCTTTCCAGGGTGCGCGACGGATTTAAGAAGGCGGTGGATGAGGAAGTGAAGAGCCAGCGAATGAAAACGGATCTCATCACGAACGTTTCCCATGATTTAAAAACACCGCTCACGGCGATCACAACCTACGTGGAACTGTTAAAGAAGGAGGACATCACGGAGGAGGAGCGCAGGTCATACATTGAGACGCTCGATAAAAAGAGCCAGCGGTTAAAAATATTGATCGAGGATCTTTTTGAGGTCAGCAAGGCGACCAGCAACAATATTGTGCTGCATCCGATGGAAGTCGATGTGGTGAATCTGTTAAAGCAGGTTGCGGTGGAGCATACGGAGCGCTTTGCGGCGATGGGGCTTGTGCTGCGATGGGATGTGCCGGAGGAAAAAGTGATCGTGGTGCTTGACAATCAGAAGACATTCCGCATCTTTGAAAATCTGTTTGTCAATATCCAGAAATATGCGATGCCGCAGAGCCGCGTGTACGTGCAGGTACAGGAATACGGGATGGCACCGGAGAGATTCGTGGAGATTACGATCAAAAATATGTCGGCAACGGAACTGAATTTTGATCCGGAGGAGATCACGGAGCGCTTCGTGCGCGGCGATACTTCGCGCGGCACGGAGGGCTCGGGTCTGGGACTTGCGATTGCCAGAAGTTTTACCGAGGCGCAGGGCGGAAAACTGTCAATCGAGGTGGACGGTGATTTATTCAAGGTTGTAATCAGACTGAAATGTGGTACACTACAGGTAGAAAAAGAGATGGAGGTTTAAGACACATGGAATCAATGGATGATTACAAGGAGGAGTTAGAAGCTTCTTTCCGCAGAATCAGAGAGGGAGATATTTTAACCGGCACGGTGATCGATGTCAACGAGGAGGGCGTTACGCTTGACCTGAAATATTATGCACCGGGATTTATCAGTGCGGAGGAGATGAGCAGCGATCCGGATTTCTCACTGGCGGAGGCTGTGCATGTGGGGGATACGATCGAGGCGACCGTGATCCGGGTAGACGACGGCGCAGGCAACATTCTTCTCTCCCGCAGGGAAGCCAATGAAGAGCAGGCATGGGAGAAGCTCAAAGAGATGATGGAGGAGGGTACAACGGCAACCGTCCGCATCAAGGAGAGCGTGAAGGCAGGCGTTGTGGCATATCTTGAGGGGATCCGCGCGTTCATTCCGGCATCCCAGATCACATCCGCTTATGTGGAGGATACGGAGAGCTGGGTAGGAAAAAGAGATTCCGGTCCGGGTCATCACGGTGGATGAGGAGCGCGAAAAAGCTCGTGCTTTCCGGAAAGGCGGTCGCACTCGAGGCAGAGGCGGAGGAGCGCAATCACAAGATCTCTATGATCGTGCCGGGAACCGTGCTTGAGGGAACTGTCGAGAGCCTGATGCCGTACGGCGCATTTATTGATCTGGGCAACGGACTGAGCGGACTGGTGCACATCTCACAGATCTGTGAGCGCAGAATCGGAAAGCCGTCCGAAGTGCTTAAGGTCGGAGAGAAGGTCAAGGCAAAGGTATTAAATACCAACGACAATAAGATCAGCCTGTCCATGAAGGCGCTGGCAGAGGAGATGGTAGATACCGAAGGTGTGGAAGATCTGGAGGCATACACAGACCACACATCCACAGGAACCAGCCTTGGCTCGCTTCTGGCAGGATTGAAGTTAGACTGATCGAACTATTTGAGAATCTTTCTCTAATAGAAAACTGATTCCGTTGCTTTTTGCAACCGAAACGGCTCTTGCAATGTGATACATTTAGTTAGAATATTCTAACTATGCGTAAGAGGCAATTTCGGAGGAAAGCAATGAGAGAAGCAGGACTTGGAATCGACATCGGAAATGGAAGTATTTCCATCGTTGTTGTCGAAGGCGAAAACATCATATATAAAGATTACAGACTGCATCGCGGAGAACTGTATCAGAATCTTGTGGACATGCTTGGGCAGGTGGAGACATCGTGCGGCGACAGGATTTTGTATGCAGCGGTCAATCCCGGTGCAGTCTGTTTGTATCCGGGGATCCAAAAAAGAAAGTGCAGATCAACCGCATCAGCAGCCTTCTGGAAGGACAGAGAATGCTCTATCCGGACGCGGGAAGCATCGTAGAGATGGGAGCACAGAATTCCTGCTTCCTTACCGGAATCCGTGAGAGAGAGACGCTCTCCTACGCCATGAACGGGGAATGTGCCGCCGGAACGGGAGCATTTTTCGAGGATCAGATGTACCGGCTCGGACTTCCGCTGTCCGCCTACTCGGAGTATGTCAGACGGGCGAAAAGTGTGCCGCGGCTTGCGGGACGGTGCAGCGTGTTCGCCAAGACAGACCTGATCCACAGACAGCAGGAAGGTGTGCCGGTGGAAGATATTCTGCTCGGACTTTCCTATGCCGTGATCCGTAATTTTAAATCTGCGGTCGTGCGGAAGCTTCCGGTACAGCCGCCGGTGCTTGTGACGGGAGGCGTTGTCTATAATGAAGGCGTGCGCCTCGCCATCTGTGATATCTTCGGATTAAACGAGGAAGAACTACTTTGCGGGGAAGAGGGAGCTGTGGTGTCTGCTGCCGGAATCGCAGCCTGTGCATGTCACGGGAAGCTGGCCTTCGACTGGAAACACCCGGTCCGCAGGGAGGTGGCGGATGAGGAGCAAAAAAGAAAGGCGCTGCCGCGATATGACTACGAGAAGGAGGCACTTCACCGGACCAGACCGTTACATGGCGGGGAAAAAGCTCTGGCTCGGGATTGACGTGGGATCCACGAGCACAAACCTTGTGCTGACGGGGGAGGACGGAGCCGTCATTGACGATCTGTATCTTAGAACGCGCGGCAATCCTCTCGGCGCGGTGCAGCAGGGAATGGCACAGTTAAAGCAGAAATACGGGGAAGCACTCACGTGGGAAGGCATTGGTGTCACGGGATCGGGGCGGTACTATATCGCGGAGAAGACCGGTGCAGGCACGGTGTTGGATGAGATCACGGCGCAGGCGCGCGCGGGTGCCCATCTGTGCCCGGAGGTGGATACCGTGTTTGAGATCGGCGGTCAGGACTCCAAATACATCAGTATCCGGGACGGCCAGGTTGTCGATTTCGAGATGAACAAAGTGTGTGCGGCGGGCACGGGCTCCTTCGTCGAGGAACAGGCGAACCGCATGGAAGTATCGCTGGAGGAGATCGGAAACAGTGCCTTGAAGGCAAATGTGCCGATCGATCTGGGAGAGCGCTGCACCGTGTTGATGGAATCCAAGATTGCAGCGGAGCTTGCGGCAGGCACGGACAAGGAGGATATCTGTGCAGGGCTGTGCCGCTCGATTGTCAGAAACTATTTAAACAGGGTAGTCGGCAATAAGCGCAAGGGAGAACATATCTGCCTTCAGGGCGGAGTCGTGCATAACGAGGGAATCGTTGCGGCTTTCTATGAAGTGTTTGGAGAACGGCTTCACATCACGCCGTTTTACGATGTGACCGGGGCATACGGAGCGGCGCTCGCGGCAAAAAGAGCAGGGCGGTACATCCCAAAAGGAGAGCATCCGGAACGAGGAGAATTACCGGAAGAGCCAGAAATGGTTCCTGGCAGGCTATGACGGAACGCTGCTGCCGGGGAAAAAGACTGTGGGAATCCCGCGTGCGCTCATGATTTATAAATTTTTTCCCCGATGGCGTACCAGTATTTTAAGACTCTCGGATTTAATGTATTGCTGTCGCCGGAGACGGACGATAAGATCATTGCGCTCGGACAGGAGATGGCGGCGGAGGAGACCTGTTATCCGGTAAAATTACTGCACGGGCACATGGAATGGCTTGCGAGAAAAAAGGTGGACTACATTTTTATCCCGTGTATCCATACGATCCGGCATGAGACTTCCGGCGTTGCGCACAATTACGGCTGTGTCTATATGCAGACAGCGCCGCGGATTGTCGCAAGTGTGCTGGGGCTTTCGGAGCGCGGCGTGGAGCTGATCTGCCCGGTTCTGGATCTGGATATGGGAAAAACCGCAGCTTGCGGGAGCGATGATCAAAGCGGGTCAGGAACTGGGATGCGACAAGGCACGGTGTGCGGCGGCGCTCGCGAAGGGCGCGGCGGCGATGGTGCGCTGTGAGAAGAATTCTGAAAAACTGGGCGCGCAGATCCTGGACGAGTTGAAACCGGAGGACAAGGTGCTCGTTCTGATTACAAGAAACTACGGCGTGTCAGACCCGGTTTTAAATATGGGAATTCCCGGGGAACTGTTAAAGAGAGGGTGCAGAGTGTTGACACTTTCCCATCTGAAAGGACATGATGTGGATTTGTCCGGTCATTATCCAAATTTGTACTGGCCATTTGCGCAGCACATTCTGTCGGGAGCGAAGATCATTAAGGGGCATCCGAATCTGTATGCCGTCTATCTGACGAACCACGGCTGCGGACCGGACGGCATGATCTCCCACCTTTTTGCGGAAATTATGGGGGACAAGCCGTACCTGAAAATAGAGGTGGACGAGCATCAGTCCAAGGTGGGAGTGATAACGAGAATCGAGGCGTTTTTAAACAGCTTATCCCATGTAGAGAACTGCACGGAGCGCGCCATACTGCCGGAGGCAGCCGTATTGTCCGGGCGGCTTCGGGACGGGAAGAAAGGCATGAAAGAGACGAAAGAACCGCAGCAGGAGACGGTGTATCTGCCGCCGCTGTCCGTGTATACAGAGTGGATGGCACTTTACCTGAATCAGAAAGGAAAACGCACGGCAGTACTGCCGGATTACACGGCGCAGGATCTTCATGCGGGAAAAGCGTACAGCACCGCAAAAGAATACTGTACATTCTCGGCTGCGGCAGGACAGATTGCAAACCGGCTGCAGGAGACGGACGGGGAGGAAAAACAGTTTCTGGTATTCCAGACCGAGGGTGCGGAGGCGGACGGAATGGTTCCGGAAATCCTGCGTGCGGTCTTAGATGCGGACGGAAAGGGGCGCATCTTGTGACACCGTTTCTGGAACAGCTGCTTTTTTGCGGAAGAAGCGGATATCTTGTGGCAGGTGCTCTTACTCGGGGATGCATGGCACTGCCTAGATGAGGAGTGGCGGGAAAAGGTGCGTGCCTCTTTCCGGGAGAAGACCGCCGCGCCGGATGCCTGGAGCAGGGAGTGGACCAAAAAGCCTTTTTACAGGAGTGGGCGGTATATGTGACGGAGGACAGACAGCTGCTGCTGGCCGGCGATCCGATTGTGCTGCATAGCGCTTATCTGAATCAGAATATGGAGGAAGCGGTGAGGAAACATGCTTTTTGTTCCGGTGTATATGCCGCTCTCGGAATATCTGTGGTTCCTTGCTGCGGAGTCGGGGCGAAAGATTCCGGAGCATTTTTACAGAACAGCTGCATGAATTTATGCAGATTTACCGCGGCGTTTACGGCAGCTGGAAGCAGCCGGACGAACGCTTACAGGAGATCCGGGAGAAGTTTCCGCTGGTTCACGGAGCAAACCTCCGCTATCTGTGCAGCCTGATGGAGCAGGAACTGCCGCGTGGAAAAGGAATGATTCTGGTGTCGCCGGAATATGCCAACTATGCGTCGGTGATGGAGATGCTGCGCACGGGGTCAAAATATCCGCTGCTGCACGCCAGGGCGGACGGAAATGAGGAAGCGGAAGAAGTGGAGCGGAGAGAAATCTTTCTGGGGCTGCTGGAATAATAAAGGAGACAAAAAGGAATTGCCGCGATAAGAATATCGTTCTTTGGATTGATAAGTAATATTATCAGAAACAGATACTTAAAAGTTCCAGATAAACATGCGGCAACAAATTCTGAACGCAAAATCCGGTATTTCTAACCATGCCGCAGCTGACATCCGTGATGATCCATGTCTTTCCAAGTTTGGAGCACTCTACGGATTGTGTCCGCAAGCCGGCAGACAATTTTAGGACTTGTGTGTGTGTCCCTTATTGGCACCAGACAAAAGGTGACATAAATGCCATCTTTATGTCGAACAAAACATAACCGCGCGAAGCCGATATCTGAGTCGGCATCTGCCCTATTTTCAATAGCAGATGCCGGCGAGTTTCGGGGTTCGCGCGGTTTTATATTGTCTGTGAAGAGGTGCCATTAGGGACACCAGAAAGTCCGCTCATTGTCTGCGTCTTGTCGGACACACTCCGTGAGTGTCCAAACGTGGAAGAGACACGGAATGGGATGCCAACCACGGCATGGAAGAAATACGTGAATTTTGCTTCAAAGAATTTGCCGCCGTCTGTTTATTCTGGAACTTTTTGGTTCTCTGGTATTCCCGTAATATTACTTATCACTCCCAAGAGATCTATGCTTATCGCGGCAATTCCTTTTTTAATCGAGGCTTACAGCAGCTGGATTCCGCTCTTTTCGCATGCCTGCATCATCTCATCCGGCCACAGGGAGGACTGCACCTCGCCGATGTGCGCCTTGCGCAGGAAAAACATACAGATACGGGACTGACCGATACCGCCGCCGATGGTGTAAGGAAGCTCTTCGTTGAGGATTGCTTTCTGGAACGGAAGTTCTGCGCGCTCGGGACAGCCTGCTTTTTCCAGCTGGGACAGCAGAGCCTCTTTGTCTACGCGGATTCCCATGGAGGACAGCTCCAGGGCAATGTCAAGTACAGGATAGTATACAAGAATGTCTGCGTTTAACGCCCAGTCGTCGTAATCCGGCGCGCGTCCGTCGTGCGGTTCGCCGTTTTCCAGCGTATCGCCGATCTTTAAGATGCACACGGCGCCTTTTGGTCTTGGTGATATAGTATTCGCGCTCCTTCGGCGTGTTGTCCGGGAACATCTCCGCAAGCTCTTCCGTCGTGACGAAAAAAGATGTCGTGCGGCAGGATCTCCTCGATGTAATCGTACTGGATCGCCATGTATTTTTCGGTCTTGCGCAGGCATTTGTATACGGTGTTCACCGTTTCCTTTAAGGTGTCGAGCGTGCGCTCCTCCTGCTTGATGACTTTCTCCCAATCCCACTGATCCACGAAGATGGAGTGGATATTGTCGGTGATCTCATCGCGCCGGATGGCGTTCATGTCGGTGTAAAGACCTTCCCCGTAAGAAAAGCCGTATTTTTTGAGCGCGTAGCGCTTCCATTTGGCAAGTGACTGAACAACCTCCGCGGTTCTGCCGTTCTGCTCCTTGATGTCGAAGGTGACCGGGCGCTCCACACCGTTTAAGTTGTCGTTGAGACCGGACAGCGGGTCTACAAACAGAGGGGCGGATACACGGGACAGATTCAGGCGCAGTGCAAGCAGTCCCTGGAAAAAGTCCTTGACCGTCTTGATCGCAATCTGTGTATCATGCAAATTCAATTCTGAATGATAATCTTTTGGAATGATTAAATTGTCCATCTGGGGTTCTCCTCTCTTGTGTACGCAAAAAGCGTAGACATTAACCTAAATAATTATAGCACAGGGCAGTTCATTTTCAAGAAAAAGATACAGGTATTTGAAAAATAATACGTGTATACAATTTGAGACGAAAGGGCGCTCGGAAATGGTATAAACATGCGACTTCAGGGCGGGAATCCGTCGATAGATTGTTGACAGTAATATGCAAAAATGAGAAAATATTGACAAGATTATTATGCAATTATCATAGAATCTGGGGGTATCACAAGAGAAAAGGAGTTGAGGCACATGCAAAAGGAAAAAGGAATCGTATCGATTAAGGTTAAGCTTTTTAGGTGTGATCGTTCCGGTTGTCATTGTCAGCATTCTGGTGCTCGTACTGATCGCCTACCGCACGTCGGCAGGGCTGATTGAGAGCTATTCCGAGAATCTGCTGGAGTCATCGGTGGAGAATCAGGCGTCGCAGATTGAGAGCTGGCTGGAACAGAATATCGGGGCGTTCCAGATAGTGAAGACAACGATAGAGAACACGAAGCCGGACGACAAGGAATTACAGACCATGCTGGATTCCTACTATAATTATAACTCAAATTATCCGGAGGGACTTTACATCGCGGATGAAACCGGAAAGCTCTGGAAAGCGTCGGATTCGGCGATGAGTGAGTCGGATCCGGTCAACAGTGTCTGGTATCAGGAGGGACTGACCAGAGTCAATATGGCGATCGGATCTTCCTATGTTAATTCAGAAGGCGTCAGTGTCATCAGTGCATCCGGTATTTTAAATGACGGCAGCGGCAAGATGAAAGTCATCTCTGCGGATATGACGCTCGACCGCATTTCCGTCATTGTAAATGCGTTTATCGAGATGAAGAATGCGGAGGCTATCCTCGTGGACAAGGATACGGCAACGATTCTGGCAAGCCGTGATTCAGCGAAGATTTCCACGACGCTCGGCAGCGACGGCAGCAGTGCATTCGAGCAGAGTGTAGCGGCGAAGATTGCGGATCGTGATTACAGCTTTTCCACATTGGACGGCAATATGACCGTGTTCAAGGAGGTATCCGGAACTAACTGGATTCTGGTTTCCTATATTCCGACCAGCATTGTACTGGCAGACCTTGCGAACCTCAGGAATCTGATGATTCTGATCAGTGTGATCTCCATTCTGATTCTGTGTGTAGTGATTGAGCGCGCACAACGCATGTTGTGATCGCACCTGTCCGGAAGCTGACGAACGTCATCAAGGCGCTGACGGACGGCGACTTTACCGTATCGGTCAAGAGCAGCGGCAATGATGAGATTGCGCTTATGAGCCGCAGCGTGGAGCGCTTTATCGCATCCATGAAGCAGATGATTGCGTCCATGGGAGACATTTCCGGAAAACTGGGAACGCAGGCGGATGCGAGCGACAGTGTGTCCAGAGAGATGCAGTCGGCGGCAAATGTCCAGTCCCAGTCCATGAGTGAGCTGAATATGACGGTGGATCAGCTGTCCGTTTCCGTCAATGAGATTGCAGACAACGCGACCAAGCTTGCCGGTGTGGTTGCAGACACGAAGGACGACAGCGTGAATGTCGGCAACAAGATGCGCGAGACTGTTGAGGTATCCCAGAAGGGACGCGAGGATATGGAGCATGTCGGCGAGGCGCTTGAGAATATCCGCACCTCTATCCAGAATCTGGAAGCGGCGGTAAATAAAGTGGGTACGGCATCCGGTGAGATTGTTGAGATTGTACAGCTGATCGGAAATATTGCGGAGGAGACCAACCTGCTGTCCTTAAACGCTTCCATTGAGGCGGCGCGTGCCGGCGAGGCAGGAAGAGGATTCGCAGTCGTCGCTTCTGAGATCGGAACGCTTGCAAGCAACAGTACCGCATCGGTAGAGCATATTTCAAAGCTCATCCATGAGGTCAATGAACTTGTGGCGGATGCAGTGCGTCAGGCAGGCGACAGCGCCGACAATATCAATGAGAGCAGTGGATTGATTCATACGGCAATTGATACCTTTGATAGGATTTATGACAACATTCAGCAGACAAGCGCTCTGATCGACCAGATGGTTGACAAGATCAATCAGGTAGATGAAGTGGCGACCAACGTGGCGGCAATTTCGGAGGAGCAGGCGGCAAGCTCAGATGAGATTCTTGCAACATCAGAGTCCATGCTGACGCAGGCAAAGGGAATTGCAGAGAGTAACAGTGAGAACGTGGCAAAAGAATCCAGAAGCCTGACAGAGTCATCCATACAGCTGGCAGATCAGGTTAAGCTGTTTCGCATTTAAGGGGGTATCAGATATGAAGAGATTGATGAGTGCAGCAGTCGTGGCTGCGCTGGGAGTGACGTGCCTCGGAGGCTGCCAGGCGGGCAGCACAGGAGGAGATACCGCGGTGAATGGCAAGGGAGTGAAGATCTATGTATCACTGTCACAGGCAGATGCGTTCCGTAATACATTGATCGATGCGGCAAAGAAGACAGCGGAGGCGAGTGGAGCAGAGATCGTGGTGTACGATGCGGAGAACTCCATCGAGAACCAGGTAGCGCAGATTAAACAGGCGGTTGCGGAAGATTATGATGCGATCATGTGTGGACCGGTCGATGCGGACACTGCGCTGGAACTGGAAGCGCTGGCGGGAGATATTCCGATTGTATTTTACAACAGCTGTCCGGATGCATCGGTGCTGGAACCGGACAAAAATACATTTATGTAGGATCGGATGAGGGAGTTGCCGGACAATACCAGGCAGAATATATTCTGGATCAGATGAGTGACAAGGATGAGATCAATGTGGTACTCTTAAAGGGACCGAAGAATCATTCCGCAACCAAGGGAAGATCCGAGGAGTTCAAAAATACGCTTAAGGCATCCGGCAAGAAGATCAACGTCGTGTTTGAGGATAACGCAGACTGGGGAGCAGGGAATTGCAGAAGATTATTTCGATCTGTTCCTGCAGACAGGCAAGCAGTTTGATGCGGTGGTATGCAACAATGATACCATGGCGCTTGGAGTCATCGATTCCTGCAAGAAGAATGGCATATCGGGAGTACCGGTTCTTGGAATTGACGCGACAGCAGATGGCTGTGCGGCAATCCAGGCGGGGGATATGGCATTTACCGTATACCAGTCGGGAAGCGGACAGGGTGAGGCGGCTGTCAAGGCGGCAATCGCACTCGGTTCCGGAGGAACGACGCAGGGAATGGAAGGCCTGTCGGACGACGGACTTTACGTCTGGGTACCGTTCGAGAAGGTGGACAGTTCCAATGTGGCAGATTATCAGTAATAGAGAGGGAAGAGGGCATCAGTGCGGTCTGCACTGATGCCGTTTTTGGTGTAAGAGAATGGAATATACGCATGTGACACATACGTTTGGACCTGTTTATGACGATGCATCCCGGATTCTGATTCTGGGATCCTTTCCGTCTGTAAAGTCGAGAGAACAGCAGTTTTATTACGGTCATCCGCAGAACCGTTTCTGGAAAGTGCTGGCAGCGGTCTTTGAGGATACGCTGCCGGAGACGATTCCGCAGAAAAAAGGCGTTTTTGTTAGAGCACCATATTGCGCTGTGGGATGTCATTGCCTCCTGTGACATTGCAGGATCATCGGACAGTTCGATCCGCAATGTGACGGCGAATGACATGGAAGTGATCTTAAAGACGGCGGACATCCGGCGCATCTGTGCCAACGGGGATACGGCGTACCGCCTGTTTTCTAAATATTGTCTGACCGCGGAGATGCCGGAAGTAAAAAAGCTGCCGTCTACGAGTCCTGCCAATGCCGCATGGAATTTAGAGCGGCTGACACAGTGTTGGGCGCAGGAACTTTTGCTGTAAGAAAAAAGAGAGGGAAAAGGAGGTGTGAGACATATGAAAAAGAACGAGATGACATGGCAGGTGATGCTCATTGAGGCAGTCGGTATCGTATCGGCGATCGCCTATCTCGGGTTACAGATCTATTACGGGATCGCGGTCCACGTCAATCCGGTGAACCTGATGATGAATCTTGTGTTTATGATTCTGGTATATGTGGGTTTGACCCTCCTTGCCGTCTACCCGGAACGTGTGAACGGATTGACAAGGGAGGTATGCAGCGGTAAGATCAGACAGTATACGCTTCGGATGGTTCGGATGGTCAAGCTTGTCTTTGTGGAGGGACTTTTATTTACCAGCGTCTGTGATGCGCTCGGAAAAAGAATTAAAACAGGGATACAGCCTGATTATCGTGGTATTGATTGCAGCGATTGCGGTGTATTATGAGGGAAGGATCATACACATCCTGAAGCAGAACAACAAAAGATAGAAAGGCATCTGCAATGATAAAGGATATGACGGAAGGAGCGATACCGCCTCTTCTGGTAGGTTTTACAATTCCACTTGTTCTCGGAAATCTGTTTCAGCTTCTCTACAATGCGGTCGACAGTATGATTGTCGGAAAATTTGTGGGGAGACGGCGCTTGCCGCGGTCGGTACGAGCAGTCCGCTGATGACGCTTGCGATTCTGTTTATCAGTGGCATGTGCATGGGAGCAGGCGTTCTGATGGGAATGCACTACGGCGCAAAGGATTATGATGTCCTGGAGCGGCAGATCAGTTCAACCATGATCGGCGGGCTGATGTTTTCCGTCCTGCTTTCAGCCGTCTGCGTTTTTTTCTGACGCCGTGGCTGCTTCGGCTGATAAGGACGCAGGAGGAAGTGCTTTCCGATTGCTACGGGTACCTCCGCATTATTTTCTGCGGACTGATCTTTACGTTTATTTACAACTTTTATGCGAGCACATTGCGGGCACTTGGCGACAGCAGATCGCCGCTTTATTTTCTGATGATCAGCGCTGCACTCAATGTGGCGGGAGACCTGTTTTTCGTGGTGGTGCTAGGCTGGGGCAGCAACGGATGTGCCTTTTCGACGGTGCTAAGCGAGGCACTCTGCTGTCTGCTGTGCGGGCTATATATTAAGAAAAAGGTAAAGATTCTCTGCCTGGGGCGCAAGTGGCGCGTGTTTGACCGGAGGTTATTTTATAAGACGGTGCAGTTTGGCTGGGTGAGCGCCATGCAGCAGGCGACGCTACAGCTCGGCAAGATCGGAATCCAGGCGATTGTCAATACAATGGGAATCTCTGTCATGGCGGCGTTTGCAGTCGTAAACCGCATTGATGATTTTGCCTACACTCCGGAGCAGAATATCGCCCATGCGATGACCGCGCTGCTGGCACAGAACAAAGGTGCCGGCAAAAAGGAGCGGATCCGGGAGGGATTCCGCTGCGGGCTGTGGATCGAGATGATCTATGCGCTCTTTATCTGTGTGGTCTGCTTTGTGTTTGCGCGTCCGCTGATGAAGCTGTTTGTGACGGATGAGGAAGTGATCTCCCTGGGGAGTGATCTATCTGCATGCGATTGCGGTGATGTATTTCCTGCCGGCGGCCACAAACGGATTCAGGGATATTTTCGCGGAATGGGCGACCTTAAGGTGACGCTCAGCAGCAGTTTTATCAACATGGGAGTGCGGTGGCGGCAGCCATTCCGCTGGTATTTTCCATGAAACTTGGAATTGTGGCACTGCCGGTTGCCTACCTGATCGGATGGCTGGCAATGCTGGCGGCGGAGACACCATTGCTTTTCCGCCGGAAAGAGTGAGCGGGAGGCGGTTGCTTTTTCCTGCTTTACAAAGAAAAAATGATAATGATAGAATACCCATAGGTGTTTTTGTTCGGAAGACACAAAGGGAGGAAAGCGTTTATGGCAAACCTGTTTCAGCTTTTACTGGCGCAGATTCACCCCAGACAAGGAAGACCTGCAGGAGAGCCGGAACGGGCGGAGGGATATAAGACACACCCGAAGCGCGAGAGCAATAATAAGGTTCGGGAGACCAGGGTTTTAGAGACCGGGGAGAGCACGCAGGAACGGGAAAGGATACAGACAGAAGTGGAAAAGGAAGATTTCTTATTAAGTCAGATCGACGAGTTTCGTGAGAAGGCGAAACAGCTGCAGGATCTGCTTGCAGCGAAGGAGAATAAAGTACAGGAACTGCAGTCGATTGTCAACGAGCGGGAAGGCAAGGCCGAGGAATGGCAGCACATTCTGGTGGAGCGCCAGGAGGAAGCTGACAAGATCGTGACAGAGTTCACGAAGAAGGTCGATGATCTGGCAGACCGTGTGACAGCGAAGATGACCGAGATTGAGACAAGCATCTCGGGGCAGGTTGCGGAGGTAAAAGCGTGCGAGCGAGGAGCAGCTTGCATCGAACCGCAAGCTGAATGAGGATCAGATTGCTGCAAATAAAAAGCTTTCGAGGAGCAGCTTGCGACAAACAAGCAGTTTTTGAGGAGCAGGCAATCGCGAACAAGAAGCTTTCCGAGGGACAGATCGCCGAGGTCAAGGCGCTGCTTGAGAATGCGACAGCACAGCTGGAATCCATCAAGACAGATCTCTCCGAGAAGGTACATTCGAGAACGTGAAGTGCTACCGCAATATTCAGGATCTGTTCAACGAGTTTGATTCCAAGATCGAGAAGATGGACGAGATGGAGCAGGGAGTCGGATCGGTGAAGGGATATGTCAAATGTCTTTCCTGGTTTGCAATTCTGAACTTTGTTGTTCTGATCGGATTCATCCTGTATTCTCTCGGTGTGTTTAATTTTTAGCTTTAAGGAATAGAAGATCATATGAGTACAGAATCAAAGAAAGTGTGGGTCGTGGGGCATAAGAATCCGGATACGGATTCGATATGCGCCGCGATTTCTTATGCATATCTGAAAAACCAGAGCGGGGACAAGAAGACTTATGTGGCAAAGCGTGCGGGCGTGGTGAATGAGGAGACCCGCTACGTATTAGAGCGCTTTGGCGTGGAGGAACCGCCGCTTGTGACCTATGCCGGTGCACAGATCAAGGATATCAATATCCGCAAGACGGCCGGTGTCAGCAATCAGATCTCGCTGAAGCGGGCATGGGAGCTGATGAAAAAGCTGGAGGTTGTAACGCTTCCGGTCACCAATCAGTTCGGCAAGCTGGAAGGTGTGATCGTCACCAAGGATATTGCGACGTCCTACATGGACGTGCTGGACAACTGCGTGCTCTCAAAAAGCGCGCACACAGTACAAGACGATTGCGGAGACGATCGACGGTGAGGTCTACGCCGGGAATGAGCATGCACATTTTGTGCGCGGAAAAGTTGTGATTGCAACCTCCAACCCGGAATACATGGCGGATTATATCGAGGATGACGATCTGGTGATCCTAGGCGACCGCGAGGAGGCGCAGATGCAGGCGATCCGGTCGAACGCGAGCTGCATCATCATCGGCGGAGGTCTCGAGGTGGCGGAAGAAGTCAAAAAGCTTGCGGAGAAGCGGGACTGCGTGATTATCACAACGCCGTTCGACACATTTTCCGTGGCGCGTCTGATCAATCAGAGTATGCCGATCAAGCAGTACATGACCAGACGGGAGCTCGTCACGTTTGACATTGACGATTATGTGGACGACGTCAAGGATGTCATGTCGCGGGTGCGCCACAGAGATTTCCCGGTGCTCGGCTCAAACGGCAACTACGTCGGAATGATTTCCAGACGTAACCTCATGAATATGCAGAAAAAAACAGATCATTCTTGTCGACCACAACGAGAAGTCACAGGCGGTGGACGGAATCGGAGAGGCGGAGATCTTAGAGATCATCACATTTGGCTCGCACAAGCAATACATGTAG
>VOFJ01003641.1_pt1 | contig 31676 bp, 49 predicted proteins | sample 5384081 | NCBI WGS metagenome assembly VOFJ01 (sample SAMN12384729, study PRJNA508395) | human gut metagenome | isolation source: healthy gut I | host: Homo sapiens | reverse complement strand
CGGAACGATAACGTGTCAGAGGTTGGTAACAAACTTGTTTGTGCGACCACACCGAAAGGGAGTCAGTCGCAAGACCCGTTCTGGGACACGGCGGCGAGTATGCTTCTTCTGGCTCTGGTGTTCTATCTGAAATATGAAGCACCGCCAGAGGAACAGAATTTCCCGATGGTAATGGAGCTTCTGCGTGCAGGCGAAGTCCGTGAGGATGACGACAGCTATGTAAGCCCCCTTGACGAACTGTTTGACCGTCTGGAGATGGAAAACCCAGAGCATATCGCCCTCAAGTATTACAGGGATTACCACTCTGGCAGTGCAAAGACCTTAAAGAGTATCCAGATAACCCTTGCCGCAAGGCTTGAAAAATTCAATCTGGAGAGCCTTGCGGGACTGACCGCCACCGATGAGCTTGACCTGCCGAGTCTGGGCGAGAAGAAAGTCGCTTTGTTTGCTCTGATACCAGACAACGACACGAGCTTTAACTTCCTTGTCAGTATCCTTTATACCCAGCTCTTTCAACAGCTTTTTTATCTGGCAGACCACAAGTACGGCGGAAGCCTGCCTGTGCATTGCCATTTCATAATGGACGAATTTGCGAATGTTTCATTGCCTGATGACTTTGATAAAATCCTGTCCGTTATGCGTTCCAGAGGGGTATCGGTATCCATTATCCTGCAAAATCTGGCGCAGCTCAAAGCCCTTTTTGAAAAGCAATGGGAAAGCATTGTCGGCAACTGCGATGAGTTTTTGTATCTGGGCGGTAACGAACAAAGCACACACAAGTATGTGTCGGAACTTTTGGGCAAGGAAACCATTGATACCAACACCTACGGAAAGAGTACGGGGCGAAGCGGTAACTATTCTACCAATTATCAGATTTCGGGGCGTGAGCTGATGACCCCAGACGAAGTGCGTATGCTTGATAACCGTTACGCACTTCTTTTTGTGCGTGGAGAACGCCCCGTTATGGACTTCAAGTATGACATTTTGAAGCACCCGAATGTGAAGCTGACGGCTGACGGAGGACAACCGCCGTATATCCACGGAGAGCCTACGCAGGCTGTCGCAACCCTTGTGTTTGACAGTGATATTCCAGATAACGCCGTGAGCCTAAAAACTGTCAGCACTTCCTATGAGCTTCTGTCCGATGAGGACTTGGAAGAAATATTCAATTTATAAGGAGGATTTACCCTATGAAACTTTTTAAGAAGAATGAGAACAAGAAAACCACGAAGCTGCCGATGACTGGAAAGGTTAAGAAAAAGCTTCCGCTATTACTGTATGGCTGTTATGGCAATGACCTTTGTGCTTGGTACTTCCGTAACCGCCTTTGCTGCCAATGACCCCATTCAGGTAGTCAACAACCTGTCCGATTTCATTTTCGGTCTGGTGAGGGCTGTCGGTATGATTATGCTCGGCTTTGGTATCGTGCAGATTGGTCTTTCTCTCAAATCCCACGACCCGTCCCAGAGAGCTAACGGCTTTTTGACCCTTGCAGGTGGTGTTGTCATTACCTTCGCAAAGGAAATCTTGACTCTTATTACAGGCTAAAAAGAGCAGCTTACCTTTTGGGGTAAAAGCTGCAATACATAAGGATATTTAAAATATGTTGCAAATTATTTGCCAAAATTCATTCCATCCCATAACGATTGACATTAGACCGCCTATAAATCCTACAAGGGTAACAATTATGTTTAGAAGTTTTATAATCCAATTATGTTTTGCCCTGCGGGTGGTTTCGTCTGAAATAAATCCAAACCAATGGAGCAATAAAATAGGTAACGAAACAATAAACTTGATACCGTCAGAAAAACAGGAAAACGGATTAACAAGATTCTTCCTTATGGATTTTTCAGCTTCTTTAAGAGTTCCTAAATGGCGTATGAACATATCATCACAGTCCTGTGCCGACTGGTTTATTCTGTTCATAATTATGCCATTATCATGCTCGTTGATAGCATTCCGTAATTCTGGCAAAGAAGTTCACCAGCAATTGGTAATTGCTGGTGCTAAATCCTCGTAGGTTATCAGTAACATAAGCAAATATTCCATCAGAGCCAAGTTCATATTGCATTGATTTTACATCTGATGTCAGTTCGTAGTATAACTGCTGATTAAAACAGTTTCTTGACATAAATCCGTTTATTAGTTCAATGAATTTATGACGATAGCTATTTGTAAATTCAACCCGTTTGATTATATCGCTTAATTCAATACGCTTCATTATGAAACCTAATATAATTATTCCTATTATGATGAAAGCAGGAATTAACTTGTCCATAACATATCCCCTTACATAGTCAATTGCTTCCAACTGTTGGAGCAGTTGGCTTTTATATTATACAACATTTTTCTCTCATGCTTTCTACATGCAAAGTATGAGAGTAGAAAGGAGGTTTGAAAATGCCAAAAATAAACTATTCGTTGAAGGGAGGCTGTAATCAGTGTCAGATAATTGGGTCGTACAAAATCTTGAGAACGCCCTAAACACTTGGAATGAGAAAATAGCCGAGATATGGCAACTCATTACCCAATCCCCAGAGAACTTTAAGGGCGGCACGATATGGAATGTCATCGTGGATATTCACGGTGCGGTGCAGGCTATCGGACTTGCCCTGCTCGTGCTGTTCTTTGTTGTGGGTGTGATGCGTACCTGCGGAAATTTTGCAGAAGTCAAGCGACCAGAGCAGGCTTTGAAGCTGTTTATCCGCTTTGCCATTGCCAAAGGTGCAGTGACCTACGGATTAGAACTGATGATGGCACTGTTTAAGATTGTGCAGGGTATGATTTCCACGATTATGAATGCCGCAGGATTTGGCTCGGCACAGCAGACGGTGTTGCCGCAGGAAATCGTGACAGCCGTTGAAGACTGCGGATTTTTTGAGAGTATCCCGCTATGGGCGGTCACGCTGATAGGCGGACTGTTTATTACGGTGCTGTCATTCATAATGATTATGTCGGTATATGGCAGGTTTTTCAAGCTGTATATCTATACTGCCATAGCACCCGTACCCCTTTCCACTTTTGCTGGAGAGCCGAGCCAAAGAGTCGGCAAGAGCTTCATTAAGAGCTATGCCGCTGTATGCCTTGAAGGTGCGGTTATCGTGCTTGCCTGCATTATCTTTTCCCTATTTGCTTCTTCTCCGCCTGCATTATTACAATTTTATCCTTGTAATTTGCTTCCTTGTCGCCTGCGGTCAAAATGGCAGACCGTGTTGTAAGAGAAATGATGGGCTTGTAAGGGAGGTGCTATGATTGGAAGTCAAGATAAATAAGGAAATCCGTAATTATACGGAGAGTATGTTTTTTGGACTGTCCCTGACAGTTCATTTTTTTCTGTTTGTCTGGGCGTGGATTAAATCGGAATTTCTGATGCCGAAAAAGCTGATGTTCCTGCCAGATAATCTCTATTACGAAACGATGAAGCCGACTATTGAAGCCCACGAAAAAGGGTTGCCGACAATACGGAAAAAGCAGAAAGGCAGGACATCGAAACAAAAAAAAAATCGAAAAAAAAAAAATGCGAAACGCAGTAAGGAGGTAAACAATGCTGAGAACTCTTAAAAATCTGTTCAAGCAGGACAAGGAGAAATTTGTTGTGCCGAAGTCGGTGCAGGCGGTTATCCCCATTAAGACAATCTGGGAGGACGGCATTTTCCTTGTGGGCAAGAACAAGTATGCAAAGACCTTTAAGTTTGAGGATATAAACTATGCCGTGGCAAGCCGTGAGGGATAAGGAAGCGATGTTCCTTGAGTATTCAGAGCTTCTCAATGCCCTCTGACAGCGGTGCGACCACGAAAATCACTATCAACAACCGCCGCTTGAATAAGGCGGACTTTGAGCAGACCATTTTAATCCCTATGGCGGAGGACGGTTTGGATAAGTACCGCAAGGAATACAACAAAATGCTCCTGGATAAGGCGACAGGGGCTAATTCTATCGTACAGGATAAGTATGTAACCGTATCTGTCTGCAAGAAGAATATCGAGGAAGCACGAAACTACTTTGCCCGTGTGGGAGCTGACCTTATCGCCCACTTTAACCGTCTGGGGTCGAAGTGTGTGGAACTGGACGCAGGCGACAAGCTGCGTATCTTCCACGACTTCTACCGTACAGGAGAAGAAACAGCGTTCCACTTCGATATTACCCAGACGATGCGGAAAGGTCACGATTTCAAGGATTTTATCTGCCCTGATACCTTTGAATTTGAGAGCGACTGCTTCAGAATGGGTGACAGATATGGGCGTGTGATTTTTCTCAGAGAGTATGCGGCATATATCAAGGACAGTATGGTTGCGGAGCTTTGTGAGCTGAACAGAAATATGATGCTGTCCGTTGACGTTATCCCCGTTCCCACAGACGAAGCCGTGCGGGAGGTGGAAAACCGCCTGCTCGGTGTGGAAACCAACATCACGAACTGGCAGAGGAAGCAGAACCAGAACAACAATTTTTCTGCCGTCATCCCTTATGACCTTGAACAGCAGCGGAAAGAAAAGCAAGGAGTTTTTAGATGCCCTGACCACCCGTGACCAGAGAATGATGTTTGCGGTGCTGACAATGGTGCATACGTCAGATTCCAAAGAGCAGCTCGACAATGATACAGAAGCTCTCTTGACTACCGCAAGAAAGCATTTGTGCCAGTTTGCGGTGCTGAAATATCAGCAGATGGACGGATTGAATACGGCCCTGCCATTTGGTGTACGGAAGATAGATGCCTTGCGTACCCTCACAACAGAGAGCCTTGCAGTGTTTATCCCGTTCCGTGTGCAGGAAATCTACCATGAAAACGGTGTGTATTACGGTCAGAATGTTATCAGCAAAAATATGATTATCGCCAACCGCAGGCAGCTCCTTAACGGCAATTCCTTTATTCTCGGTGTGTCGGGAGCAGGAAAATCCTTTACTGCAAAGGAAGAAATGACGAGCATTATTCTCACCGACCCCAACGCTGATATTATCATCATTGACCCAGAGCGTGAGTATTCCCCGCTTGTGAAAGCAATGAAGGGAGAAGTCATTCATATCTCTGCGACAAGTGAAAATCACATCAATGCTATGGATATGAACTCCGATTATGGTGACGGTGCAAACCCTGTCATTCTGAAATCGGAGTTTATTTTATCCCTTTGCGAACAGCTCATCGGCGGCACGAACTTGGGAGCAAAGCAGAAATCCATCATTGACCGCTGTACGGCAAGCGTGTACCGCTACTATCAGCAGGGCAACTATATGGGAACGCCGCCCACTTTGCAGGACTTCCGTGAGGAGCTGTTAAAGCAGAATGAGCCAGAAGCACAGGAAATCGCCCTTGCGATTGAGCTGTTTACGGACGGTTCGCTTAACACCTTTGCAAAGCATACCAATGTTGACACTCACAGCCGCCTTATCTGCTATGACATTCTGGACTTGGGCAAGCAGTTACAGCCTATCGGTATGCTCGTTGTCCTTGACAGTATCTTAAACCGTATCACGCAGAACAGAGCCAAAGGCAGAAACACATTTATTTTCATTGATGAAATCTATCTGCTCTTTCAGCATGAATACTCTGCAAACTTCCTCTTTACCCTCTGGAAGCGTGTGCGTAAATACGGTGCGTACTGTACAGGTATTACGCAGAATGTGGACGACCTTTTGCAGAGCCATACGGCAAGGACGATGCTTGCTAACAGCGAATTTATCATTATGCTTAACCAAGCATCTACGGACAGACTTGAGCTTGCCAAGCTCCTTAATATCTCCGACCTTCAGATGAGCTATATCACGAATGTCGGTGCAGGACAGGGCTTACTCAAAGTTGGCAGCTCTCTTGTACCATTTGTAAACAAGTTCCCACGCAATACCGAGCTTTACAAGTTGATGACAACCAAGTTTGGGGAGGTTTAGGAACGCCAAGAGAAGCCAACAAAAGTAAATTTTTTATGTCTGGTTGTCAGCCCTCTTGATTTTTTTGATTGACTGTTGTTATAATATACTTGCATAACTCCCAGAGAGTTGTGCAAGTATAATAATAAACCTCAGGAAATAATGAAAGTATGGAGGTGCTTTTATGGCTATTGTAAGCGATGAACAGGTCATTAAGGTATTACGGCAATACAATCCGTGGTGGCGTAATCCGTCTGCAATCAAAGAGGAAAGCAAACCGCAGAAGCGACTTGCCTATTATGAAGCACTCAAGATGATAAAGCATAAAACGCTCCGCCGTTTTGCGGTATTGTCTGGAAGCAAGGCGTGTGGGTAAGACAACGATTATGTACCAGATGATAGATAATCTGATTGACGAGGGCGTAAGTCCGAAGAACATTCTGTATGTGTCTTTTGACAATCCGATTGTAAAGCTCGTCAATGTAGAAACGGTGCTTTCCATTTACGAGTCACTTTACCCTATCGAGGGAACAAAGTATATCTTCCTTGATGAAATCCAATATACGGATAATTGGGAATTGTGGATGAAAGTCATCTATGACAGCAGAAAGGATATTCGTCTGACCGCAACAGGCTCTGCAAGCCCGATACTGGAAAAAAGGTGCAACGGACAGCGGAACGGGCAGATTGAGCGTCTTGAAGATACCGACAATGTCATTTTATGAGTATTGCCGTCTGCTTCAGCTTGAAGAACCGATTTTGCCAGATAGCTTAAAACTCACAAAGCTCGTGAAAATGAGCAATGCGGAGCTTGGCGACCTAATGGACAGATTTGCTCCGTTAGAGGGGCATTTCAAACCGCTATCTGATGATTGGCGGTTTCCCCAGAGCTTGTATTGTCCGATGATGATATTTACGCTCAACGAATGCTTCGTGAAGATGTAGTTGATAAGGTAATCAAGCGAGATGTGCTTACCCTGTTCAATATCCGCAGTCCGCTTTTAATGGAAAAGCTGTTCTTATATCTCTGTATGAACTCAACGGAGATTTTCAGCGTAACCACGGCGGCAAAGGAATTGGAAAACACTTCGGTCAGCACGATTGACGGCTATATTGAAGCTCTTGAAATGTCTAACCTTATTTATCTGGCAAAGCCAATGGATGTGGGAAGTAAGGGGAGCATTAAAGGGCAAGCCGAAAATCTTTATTGCCGACGCATGTTGATGATAGATGATGTGTTATCCGATGAAAAGGAACTCGGAGCAATGGTGGAAACCACCGTGTATAAGCATATCGTATCTTTCTATCAAGGCAGTACGGCACAGCTCGGCTATTTCAGAAAGGCAAGGCAAAGGACAACCAGAAAGAGGTTGATGTGGTGGTAGAGCTACCCCGTGAGAAAATTCTCTGCGAGGTCAAATACCGCAACAATTCCCATATTCCTGCAACCGACGCTATTGTTGAACTTTGCAAGGACGAAAAATCAAAGGTAACAAACGCTTTTCTTGTAACAAAGCAATTAGACGATTTTGGCATTGCAAAGCACGAAACAGCAGTACCGATTTTGCGAATACCTGCCATAGCATTTTTGTATCTGTTAGGAAAGGCAGAAGCAGACGGACAAAACGGAAAAATGTAATATCGAAACCAATTCAGCGTAACGCTCACTTTTTACAAGGTGGGCGTTCTTTTTTTACCAAAAATCGAAAGGAGAATTTTCAATGTCTAATATCCGATTTCGCTCTGCAGCTCATCGGGATTTCTTTCTGGAAATGATGAACAAGAGCAAAGTAAACGACTGTTATCACAGAGCCTTTTTCTATGTAATGGGCATTGCCGCCGAAACAAGGGCAAATATCAACCAGATGTTTGATTTTAAGACGGATTGCATCGAGCCAGAGGGTATGCACGGCGGCTGGCAGACAAGCGGTACGGTCAAGGTCTGCCACCTTGCCTTTAACCTCTGGAACGGGTATGCAGAGGAAGGGCAGGAACGGTATTTCACGCCAGAGGAGTTGTTCTGCTGTGAGTTTGCTCCCTACTTTATGGAGGGTATCAAGGTCAGATACCCCGAATATTGCAGGGAGCTTCCTACTCCCAGAAAACAGACGGAAATTTCAAGATAAGAAAGGAAAAGCCTATGAAGAATTATAAATCTATTATCTGTGTTGTAGCCGCCGTGTGCCTGTTAGGTGCGACGGCTTTTTTGCGGCTTCCGCATTTATCATTACTATGCAGAGGTGGACGAGCAGACGGAAACCTTTGAGGAGATTGCCGAGATGGTAGAGCAGGCTCCCACGGATGAAACCGTGCCAGACGATGCCCCTGTCAGCGAGGGAGAAGATGTGCTTGCCAAGTATCAGAAATTGTATTTACAGAATGAGGATATGGTGGGTTGGATTTCCATAGCCGGCACAACAATCAATTATCCTGTGATGCAGAGCAGGAACAATCCGAATTTTTATCTGAAGCACAATTTTGAAAAAGAGTACAGCTATTTAGGAACGCCTTATGTGCAGGAGAATTGTGATATTGCCGAAAGTGACAATCTGGTTATCTACGGTCATCACATCAAGGGCGGCAAGATGTTTGGAGCGTTGGAGGATTACAAGTCCAAGAGCTTTTATGAGGAACACAAGAATATTCAGTTTGATACCCTCACAGAGCAGGAAGAGTATGAAATCGTCGCCGTATTTAAGACTGTGGCGTACAGCTCTGAGGGCTTCCGATACTACGACTTTGTTGATGCGGAGAATGAGGAAGATTTTAATTCCTATGTCGGGAAGTGCAAGGAGCTTGCTTTGTATGATACAGGTGTGACCGCTGAATACGGCGACAGGCTGATTACGCTCTCTACCTGCGAATACTCAGCACAAAACGGCAGACTCGTTGTAGTGGCAAAAAAGGTATGCTGATGTGACCGCAAAACCTCTGGGAAAGGAGGTTTTGTATGGCTGATATAAAGACCAGAGATGCGGTCAAGGGTACGATAAAGACCATAGATAAAGCCGCCATAGCCAGTGAGCGTATGAAGTCTGCCTATGTGGGGATAAAGGAAAAAAAGCGGAACAGGGATATTACGCTGATGAAAACTCTGCCACAGAATATGCTGCGGACAGGATTTCTTATGCGGCAGACCGTGTAAAGGACGAAGGTATCCACCAGTTCAATAAGCAGGGGCAAAAGGCAGTCAAGACAACGCAGGAGAATATCGGTAAGGCAAAAGATAAAATAACCGATTTCAAGCAAAGTCGGGCTGTCAAAGCCGCAGAGCAGAAAGCAGCACAGAATATGTCAGAACAACACGGTTTGCAGATCCGTCACGGGGCTGCAAGCCGTTCCTCTGCCCCCGATGTTTCCCAGACAGCAAAATCGCAGTTGATAAAGACCCGACAGCAGGGGCAAAAAATGATTAAGACCACAGCCCGAAATGCAGAAAAAGCGGTGAAAACAACTGCTAAGGGAACAGTCAAGACTACCGAAAAGGGAATTAAAACCGCACAGGCAACTTCTAAGGCGGCGATTAAAACGACGGAAACCTCGGTAAAAACGGCACAGGCAGCGGCAAAGGCTTCTGTGAAAGCGACCCAGAGGGCGGCACAGGCGGCGAAAGCCACCGCAAAGGCAACAGCCGAAGCGACAAAAGCGGCGGTCAGAGCGACCATTGCCGCTGTCAAGGCGATTATTGCAGGAACAAAAGCTCTGATTTCCGCTTTAATTGCAGGTGGTTGGATTGCAGTTGTGATTATTCTCATTGTTGTCCTGCTCGGCTGTGCTGTTTCCCTGTTTGGTGGCGGAAGCGGGAGCAACGCCTATACGCCTGTCAGTGCGGAGGTGGAAGCTTATGAGCCTTTGATACAGAAATATGCCAAGCAGTACGGCATCCCCGAATATGTGGAGCTTATCAAGGCGGTGATGATGCAGGAAAGCGGCGGGCGTGGGCTTGACCCCATGCAGGCGGCGGAGGGCAGCTTTAACACAAGGTATCCCCATGAGCCGAACGGGATACAAGACCCAGAGTATTCCATTCAGTGCGGCGTACAGGAGCTGAAAGCCGCCCTTATCTCTGCCGAGGTGGAAAACCCGATTGATATGGAGCATATCAAACTTGCTTTACAGGGCTACAATTTCGGAAACGGCTATATCTCGTGGGCGAAAACGAACTATGGCGGTTATTCCTATGCCAATGCGGTGGAGTTTTCCACGACACAGGCGGAAAGGTTAGGTTGGGACAGTTACGGCGATACGCAGTACCCCGCCCATGTGCTGCTGTACTATCCATACGGACGGGCATTTACAAGCGGCGGCAACCAAGCGATTGTAGAGGTTGCATTTGACACAGCTCGGCAACGAAGGCGGTCAGCCTTATTGGAGCTGGTACGGCTTCGAGGGGCGTGTGGAATGGTGTGCCTGTTTTGTATCTTGGTGTGCCGACCAATGTGGCTATATCGAAAGCGGGATTATCCCAAAATTCGCAGGCTGCGTGGACGGTGCAAATTGGTTTAAGGGTAACGGACAATGGAAAGACCGAAGCTATGAGCCGTCGGCAGGCGATATTATCTTTTTTGATTGGGAAGGCGACGGAGAAACCGACCATGTAGGCATTGTGGAGAAATGCGAAAACGGTGTCGTTTACACCGTAGAGGGTAACTCTGGCGACACTTGCAGGCAAAATCAATATACGGTTGGAAGTAGCTCCATCTATGGTTACGGTGTTCCTGCCTATTAAGAATGGGCAAAAGAAAAACCAGAGGTTTATTCCTCTGGCTCTTTTGCCTTACATAGACCGCTGACAGTTGCTTCGATAACGGACAGCTCTTTATCGTTTAGTTTGTCGAGTTCTGCATCTAAGCGTCTGCGGACGGAACTTTTATTTGTTTTCTTATTTGGGAAGATATATTCGTCAACCGAAACATCAAACATTGTGATGAGTTGAATAAACAGCTCAAAGCTCGGGTGCTGACCCTCGTTTTCTACCGACTGAATATGCCTTGCAGAATAATCTACTATTTCCGCTAACTGTTCTCTGGTTACTTTCTTGGCTTCACGGGCTTTTTAATCGCCTGTCCTATCGGCATATAATGATTGACAAAGGAAAACTTGCTTTTCAGGGAAGCATAGAAAAACTACGAAGTATGTATGGCGAAGGAAAAATAATAACTTTTAAATTGACTGATGTATCAGATTTTAGTAAATTAATTCAAAGTATTGAAACAAGTGGAATAGAGGCAAAGATAACCAGAGAAGACAGGCAGGTGTCAATTTTGTTTGATGCATCTAAGAATTCAATATCCTCCTTTATAATTAATCTTCTTCAGAGTGTCAATGTAAATGATATAATGTTATCAGATATTGGTATTGATGAAATTGTAAAAAAGCGTATAGCAGAGAGGTATAAAATGAAGTTAGTAAATAAATACATTCCTTTTTTTTTAAGGTAGGTGTACATCAAAGTATTGCTTATAAGACTAATTGGCTGTTTATTATTGTGGGAAATATTCTAAATTGTTTTGTTTCATTTTACTTATGGAAGGCTATTTTTTTTTTGACAGTAATAAATCCAAATCATTTTTGGGATTTTCATTAGAAGAAATGATAGTGTATATATTTGTTACATTTATTACAAAGACTATGATAGGAAGCGATGTTACAGATGAAATAGGACAAGAAATAAAGGATGGTTCAATTGCTATAAGGTTGTTAAAAACCAATTAGTTATAATACAACGTTTATATATAAAGAAATTGGAGAAAAAGTAATCAATTTAGCACTTCTTTTTTGTTACAATTATTGTCGGAGTTGAAATTTATAGATATAGAATGTCGGGTTTGATTCAGTTCTCAATAGAAAGGTTGTTGTTTTTGTAATCAGTGTAGTGCTATCGTATTTTATTAACGTATTTTTAAATATTACATATGGATTCACTGCATTCTTTTTTAAAAATTTGTGGGGATCAAACATGCTAAAAAACTGTATAATAAGTTTTATGTCTGGAAGTATTATTCCGTTTGATTTTTACCTTATTCAGTTGAGAAAGTGCTTAATGTTTTACCTTTTTGCTTCTTTAAATTATGTACCTGTTTTGATTTATATGGGAAGATATTCGAAAAGAGAAGTATTTATTAAGCTAGGAATTCAAATATTTTGGATTTTTTCTATTTTGGGGATTGTCTAAGATAATGTGGAAAATTGCATTTAAGCACTTGGTTGTTCAAGGAGGATAAAATATATGCATAGGTATTTAAAAATATATTTTTATATTGGTCAAAGCAAGAATTAAAAAAGAGAATAACAGAATATAAAGGAGATTTTATTGTTGGAATCATAGGATTTGGTTCTTACTCAAATTTTTTAATTTTGTTTTTTGGCGATTATTTTCTCAAATATTCCAAATCTGAAAGGTTGGGAATATAATCAAGTTATTTTCATATATGGATTTTCTTTATTACCTAAAGGAATTGATCATTTATTAAGCGATAATTTGTGGAATTTAGGGCATAACATAGTTAGGAAAGGTGAATTTGACAAATATATGATTAGGCCTATCAACTCTTTATTTTATGTTATTTCAGAAAAATTTCAGGTTGATGCTTTTGGAGAAATATTTACAGGAATTGCGTTATTGGTATTTACAATGAAACACTTAAATTATGAATTTTCCATTATTAAAGTATTTATTTTTGTTCTAATTATTCCTTTTACTGTTCTGATTTATGCTTCAATTAAAATTATTACTGCAGAGACACTTGCATTTTGGGTACAGAAAAGTGGAAATATAATTTATGTTTTTTATATGTTAAATGATTTTTCGAAGTATCCAGTTTCCATATATGGTGAAACCTATTAAGTTCCTGCTAACATATATAATACCATTTTCGTTGACAAGCTATTATCCGGCAAGTTATTTGCTAACAGGAAAAAATTTGCATTATATAGGATGGGTAATTTTTACTTCATTTTTTCTTATTCCTAATAGCTATTTTTGTATGGAAAAAAGGAATTAGGAAATATGAAAGTTCTGGGTGTTAATAATTAGAATGTTATCTTCGTATTTCTTTGGAAAATGAGAAGCATTAGGAAAACACGGAATATCTTCTTGGTTGATGGCATAAGTCTGATTTTCAAGAACGTACCTTGTATTTAGTGGAATATATGCTTTTGAGAAATGCTTATGAGTATTAAAAGTGTCACAGGTAAGAAGGCTCTTATTAGATTCTACGCTCTTTTTTATATCTCACCATATAGAATTAGCTTCATATTTATGTGTTTGTGGTGTTTTATAAATCTTAAAATTTTAATTATTATTAGGTAATTGCGAAACAAGTTCGCAATCCTAATTAAAAATGGCAAGAAGCCTGCAATGCAGGATACTTAGGATGAAAAGTTGGTGATATCAAATTTAGATATGACAAAAAAAGACTTCCCACAGGTGGACTGCGAAGAAAAAATATTATCAATACCAAAGGTCAGGCAATCAAAGGTTTTAAACTTCGTATGTATTGATGCTGGTGGATTTTATCAGCAACAAGTACGGTAACAAGCTGGGTGTGATTCCGGCAAGAAGTAAATCAGCATGAAGCGTTTTCTCATTCTGGGTCTTACGATTCGCAATGTTGCAACTATCGTTGAAATGGTTGATTGAATTTTCAACGTTTACACGGATTTTATAAGTCTCGTCCCATTCTACGGAACCACGTTCCACACCGGGATAGGCGCGCAGATTCTTTTCGGGGTAAATGTAAATCATTCTTCCGCAGGAAGATGTGGTGCATGGATTCATCATAGTGGCATACCCGACGTTTTGACTTGTCGGCAGGATTGTATTCCCCATTTCATTTTAGGGCATACAAACTTCATGCTGGGAAGTTTGCTTCTCAGATGAGATTTACTCCCTTCCCGTTTCATAGGAAGCGTTGGATCATGTGGACAGCAGGGGATACCATTTTCATTAACTATGTAGTCCGTTCTTTCCATGGATAGTTTTACCCGGAGAGGAATAAAAAGCCTTATCGGAATCCGATATCTCCGAAAAGAGATTTATAGATTTCAATGGTATCAAAGGAGGCATCTCCAAGAAAAAAGTCTTTGGCTCTATAAACGGATGCTTTTGGAAAAAGTCAATTAAAACAGGGAGCAACGCTTTTGAGTCGGCAAGAGATTTATCCTCATCCGGAGAATCCGATTTCTTTTCTACAACAATGTCAGGATGTGCATTTAGGAAATCCTTATTGTAGAAAGATATGTCGCGGACAATGCCAAGTCCATTTGTGACGATACCGAATTTATAGGCATAGCAGAAATGTCCATTGATGTACATCTGCTGTATTGCTTGGTTGGATGCAGCATGAGTTGGCATGGAACAATAAGCTGCTTTGTAAGGATCATAGGAATCATCAAGGTTATGGGATTGCTTAAAAGCCTTCAGCTGTTTAATAATGCGGTTGGCATACTTCGGATTATTTTCTGCAACCCATGCTTCAATGCCGGAGGTATCAAAGATTGTCATGCTGGCAAGAGCAGGATTCAGTTTTTGGCATATCGGTTCGGTCAGGTCTACAAGATGATCGAACATCGATTGTAAGTCCGCTAAGAAATCCTGTTTAAAACGAGTGAATTTTGAGGCATCCGGTACAACATCAAAGCCACAGAAGTCACGCAGTTCCTGAGAGTATTTCAAGAAACAATCAGAAGTGTGTCAGTCGGGATTGAGAAAATACGCTGGAGCAGAAGTGCTTTGAGCATTGGATAAAGCTGGTGCTTGCGAGGTCTTCCGGTTGAAGCGTGCAAATGAGAAACAAAAGAAACAGGAACAATTTCATCAAGGATTAATGGCTTGGTCAAGTAGAGAAAGAAACTGATATTTGTCATTATCGAATTTATTTTGGCAATCTTCAAAAACTTCTGCCAAAGCGAGCTGCTTATATGGTATCATATAGGAACATCTCCTTTCGGTGGTTGGTTATATAGTTTCTAGTCAACTCTATTTTACCATAAACCTTGAGGAGATATTTTATTTTAACAACAAAAAGGTGCCGTATTTATGCGGCTTTTGGCGTTTCGCAAACGCCTATTAATTATTATAGTAGGAAGGAGAAATAGTGTAATATACATTATATACGTTACATATGAAAGAAGAAATAATTACAAAAATGAGTAAATTTACAATTACAGAACAGGCAATATTATTGATTACTAGAAAAGATTTGAATGAGGAGCAAATGAATTATTTAAGAGAAATTTTAAATAGTTGTGAAATGGATTGGAGTTATTTTGTAGGTAGTCTAATATACAATAGAGTGAATGGAATCGCATACAAGAATTTGGTAAAAAGATGGGTGGTGTTACAAGAAGAATTATGTTTCCTTTGGAAGCAGCATATGAAAACATAAAAAAGAGAACAAATTTACATTGTAGTGAAATTCTTAAATTAGATAAATATTTTGAGGAAGCGGGAATTAATTATGCTTTTTTAAAAGGGAGCAGTACTTAATACTATGTATTATGAGTTTGGAGAAAGATTGTCTAATGATACTGATTTGTTAGTTGATGAAAAAGATTTAAAAAAAAGTAGATGAGATATTAAAAAAGGCATGGTTATATACAAGGAAGAGTTGAGAACAATAAAGTTATTCCAGCAACCCAAAAAGGAAATTCTTTTTGCAAAAATGAATACTTATGAGGTGTATCCTTATGTGAAATGGATTGGAGATGAGTGTTTTCCATTTCATGAAATAGATATTAATTTTAAATTGGAAAATGGAGCGCGAATAGAAGATGTGAAAGATATGTTAAAGCACACAATGAGAATTGAAAATTCAGAATACGGTATTCGTACCTTGGATGTGGATAGTTTTCTGATTTTTCTTTGTATACATCATTATCGAGAAGCAACTATGCTTTTTAAAAATTTTAGAGGGAGAAGATTTGACACTTTATAAATATTTGGATATTCATGTATTTATCAAGCAGACGTCAATAGATTGGGCAAAGCTTATTTCAAAAAGCAAAACTTTTATGATAAAGAAATTGAAGTGTATCATACATTATGGTATACAGAGCATATATATCCTGGAACTATACCTAATTCAGTTTTTTCTATGTTTGAGTTAAAAGATTATGATTTTGTTGATGAGTATAACGTTAAAGATAATTCACATGAGAGAATTAAATGGAAATTAGATTTTTTATCATCGTTTATTTAATGTTGAAAGACGTAAAGAAGCATTAGAGGCGGGAAGGATGAGAGCGAGAAATTAAAAAAAAAATGATAACTGATTTAAGAGATTGATAAGTTAATTACAAAATCATATAATTTCTGAGTTTGGAGAGAATATGAAGTTAATTCTATATGGTGAGATTAAAAAAGCAAGAGGGAGAATATAGCGTGGAATATAGTTTAATAATGATAAAACCAGGGTTTGCAACGAATGAAATTATTACTCAAATAAAAAAAAAAATTTTCTTAGATGAAGGTGTCCAGATAATTAGAGAGTTCTATAAGAAATTTACTTATAGTGAATTGAAAAGGTGCTTATTATAGTTCGTTTGTAGAAGAAGAAGAATATTTAAATTATCTTTCATCAGATAAAATGTATGTAATGTTAGCTTGTGGACAATATTGCTATTATGTGACAAGAAATACAAAACATAAAATTAGAGAATATTACGGGTTAGATAACAAGGAACTTAAAAATTTATTGCATACATCTGATGATAGCGTTGAATTTTATTTGCAATATCTTTTTATGTAAGGAACTTCATGATTTAGATTTAGATAAAAAAGGATATGCAAATTTATTCATTACTGATGCAAATTGCATGTATATGAGAAATTATGAGAAGAAGGCATTAATCAAGCAAAATATTTATCAGTTAGATAAATTTAATGATGACTATAATTTTTTATGGATTTGTATCTCAGATAGAAGAAAAAAAGGTAATAAAAAAAAGCAAGCATAATTAATTATATAATAAGTGAAGAAGATTTAATAAAAAATCATTCATTTAAGATAATTAATTTTTTTCCATGATTTACTGGATAAACAAAAATTATTAATGTATAATCAAATCGGAGTAAGAGGAGTGTTACTAAATTGTGAAAATACTGATATTAAAGATGCTGAAATTATTTTTGAAATGATTGAAGAATGTCAATTGGATTGGGTAGTGATTGGAGGAGGAGAGCATATTTCTATTGGGCAAAAAGAAGATATGAAAAATTTGTTAATAAGATAAATAATAAAAAGTAATTGGACACCAATATCTTTATGAAGCTTTTAAATGATATGAATTATAATTTTGCTATGATGAAAGTGGGTGATTGTAATCATAAATGAGAAAGAAATACCAGAAAAATTAAGAGATTTTATTGGTGCTGATTATTATTTGACATATCCAACTCAAGGTTATACGTCGGATGTTGTTGTTATTAATGCAAATCGAGGTAAGTATGTTATAAAAAGAGCAACTGGTACATGGTTTAGAAATATGCTAGATAATGAATATAAAGTGTTGAGTAGTATAAATGTTCAGAAAATAAGTTCCCCTTTGTATTTATGAGAAGTATGAAGATAATGAATATTCATGGCTTCTTATGGAATTCATTAAAGGCGAAACACTAAGAAATGCTATTAGAGAAAGTACTAGTTCACAAAGGCATAAGATGTTGGTTAATTATGGAAAAATGTTGTGGCAAATTCATTCTCAAAAAAATAGAAATAAATAATAATGATGATGCTTGGATTGAAAGAAAGTTAAGAGAAGCCCAATACAATCTAGACAATTATAGAATTGAAGGAACAGTGGGGGAAATTGAATTATTTTGAAACATAATAAACCATCAATGATTAAGGAAGTTTTTTATACATGGTGATTATACTATTGACAATGTTATGTTTTATGGAGGAGAAGTATCAGGAGTAATTGACTGGGGAGGTGGAACTATAGGTGATCCAAGATATGATGTGGCGCTTGCTATAAGACCAAAAGATGGTGTATTTCAAAATAGTGAGGATGTAGAATATTTTTATGAGGGTTATGGTGGAAATAGAATTACCAAAAAAGAGTTTGATTACTTTCAAAGTGGCGGATTATATGATTTTTTTTTAGACAGGGAGAACTATAAGAGATGGAAAAAGGATATAGTGTGAAAAATATGCTTGATAGCATATTTTTCGCACGGCTATTTGTGCTGCAGGTGTCATAAAGTAGCCTTTATCGCAGAGCCAAATCTGACATTTGGCTCACGATTCCTTCGACGCAAAGCGTCTGCGGAATGGAGATCCAGCTATGAAAAGTCAACCAAAAATTAGCAAAAAAATTCTTTTTCATATCTATGGTAAAAAAGGGTAACTTTAATAGAACTCTCTTAGGGTGCTTTTTCAAAATCTATCGATATAGGTATACAGATCTCTTACTCGAGGTTAAATTCTACTTCGTCAGTGAGCATCTTCCAGATGACTCTGACAAGCTTGCCGGCACAGTGCCCAAGTGCATTGTAGTGAGACCGGCCTTCAGCCCTCTTGGCATCGTAATAAGCCTTGAAGGTCGCGTTGTTTCTAACAACGTTCCAAGCTGCATTGACAAGAGCATATCGTAAAACACGAGAGCCACGTTTGGACATCCTTGTTGTCTTAGCCTGAAAGTTACCAGACTGATAAACAGAAGGATCCAGGCCTGCAAAAAGCAAGCAGCTTGTTTGGATTGGAGAAACGGTGAATATCGCCTATTTCACCAAGGATCATTCCACCATTGATATAACCGATACCAGGAATGGTCATGATGACAGAATCGTTAAATTTCATGATATCCGTCATCTCAGCTTTCAATCTTTTTTCTAATTGGCTATCCAGTAACTCGATTTGTTGAATGGTTTGAGTTATCTGAATAGATATAGCGCTGTCGTTGGCACCGACAGACTTCTGTGCGAGAATTCTTAATTCTTTGGCCTGCTCTTTAGTAAAATGTCCGTGCGAGTTCACTTTGAGCAGATTTGCCAGATGAGTCATATGCATGGAAGCAATCTCTTTTGGAGAAGGTGCTTCTTTTTAACAAGAGCATAGACAGCGTGCTGATGCAGACCGGATTTGAAAAAAGTATTGAATCTCCGGGAAAACCTGATCAACATAGGTTGTCAGTTGGATTTTTAAGCGGGTACTTTGCTTTATGGTTTTCTGCCGAAAGCGTCCCAAGGTCTTAAGATCCATCATATCCAGATTAAAGAAACTGACGAATCTGAGGTTGTCCTGCATCATAAGAGTTTTAGCAATCACATATGTGTCGACCTTATCTGTCTTAGTTTTGCGAACGTTATTCTTTCGCATCTTCTGACAGGTTTTGATGGGGTTCAACACACACACTTGGTAAAGCTCAGTAACAAGGTATCGAACAAGGTTGTCACCGCAGTGTGCCGTTGACTCAAGACCGATGATGAGGCTGTTTTTATCGAATGATTCGAGTTTAGAGAGCAGCAGTTGGAAGCCATCAGCGTCGTTTGTGAATTTGAACGGCTCAATGAGTATTTCACCGTCAGAAGATAGGGCTGAGGCGAAATGGTTGAGTTTGGCAATATCAATGCCTACATAAAATTTTCATGAGGTTGTACCTCCCTTTCTTAAAGTCTGATACCATGATATCCACCATCGATTATCATCGTAGACTTGATAGAAATAAGTACTCTGAGTGAAAAACACTCTGGCAACATCCAGCTGATAAACAATTCAGATAAAGGTAGCGACAATACACTCCAGCCGAGTAGTCAAGGCTACAGAGAAAAATCAAAAGTCCATAGTTTCTGAATTGTATTGAACCACGATATTAAAAGAAAAGGAAACGTGTGATAATTAACTTCCTAATTATCATACAAGATTAAAATGATAAATATCAGAGAATTAGAAAAAGATGACGCAAAAGATTTAGAAAAATGGTTATCTAATCCAGTTGTTTTTAGAATATTATGAAGGCAGAGATCAAGTATTTGATATGGATAAGGTACAAAAAAAAAAAAATTTTATTCATATAACCCTCAAAAGATAAGATGTATAATAGAATATGAGGAAAAAGAAAATTGATATTTACAGTATTATAATTTGGACGAGGAGGATATTAATCTATATCTAGATAGTGATTGTAAAGATGTATGTTATGGTGTGGACCTATTTATAGGTGAACCGAATTACTGGAATAAAGGAATTGGAACCGAAGTAATGAAGAAAGTTATTGGATATTTAGTTAGTGATAAGGAAGCACAGTATGTAATGGTTGATCCACAATGCAGAAACATACGTGCTATTCATTGCTACGAAAAATGTGGTTTCAAAAAAAAGCAAGATCGTAGAAGAACATGAATTGCATGAGGGAAAATTAGAAAGTTGTTGTTTGATGATATATGAAAGAAGATAGTAAGTGCTTCATAGTGGGTTTATTGACAAAGAGGTTAAAAAAAAATTCAGGGAGAGTCCTAAAGTTTGTGTAAAAAAAACTCTAAACTGATGTAAGACATAATTACACAGTTTGGAGGTTTTTATTATGGCAAGAAGAAACGATACATGACAAAAAAGTAGTAATGAGAGAAAATGATGTGAAATTATCATAAAGACTCGATTATTCAAAATACTTCGTCATGAGCCTAAATCTTGGAATGTTGAGCTTCATACTGTTGAGGTTTATGTTGGAACTGATGGTGATTATTAGGATGAATTCACACTCGGTGAACGTCCAAAAGGATTTTCTAAGGAACAGTATCGTCATACCTTCTGATTATTACGGTTTGGCGGGCTCTTTCGCAATTGTTGAATATTCCGTTTAAATAGTGCACCTTTTTCCGGAGGAAATTCAGAGCAACTATTTCCGCTCTTAGGGTGCAATTACCTCTATAATAAAATCATGCACATGTAAATCATCTTCTTCTGCTGGCACATAAACAGCATGATAACCACCATATGCTAAACACTGTGCAATCATAAGTGCATCTCTAGCGTCTGTCTTAATACGAACCCCTTGCAGTGTTAGCATAGTAGTTGGAGCAAGAATTTCACATTTTATACCTGCACCAGTTAACTGGTTGTATAATGAATATCCAAGACAACCAGCCTCATATCCACACAGGATATCATATTCCTCATCCAAACCAAGTTTCAATTTCAAATCCTCAATAAAAAAGAATTATGTTTTTGTAATCTGGTGTGACCTGAATGTTTGCAAATATGCGATCCTCTCCGCCAAGTATTGGCTCCATTGCACATAAAAGTGTAGTTTGTACTATGGACATCCATTCCGATTCGTATTATTCTTTTCATATAAGTGGCCTCCTTTTTGTATGCGGTAATCCCTGTTACTATTAATCTCACAATTAACAGTTTACAGGTAAATCCACGAAACTACAAATGTGAGGTCACTTCATATTATCTATAAAAACTACAAAAGTTTTTAGATTTTTTATAGTATGGCACAAAGTCAAACTTTAGTTAAGGCGAGTGATTTGACGTTTACGTGTCAGATATAGTTTATGTTGAAGATAAAAATCATATGTTTTATGAGATTCTGCAAGGAGGTCTGTTTGTGTTGCAAAAAGAAGAGAAAAACGAAAAAGTGTAGTTATGCGAACCATTTTTTAGTATAATCAAGGGGAAAGTTGCAGAATTGAAATGCTATAGGGTACTGGCTACGTTGGCGCGACTAAGTTCAATACGGAAAAATCGGTGTGCAGCTTTAAGAAAAAGGGTGTATGAAAATCTACTTTTTTTAGTGCTGACGCCGATTGTTTCCGATACAATTTATCGAATTGATGATGTATAGAATTAATTAAAAAGGCTCATATATTAGTGCGCATTGGAAAAAGGAAGAGCACCGACTAGTGCTCTTCCAACTTAAATACATCTTCAACAAGCAGATTGAAATATGCCGCAATCCGAAGCATAAATTCAGCGGATGGCGCTCGTTCACCACGTTCCACTCTGCCAATAGTTTTTGTGCAGAATCCGGTGGCAGAGGCTATATCCTCTTGCAGAAGACCTCGTGATTCACGAATTTCTTTTAAGGTTATTAATGACCGCCATAGCAAACACCTACTTTCTGATACTTTTTTATGGTAACAAGGATACTTTACAAGCTGTCCGTAAAGAAGGACTTGTTTATTGTAAGTATTCTTTAATCTCATCTGGATGATTCTTTCCAACCACTTTTCCAAGAATATCAAAGCGGTCATTCTCACCTACAGGAATAGGAGGGTATTTCTTGTTGAGAGAAACAAGAAATACGCCATTCTTATCATCCTGCAATTTCTTAATATAAGCCTCTCCGTTAAGATAGAAGATACCAATTTCTCCGTTTTCAAGAATATCTTGTTTCAGAACCCATGCAATCTGACCATCTTCAAATTCCGGTTCCATACTGTCGCCACTGATTTTTACACCGTAGTTTGCAGTATCCGGGATAATATCCTTTGTAAGCCCGATTGTTTCTTTCGGTCCATCTACTAGAAAGTTACCGGTTCCAGCAGATACTGCATTATCATATACATCAATATATCTGCAAAATGGAATAATCCTTGCAGTCTCTTTCTCATATTTGCCACTGTCATGCAACAATCCAATGTAATCTAAAGCTTTTTCTTTTCCTTCGTCATTAAGGGAAGAGAGTGGATCTGCCGGATTTGCTCCAAAATATTCTTCATATATATTTGTGATATTTAATATTTTGCATACTGCAAGGAAGGTTGCCACACTGGGTTCAGTAGCATTAGTCTCCCATTTGGAGATTGCTTTTGCTGTAAGGTTAATTCCTTCCTGCTGTAGCAGTTCAGCTAACATTGGCTGGGATAACTTCAGTTTTTTTTCTGTTAGAAGAAATGATATCACCTATATTTCTCATATTCTCGCCTCATTCCTATGATTATATTATGTATGGTTTTCTCTTACAGTATATATCAGATGATAGAATATTTCAAGTATAGAATCTCTAATAAAGAGATGAAAGGACATATGTGTCCGTTGACAATCTTCTTGCGAGAGAGTTATACTTGTACCTGCAAGAAGCAATACAACACATACAGACTGGAGGTGAATGTTGTGGGAGACAGAGTGATTTTACATAGTGATATTAACTCCTGTTATGCGAGTATTGAGCTGTTGCATCATCCGGAGCTTCGTGGAAAGCCTCTAGCAGTAGGTGGCGATCCGGAAGCAAGACACGGGATAGTATTAACTGCTGATTATGTAGCAAAGAAACATGGAGTAAAGACAGGAATGGCTCTGTGGCAGGCAAGACAGGTGTGTCCCGATATTACATTTGTTCCTCCGAGAATGGACTTGTATCTTCGTTTTTCAAAAGATGGCTCACGAGATATACGGTGAGTATACAGATTTACAGGAGCCTTATGGAATTGATGAAAGCTGGCTTGATGTTACAGCAAGTGCTTCTATTAAAGGTGATGGTTACAAGATTGCGCATGAAATAAGTAATCGAATGAAATCAGAACTTGGCATAACAGTAAGTGTTGGTGTGTCATTTAATAAGATATTTGCAAAGCTCGGTTCTGATTATAAGAAACCAGATGCCATCACAACCATGTATAAGGACGAGTTTCAGACAAAAGCATGGAATCTTCCGGCTTCTGATTTATTATATGTGGGAAGAAGTACAGATAGTAAATTGCGGAAAAATGGGCATTCGTACGATAGGTGATATAGCAAGGGCTGATGAAAAGTGGTTGAACAGTTATCTTGGTAAAATGGGAAGTATTTTGTGGGCATTTGCAAATGGCTATGATACTTCACCGGTTAGAAAAGAGAATACAATAGCTCCGGTTAAGTCAATTGGAAACAGTACAACCACTCCAAGAGACTTAGAGAATGACGATGATGTAAAAATTGTATTGTATGTTCTTGCAGAGAGCGTTGCGGCGAGACTTAGAGAGAATGGTTTTCGTTGCAGGACTGTAGAAATAAGTATTCGTGATAATGAGCTGTATTCATACACAAAACAGACAAAGGTTTCAAATGCTACGAATATTACAAAAGAGATTGCTGATGCCGGATTCAGGCTTTTTTATGCAAAGCTATCACTGGCAGAAGCCTATCAGAAGTGTTGGTATTCGTGGAGCAGACCTTGTGAATGACAACTATTGGGAGCAACTGGATTTATTCCATAATGCAGAGTTGAGAGACAAAATGATGAAGATGGATGCAGAGGTTGATGATATACGAAGACGATTTGGTTTCTACAGTATACAACGAGGACTGATGCTGGGTGATACGATTCTTTCAGCAGTAAATGCAAAGGAAGAGCATACAGTGCACCCTCATGGTTACTTTTAGGAACGGTAACATTTGGTGTAATACACTGATGTATTCGCAATTTGCATTGGAGGTAGAAATAATGCAGGAAAAGAGTTTAACGGAAAGAACAATAACAGTTGTGGAGAAAGGAGTGGCAGAAGCGTGAATACGAATAAGGTATATGTAGATGTGACAGCTGTGTTTAGTAAAGAGGGACAGCTGAAGCCGGTCAGTGTTAAATGGCAGGATGGACACATTTATGAGATTCAGCGCATTACAGATATCAGGCGGGCTTTGCCAGTCTAAAAGCTGGTGGAGCAGGAATGAGATATACCTGTATTATAGATGGAAAAGAAAGTCATTTGTTCTATGAGGGATAACAATATGTGGTTTGTAGAGGGAAGAGCCGGAGCCTGATTATGTACGATGGTATGTAATCAGTTGGCTTCGAGATCAGCATATGCAGGGGCATACATTGTATGTGACGGAACTCCCAGCAGGAAGACTTGCAAAGGTGATTTCCCTTTCCTTTTCAAGTACAAAATGGATAGTAGTTGATTTTATATTGTAAAGGAGCAGACTGAGATGGATAAAAATGGAGTAATTGAATTTCGCTGCAAGAAATGCGGCAGACATTTTTGGGATTATTTAATCCAGAATGATGATAATTTAGTAGTTGTACAGGCTGTTTGCATGAAATGCGACAGATGTAAGAGGACTTTAGTATTGAAGAAATACACAGAGGGGCTATTTGATGAAGCCACAGTAAGAAAGGTGTATTTAAATTATAAAACTGAATTATGGCTCACCTGATAAGGGCGGCATATTTCATAAAAAGGCCTACACAGGGGGTAGTGAAGTATTGTCAAGCACCAGAGACGCAGGGAAAGTTGGGTAAGATTCTTACCTGATTTTCTTTTTTGCGTCTTTTTGCTTTTAGTGTTATGTAAGTCAAAGATACCGATATTACCGATTGTAAGAAATTTGTCGAGAGGTTGTCGAAAACCGTTGACAAGAACATGTAAATAATGGTAAAATACAAAACTAACAACTGAATATTGAAATGTCTAAAATCAAATGAATGAATATTAAACTTAGAGAAATGTAATGAAATTGATTGATAAGAATGAATATTTTTAAGTGTATTGTAATTTAGTGATATTATGCCGAGATTGATTTAGAAAAAGATGATTAGAGAGAAAAAAGTGATTAGGCAAAAAAGATAAAATAGATTAATACATATTTGATTTAATTAGGAAAAAATTTAAAGACTTACATAACAAAATTAAAGAAACGGGTGGAAAAGTAGAAATTTAGACTTGAAGAGAATTTTCTGTTTTGTTGTGGAGGTCTTTTTTCATTCCGCCGCAGAAAAATAAGTACGAAGGAGGTGAAGCAGAACATAGGGAACTCAGAATGAAGTCTTTGAAGCAGAAGTCATGGGCGAGCAGTTGAAGAAGTTACGAAAAAAGTGAAATTGAGTCAGGAAAAATTTGCAGAGCGAATGGGCATGAGCAAAGATACCATCTATAATTATGAAAAAGGCAAGACTGCCATTCCACATGATTTGATAAAGAGACTTTGTCAGGAGTTCAATGTTTCTGCTGATTATTTCTATTTTGAAACAGACAAGCCTCTGGTAGAGGATAACACGATAAGCATTACAGATGCATTTACAAAAGAGCTGGAACAGTGCACCGATTTAGAGAAACAGCAGCTTATGGAAATGCTGAAAAATACTACGAATGAAACCAGTAGCCGTATAAAAATCGTAAAATCTTACGAAAAAAAATATGGATAATCAAAGTTCTTTAGGGTTTGCCAATCTATTTTAGGGTTTGTCGATAGGGTCTGGCATTAAAAAAAGCATAGTTTTTTAGGGTTCTTCGATAGGGTCTGGTTTTAGGGTCTTTCGTGAGGGTCTTTTATGAGGGTCTGGCTGGGTAGCCAGACCTTTTTATTAAATTAAACTATATTTCATCGGGGTATGAGATGTGATTGCTGTCCAGAATCTCCTGTAGGGTCTGAATGTATTGGTTCTTGCGTTGAATTTCTATCCAGTTTCCGTGACAGAGAGAGTCTGCTTCTTCTAGTTCTTGACGTGTTATTACGTAGTCAAGCCATTTAAGGCAAGCGTGGTTTTTGCTAAATGCACAGTAGTTTTCCATGTGGTTTCCTCCTAAAAATCATCTTCTTCATAATAAGCTACAGGGTTATAATCAGTGATTCCATTAAGCACCGGTGTTTGTCTGGTTGCAAAAAGAAATCTGTTGCGAAAGTGCTCAAAGTTGCGGAACCCTCTGCCCAGTCGCTTTAAATCTTTTACTTTGCGGTTAATGGATTCGATGGGACCATTAGATAAACGTGCATCATAAATTTTGCCGTTCCCGATTTTTTCGACCATAATAAATGAATTAACAATAGGGTCTTCGAATTTTTTCAATAAAGATGCAAAGTCACGAAATATTTCAAACCGGGAGCTTTTGTATGTCTGAATCAATTCTTTTAATTCATTCCGTGCAAGGAGTGGATTTCCGCCGTTTCGCGAATTAAACTGTACGTACATCTCTTTTTTAAGTCTCGAAAATCTTTCAAATTTGGATCAATTCGAAAGAGAGCATCTTCGTAATCATAGGTGTTCATTAATACATGAAAATGGGAATCCATGCGAGGGTCACTGTGGTACCGGATGTTGGACTGATTGGACAGAATTAACCATCTGTATTTTTGCAGAAGGTATACTTCGTCTGATGGCGGAAGTGAAACAGGTCGTTGCTGTTCATAGGAAAGCTTGTCCTGATATTCACGGTCGCGCTGCCTGTATTTTTTTAGAAGCTGCCGTATGTAGTTGTCAATAGAGCGTGTAATCCATTGAATTACATGAAAGGAATCAACAACAGGGACTGCGTTGGGGAAGTACTTTTCTACATAGGCAATGTAAGGATTGTACATATCGGAAATAAGGTATTTTACATGATTCCGTTCTGTTGCAGGGATTGAGATAAAGTACGGTTCCGTTACGGAAGTTCTTCGGCTGCGAAGCAAGTCAATGGGATTACCGGTATGGAAATCCTGGATGACCAATGCGTATTTACAGTCATCATCCATATCTAGGTGAACTTCATCAATGGAAATGGCATCTGTAAGAGGAAGCCTGTCAAGCTTGACATAACGGTCAAAGATTTCATGCACATATGTGTCAGACATATGGAATCTTTTAGCGATAGATGCGGATGTTTCTAAAAGATTTCGATATGCCTCTACAATGAGCATGTCAGTTGCATTTGTAGTTCTACGTCCCTTGTTAACAAAGCGGAAGGATTCATTAACTTCATACAGACAGTCTGGATTGGAACAACGCCAGCGGCGCTGTTTGAGTAGCAGAATCAAGGAATAACCATCCTGAAGAATGGGATGGTTAATAGTCCTTTTCTTTACACCACGAGAGTGCATGCGAAACCCACAGATTGGACAATAGCTGGCAACAGGTGGAGTTTCGATAATAAGAGTTTTGGTTTGACCTTCAATAATAATGTCTGAAATCTTTTATATCAGAGTCTTCAAGGTCAAGTAAATCTGTGATATTATTCATTTGTCCTCCTTTGAAATTTTATTTCCGCAAAATAATCATAAATGAGGCAGGACAAAAAAGAAACAGGGTAGATTAGCTTGTGTAATACGAGCTAACATACCCTGTTTTTTTATTATAAATATAGGTTCAAACCCTAACGATAAACCCTAAAACCAGACCCTACTGAAAGACCCTACTGAAGAACCCGAACGAAAGACCCTAAAAAAGTAAAGACCCTAAAAAAACTTTGAATACCCCTTTTTTTTCTTGCCAAAATTCCAGTTTGTCGCTGACCTGCCCATCTAAAATTGAATACAGATTTACATAGCCGAGAGGTTTTCGTTTAACGAAAATCCCTCGGTTTTTTCTATTTTCTGGAGGTGATTTTATTGAATGAGAACTAACAGACCCTATGTGCAGATTGACCCAGATGTGCTTGAACGGGTACGCCAGATTGACCTGTTATCCTATCTGCGCGTGAGTTTGAGCCGGGCAATCTGGTCAAGGTCAAAGGCACGAGCAACGTGTATTGTACCGCAGAACACGACAGCTTAAAGATTTCCAACGGCAAATGGTATTGGTGGTCGAGAGGTTTCGGCGGCTATTCTGCCCTCGACTATCTGATAAAAAGTCAAGGAATATGACTTCGTAGAAGCCGTGGAAATTCTTACAGGACAGGCGTTGGCGGACTGGAAACCGCCGCCCCCTGCCGAGAAAAAAGATGAGCCAAAGGTGCTTCTCTTGCCGCCGAAGTTTAAGAACTGCGACAGAGTTTTGCAGTATCTTTTCGGGCGTGGTATTGACTATCAGCTCATACAGGAGTGCGTTGCAGACGATACAATTTATGAGAGCGCCGACTATCACAACGCCGTTTTTTATCGGCAAAGATGAAAGCGGAACACCCAAATATGCGGCTCTTAGAAGTACGCTCGGCAGCACTTTCAAACAGGATGCATCGGGCAGCGACAAACGGTATTCGTTCCGACTTCTGGCGAGGGAGCCGTGCGCTTCCGTGCATCTGTTTGAAGCCGCCATTGATTTACTATCCTATGCCACATTTCTCAAATGCGAGGGCAAGGACTACAAATCGGAAAATCTGCTCTCTTTGTCGGGCGTGTATCAGCCCAAGAAAGAGATGAAGGACAGCAAAAAATCCCCATAGCTCTCACAACTTTTTTGAGTGCCAATCCACAAATTAAGACCATAGTTCTGCATCTGGATAATGATAAGGCAGGCAGGCTTTGTACCGCTGCATTGAAAGAACTGCTCAAAAAAGACTATGAAATCGTTGATGACCCTCCGCCTGTCGGCAAGGACTTCAACGATTTTTTGTTGTCCTATCTGGGGATTGCAAGACCTATGCCCAAGTGTGAAAGGAGTGATGCCCGTTGATTGTGTAGTAGATTCTCACCAGAAAGACACCGAAACCAAATCAAAATTTAGTGCTGAAAGCGAGGAATGAACCATTGAAAAAAGTATGATGTAAACCTTACCGCCCATTATCAAAAAGACCGTTTCCGTCTATGCAGAAAGCCCCGAACAGGCAAAGGAAAAAACAAAAAAATTATCCTGTTCGATACCGACCTTATCAACTTTACCGATGATGATTTTGTCTGCGGCGAAGCCGATATTACCGAGCAGAGAGAGGACGGGCTTAACGGTGTGGGCGAGAATACACCACAGGAAAATGAAGATTGTTCGGACTGCCCGTACTTCTGCCCTGTGTGCGGTGAGTGTATGTATGAGGACGATTGCGAAGAATGAGATGTCTTACCAAGCACTGAATTTGGTTAGCCAAATTCGCTTGTTAGGGGGCAGCCCCTAATACCCCGTGAGAACAGAAAGGAGTTCAAGAATGAGTGAGTTCTTATTTTTCATTATCGGTACAATGCTCGGCGGTCTGTTCGGCGTTGTGTGTATGTGCTGCTTGCAGATAAACAGACTTTCCGAGAGAAAGGAAGTGGACAATGCGAAAAAGAAATGTGCAGATACTTTTCCGTCTGACTGAGGAGGAAGCCGAACACCTTAATGAGCTTGTGCGGAAATCGGGTCGCTCAAAAGAAGCCTTTTTAAGAGAAATGGTAAGGGGCTATCAGCTCTGCGAAAAGCCCGACCCAGAGTTCTATAAAATGATGCGTGAGCTGTCCGCCATTGGAAACCGTATCAATCAGCTTGCAGTTAAGGCAAACGCCCTCGGCTTTGTGGATACCCCGATGCTCCGTGAGGAAGCAAGGAAGTGGCACGAGTTTCAGATTGATATTCGCAAAAGGTATCTGCTTCCACGCAGGTCATTGTAATGGCGGTTTGCGAGATATGGGATGTACGTGGCAGGCTCGACCACCCAATCGACTATGCCGAAAATCCCGAAAAAACCGCCAACCCTAAATACACCGAAGCCGACCTGCAGGCGATGGTCGATGTAATGGAGTACGCTACCAATAAAGAAAAGACTGAACAGCGGTATTTTGTCACAGGGCGTAAACTGTGACCCGACCACCGCCAGAGATGAAATGATGATTACCAAAGCGGGATGGAGCGACACGAGTGAGATTGTCTGCTATCACGGCTTCCAGAGCTTCAAGCACGGTGAGGTTACGCCAGAGCAGGCTCACGAGGTCGGCGTTAAACTTGCCGAGCGAATGTGGGGCGACAGGTTTCAGGTCATTGTCGCCACCCACCTAAATACCGACTGCCTGCATAATCACTTTGTCGTGAACTCTGTTTCTTTTGCGGACGGTATGCACTACCACGACAACAAAGCAAATCTGCGGCTGCTCCGTCAGCGTTCCGATGAGCTTTGCCGTGAGTATGCCCTGTCTGTCATCGAACACCCAAGCGGCAAGAAAAAGCCCTACGCCCTTTACCAAGCCGAAAAGCAGGGGCGACCCACGAGGGATAATGTTGCCAGACAAGCGGTGGATGAAGCTATCAGCAGATCATTTACGCTGAAAGACTTTGACCGCCAGTTGGCAGAAATGGGCTACCGCATAAACTTTGACCCCAACCGCAAGTATTGGACGATTATCGGCAAGGGCTGGCAAAGACCCAAGCGGCTTTATAAGCTCGGAGAGGAATACACCAATGACAGGATTATGGAGCGTATCAGTGAAAATTCCTATGCGGTCAAATTCCAGAGCTTCTCAGAGCCACAGCCACAGGTCAAGGTCTATCGGGTCAAAGGCTCATTGAAGAACGCTAAGAAAATCGGTGGCTTGCGTGGGCTGTATCTCCATTACTGCTACAAGCTCGGTATCCTTCCAAAAGACAGAAAACAAAATTATGCACGGCTTCATTATCTTTTAAAGGACGACCTTATGAAGATGGAAGCCATCACACAGGAAACAAGGCTGCTTTGCCGCAATCACATTGATACGGCGGAGCAGCTTTGTTCATATAAAGGCTCTCTGGAAACAGAGATGTCTGCCCTGCTTCAGAAGAGAAAGGAGCTTTACTCCAAATCCCGCAGGATAAGCGGCGAAGAAAAGGAAGCGGTCAAGGCAGAGCTTTCCGATATTTCGGGGCGGCTGAAAGTTATCCGAAAGGAGGTCAGACTGTGCGAGGGCATTTCCGCCCGTAGTGATACCCTCAAGGAAAAATTGCAGACGATACGGGCAGACGAACACGAACAGCAAAAAGAAAGGAGCTGATGAAGAATGAACACAGGCGGCGAAGCGGCAGAACAAATCGTCCGAATGAGTTTGGAGGGATTTGAGGTTGCCGCCAGAATTACAGGGGCAGGTGCGAAGAACATCGCCATTCTTTTGTATTCCATTCTTAAAGAGGAAAAGAAAACAAAGGGCAAAGCAAGGCTTACCAATATGCTCCGTTCTGGTAAGGAATTGAAAGTCTTTACCGTCAAGAACGGCGATCTGAAAAGCTTTCACGCAGGAAGCGAAGAAATACGGCGTTCTCTACTGTGTCCTTGCAGACCGTAAGAACAAAGACCCGAAAGCCGAGGTCGATGTGATTG
>VOFJ01001378.1_pt1 | contig 31686 bp, 52 predicted proteins | sample 5384081 | NCBI WGS metagenome assembly VOFJ01 (sample SAMN12384729, study PRJNA508395) | human gut metagenome | isolation source: healthy gut I | host: Homo sapiens | reverse complement strand
CTGATGGCGCTGGTTCAGTTACGTATTGCTTGTCCAGATCAAACTCCCGTTCCAGACGCTCGGTGATGATCTCCAGATGCAGAAGGCCAAGGAAGCGCACCGGAAGCCAAAGCCCAGCGCCACGCTGGTCTCTGCCTCAAAGGTGAGGGACGCATCATTCAGGCGAAGCTTTTCCAGCGCGTCCTTCAGGTCGGGGTACTTGGCGCCGTCGGCGGGGGTAGATGCCGCAGAACACCATGGGCTTGACCTGACGGTAGCCGGGCAGCGCCTCCGGAGTGGGCGGTCGGCCAGCGTGACGGTGTCACCCACGCGGGTGTCCGCGACGTTCTTGATGCTGGCCGTGAGGTAGCCCACCTCGCCGGCCTGCAGCTGTGTGCAGGGGGTCAGGCTGGTGGCGCCCATGTGACCTACTTCCACCAGCGTGAACTCGGCACCGGTGGCCATCATGCGGATGGTGTCGCCGGGCTTGACCGTGCCCTTCAAACACGCGGATATAGACGATGACGCCCCGGTAGCTATCGTAGACGCTATCAAAGATGAGGGCCTTCAGCGGAGCATCCGGGTCGCCGGTGGGGGCGGGAATGTCGGTAACGACGCGCTCCAGCACCTGATCCACATTCAGGCCGGTCTTGGCAGAAACGCGGGGCGCGTCGAGGCAGGGCAGGCCGATCACGTCCTCCACCTCCTGTGCCACCTCGTCCGGGTGGGCACTGGGGCAGGTCGATCTTATTCAGGATGGGCACCAGTTCCAGATCATGCTCCAGCGCCATGTAGGTGTTGGCCAGCGTCTGAGCTTCCACGCCCTGGGTGGCATCCACCACAAGGATGGCGCCCTCGCAGGCGGCAAGACTGCGGCTGACCTCGTAGTGGAAATCGACATGGCCGGGGGTATCGATGAGGTTGAACTCGTAGGTCTTGCCGTCCTTGGCGGTATAGTTCATGGTGACGGCGCGGGCCTTGATGGTGATACCGCGCTCCCGCTCGATGTCCATGTTGTCCAGGATCTGGTCTTCCATGGTGCGCTCGTCCACACTCTTGGTCAGCTCCAGAATACGGTCCGACAGGGTGGATTTACCGTGGTCAATATGGGCAATGATACAGAAATTGCGGATATTGTCTCTTGCCATGTAGTTCCTCCGGGAGAAATTTAAGCGGCCTGTGGTTCCAGTATCCAATCCAGTCCTCGACATCCACGATCTTTCCGTGCTCGAGGTAGACGCGGGGCACGCGGCGGGACACGCCGCACAGCACCTCGTAGGAAATGGTGTCGGTCTTGCGGGCGATGGTCTCGGCAGTATCACTGACGCTGCCGCCCCACAGGATGGCTTCATCGCCCTCGCGGATGTCCGGGATACCGGTCACGTCCACCACCATCTGGTCCATGCACACGCGGCCCAGCACCGGGCAGGCCTTGCCGTGGATCTCCACGATGCCCTTGCCGCAGCTCAGCTGGCGGGGATAACCGTCAGCGTAGCCGGTGCACAGGGTGGCCACCAGCGTGGGCTTATCGGCGGTGAAGCGGCGGCCATAGCTGGCGCTCTGACCGGGCTGCATTTCCTTGACCATGCTCACCACGGTCTTGAGGGTCATCACCGGCCGGAACTGCCCAAAGCGCACCTCGTCGCTGGGGTCGTAGCCGTAGAGGATGATGCCGGGCCGTGCCATGCAGCGCTCCCGGGCCAATCCCTCGGGCCAGTCCGGGTGCAGCATCACGCCCGCAGAGTTGTCACAGTGGACGGTCTGTGGCTCGCGGCCTGCCGCCTTGAGCGCATGGAACGCTCTGACGAACAGTGCGTGCTGCTCTGCGGTGTAGGCAACGTTCTCTTCGGCGGTGTCGTCGGCCACCGAGAAGTGCTGGAACATGCCGGTCATCTCAAGGCCCGGCAGCGCACACACAGCCAGCATTTCGCGGATGGCGGCATCAAAATCGGTGCGCAGGGCAAAGCCGATGCGGCCCATGCCGGTGTCTGCCTTCAGGTGGATCTGCACTCGGCCGCCTGCCTTTACCGCAGCAGCGGAAAGGTTCTGTGCCTGTTCGGTGGAGTAGCACGCTACGGTGATATCCTCGCGGATGAGGGTCTGGGCGTACTCCGGCTGCACATGGCCCAAAATAAGGATGGGCAGAGTCTGCCCGTCCTGACGCAGCTGCACGGCCTCGGTCAGGCAGCTGACTGCCAGACAGACTGCGCCCTCCTCGGCAAAGATGCGGGCACACTGCACAGCGCCGTGGCCGTAGCTGTCGGCCTTGACCACCGCGCACAGCGGCATCTCGCCGGCCCGGGATTTCACGGTACGGAAGTTATGCCGCAGGGCATCGAGGTCGATCTCGGCCCAGACGTGTTTTTCAAAAGGTTGAGTCTTCATGATTCATTCGTCCTCGTTTGTAATTGCAAAGCTGCCGCGCCCGGTGTGAACGGGCCGCCAGCCGTCGATGCCGCTCTCCTGCAGTGCGTGCAGGGTTTTCTGGCGGAAAGCGTGGTCGGTGCGGCAGCGCTCCTTGACGAACTCCTTGGTCTGTTCGCGCACGGTCACGCCGTCAGCAGGGCAGACGCTCTTGACGATGGGCAGCCCCTCGGCGTTCACTGCGGAAATGACCTCCTGCTCGGTGGCCAGCAGCATGGGCCGGATGAGGGTGAGGTCCCGGCGCGAAAGATAGGTGACCGGCGAGAAGCAGCCGATGCGGCCCTCCCGCCAGAGATTCATGTAAAAGGTCTCCACGGCATCGTCCAGATGGTGGCCCAGCGCCACCTTGTTGCAGCCCAGTTCCTGCGCTGCCGTGTGCAGTGCACCGCGCCGCAGCTTGGCGCACAGGGCGCAGGGGTTCTTCTCCTCCTGCGGTAGTCGAACACCACAGGGCCGATCTCGGTGCGGCGGATCTCATAGGGGATATCGTACTGGGCAAACAGCTCCTGCAATACGGTATAATCCATGGGCCTGCCGCCGAAACTGCGGGTCCAGCGTGACGGCCTGCACCGTAAAATCAAAGCCGATGTACTTGCGCAGCTCCGCAAGGCCGATGGTCAGCGCCACGCTGTCCTTGCCGCCGGAAACGCCCACCATCACTTGTCGCCGGGGGCGATCATTTCATAGTCCTGCACAGCCTTGCGCATCAGGCCGCACAGACGCTGCATCGCACGGGAACTGCTCATGACAGGGTCACACTTTCCACAAGATTCACAATGTCGTTGATGGAGGCCAGTTTGGTCAGGCCGGAAACATACACCACGTCACCGCTGGGGTAGGTAATGGTGGCCAGCACCGCATAATACGCCTGAATGTCGCAGCGCACGGCCTCCACCTCGGCACCGTCCACGGTCAGGTTCACCTTGCGGGGCTTGATGACGCCATAGGCCTGCTTGAGGTCCTTCTCGGACGCATCGATAAAGTCCGCATAGCTGTCGGCAGTGCCGCGCTGCAGCAGCACAGCTTCGTAGTCCTCACCGTCGGCGCTGTCTGCCGTGGCAAGTTCCAGCACGGTGCCAAGGGTGCTGTCCTCGGTCATCTGGCACACCTTCCAGATGGAACTGTCATAGTAGACGGAAACGCCGTTTGAGCCGGTGTAGTGGGTGTCCGGGTTTGCGGGCACGCTGCGGTTGACCAGTAGCGTTAATATAATGTAAGCAATGATGCCCAGAGCAACAAAGATGCCCATAGCGGCCAGAAGCTTGGAGGTGCGGCGCTGGGCAGAAGCGTTGCGGTCGATGTCGTCGTTTGGCATGTAAAAATTCTCCTTATCCGTGTGCACAGCAAAAGCTGCCATATCCTTTATAGTATACCACACCGGCAGGCAAAATTGTAGCGGGCAGAGGCAGAAAATGTGCGGCGGCGGGCAGAAAATTTTTACAGCAAATGCGTTTTTAGAAAAATGAGGATTCAAGAGAAAACAAGAGCATTTGAGAGATTGAAAAAAAATTACAGCGAAAAAATCAAAAAATGCTGTTGACAGGCACCTTTTTATGATGTATACTGACACTCGCGCCCCACAAAGGCGCCTGAAACGTTACAAAAAGCTTATCAGGAGGAAATAGATATGAGCACTACTCTCGTCAAGCCCGCTGAAGTCGAGCGCAAGTGGTATCTGCTCGACGCTGCCGGCAAGAGCCTGGGCCACGTCGCTGCTGAGGCTGCTGTTCTGCTGCGCGGCAAGCAGAAGGTCGATTATACCCCCAACGTGGACTGCGGCGATTTCGTTGTTGTCATCAACTGCGATCAGGCTGTTCTGACCGGCAAGAAGGCCGAGCAGAAGTTCCACATCACCCACAGCAAGTACATTGGTGGCCTGAAGAAGGTCCAGTACAGCAAGCTGATGGCTGAGCACAGCGATCTGGCCATGACCTACGCTGTCAAGGGCATGATCCCTTCCAACACCATCGGTGCTAAGGCTCTGACCCGCCTGCACTGCTACCAGGGTGCCGAGCACGCTCACGCAGCTCAGAAGCCCGAGAAGATCGAGTTCTAAGAAGGAGGCAATCGAACATGTACGAAACCAAACCTTATTTCTACGGCACTGGTCGTCGTAAGGATTCCGTTGCCCGCGTTCGCGTTTACACCGGCACTGGCAAGATCACCATCAACGATCGTGATATCGACAACTACTTTGGTCTGGAGACCCTGAAGCTGATCGTCCGTTCTCCGCTGGTCCTGCTGGGCCTGGAGGGCAAGTATGACGTCGTCGTCCGCGTTTCCGGCGGCGGTGTTTCCGGTCAGGCTGGCGCTATCCGCCACGGTCTGAGCCGCGCTCTGCTGCAGCAGAACGAGGAGAACCGTCCTGTCCTGAAGAAGGCTGGCTTCCTGACCCGCGATCCTCGTATGAAGGAACGTAAGAAGTACGGTCTGAAGGCTGCACGTCGTGCACCCCAGTTCTCCAAGCGCTGATTATGTTTCAGATGCATTTTTACGGCTCTGCTTCGGCAGGGCCGTTTTTTTGCTGTCCGGGTTCCACAGAACGGAGCATACAACAAAGCGCCCCCCACTCCGGTTTTGGAGCGGGGGCGCTTTGTCTGTGAGGGTTTACAGCCGGAAGGCTGTATGCGGAATAGGAGATTGGGACATATCAGCCAGAGCGATCCGGCTCAGTCTGTCCGGCGGTGCAAAGCAGGGAAACGCAGGTTTGTGAAAGGGGGGAAAGCGCGGCTCAGTGCTTTGCGTTTTTGCCGGTCAGGCTGGCGAACGCGCCAGTGATCATCAGGGTCATGCCGCTGAGGGCCCAGACCGATGGCGGCCAGCCAGTTCACGCCGGTCTGCGGCAGGGCATGTGCGTCCTGCACAGCGGGCAGAGCGGGGTCAGCAGGCGGAACAGGGGCGTCCGGCTTTGCGTCCTGCACAGGCGGCAGCTCGGGGGTGCCGGGCAGTACGGGCGAGTCGTGATCCTTTTCCTCAATGATCTTGTCGCCGCCGTCGCCGTCATCGTCGTCGGGGGTCGTTACGGTTTTGGTTTCCGTAATGGGATCAAGCTCCTGACGCTCCACGTAGGAGTAGTGGTACTTCACCGAGGAGTCGGTTTTCACACAGGTCTTCTTGGAGGCATCGGTCACTTTGGCATCCGAAGTGGTGGCATAGTTGGCGGTAATAGTGCCCTGCTTGCGGGAAACATCGGTAGAACCACGGGTGATCTGATTGAAGAGCTTTTTAAAGCTGAAGAAGGAATCCGATCCTGTACCGTGGGGCTTGCTGCTCTCGGTGCCGCTATCATCCCATGCAAAGCTCTGCTCATAGGCAACATTATAGTTGCCGAAATAACCGGTACCCTGGCCCTCAGTCTTATCCGGACCCGAACTTTGTGAGTGTACTCAAGGCTCTTCTGGGTCAGGGCATTGGAAGAACCGCTGTCCTTCTTGCGGGTAAAGAGGTCCGCCGTATAAGAGTAGGACTTATACTGCTCGCCGGTGATCTGGTCTTTACTGACCTGCGTCAGTTTAGCCAGCAGCAGGTCATAGCCGCCCTCATATTTGACGCCTCTTATCTGGCCCCACCCATCCTTGACGTAATTAAAGGACTTATTGATGCAGGTGTTGCTCTCCTTGGTCATATAGCCGTAGGCGGTCATATTGGACTTGTAAAGGTAAGCATGATAAACTGGCGTGGAGTCCTTGTTCTGATTCGGGTAGACCGCAACGACGGTGATCTGGGAAGGATCGATCTTGTTGGCTTCTGCGTATTTTTTTTGCTTCTTCCAGAGCGGTTGCCCTATCATCAAAGTCACGCATCTCACCCTTCGTATTTTTCAGAGAACCGTAGGCGACTGTGCCGGTAACGCGGTAGTAAGCGCTGGTTGTGGGCGCATTATCAGGAATGGGATTGGTATAGTGACGAGAGTTATCCCAGCTTGCACGCGGGAACTCGTAGTGGCCGTCTCCGCGGCCGTCTTCAAGGTCCCGCGTGACGCGCTCGATCAGGCCGACTTTTTTGATGTTGCTCTTATTGTTATTGACCAGATCCTTTGCACTGTCACTCCAGACGAACTCCAGCGGGGAATCACCTGCTGCGCGGCTGTCGGCGGGAACAAGGATGCAGTCCTCGGACTTTTGTCGAGGGTAGTCAATGTGGAATCAACGCCGAGATCAAGGTGCGAGCTGGTGTTCTTATTGGTAAGATTAGTATAGGTCTTTCCACCAACGCCATCGTTCCATGTGTCCTTGTAGGATTTTCCGTTATAAGAATCGTTAGCTGCCTCGGCAGCTTTCTTCTGAACCTCCAGGAAGTCAATAAGATCCTGCCCCTTCAGAGAGCCATAGTTGACAGCGTGCGCGATCTGTTTGACGAAATCGATGGTGATTTCTTTCTTGCTCAGATTTTCTTCGTTCCAGAAAAAGCTCCTCGCCGCGATCAGCCGCTTCTTTTTTCAACCGCTCGATCTCCAGACGAAGTTTTTCATAGGCCTTGGCTTCGTCGTGGTCGGTGGCAGTTGCACTGGAAGCGGTGTCGATCGTCACCTCGGCATTGGTCTGGACTGCATCGGAGTAGTTGATGGTGACTTCTACATCCTTGCCATCCACGGTGTGGCGGATATAGGTAGCCTTGCCGTCCTTATCGACCTTAACGGTGTCGCCGTAAGTGGGCGTCAGCAGGTCTTTGATCTGACTGCTGCTCAAAAGCTTCCGTTTGAACACGGATCGTCGTGGTGGTATTACCATTAACGGAAGTGTAGGTCCGGCCACCGTCGTTGGTGGTCATATTTTTTTGTAAGTGTTACCGTTGACGGTGATGGTATAGTTGCCGTTTCCCTTATCCTCGATCTTGACGTTGCCGGAGCTGAGATTTGCCTTGTCGTCGGTGATCTGCTCAGTGACTGTTCCATCCTTTTCGGTGGGAGAAGTGATCTTCCACGATACATAGGTGAAGTCGCCATTCTCAATGGACTTCTTGATGTTCTCCTCAGTCATGCCGTCAGCAAGCAGCTTCGCTTTGATCTGGTTCAGCTGTTCATCCGTCGGGGCGGTATAGATCAGTTCATACTTTTTTGCCGGCTGCATCTGTATAGGTGTAGCGGGTGCCGCCGCCCTCCAGGTCTTCTTTGCTTGCATCGGTGGGGATATTCTTAAGGTCGATCTCCGGACTCTCGGCAAACTCCGTATTCTTAATGACCTCGTAAGCGCTCTTGCCGGACTCCGTCCATGTAATGACAGCACCAGACACGCTGGCAGAACCGGTGGAGGTGTTCTTGGTGATATCGTCGATCTTCTCACCGCTATCGGCCTTGACCTGGATTCTTTTTCCGCATCCGAAGCCTCGGCCCGCTGGGTGGTGACAGTGGTCTTGTCGTAGGCAAAGACGAAGGTCTTTTTCCTTGCCGTCCACGGTGGCCGTGTATTCCCACGTACCGGCGGCAGCCGTGCTGATCTTGCCATTCTTCAACGCGTCATTCAGCGCATCATCCAGATCATCCGTGATGCCCGCTTTGCTGGCGGCCTCTTTCAGCGCATTCTTCAAAGCAGCTTCGGCGGCGTTCTTTTCGGCGGTTTCCGTGGCTTCAGCTACGGTCTGGTCGGACTTGCTGACGGTTTCGTTCTCTTTCTTCTTCTCTTCGCTGACGGTCAGATGAATGTGCAGGTTGATTTTCTGAATGGCCTGATCGTAGTCCACTTCCGTAAGCTTGTCACCATCGGTATGGTAGATCTTGCCATTGCTGCAGCTGTAGCCTTCGCCCAACAGTATAGCTGCGTCCTCGGGAGAGAAATCGAGGCTGCTGCTCGGACCTTCACTGCTTTCTGTGAAGGTGAAGGTATAGGTCTTGCCGCCCTCCTCATAGCAGGTGACTTCTCCATTGGGGGAATCCTTCAGCAGTTCGGCAACACTGCCCGTCCAAAGGATGTTGCCATTTCCATCCTTTATCACACTCTGAGCAGGGTAGCGGTTTTCGAGCTGGGAGTTGCCGGTATCAGTGCTCTCATCCACGTCTTTCGAATCGTGGTGCGGGGTCTTTTCCATCGTGACAGTCAGGGTGGTCTTGGTGGTCTTGGTGGCCGTGCTGGAATCCACCTTGACGGTGGTGGTCTGCTTCTGACCCTGAGAGTCGGTGTACTCTTTGGTCAGGGTATAGGTGCCGTCGCCGTTATCCGTGTAACCGGCTTCGATCAGCTTGGAAATATCAAGCCCGGTCATTTCGCCGGTTTCAATTTTTGTCTTCTTTGGTCAGGGTAAATTCCTTTTTTGCCGTCCTTTACCACGGCGTCGGTCACAGTGTAATCACCGAACTTGGTCTTGGTTTTCGGTATCCCAGCTCAGTTCTCCGCCCTGCAGTTCCTCCTTCAGGTTTTTCTTCACGTCCTCAGAAGAGTCTTCCTCCGTCTTGGCACTGGCCTCACCCTTGACCGTGGTAGTAGTTTCAAGCGCGGCATCGGTGGTGGTGGTAGTGGTGGTCGTGGTAGAACCGTCCGGGTTGGTGGTCGTGGTGGTCGTGGTGGTCGGTTCGCCCAGCACAAGCTTCGTGTCCTTGGTCTCCGTCTCGGACTTTTCAGCTTCGCCAATGGGCTTTTTCTCTGTCTCGCTGCCGCCGTCCTTGGGGCCTTCCTGTTCGTTGTTCAGGTCGGTCTCGGGCTCACCTTTTTGCTCGTTGTTCAGGTCAGTCTCAGGCTCGCCTTTCTGCTCATTGTTCAGGTCGGTCTCGTGATTGCCGTCCTGCTGGCCATCGCCGGAGGGCTGCTGGCCGTCCCCGGAGGGCTGCTGTGCGCCGGGCTCACTCTCTTTGGGCAAATCGCGGTTCACAGGGGCCGGTGCTCTCGGTGGTGGTGGAAGAATCGTCCTTGGTGACCTTGTCGTTGTCGTGGTTATAATCCACGCTGATATCCGGGTCGCCGATCACATCCACAGCGCCCTCGCTCTGCTGGTTGGTCTCCGGATCGGACGACACACTGGCAGCAGCAACGGGTGCAGAAGCCGGGCTTTCCCCTTCCGAGTGGGACTCGTTGACGTTTGCGTCATTCGAGTTGACGTCCACCTCATCTGCCGCATTCGCGATCAGAGGCTGGGCCGCAACACATGCGGTCAGTGCCATAGACATTGCAGCAACTTTAAACTTTTTGTTCGTCATGATCCCAGGTCTCATTTCCTGTCGCCATGTGTATGATAATCCGATAAATCGGACAGCTGAAACTGTTTCCCCAACTACTTACGTTATAGCATTTTCTGAAATTTTCGTCAAGAAAAACCATCCCGTACCGTTGAAATTCTGCGTTCTGTATAAATCGGCACCCCGCAGGTTTGGTACTAATTCCAAGGGCTTGTTGCACGTTTGATGCAATTTGTTGCAAACGTGTGCATTTATGTGACGTTTGTGTTGCAGATGCATGGAATTACCATAGAAATTCCTCCCTTTCGCTTCTGTCTGGATTATACATGATTTGGGCGCGAAAATCATCAAAACCTGCGTGAATCGCCCTCGAACCTGCGTGAATCGCTCAAACGGACAGCAAAAAAGCCCCGGGAAGGGCCGCTGCGCACCTCCCGGGGCTGCTGTGAAAGATGACTAAAAAAGTAATACTTCCAATTTAAAAAGTGTTACTTTTGCACCATTCGGGTGCCGATTCACTCGCCTTTCTGCTTCAGGCGGGCGTATTCGGCGTCTGCCTGAATGGCAGCGGCGGTGAAACTGTTGTTGTTCCACCAGCTCACCAGCGCGGCCACGGTGGTGATGCCGGCGGTGACCAGCTGCTCCACGGTCTGGCTCTCGATGGGCAGCACGGGCTTTGCCCAGGCGCTGAGTACCCTGATTGGTCAGGGCCAGCAGCAGGCAGGCGGTGCGGGCGATGGTTGCGGCGGAGATCTTATGGATGTTCATATCAATTCCTCACTTTCTCATTTTGTTCAAGGTCAGCGATGCGGTGGTTGGCCACCTTCATCTGTTCTTCTAAAATCGGTACGCGGCGGGCAAAATTGTTATGCTCGCGCACCGCGCGGGTCAGCTCTTCGAGCTTGGTGTCGGTCACGGCCTGACTGCGGCTGTTGGCGATCAGCACACCGATCAGGGTCACGGCACCGGCGATCACGGCGGACAGGATGATCTTTCCACTGGACTCACCCCCTTTAGCCTGTCCATCGGCTCTTGACGGGGCGCACGTCCACATGCACCCAGCCCGGCCCGGCCCGCCTTTACTGCGGGTAGCGGCCGATGCCGCCGGTGCCGGGCAGCAGGGTCTCGGCGTAGGCGGCAAGCTGCTCCACCGGCACACCGGACACCCGGATGTCGGCGGCTCTGCCGTAGCAGTGCTGGCTGTAAAGGGCACCGCCCACAGCCCTGTTGTGTGCAGCGGTGCGGTAGCCGCTGGTAATGACCACTGGTGCGCCAAAATGGTCACGGATGCTCTGCAGCACCTGTACCAGTTCGCTGTCCACAAACAGCGGGTCGGTGCCGTCTGCAGGCAAATTCCTTTGCGCGGAAGCTGCGGCTCAGCAGGGCATTGCCGTCCTTCCGGCGGGAATAGGCGTTAAGCATGGCCGTCCTCCTGCAGCAGCGCTGCCACGGCATCCCTCAGCCGGGCGGGCACATCCTCCAGCGTTTTGATGCCCTTGCGGATCAGGGCCGCATAGATCCTTGCCATTACACATCACCTCCTTTCGTACAGTTCACACAGGGCCAAGCTGCAGGTCGGTCAGCTGCTGCATCAGGTCGGCTACCGTCTCCGGCAGCTTGTCCTTTGCTTCCTGCTTCTTGCGCGCTTCTTCCTGCGCAGCCAGCTCTTCGGCGGTGTAGCGGATATACCTTTTAATGGGCAGCTGCTCGGTCCACGCGGGCTGCCGGTACGCCCGGCACATCCACCACCCGCTGCACGTCCCTGCCGCCGCCGGGATATTCGGCCACCGTCTCGTAGTGGGTCCACCTCGGCCACGGCCTCCTGCGCCGGGTGCTCCAGCGGCTGGGTGTCATCGGTCAGATACCCAAGCGTCAGGTCCGGGTTTTCCACGACTGCACCGGTCTCGTCAATGATCTTCATGGTTCAAAACCTCCTTTCTCAGGCCACGCGGTGCCAGATGTGCACATAGTAGGCGGCGGGCTGCACGGTGCTGCTGCGGCCATAAATGGCGTTGGACTTGGACGCGTCAAAAGTATATTGCCATAATTTCCGCAGACCCGTTCTCGAGTGACCTGCCTATGCCTTTGACAGAAAACGCACCGCTGCCAGATGGATAAGCCGGATACCTTATGTTCACCCATTTTACATCCGATAACGTGCCCGTGATGTTGGGCAGACCGGCTTTTACTGTGGTGCCCGCCGCGTGGGTGCTGGATGCACCCATCAGCACCCGCTCCGGAAGCGATCACCCCCAGCTGCCGCCAAACAGGGCGGCAGGGGCTGGTGGGGTCGGTGCTCTGGTAGATGCTGCCCACCGGGATAGGCGCAGCGGAGCTGGGTGCGGCCAGCAGAGCATCGACATCTTCCTTTGTATAATAGGAAGAAAAATCGGCACCGAAGGTGCGCAGGGCGTTTGCCTTTTCGGCAGCGGTCCATTCCCCGGCGGCTGCGGCGGTGGTCAGAGCCTTCTTCACGCCATAAGGCAGCAGGGCTGCGGTCAGCGGCAGAACGGTGCATCCGTCATGCTGTCCAGCTGTTCGCGGGCAGCTGGTGCGATGATCAGGGTGCCGTCACTGCGCACGCTGATGCCGCAGGCCGGGTCCACCCGCACCGCTCCGGGGACCGATGCGGTGGGTACGGTGCTGCTGCGCAGATAGGGCGACAGATCCGGCATGGCGGCAGTATCGGTCAACACGGCCCCGGTGTTGGGGTCCACGCTCAGCACCCGAAGCAGCTGGCCGGAGACCGGAACTGCCGGGCAGGGAAGCGCCCCCATCATCCTGCGCCGTCAGTTTTACGATGCCGCTTTTGCCGTTCACGCTCACTACCTGACCGTCGGTAGGCACCAGCTCCTCTGCCCGTGCGGCAGCAGCCTCGGCACGGGCTGCGCACAGCGGATGCAGCGGGCACTGTCGGCGCTGGTGCGCTGTGCCGCGGTCTGGGCCTGTGCCGCATTGGATGCCGTGCTTGCAGCACTGGCTGCGGCACGCTGCGCGGCGGTGGAAGCGGTACTGGCACTTTCCAGCACACGCGCCACGAACTGCTCATACTGCGAGGGCGGCAGCTCTTCCGCGTCGTCAGTCGGTGGGCAGGATGGCGTAGGTGTCGTAGCTGCCGGGCCGGGTATAGGCGGTGTAGCCGCTGGCATCGATGGCTGCCAGCATCCACTGCCCGCCGGTGCTTCCGGTCAGGCGGCGGTCCACGGTGACGCAGTGCTGCGTGTCCAGTGAGACCGGTGCCAGCAGGGTGCCGTCGCTGCGGCGCAGGTAGAGCGCAACGGTGCACCCGGCCCATGCTTCCGGCAGCGTGAAGCACAGCTCGTCCACCCCGGCGGCGTTCTGTGCACCGAGATGCAGCCGGTGCGGCTGGGCAAGGAACTCGGTGCCGCCGCACTGCTTTTGAATGATCTGGATGTTCACTTGAAAACCTTCCTTTCTGCTTTTTGTTTGATTGTACAGCCGCTGCCCGGCAGCTGCCAGTGTGGTCTTTTTGCTGCACAAATTTCTGCCTGCTTCGGCATTTTGCCGGGAGGCGCTTTTCATGGGTAATTCGCACAGTTCTTTGTGGGTGAAAAATGGGATGAAAAAGAGGTGGCTTTGTACGGAAAAACCAGCGATTTTTGGCCGCTTGCCGCATGGGAAAACGAACCCAAAAGTGCAGTTTCCGGTGCAAAAAGTCCAAAATAAAATGTTAAAAATTCGTGAACAAAACATCCCACAAAACAAAAGGAAAATCGGAAGGAAATAACCGAAAAAACAATAATTTGGAGGAAACACTGTTAAATTGCACAAAAAATATCGTCAAAAAAACTAACAAAGTAGGAGAGAGGTGATTTGACAAACGGCCTCCGGGCTGGTAAAATAAGAGCCGCTCAACGGAACCAACAGACGTTGCAGCGTTTAAAATTTATCTGGATGAAGTGAAAAAGCCGTCTTATATACGGCGCGGCGCGGGCAGATGGGGTCCGGGCCGGGAGGGTAACTGCACCCTCCGCAGCGGAGTCCAAATTGTATACGATGCTCGATTTTACCATAAAGAGGGCATCGTATTTGATTGTGGGGCCAGATGGCTTCTGCCCGCCCCGCAGTCCAGGCGGCCGGGGCATGAAAAACATGTCCGCAGCCGCAGCCAATTTTGAAAAGAGAGGAGTTGTCTCGTATCGCTTCCGTAAAATTGAAGAAAAGCATTGTCTGACTGCAAGCATGCAGTCTCTCCCCGTGTGCTGGCGTTTTGTGTCATGGTCGTGTGCCTTGTGGCTACACTCAGTGTGACCGCTGCGAATCTGCGGCTGACCTACGTCACAGACTCCAATGGTGCCCGGCAGGTGATCCTCACCTCCGAGACCGACCCTGCACAGGTTATGAACCTTTCCGGCATCCAGTCCGAAGAGGGCGATCAGGGTCTATTACACGGCCTACAGCGGCAACCTTGCCGCCCTGAACATTGAGCGCGCATTCTCCGTCAGCATCACCGCCGACGGTCAGGAGTACCCCGTCAAAATGGTGTTCGGCACCGTAGCGGCTGCCCTGAAGCGTGACGGTATCACCCTGGAGGGTGACGACTACACCGAGCCTGCTCTGGACCAGCTGGTGAGCGCAGGCTCCACCATCACGGTGCACCGCGTGGACTACACCGACCGTGTGGAGACGCAGGCCATCCCCTACGATACCGAGTACGTCTACCACCAGCCAGCCTGTATTTCCGCAACACCGGCCGCGCCACCACGGTGCGCCATGGTGCGGAAGGCCAGCAGACCATCACCACCCGCGACCGCTATGTGGACGGCGAACTGGAAACAGCATCGTGGTGGATTCCACCACCACCGTGGAGCCCACCAACCATGTCATCAAGACCTATGGCGCAGGCGCGCCGGTCTCCCCCGCTGACCGGCCCGGACGGCACCACCAATGCACCCGCCTCTTACAGCAAGGTGCTCACCGGCAAGGCCACCGGCTACTATTCCAAGAACCGGCAAGGGTTCTTCCGGTCTGGGTCTGGGCTACGGCACTGTGGCTGTGGACCCGGATGTGATCCCCTACGGCACCAAGCTGTATATCACCTCCACCGACGGCAAGTTCGTGTACGGCTATGCGGTGGCTACCGATACCGGCATCGCCGTGCAGAAGGGCCAGATTCTTGTGGACCTGTTCTACGAGACCTACGCCGAGAGCGTGATCAATGGTGCCATTCAGGTCAACGTCTACGTTGTGGACTGAGAAAGCCTGAAAAGAGCCGGGGAAAACCGGAACTGAAAATTTTCAACAGAAACAGAGAGCTTCTGTACATCCTTCCCTTTTGGGGAGGGTGCGCAGAGGCTCTTTTTTATTGTCAGATTGGCAGGATTCACCATAAAATTTGTAAAAATTTAGAGGGTGTGTATATAAGGGAGAAATATCACCGAAAAGATTATGGTAAATTTTGATGAAATCCCGAAACTCTTGAAAAACAGTCCGAAATTCTTTAATATAAAAGGGTAAAAAGCTACAGGTGCGCTTTCCGGTGCGTCTGTACGGGGAGGAGCAGTCTATGAAACCGACCGAGGAGAAGATCCAAAGCAATGCATCGGACCTGCCGGTGTATCTGTTCAAACAGGGCAATAACTGTGAAGCGTACCGCTACTTCGGCGCACACATGGAAACGCGCGCCGGTGAAGCGGGCGTGGTGTTCCGCGTGTGGGCACCCCATGCTGTGGCCATCAGCGTGGTGGGCGACTTCAACAGCTGGAAGCCGGGCAGCCACCCGATGCGCAAGGTGGATGGCGATTCTGTCTGGGAGCTGTTCATCCCGGGCATGAAAGAATACGACGTGTACAAATACTGCGTCACCACCCGTGCAGGTGATCTGGTCTATAAGGCCGATCCCTATGCGTTCCACGCCGAGACCCGCCCGTCCAACGGCAGCAAGGTCTACGATATCAGTGGTTTTGCGTGGCACGATGATGCATGGCAGGCAGCACAGAAAAAGGCTGATGTGATCAACAGCCCGATGAATATTTACGAGATGCACGCCGGCAGCTGGAAGATGAAGGAGGGCGGCAAGCCCTACAATTATTCCGAGCTGGCAGACGAGCTGATCCCGTATATCACAGAGATGGGCTATACCCATGTGGAACTGCTGCCGGTCATGGAATATCCGTTTGACGGCAGCTGGGGCTATCAGGTCACCGGCTATTTTGCACCCACCAGCCGCCGCTGCTACGGCACCCCCAAGGACCTGATGGCCTTTGTGGATAAGCTCCATGCCGCCGGCATCGGTGTGATCATGGACTGGGTGCCTGCTCACTTCCCGAAGGATCAGTTCGGCCTGTACAACTTTGATGGCGAAGCCTGCTACGAGGACCCGAACCCCAAGCGCGGCGAGCACAAGGAGTGGGGCACCATGGTGTTCGACTTCGGCCGCAGCGAGGTGCAGAGCTTCCTTATCTCCAGCGCTCTCTACTGGCTGGAGCAGTACCACATCGACGGCCTGCGGGTGGACGCGGTGGCTTCCATGCTCTATCTGGACTATAACCGCAAGCAGGGCGAGTGGGAGCCGAACAAGGACGGCGGCAAGGAAAATCTGGAGGCTGTTGCTTTCCTGCGCAAGCTGAACGACACCGTGCTGGGCCGTCACCCGCACAAGTACATGATCGCAGAAGAGTCCACTGCATGGCCCATGGTCACAAAGCCTGCTTCGGACGGCGGCCTTGGCTTCAACTTCAAGTGGAACATGGGCTGGATGAACGATATGCTCAGCTACATGAAGACTGACCCGCTCTTCCGTGCCGGCAACCACAACAAGGTCACCTTCAGCTTCTTCTACGCCTTCAGTGAGAACTTTGTGCTGCCCATCTCCCATGATGAGGTGGTGCACGGCAAGGGCAGCCTCATCAACAAGATGCCCGGTGACTACGAGGCCAAGTTTGCAAACCTCCGCACCTTCTTCGGCTACATGATGGCTCACCCGGGCAAGAAGCTGCTGTTCATGGGTCAGGAGTTTGGCCAGTTCACCGAGTGGAACGAGACCAAGTCTCTGGACTGGATGCTGCTGGGCTACGACAAGCACACCGAGCTGCAGACCTATGTCAGGACCCTGAATGCCTTCTACAAGGAGCACCCCGCCTTCTGGCAGGTCGACTACAGCTGGGAGGGCTTCCAGTGGATCGTGCCGGACGACTCGCAGCAGAGCGTGATCGCCTTCCTGCGCAAGGACACTTCCGGCAAGCAGATCCTTGTGGTGTGCAACTTCAACCCCGTCCTGCGCGAGGGCTACACTCTGGGCGCACCGGTGGCAGGCTCCTACAAGGAGATCCTGAACAGCGACGATGCGGAGTTCGGCGGTTCCGGCGCGGTCCACAACAAGGCTGTGCGCACCCACAAGAAGCCGCTGCACGGCTTCGAGCAGAGCATCACCATCACCCTGCCGCCCATGAGCACCCTTTATTTTGAAGTGCCCGCCAAGCGCACCCGCAAGGCTGCAGCGGACAAGACCGATAAGGCGGGAAAAAAAGACTGCAGCCAAAAAGGCAAAGACCGCTGCTGAACCGGAAAAGACCGTGAAGCAAAGACCACCCGCAAAAAAGGCCGGGCCGGAGACCGCTGCAGCCCAAAAAAACGCGGCCGCAAGCCCAAGGCAGAAGCTGCCGCTGCAGAGGAAAAGCCGGTGAAAAAGACCGCCCGCAAGGCAAAGGCTGAGCCGGAGGCGGCCGCAGGAAGCACCCAAAAAGCGCGGCCGCAAGCCGAAGGCAGAGGCTGAGCCTGCAAGCGGAAAAAAAGCACCCGCAAAACGCACCCGCAAACCGAAGGAGCCCAAGGAATGACCCGGCTCTTCGGCCGACCTATATCGCACACGTTGACGCTCATTTCCGAACAACGGAAATGTTAATGTTAAAGGGGAGAATAAAGCTATGGCAAAAGAAATCGTGGCAATGATCCTTGCCGGCGGACGTGGCTCGCGTTTGTACGCGCTGACACAGAAAACGGCAAAACCGGCGGTGTCCTTTGGCGGTAAATACCGTATCGTGGACTTCCCGCTGTCCAACTGCGTCAACTCCAACATCGATACCGTTGGCATCGCAACGCAGTATCAGCCCCAGAAGCTGAACGAGTACATCGGCAACGGCCAGCCTTGGGACCTCGACCGTCTGTACGGCGGCGTCCACACCCTGCCGCCCTATGAACAGGCAAAGGGGCACCGACTGGTACAAGGGGCACTGGCAAACGCCATCTACCAGAACATCGGCTTCATCGACAGCTACGATCCCGAGTATGTGATCATCCTGTCCGGCGACCAGATCTGCAAGCAGGATTACGCCGACTTCCTCCGCTTCCACAAGGAGAAGGGCGCAGAGTTCTCTGTGGCCGTCATGGAAGTTGACTGGAAGGAAGCTTCCCGTTTCGGCCTGATGGTCGCTGACGAGAACGACCGCATCACCGAGTTCCAGGAAAAGCCCCCGGTACCCAAGTCCAATCTGGCTTCCATGGGCATCTACATCTTCAACTGGGATGTGCTGAAGAAGTATCTGGAAGAGGATGAAGCAGACCCCAACTCCAAGAACGATTTTGGCATGAATATCATCCCGGCCCTGCTGCGGGACGGTCGCAAGATGTATGCTTACCGCTTTGCCGGCTACTGGCGTGACGTGGGCACGATCGACAGCCTGTGGGAAGCTAATATGGAAGTGCTGGACCCCGAAAACTCCGGCATCGATATCTTCGACGAGAAGTGGAAGATCTACAGCCGCAACCCGGTCCTGCCTCCGCAGAAGATCGGCCCCCGTGCTGTGGTGCAGGATTCCCTCGTCACGGAGGGCTGCAAGATCTACGGCAATGTGCATCACTCTGTGCTGAGCGCAGGCGTTGTTGTGGAAGAGGGCGCTACCGTTGAGGACGCAGTCCTGATGGACGGCGTTGTGGTCAAGGCTGGTGCTGTTGTCAAGCGCTGCATCCTGGCGGAGGATGTTGTGGTCGGTGCAGGTGCACGAGTGGGCGGCGATGGCCCCATTGCCCATGTGGGCACCGGCCTGACCGTCGGCGCAGGCGCAACCGTCAAGGAAGGTGCCAAAGTCTTTGAATCCGTCAAGGAGGGTATGGAAGTATGCTGAGCCAGAACACCAATGCGTTGGGTATTATTTTCCCCAACAGTTATGATAATACCGTCCCCGAGCTGGTGACCGAGCGCGCAATGGCTTCGATCCCCTTCGCGGGCCGCTACCGTATGGTGGACTTTGTTCTGTCCAGCATGGCAAACTGCGGTGTCTCCAATGTCTCCATCGTGGTGCGCAAAAACTACCACTCCCTGATGGATCATCTGGGCACCGGTCGTGAGTGGGATATGGCCCGCCGTCACGGCGGCCTGAACATCGTGCCGCCTTTCGCTGAGAAGGGCGTGCGCATCTATTCCGGCCGTGTGGAAGCTCTGGGCTCCATCCTCAACTTCCTGGAGAACCAGAAGGAAAAAGTACGTGGTCATGAGCGATGCCAACATTGCCGTGAACTACGACTTCAACGCTCTGCTGGCCGCTCATCAGGCAAGCGGTGCCGATGTGACCGTCGCTTACCAGAAGACCGAGATCCCCGAGGGCCGCAAGAATGACAACTACACCCCCTGACCGTTGATGCCGACGGCCGTGTGACCGAGCTGCTGTTCAACGATTACCGCCCCGGCGTGCAGAACCTTGACCTGAACATCTATGTTCTGGAGCGCGCGAGACCCTGCTCAAGCTGGTCCGGGATGCGACCTCCCGCGGCCTGATCTACTTCGAGCGCGATATTCTGGCCCACAATGTCAACATCCTGAACATCCACGCTCTGGAGTACACCGGCTATGTGGCACATGTCTGTGACATGAAGAGCTACTTTGACGAGAACCTCAAGCTGACCGATGACGAGAATCTGGAAAAGCTGTTCCCCAAGAAGAACCCCGTTTACACCAAGATCCGCGACGACAACCCCACCCGCTATGTGCCGGGCTGCAAGGCGACCGATTCCATTCTGGCCGACGGCTGCGTCATCGAAGGCACGGTGGAGAACTGTGTGCTGTTCCGCGGTGTCAAGGTCAAGAAAGGTGCCGTCGTCAAGAACTGCGTGCTCATGCAGGACACCGTTGTGGAAGCCAATGCCGAGCTGGACTGCGTTGTTACCGATAAGAACGTCAAGATCACCGCAGGCAAGAAGCTGTCCGGCACCGAGAGCTTCCCCCGGTGTACGTGCAGAAGAACCACACCGTCTGATTTTACTGTTGTTATCCATAGGGGCGGCTTCCTCCCCGGTAGCCCCTCTTGAAGAGAGGGGCGGGGGCACCTGTGTGCCCCCGCCTGCTCTTTTGTAAAAATGGTTCGTGCTGCCTGCAAGAATGCGGCGGGGGGAGCACGAAATGATCCCAAACATATGGAAGGAGCGATCCTATGAGAATCCTGTATGCTGCTTCGGAAGCTGCCCCTTTTGCAAAGATCCGGCGGTCTGGCCGACGTTGCGGGTGCCCTGCCTAAGGCTCTGGTCAAGGACGGCGTGGACGCCCGCGTCATTATGCCCCTGTACGGCGATTTGAAGTTCCGTGATACGCTGGAGTACGTGACCAATTATTCCGTCCCCGTGGGCTGGCGCAGCCAGTACTGCGGCCTGTTCAAGACCGAGCGGAACGGCGTGACCTACTACTTCCTGGACAACGAGTATTACTTCAAGCGCCGCGGCCTGTACGGCTTCTACGATGACGGCGAGCGTTTCGCTTTCTTCTCCCCGCGCCGTTTTAGAGACTCTGTTCTACATCGATTTCACCCCCGATATCATCAACTGCAACGACTGGCAGACCGCTCTGGTGCCGGTGTACCTGAACCTGTACTATCGCCATCTGGATAAGTTCAACCGCATCAAGACCATTTTCACCATCCACAACATCGCTTATCAGGGCAAGTACGGCACCGACATTCTGGAGGACACCTGCGGCATCGGCCGCCGGGATCAGCACATCGTGGAGTACGATGGCTGCGCAAACTTTATGAAGGGTGCCTTCGAGACCGCCGACAAGATCACCACCGTCAGCCCCACCTATGCACAGGAAATCCTCGACCCGTGGTTCAGCTACGGTCTGGACGCTCTGCTGCGCGAGAAGCAGTACAAGCTGTGCGGCATCCTGAACGGCATCGATACTGATTCCAACGATCCCGCTACGGATAAGAACATCCCCTTCAACTACGACGTCACCAACTGCGTGGAGGGTAAGGCCAAGTGCAAGGAAGCATTGCAGGATAAGTTTGGTCTGCACAAGGATGGCAGCCCCGTCTTTGCCATGGTCAGCCGCATGGTCGGCATGAAGGGCTTTGATCTGGTGCAGAGCATCGCCGATGGCCTGGTGGATCGCGGCATCGAGCTGGTCGTTCTGGGCAGCGGCGAGAGCCAGTACGAGAACTTCTTCTCCGACCTGTGCGCACGCCATCCGGGCCGCGTAGGCACCTACATCGGCTTCGAACCTGCCCTGTCGCAGGAGATCTATGCCGGCGCAGATGCCTTCATCATGCCGTCCAAGAGCGAACCCTGCGGCCTGGCTCAGATGGTCGCGTGCCGTTACGGCACGCCTCCCATCATCCGCGAGACCGGCGGCCTCCGTGACTCCATCCACGACTCCACCATGGGCGAGGGCAACGGCTTCAGCTTTGCCAATTACAGCGCCCACGAGCTGTACGAGGCCTGCTGCCACGCACAGGATTGCCTACAACGACAAGGAGAACTGGAACAACCTCGTGCACCACTGCATGGAGTGCGATTTCAGCTGGGATCTCTCTGCGAAGAGCTATGAAGGCCTCTACAACGAGACGGCAAACCTCTGGTAATGTCCTGAAAACTGCATAACGGCTGCCGCCCGGTTCCCAAAGAGCCGGGCGGCTTTTTTTGTGACCCTCTCAGCTTCGTTTCGCTCAGCAGCTCCCCCGAAAGGGGGGGAGCTTTATTTGTGCTGCCCGAAAGATGCATAAAAGCTCGCCCTTCGGGAGAGCTGGCGCGTCAGCGCCTGAGAGGGGTTCGCCCGTTTTTTGCATTCTGCACAACAGAACCATCAAACTTTTGGTATTGATGCGCCCGCAGACGCACAAACTCCATACAGGGCGTACAGTTACGGCATTAGTGTAAACAAACTATGAAATTTTACTAGAAAACAGTGGAAAATTGATTGAAAAAACGGCCGGTTTGAATTATACTATCGTTATAAGATTTTTCGCTGACTGCAAATCCTTGGCAAAGAATCCAGAATCTGGCTTTTGCAAAGGCACCACACAGGGAGGAAACGCAGGTTGAAGGGCTCGTATAAGGCACTGGAGGATCTTGTCTGGCTGACCCAGCTGGGCCTGAATATGCTGCTGCCCGCTGGTCATGTGTCTGGGCGGTGCATGGTGGGCGGTGAACAACTGGAGCTGGCCGGAATGGGTGTTCCTGCCGGCCATCCTGCTGGGGGGCTTGCTGCCGGGGCACAGAACTTCTGGTATTTTGCAAAGGAACACATGAACCGCACCAAAAAGGAAAAACCAAAGCGGGTGGGGTTCAACTTCGCATCAGTAAACTTAACAGGAGGTTTCCCTTTATGAAACTGCAGCCGGAATCCAAAAAGGAGCTGACCCGCATCGCCTGCGGCACGGCCATCTGTACCGCCGTCATGTGGGTGATCTTTGCAGCTCTGCACCTGGTTGGCTGGGTGAAATTTGATTACACTGTTGTTCTTGGGCAGTCTCATCGGCGCGGCGGTGGCCATCGGCAACTTTGCGGGCATCTGCATCGTGTGCCAGAAGATCATCGACGAGCAGGACGAAAAACGCCGCAAAGCGACATTGCAGGCTTCCTACAATGTCCGGATGCTTCTGCAGGCGGTGTGGATCATCGTGTGCCATCGGGGCACCCGCTTCCAGCCCTTTGCCAGTGTTCTGCCCCTGCTTTTCCCGCGCGTTACGATCTACTACCTGCAAATAACGGGCAAGTACAAGCCTCTTGCACCGGCCGGGCCTTCGGTGGATGTCTCTGTGGAGGACGACCCCGAACCCGCACCGGAGCCGGAAGCTGGACCCCGTGACGAAGGGGGTGAAACGTAACAAATGGAACTGAACGGCGCAAAGATCCTGTATACCATCCATACGGACATCCCCCCCTGCTGGGTGATTTCAAGATTACCCAGACCCTCGTCAGTACCTGGATCGTCATGGCGCTGCTTTCGGGTTTTGCCATCTGCGGCTGGGCAGCAATCTCAAGCTGGAAAATGTCTCAAAGCGGCAGGCCGCAGCTGAGTTCATCGTGGAACGGCTGGACCAGTTCGTCCACGACAACATGGGCCGGCACTTCGATCAGTTCATCCCGCTGGTGGGTGCGATCTTCGCACTCAGCATCGGCTGCAACCTCATCAGTGTCATCGGCTTGTGGAGCCCCACAGCCGACCTGAACACCGAGTCGGCGTGGGCCATCGTGGTGTTCGTGCTGATCATGTACTACAAGATCAAGACCAACGGCATCCTTTCCTACCTGAAAGGGCTTTTGGACCCCATCTTCATCATGGCACCCATCAATGTGCTGTCGGAGGTTTCCACCCCCGTCAGTATGGCGTTCCGTCACTTTGGCAATATCTTGTCCGGTACGGTCATCTCCACACTGCTGTACTGGGCGCTGGCAAGCCTGAGCCACGTCATTTTCGGCTGGCTGCCGGGTGCCTTGAGTCAGATCCAGCTGTTCCAGATCGGCATCCCGGCCTTTACGGGCCTGTATTTCGACTGGTTCGGCGGCTGCATTCAGGCGTTCATCTTCTGCACCCTGACCGCAATTTTCATCAAACGTGCTGCCGGTGAGGACTAAGCCCTCACAACGGCATCTCCCAAAACAAAAAACTTTTTTGGAGGACAAATCTTATGACTGACTTTCAGTACCTCGCTCGTGGTATCGCTCTGGCAGGCTGCGGCATCGGCGCAGGCTGCGCACTGATCGCAGGTATCGGCCCCGGTATCGGCGAAGGCAACGCAGCCGCTGCTGCCTGTGAAGCTGTGGGCCGTCAGCCCGAGTGCAAGAGCGACGTGACCAGCACCCTGATCCTGGGCGTTGCCCTTTCCGAGACCACCGGTATTTACGGCTTTGTCACCGGCCTGCTGCTGATCTTCCTGGCACCCGGTATGTTCATGAAGTTCCTGGCATAAGCGGAACCTTTTACAAAAAACGAAAGGAGACGCTTATGGAACTGTACCAGGCGTTGATCACGCTGGACGGCTGGACCTTTCTGGCCCAGATCTGCAACCTGATGATCCAGCTGTTCATCTTCAAAAAGTTCCTGCTGAATCCGGTCAAAAACGTGATCGCAGAGCGTAAGGCGAAGGCAGACAGCCAGATCGCCGATGCCACCAAGCTGCGCACCGAAGCCGAAGCCATGAAGGCAGAGTACGAGCAGAACCTGCAGAATGCCCGCGCTGAGGCCAACGAGATCGTTGCCAATGCGCAGAAGACGGCTACCGCCCGCGGCGAAGAGATCGTGGGCGAGGCCCGCGCCCAGGCTGCTGCCCTCAAGCAGAAGGCCGAGGCCGACATTGCGCAGGAGCGCAAGAAGGCCGTGAACGAGGTCAAGGACGAGATCGGCGGCATTGCCATGGAGATCGCCTCCAAGGTGGTGGAGCGTGAGATCAGCGAGAAGGACCACAAGGATCTGATCGACGAATTTATCAAAAATGTGGGTGAAGCATCATGACCGAGACTGCAAGGATGTACGGCGGAAGCCTGTACGATCTGGCGGCGGAGGAAGGGCTTGAGGCCCGCATTCTGGGCGAGCTGGACGAAGCCGTGGCGCTTTTTAAGGCAAACCCGGACTACCTGCATCTGCTCAGCACCCCCAGCATCCCGAAAAGGGAGCGCTGCGGCCTGCTGGATGAAGCACTGCGGGATCAGGTCCACCTCTATGTGCTGAACTTTTTGAAGATCCTGTGCGAGAAGGGCACCCTGCGGGAGCTGTCCGGCTGCGCACGGGCTTACCGTGTGCGCTACAATCAGGCGCACGGCATTCTGGAAGCAACGGCGACCACTGCAGTGGCAGTGACGGAGCAGCAGACAAAGAGCCTGCACGAAAAGCTGGAAAAGCTCACCGGCAAGACCATCGACCTGAAAACAAAGGTCGATCCGGCAGTGCTGGGCGGCATCCGGCTGGACATCGAGGGCACCGAGCTGGACGGCACGGTGCAGAACCGTTCTGGCCGCCCTGCGCAGGGATATTGCTTCCGTGACACTGTAAAAATGAATCGAATTTCCACCCGAAAGATTTTTAAGAATTGAGTGGTGAACAAACAAAGATGCAACTGAAACCTGAAGAGATCTCCAAGATCATCCGTGCGCAGATCAAGCATTACGAAAATGCCATCGAGCAGAGCGAGACCGGCACGGTCATCCTGGTGGGCGACGGCATCGCCCGCGCCAGTGGTCTGGAAAAGTGCATGGCAGGTGAGCTGCTTCAGTTTGACAACGGCGAATACGGCATGGCCCAGAATCTGGAGGAGAACACCGTCTCCATCGTTCTGCTGGGCTCCGACGTCGGTATCAAGGAAGGCAGCACTGTCAAGCGCACCGGCAAGGTGGTGTCCGTGCCGGTGGGCGATGCCATGATCGGCCGCGTGGTGAACGCGCTGGGCGAGCCCATCGACGGTGCAGGCCCCATCGAGACCACCGAGTTCCGCGCCATTGAAAGCCGCGCTCCCGGCATCATCGACCGTCAGCCCGTCAAGGAGCCGCTGCAGACCGGCATCAAGGCCATCGACTCCATGATCCCCATTGGCCGCGGTCAGCGTGAGCTCATCATCGGCGACCGACAGACCGGCAAGACCACCATCGCCTCCGATACCATCATCAACCAGAAGGGCAAGGGCGTGCTCTGCATTTACGTTGCCATCGGCCAGAAGCGTTCCACCGTGGCAAATCTGGTGCAGAGCCTCACCGAGGCCGGAGCCATGAGTTACACCATCGTGGTTTCCGCCACGGCTTCGGAGCTGTCGCCCCTGCAGTATATCGCACCCTACTCCGGCTGTGCCATGGGCGAGTATTTCATGCATCAGGGCAAGCATGTCCTGATCATCTACGATGACCTGTCCAAGCACGCCGTGGCCTACCGTGCCCTGTCGCTGCTGATCCGCCGTCCCCGGGACGTGAGGCCTACCCCGGCGACGTGTTCTATCTGCACTCCCGTCTGCTGGAGCGCAGCGGCCAAGCTCTCCAAATGAGCTGGGCGGCGGCAGCCTGACGGCTCTGCCCATCATCGAAACCCAGGCCGGAGACGTTTCGGCCTATATCCCCACCAATGTGATCTCCATCACAGACGGGCAGATCTTCCTGGAGACGGAGCTGTTCCATTCCGGCGTCATGCCCGCCGTGGACCCCGGCATTTCCGTGTCCCGCGTGGGCGGCAATGCGCAGATCAAGGCCATGAAGAAGGTCGCCGGCAGCCTCAAGCTCCTCTACTCCCAGTACCGCGAGCTGCAGAGCTTTGCCCAGTTCGGCTCCGACCTGGATGCCAATACCAAGCCCCGTCTGGCACAGGGCGAGCGCATTGTGGAAGTGCTCAAGCAGAACCGCTCCGCTCCCGTGCCTGTGGAAAAACAGGTGGCCATCCTGTACGCGACCATCCACGATTACCTCGTGAAGGTCAAGGTGCCGGACGTGGCCGAGTATGAAAAGGGACTGTACGAGTATCTGGGACAACAATGCCGCGGGTGCCGCCGTCATGGAGACCATCCGTACCACCGGCAATCTGGATAAGGACACTGAGGAGCAGCTTAAGAGGTGCTTGCGGCCTATACCGAAAGCTTCGTCAAAGCGCACTAAGGAAGGAGGCGTAACGCATGGCTGGTTCCATGAAAGAAATCAAACTGCGCATCAAAAGCGTAGAAAGCACCATGCAGATTACCAAAGCCATGGAGCTGGTAGCGTCCAGCAAGCTGCGGCGCGCCAAGGAACGGGTGGAGCACAGCCGCCCCTACTTTGAAACGCTGCATGAGACTTTGACCAAGATCGCCGCGGCTGACCCCCGTGCCCGCAACCCCTACCTGCGCCGTGACGAAGTGAAGCGCGCCCTGCTCATCGTCATTGCAGGCGACCGCGGCCTTGCCGGTGGATACAATTCCAACGTGCTCAAGCAGGCCGTTGGGCCGAAGAGGGCGAAGTGCTGGTGCTGCCCATCGGCAAGCGTTCGGCAGAGTATTTCGTCCATCACGAAGTGCCCCTGTTCACGCAGGAGGTACTGCTGGCCGCCGATATCTCGGTGGGCGAGGGCTTCCAGCTCTCCCGCAGCATCACCGAGGGGATACCGCAAAGGCGAGTACGACGCCGTAAAGATCTGCTACACCCGGTTTGACTCCATGATGACCCAGACCGCCACCACGCTGGAAGTGCTGCCGCTGTCCATCGAACCCACCGAGCAGCAGAAGGCGGATGCCCGCCGCAGCCAGATCCTGTACAAGCCCAGCAGCGAGGAAGTATTCAGCGCGATCATCCCGGAGTGTGTGGCCGGCATCGTCTACGGCGCCGTGTGCGAGAGCGTGGCAAGTGAGCTTGCCGCCCGCCGCACCGCCATGGATTCCGCCACCAAAAACGCCGGTGAGATGATCGACCATTTGAACCTGTATTATAACCGTGCCCGTCAGGCTGCCATCACGCAGGAGATCACCGAGATCGTGGCCGGCGCGGAGATTTAACAACCTATCAAAAAGGAGTTGTAGCCTATGTCCGAAAAACATATCGGCAAGGTGCTCCAGGTCATCGGCCCGGTGCTGGACATCCAGTTTGAGGATGGCCAGCTGCCGGAGCTGCTCAACGCCATCGAGATCGACAACCACGGCGAAAAGCTGGTGGTCGAGGTGGCACAGCACACCGGCGATAACGTGGTGCGCTGCATTGCAATGAACAGCACCGATGGCCTGGTGCGCGGCACCGAAGCCGTGGATACCGGCGAACCCATCAAAGTGCCCGTGGGCGACCAGTGTCTGGGCCGCGTGTTCAACCTGCTGGGTGAGCCCGTGGACAACAAGCCCGCCCCCCGGCCCCGGAGGCCTACTGGCCCATCCACCGCCCTGCTCCCAGCTACGAGGAGCAGCAGTCCACCACCGAGATCCTCGAGACCGGCATCAAGGTCGTTGACCTGATCTGCCCCTATGCAAAGGGGCGGCAAAATCGGTCTGTTCGGCGGTGCAGGCGTCGGCAAAGACGGTCCTGATCCAGGAGCTGATCTATAACATCGCTACCGCCCATAACGGCTATTCGGTATTCACTGGCGTTGGCGAACGCACCCGTGAGGGCAACGATCTTTACGGCGAAATGGCCGAAAGTGGCGTTTTGAGCAAGACTGCGCTGGTTTTTGGCCAGATGAATGAACCGCCGGGAGCCCGTATGCGCGTGGCGCTGTCCGGCCTTACCATGGCGGAGTATTTCCGCGACGTCAAGAATCAGGATGTGCTGCTGTTCATCGACAACATCTTCCGCTTCACTCAGGCAGGCTCTGAGGTGTCGGCTCTGCTGGGCCGTATGCCCTCCGCCGTCGGCTACCAGCCTACGCTGGCCACCGAGATGGGCGCGCTGCAGGAGCGGATCACCTCCACCAAGCACGGCTCCATCACCAGCGTGCAGGCGGTATATGTGCCGGCGGACGACTTGACCGACCCGGCTCCGGCCACCACCTTTGCCCACTTGGACGCGACCACGGTCCCTGAGCCGTGACATTGCTTCGCAGGGCATCTATCCCGCTGTGGACCCGCTGGATTCCACCAGCCGCATCCTCAGCCCGGAGGTCGTGGGTCAGGAGCACTACGAGATCGCCCGTGCCGTCCAGCGGGTGCTGCAGCGCTACAAGGAGCTGCAGGACATCATTGCCATCATGGGCATGGACGAGCTGAGCGAGGAAGACAAGCGCACGGTCAGCCGCGCCCGCAAGGTGCAGCGCTTCCTGAGCCAGAGCTTCCACGTGGCAGAGCAGTTCACCGGTATGCCCGGCCAGTATGTGCCGCTCAAGGAGACCCTGCGCGGCTTCAAGATGATCCTGAACGGCGAGTGCGACGAGCTGCCCGAGAGCGCATTCCTGTTCGCGGGCACCATCGATGACGTGTTCGCAAAAGCGAAGAAAGGGTAAACCATGACGACCTTTCATCTGACGGTGGTCACGCCGGACGGCTGCGCCTTTGACGGGCAGGCCGAGCGCATCGTCTGCCGCGCCATTGACGGCGATCTGGCCATCCTTGCCCGACACGGGGATTACTGCACCGCGCTGGGCATGGGCGAAGCGCATATCGTGGACGCGGACGGGCCAGCGCCGCCGCGCCGCCTGTATGGGCGGCCTGCTGAGCGTGCTGGACGGCGAAGTGCGTCTGGTCGCTACCACATGGGAGTGGGCCGAGGAGATCGATCAGGCCCGCGCCGAGGCTTCCAAGAAGCGCGCGGAGGAGATCCTTGCGCAGAAGAACCTCGACAAGCGGGACTACGAGCTGGCTCAGGCACGTCTCAAGCGCGCTCTGGTGCGTACCTCTATCCACTGAGATAAGAAAAAAGAGCCATTGCACAAACTGTGCGGTGGCTCCTTTTTGCGTGCATGATGAAGTTAAAAATAAGATTTCCGCTGAACATGCCCAGAGCGAATGCGGAGGGCATTTAAATCGTAAAGACGTTACATCATATTTGCCTTCTCGATCAGGTTACGGATGTGATGGGCCAGCACTCTCCACCGCAGCGGTGTTCTCGCCGCCGTTGGGGACGATGATGTCAGCGTTCCGCTTGCTGGGCTCAACGAAAGCCTCATGCATGGGTTTGACGGTGGTGAGATACTGGTTGATCACGCTGTCGAGGGAGCGGCCGCGCTCCTTGACGTCCCGCACCAGACGGCGCAGGATGCGCTCGTCGGCGTCGGTGTCCACAAAGATTTTGTAGTCGAACATCTCGCACAGCTCCGGCTCCACAAAGGGGAGGATGCCTTCCACGATGAGGACGGGGGCCGGTTCGATGTGCTGTACCTCGTTGCTGCGGTTGTGGTCGGCGTAGTCGTACACCGGGCAGTCGATGGCGCGGCCTGCCTTCAGCTCCTGCAGATGGTAGATCAGCAAAGCGTTGTCAAAGGCATCCGGGTGGTCGTAATTCAGCCTGCAGCGCTCCTCATAGGGCAGCTCATCGTGGCGCTTGTAATAGTTGTCATGGGAGATCAGGCGCACTTCATCCTCCTCGCCAAAACGCTCCTTCAGCCGCAGAGCAAGGGTGGTCTTGCCGCTGCCGGAGCCGCCTGCAATGCCAATAATCAGATTATTCATAGGGGTCCCTCCTGCATCATCCTGCCGCTTTGGGTGGAAAAAAGGGCAGGAATGGATTATAATAGGTGCAAAGCTGCCTGTCCGGGACACAGCGCCGGGCGGGCTTGTTCCTGTACATCATAACACAAACCGGCACATTTTTACAGCCCCAGGGCTGCAAATGTGCGAGATAAGGGAAAATGCCATGCAGAAAAAACAATTTCAGCAAAATATGAAGGACAAGGTCCGGGTGTTTGAGGATGGCGGCATCCGCCTGCTCAAACGGGGACAGAAGGGCGTGGTACACGCTATTTTCAGCCGTTTTGGTCTGGTGCTGGTTCTGCTGCTTTTTACAGGCGTTCGCGCTGTTCAGCCTGCTGCAGTGGTTCGGTGGGCTGCTGCCGCATTATTTTGGCGGCACCCTGCTGGTAACAGCAGCGGGCAATGATGGTCTATCTGCTCAATCAGGACATGGACAACAGCGTGCGCATCACATGGCTGGTGGTCACAGCACTGATGCCGGTGCTGGGCGTGCCGCTGTTCTGGTACACCAAAAGTGATGTGGGCCACAATGCCCTGAAGCACCGCCTGCTGGATCTGGAGGGACGGACCGGCGCCCGGCTGCCGCAGAATGAGCAGACCGTGGAGCTTTTGCAGGAGCAGGCACCCGAAGCGGTGCCGCTGGCACGGTATCTGCGGGGGCAAGGGCGGCGGCTTTCCGGTCTATGCCGACACGGTGGCCACCTACTTCAACGGCGGCGAAGCCATGTTCGATGAAATGCTGCGCCAGCTGGAAACGGCAAAAAAATATCTTTCTGGAATATTTCATCGTGGATGAAGGCCTGATGTGGGGCCGCATTCTGGAAGTGCTGGCCCGCAAGGCGGCGCAGGGGGTGGATGTGCGTGTGATGTATGACGGCACCTGTGAGTTCTCCACACCCCTGCCGCGGGATTACCCCCCAGCCGGCTGGAAGCGCTGGGCATCCAGTGCAAGGTGTTCTCGCCGGTCACGCCCTTCGTCTCCACCCACTACAACTACCGCGACCACCGGAAAATTCTCGTCATCGACGGGCAGGTGGGCTTTACCGGCGGCGTGAATCTGGCAGATGAGTACATCAACCACATAGAAAAGATATGGCCGCTGGAAGGACTCGGCCCTGATGCTGGAAGGCGAAGGCGTGCGCTCCATGACGGCACTGTTCCTGCAGATGTGGAGTGTGCTGTAGGAGCCGGAGTTTGAGCAGTTCCTGTCCGATCCCATCCCGGCGGCAGCAAACGCCAAGGGCTTTGTGGTGCCCTACGGGGACTGCCCGCTGGACGGTGAGCGGGTGGGCGAAATGGTGTACATGGATATGCTCAACCGTGCCCGGAAGTATGTGCACATCATGACGCCGTACCTCATTCTGGACGGCGAGCTGGAAACTGCCCTGCGCTTTGCGGCAGAGCGCGGCGTGGACGTGCACCTGATCCTGCCCGGCGAGCCGGATAAGTGGTTCGCTTTATGCACTGGCCAAAACCCACTTACAAGGCGCTGCTTTCTTCGGGTGTGAAGATCAGCGAGTGGCAGCCCGGCTTTACCCATGCGAAGATCGTGATCGCCGGACGGCGTGGAAGCTGTGGCGGGCACCATCAATCTGGACTACCGCAGCCTGTACCATCACTTTGAAAACGCGGTCTGGATGCGCGGCACCGACTGCATTGCCAACATGGAAGCGGATTTTCAGGATACGCTCACCCGGTGCCGCAGGGTGGAGCGGACGAAAGAAAGCATCTGGCAGGGCAAAAAGCTGCTGCATCTGGCGGGCATCCTGCTCAAGTTCATTGCGCCGCTGGTGTGAAAGACTCCTTCCGTCATGGCTGCGTAAGCAGACTGGAGAAGTTTGAATACAAAAAAGGCCCGCTGCCTTTCGACAGCGGGCCTTTTGTTACCGATTTAAATAA
>VOFJ01001525.1_pt1 | contig 31695 bp, 60 predicted proteins | sample 5384081 | NCBI WGS metagenome assembly VOFJ01 (sample SAMN12384729, study PRJNA508395) | human gut metagenome | isolation source: healthy gut I | host: Homo sapiens | reverse complement strand
GGCAAGGTGGAGGAAGGCGCCCTCGTCAACTTGCAGGATCTCCATGCGTCTGCTGGAAAAGAAGTACGATATTGACGGTCACAAGGAGTTTTACCTTTTCCACCGTGGTGTTCCAGTACACCACCGCCCAGCCGGAAAAGAAAAAACTGCAGGCCATTCAGGAAGCCGCCGTGCAGGCTGTGCAGGAGAACTACGCCGAGACGCCCCATGTGGAGGACACACAGGTGGCCATGATGATCGCCAATCAGGCCGCCGACAACGACAATCAGGGTGTCCATCCAGCAGGTGCGCCAGCAGCTGGAAGAGGAATATCCTCCTCGCCGCCGTGCCCTTTGACGACTATGTAGAAAAAGAGCGATGTCCTGACAGCGCCGCCCAGCCGGTGACCGTGACCCCCGCCCGCATCCGCCGGATGGAGAGCCGCAGCCTGCGCACCGCCAACGGCATCGAGGTAAAGATCCCCACGGAGTTATTGAACGCCGAATCGGAGGTAGAATTCCTGCACGCCGATGACGGCAGCATTTCCCTGCTGATCAAAAATGTCATTTTGTAAGCCGTAACTGCAAAATCTTGCAAAACCCTGCGTTTAGCCTTGCTATCCGCAGGGTTTTGTGCTATATCTGTGTTGTATCTTTCGTGGTATACGCGTTACGACCCAGAGGAGGAAATTTTATGGAACTGGCTCTCATCACCGCGCAGCAGGTCGCGGTCTTGTTCCTGCTGATCGGCACAGGCATGGTGGCGGTCAAAACCGGCGTGCTCAAGCTGGAAAACAAACAGGCGCTTTCCAATCTGCTGGTGTACATCATCGTACCGGCCATGGTGGTAAACTCTTACCGCATGGAGTTCAGCACCCAGATCCTGCATAATCTGCTGGCGGCTTTTGGCATGAGTGTCCTGTCCGTGCTGCTGGGCACCGTGATCACCCTGCTGCTCACGGCACACAAGACCGGCAGCCGGATGCCCATTTTCCGGTTTGCCTGCATTTTTTCCAACGCAGCGTACATGGGCTTCCCGCTTATTTCGGCGCTGTTCGGCTCCGAAGGTCTTCTGTATGCCAGTGCCTACGTCACCGTGTTCAACATTCTGCTGTGGACGCTGGGTTATGGCCTTGTCAGCGGCGGTTCCAGCGTAAAAGAGGTTGCCCGCAGTCTGGTGCGCACCCCGGTGCTGTACGCCATTGTGGTGGGGCTGGGCATCTATCTGCTGCAGATTCCCCTGCCTGCCCTGATCACCCAGCCGCTGGAGCTGCTGGCCGGGGTGAACACCCCGCTGTCCATGCTCATCACCGGTATGCTGATTGCTGCCGGTGACGTGCGCAGCATCGTGACCGACAAGCACATCTGGAAGCTTGCCTCCGTGCGTATGCTGCTGATCCCGGCGGCTACGCTGGCACTGTTCGGGGTGCTGGGCTTCCACGGCACTGCTGCACAGGTGGTCCCGCTGCTGGAATGCTGCCCGGCTGCCGCCATCACCTCGGTGTTTGCGGTCCAGTTCGGCCACGATGAGCACTTTGCCGCCGGAAGCGTGGTGCTGACTACCCTGCTCAGCATCGTCACCCTGCCGTTGTGTGCCTTGGCGCTGACGGCATTGATGTGATCCACTCCGCAACAAAAAGGGCTGCTGCCTACTCCTTTTTGCCATCGCGTTTCGTTGCGCCAAGTCTCCCTCACCGAGGGAGCTGGCACGGCGAAGCCGTGACGGAGAGAGGAAAGGCAGCAGCCTTTTTATTTTTTACACCAGCGGCATGATGTTTTCCGGCGCTACCCGGAGGTAGGCAGGGGCTTGAGGCGGCGGGGGAGGAAAGGGTCGTTTTGGACACCTTCCACCACAGCTTGCCTGCATCGTCCGCAGCGGTGCAGATCACGTTCCAGTCAAAGGGGTTTTCACTGGAAGCGCCCACCTGAACCGGCATCCGGTTTTCGCCGTCCACCGCTTCGGGCGCAAAATCATGGGCGCGGATGCCCACGGCGCAGCACCCTCGGGCACCGGCAGGGCCACGGTCAGCGGCTGTTCCCAGCCCGCCAGATGAACGGTATGCTCCCCCACCCGGGTGCAGGGCAGGATGTTCTTGCAGCCGGTCAGCCGAGCGGCGGTGGTGCTGCGGGGGTCGGCGAAAACTTCCTTCGTCGTGCCCGCACGCAGCACCTCGCCGCTGTCCATCACGATCATATCCCGGCACAGGCGGTAGGCTTCGTCACGGTTGTGGGTGACCAGCAGCGCCGTGCCGCCAAACCCGGCCAGCAGGCTGCCCACTTCGCCCCTCTACTTCCTCGCGCAGGTAGCTGTCCAGCGCACTGAAAGGCTCGTCCAGCATCAGGATGCGGGGTCTGCCCGCCAAGATGCGGGCCAGCGCGGCACGCTGCTGCTGCCCGCCTGAAAGCGCACTGGGCAGCCGCTTGGCCAGTTCCTCCAGCCGCATGGCCCGCAATGCCTCGGCACAGGCGGCCCTGCGGGCGGTAGGGTCCTTTTCCTTTTTCAGGGCACAGAGGATATTCTGTTCCACGGTCATGTTGGGGAACAGGGCGTAGTTCTGGAACAGCAGACCCACATTGCGCTGCTGGGGCGGCAGATCGATGCCCTGAGCGCTGTCGAACAGCACCCGGCCATCCAGCACGATGCGCCCCTCGTCCGGCCGGACGATGCCTGCAATGCAGCGCAGGGTCATGCTTTTGCCGCAGCCGGACGCGCCCAGAAGGGCGGTGGCGGTATCCCCCGCCGTGAACGCAGCGTGGAGGGTAAAGCCATCAAACCGCTTGGTCACATTTACTTCCAGGCTCATGTGTGCTTTCCTCCCTGCTTCTGCCTGCGTTCCAGCAGGTTCACTGCCAGCAGCACCACCGCCGAGATAACGATATCCACCAGCACCCACTGCATGGCCCCGGCTTCATCGTTGGTGCGCCAGAGCTGGTAGACCGTGGTTGCAATGGTGGCGGTCTTGCCTGGGGTGTAGCCTGCGATCATGGAGGTGGCACCGTACTCGCCCAGCGCGCGGGCAAAGGCCAGCACCGTGCCGGCCAGAATGCCCTGACGGCAGCAGGGCATCCGCACCCGCCAGAAGATCCAGGTGTTGGAAAGTCCCAGCGTCTGCGCCGACCACGCCAGCGTTTCGTCAAAGCTCTCGAAGGCGCCCCGGGCCGTGCGGTACATCAGCGGGAAGGCCACCACGATGGAAGCAAAGATGGCGCTGTACCAGTTCATCACCAGTTTCACGCCGAAATGTTCCATGAAAAAGATGCCCAGCGGCCTTTTTGCGCCGAACAGCAGCAGCAGGAAATATCCCACGACCGTGGGCGGCAGCACCAGGGGCAGGGTGAGCACCACGTCCAGCACGCCCTTGAGCACGCGCGGCAGCTTGGCAATATAGTAGGCGGCAAAAATGCCAAGGAAGAACACTGCTGCGCAGCTGATGAGCGCGATGCGCAGGCTGTTCCATAAGGGATACCAATCCATACCATCTCCCCAGCGGATGCTTACAGTGCGGTGAAGCCGACGCTCTCGAACACGGTCGCAGCCTTGTCGGTGCGCAGGTAAGCCAGGAACTCCTTGGCAGCCTCGGCATGGAGGGCGTTCTTCAGCACAGCCGCCGGATAGATGACCTGACCGCACATTTCCTTGGTAGCCTCGTCCACGGGGGGTCAGACCTGCGCTGTAGGCATCGGTGCAGTAGACGACACCGGCATCCACGCTGGCCTCGCTGATCTGGGTGGTGACCTCCTTGACGTTGGAGCCGTAGGTGATGACACCGGCAGCAGCCAGAGCTGCCTCATCCAGACCGTAGTAAGCGAGGATCTTCTGGGTGTACTGGCCCACGGGCACATCACTGTTGCCCATGCAGAACAGGATATCCTCTGCCTTCAGGTGCTCGGCCAGGCTGTCGAAGCTGTCAATGCCCTTGTCGCTGCCCTCGGGTACACAGAGCACGACCTTGTTCTCCAGCAGATCCACACGGCTTTCGGCATCCACAAAATCCAGGCCCTCGGTGTTCACCTCAGCGGAAGCGGTGCTGTCCAGCTGGTTCATCTGCTTCTGACCGGCGGAGATGAACAGGTCGCAGTCCGCGCCCTCCTGGATCTGGGTCTTCAGCGTGCCGGAGGAATCGAAGTTGAAGCGGAAGGTCACGCCCGGGTTCTGGGCAGAGTACGTTTCGGCGATGGCGTTCAGGGTCTCGGTCAGGGAGGCGGCAGCAAAACGATCAGCTCCACGCTCTCGCCGGAGGCAGCCTCAGAAGGAGGCGGCAGCAGCGGAGGGATGCGGTGGAAGATGCAGTGCTGCTGGAAGAGCCGCCGCAGGCAGTCAGGGCAGCAGATGCGGATACGATGCCGGCAGCGTACAGAGAAGCTGCGGCGGGAGATCATAGTTTTCATAGTCTTGCTCCTTACAGTGGGTATGCTTTTGTTGTACTTTTATTTTTACGCCCGGCACCAAAAGCAGCGCCGCGGCGGTGAAACAGGCTTATTTGCGGGCACACTCGCCGTCCAGCCCGGCGGCGATGCGCATGCCGTGCTCCAGGCTGGGCAGGATGTACTCCAGATTTTCCTGCACGGCCTTGGGGCTGCCGGGCAGGTTGACGATCAGGGTCTTGCCGCGCAGCACACTGGCGGCACGGCTGAGCATCCCGCGCGGGGTGATGGTCAGGCTGTGGTACCGCATGGCCTCAGCGATGCCGGGGGCGCTGCGGTCGCCACGGCAAGGGTGGCCTCCGGGGTGATATCCCGGGGCGAGAAGCCGGTGCCGCCGGTGGTCAGGATCAGGTTCACCTGACGGCCATCGGCCAGCCGGATGAGCTGGGCCTTCAGGGCCTTGGCCTCATCGGGCAGGATCATCGTTTCCTCCACCTGTAGCCTGTGGCGGTGAGCATTTCCACAATCAGGGGGCCGCTCTTGTCCTCACGTTCACCGCGGCTGCCCTTGTCGGAAAGGGTGATGACAGCAGCGCGCAAGGGCGGATTTTCCGGCGGGGGCAGCAGGGTCACCTCGTCCCCCCGTGGATCGTCGCCGCCCTTCAGCACCCGGGCAAATACGCCCTCCCGCGGCATGATGCAGTCGCCGGTCTGCCGGCGGATGGCGCAGTCGCTGTGGCACTCCTTGCCGATCTGGGTCATTTCCAGCACCACGTCGCCGATGGCGAAGCGGCTGGTGACGGGCAGGTTGCGGAAGTCGAAGCCCTCCACCACCAGATTTTCGCCAAAGGCACCGTAGTCCACCCAGAGCTTTTGACGGAAAGCTTCAATTTTTTCCGCGCTCAGCAGGCTGACCTGCCGGTGCCAGCTGCCGCCGTGGGCATCGGTCTCAATACCCCATTCCGGGGTCGAGAACAGCGTGCGCCCACTTCGGTCTTGACCGTGCCGCGCTGAGGGCTTGTGCAGATAGCCAGAAGTTTTACCCATAGATTTGTGTATCCTCCAATCCGGTACATCCCCGGGTCGCGGGGATGTCCTGTTTCAATTCAAAATGATGTTCCTGGGGCTTTTCCCCAGATGGTGGTACGGATAGCAGTCAGCAGCTCTTCGTCGAGACGCGCCACTGCGCAGCAGGGCTTTCAGGTCACATCCGGTCTCACTGGCAAGGCAGGGACGCAGAAAGCCCTGACTTGTCAGCCGCACCCGGTTGCAGGAAGCGCAGAATTTGCCGTGGACAGCGGCAATGAAGCCGATGTCCCCTTTCCAGCCCGGCATGGTGTAATAGACCGCCGGGCCGTCGCCCAGCGCGGCACATGCTGCCCCGGGCAGCGGGGCCAGCTCCGGGCTCCAGCGCCTGCGGAAAAAGCGGGCCAGCAGCTCCGGGCCGGAGATACAGGGCATGGCCGCCCCGTAAGCCGATGGGCATCATCTCGATGAACCGCACCTGCAGGGGCTTGTCCTGTGCCAAAGCGGCCAGCGCTTCCAGCTCACCCTCGTTTACGCCCACCTGGGGCACGCAGTTCAGCTTGACCGGAATACCGCTTTCCAGCGCGGCATGGATGCCCGCCTGCACGGCAGCAAATTCATCCCGGGCCGTGATTTTTTTGCAAACAGGGCGGGGTCCAGCGTATCCAGACTGATGTTCACGCTGTCCAGCCCGGCCTCCAGCAGGGCGGGCAGCTGCTGTTCCAACAGGACGGCGTTGGTGGTCATGGTGACCTTCCGGATGCCGGGGATGGCTTTCAGCCCCGCCACCAGCTGCTCCACGCCCTTGCGCACCAGCGGCTCGCCGCCGGTGACGCGGACGGTATCGACGCCGCACCGGGCAAACAGAGCGGCAAGGCGCAGGAATTCTTCGTAGGTCAGGATATCCTCCCGTTCCAGCTTTTCCACGCCGTCGGGCATACAGTAGCGGCAGCGCAGGTTGCACAGGTCGGTGACGGAAAGGCGCAGATAGTGGATATTGCGGCCCTTGGAATCAAACATAGCCGCCCTCCGCCCGGATGTAATGTCCGCTCTTGCCGCCGGTCTTCTCGACGAGATGGATCTCGCCCAGCTCCATGCCCTTATCGACGGCCTTACACATATCGTAGATGGTGAGCAGGGCGGTGGAAACGCCCGTCAGGGCCTCCATCTCCACGCCGGTGACGCCGCTGGTCTTGACCGTGCAGCGTGCTTCCACGGCCCGGCGCTCGGGCAGCAGGTCAAACTCGATCTGCACCTTGGTCAGCGGCAGCGGGTGGCACAGAGGGATCAGCTCGCTGGTCCGCTTGGTGGCCCATGATGCCCGCCACGCGGGCCACGCCCAGCACATCGCCCTTCTTGCACCGTGCCGTTTTTCACGGCGGTAAAGGCTTCTTCGTTCATGGTAATGATGCCGCGGGCCGTGGCCTCCCGGGCCGTGACGGGCTTTTCGCTCACGTCCACCATCACGGCGTTTCCGGCGGCATCAAAATGTGTCAGATTATTTTCACTCATACTTTTTCACCTTAGTTAAGCTCCCCCTTCGGGGGAGCTGGCAAAGCCGTAAGGCTTTGACTGAGAGGGTTTCAGCAATGCCCGAAGCCGCAGTTGGGCCAGTGGCATTCGGCGCAGCCAAGACACAGGCCGCCCTCACCGAGCCGGGCGATGTCCTCGGCGGTGATGGGGTCATCGGCCAGCAGGCGGGGCAGCAGCAGGTCAAAAATGGTGCGCTTGGCGTACATCACGCAGCCGGGCAGGCCGCAGACCGGCACACCGTCCAGATAGCTGACCAGGAACATGGCACCCGGCAGCACCGGTGCGCCATAGGTGATGATCTCGGCACCGGTGTTCTTGATGGCAAGCGGCGTGCGGTCGTCGGGGTCTACGCTCATGCCGCCGGTGGTAAAGATCAGCTCGCAGCCTGCGGCCTTTGCTTCCAGAATGGCGGCCGTGATGCCCGCCGGGTCATCGTCGCAGACCTTGTGGAAGGCCATCTCACAGCCATACACCGCCAGCTTTTGCTCGAGGATGGGAGTGAACTTGTCCTCGATGCGTCCCTTGAATACCTCGCTGCCGGTGGTGATGACCGCGAACTTCTTCGGGTGGAAAGGCAGCACGTTCAGGATGGGCTCGCGGCCTGCCGCAGCCTGCATGGCATCCATCTTCTCCTGCTCAATGACGAGGGGGATGATACGGGTACCAGCCAGCTTCTGGCCCCTTTTTCACGGGCAGGTCGCCGTGGATGGTAGCGATCATCATTTGGGGTGTGCGGTTCACGGCCAGCAGGGCGGCGCGGTCGATCTTCAAAAGACCGTCGCAGTCGGCAACCAGTTCGATCTTGCCTTCCTTCGGCTCAGTGCCGTGGATGTTGCGGCCCGCCGCTGCCTTTGTACAAAAGCAGGGCAGCGGCTTCGTCCTCGTGCAGGATGCCGGGGCGCTTCTCCCAGACATAGAGATTCTCTTTGCCAATGGAGAGCAACACGGGGATATCCTCCGGCTGGACGATGTGCCCTTTGCGGAAGCGTGCTCCCTTGAACTGGCCGGGAATGATCTGTGTAATGTCGTGGCAGAGCACCTGCCCGACAGCGTCTTCGGTACGGATGAGTTTCATGCAGAACCTCCGTTACAGGGACGGCATCTGGTTCTCGATCCAGTCTGCCAGAGCAGCAGGATCGTCCAGTGCAAAATCAGCGCCCGGCACATCGCCCACGATGGCCATGGGCTGGAACGCGGTGCCCACCGGGCTGACCGAGCTGCGCACCACCTCGATCTTGGCCCAGCCGCTGTCGCCAAAGCCTTCCAGCAGTACAAGGTCGTAGCCGTGGCGCTCGAACAGGGCCAGCAGGTCCTGCTCGTTCAGGCGGAACTGCTCGGTAAGCAGATAGCGCCCGGCAGTAAACACGGCCACACCCTCGGCACCGGCCTCATGCAAGCGGTCGGTCTCGGCGGGCAGGCGCAGATCGTCAGCCTCGCGGATCACGCCCACCTTCAGCCCGCGGCTCTTGAGCACCGGCAGCAGCGCGGCCAGCAGAGCGGTCTTGCCGCTGCCTGCGGAACCGCTGACAGCCAGCACTGCCGGATGCTTGAAGCTCAGTTCGGCGGCAAGCGCCTGTTTTTGTTCACTGTACAAAAAGTATCACCCTCCGTTTTATCCCATCGGCAAAAACTGCCGGTTCACTCCTCAATGCGCACAAAGCGCGGCTGCACCCTGCCGTCCCGCTCCACGGTCTCACACCACATGGCGGCCGGGCGCACCCAGAGGCCCGCGCTCACCGTACAAAGCGCGGTACACCACCATTTCCTCTTCGGTCTCGCTGTGCCGGGCCATGCCCAGCACCTCGTATTCGTTGCCCTTGAAATGCCGGTAGCGGCCCGGCTGCACGTGGTATTTGAATGCTTCCATGCTATCCTCTTTTCACTGACACCGGCATTCCGGTGCAGAATGCCATATTTATAATGAGTATAGCATATTTCAGCACGGCAAAAAAAAGTCTTTGGCAGGAAAGATGGAGAAAAAGGCGGCAGGCGGCGGCAAAAAGCCGGGAGACAGAGTTGGGTGCTTGCACTGCCGCGCCGCAAATGCTATACTGAAACGATAAGGGCAGGCAAACCTGCCAAGACTGCTGACAATCAAGGGAAATAGCCCTATGAGGATCGGACTTATTGAATTTCTGCTCATTCTTGCCATTGCGTCGCTCACCATCGGGCCGCAGGTGGCATTGTTCGTGGATCGCTGGATGCGCCGGGCAAACCGCGCCAATGCCCGCGCCGCCCGCCGCCGTGCAGAGTATGCGGCCCAGGGCGGCTGCCGAGCGGGACGCACTGCTCAAGCGGTTCCGCACGGCCAGCACGGTGTTTGGCGTGTGCATCCTGCTGGCGCTGGTGTATGCAACTGGTGTTCCGGCCCATCGATACGCCGCCGCAGGCGTACGATGCCCCTGCCTGTGCGGCAGGATACCGGTGCAGCACAGACGGCCCTTGCAACCGACGATAAGGGCACGCTGGACCTGGGCGGGTATCAGAACGTGGACTGCATCCGCGCCCGGGACGGTCTTGTATATGCTGCGGCCTGCGATGGTGCCGCGCTGAAAAAAGTGCAGCAGTGACCTTGTGCGCACCGATGGCGGTCACACGGCGGCGGTGCTGACGGTGGACGGTGAGCTGACCGGTTTTGCCTTTGACGGCAGCGGAGACCTGTGGCTGAGCATCCTCACGCCCGGCGGCGGCAGCCTGTGCCGCGCCGCCCCACGACAGCTGGGGCACAGCGGTGGAGCAGGTAGTGACCCAGATCGACGGTGCACCGCTGGGGGGCCGTCTCAGCGGTGGAAGCTGCGCCGGACGGCAGGATCTATTTTGCTGTTGCTGCCGCTGCCGGTGCCGCGGACGGGCTGGAGAGCACTCTGCGTACCGAACTGCTGGCCCACACCGGCACGGGCTGTGTGTATGTATACGACCCGGCAGCACGCACGGTGCAGAAGGTGCTGGGCGGTGTGGCCGGTGCGTCCGGTCTGGCCCTGAGCCCGGACGGCAGCACGCTGTTCGTGGCTGACCTTGGGAACCGCTGTGTGTGGAGCGCTGCCGCCGATGCCCGCGACCTGACGGCGGGCGGTAAAAACTGCCAGCAGCTTGGTCTCCGGCCTGCCGGGGTATCCCGGTGCGCTGGCTGTGGACCCGGACGGGACCCTGTACATCGGCTACCGCTGGGCCCGCAGCAGCTGGCTGGAAAAAAATATGAACGCAGACAGCACCCTGCTGCGGGGCATCGCCCTGCGGGCGGGTCAGAATCTGCAGGAGAAGCTGTTCGGCCTGCCGTCGACGCTCCCCTGCACCGAGCTGTGGACACGGCAGACGGCAGCTGGCAGCGGGTGGTCTCCGGCCGGGGCGCAGGCAGCGTGACAGCTCTGTGCCCGGTGGAGAGCAGGCTGTATCTCGGCCTTGCAGGCAGCGAAAAGGTGCGCAGTGCAAATCTTTGATCTTTGATAAAAACCGAGGTGTTTTTTATGACAGAAGAATTCAAAAAACAAATCGAGACGGAGGCCCGGCAGGCAGTGACCGAACTGCTGGCCGAAGCTAAAGCTGAAAAAAGGGGACGTGTTCGTAGTGGGCTGTTCCTCCAGCGAGATCGTGGGCGGGCACATCGGCAAGGATTCCAGCCTCGAAGCGGCACAGGCCGTGTACGCGGGCATTGCCCCAGTGCTGGCCGAAAACGGCATCTGGCTGGCCGCGCAGTGCTGTGAGCATCTGAACCGCGCTATTATCATCGAGCGCGAAGCCGCCGAAAAATACGGCTGGGAAGAGGTGTGCGTGGTGCCGCGCCCCCACGCAGGCGGCAGCTGGGCCACTACCTGCTGGAAGAAGTTCCGGGAGCCGGTGGCCGTGGAAGAGATCCGTGCCCATGCAGGCATCGATATCGGCGGCACCTTGATCGGCATGCACCTGAAGCGGGTGGCCGTGCCGGTCCGGCTGAGCCTTTCCAAAGATTGGTGAAGCAAACATTCTCTGCGCCCGCACCCGCCCGAAGTAGATCGGCGGCGAGCGCGCCCGCTATACCGAGGAGGACTGAGCATCATGGCAGAAAAGAATCTGGAACAGATGCAGGAGGCCGTGGAAGAGATCCGCGCAAAGATGGCAGCCGCGGCCCGGGAAGCAGGCCGGGACCCGGCAGCCGTGCAGCTGTGCGCCGCCTGCAAGACCCGCACTGCGGAGACCGTGGCTGCCAGCGCGGCCCTGCCCATCGATGTGTTCGGCGAGAACCATGTGCAGGAGCTCTGCGCCAACTATGACGCCGGGGCTTACTGCGGCAAGCCGAGTCATTTCATCGGGCATTTGCAGACGAACAAAATTAAGAAAGTGCTGGGCCGTGCAAGCCTGATCCAAAGCGTTGACAGCGAGCACCTGCTGAACGCCATCGAGAAGGAAGCAGCCAAGGCCGGCATCGTGCAGAACGTGCTGCTGGAGGTGAACATCGGCGGGGAGGAGAGCAAGACCGGCGTGGCACCGGAAGCACTCTGGCCGCTGCTGGATGCTGCTGCCGCACAGGAGCACATCCGGGTCAAGGGCCTGATGGCCATTCCGCCCGTGAACGACGACGACGCCCAGAACCGCCGCTATCTGGCCGAGGTGTACAAGCTGTTTGTGCAGGCCGGACGAACGCGGCTATCCCAACGTGTCCATGGAGACCCTCTCCATGGGCATGAGCGGCGACTTTGAAAACGCCATCCGGGAAGGCGCCACCCTTGTGCGCATCGGCACCGCCATCTACGGCGAGCGGGATTACAGTAAAAAAGTGTAAAAATAAAAACGGCCTCGCCCTCTCAGTCGCTTACGCGACAGCTCCCCCAAAGTGGGGAGCCTTTGGCAGTCCACGCAAACTTCATCTCTTTGCCAAGGGCTCTCCCTTTGAGGAAAGACTTCCCCCGCGCCGGGGGAAGATGGCGCGTAAGCGACAAAGGGAATCTGGCAAATCCGAAGGATTTGACTGAGAGGGCGAGCCCACTGAAAAGTATCTGAAACATCCTGAATCGTAAAGGCCTAAAGAAACCAAAAAACGGAGGAACCATGTCAAAAACCAAGATCAACGACCCCGGGGCGCACCACACAGCAGCGGTGCGCTGATCCGGCGGTTTTCTGCCCTATCTGGCAAAGTACAAAAAGACTCTGTTCATCGATCCTGTTCTGTGCAGCGCTGACCACTTTGTGTGACATCGTGCTGCCCAAGATCATGAGCACCATCACCAACGCCGCCATGGGCGTGGGTATCACTCTGACGGTGGGCATCGTGCTGCGGCTGGCAGCACTCTATTTTGTGCTGCGCATCATCGACGGTGCAGCCAGCTATTACATGTCCAGCATCGGTCATATCATGGGCGTGCACATCGAAAGACGGATATGCGCCGCGATGCCTTTGACCACCTGCTCAAGCTGGACCACACCTACTACAACAACACCAAGGTAGGCACCATCATGGGCCGCATTACCAACGACCTGTTTGACGTGACCGAGTTCGCCCACCACTGCCCGGAGGAATTTTTCATTGCGGGCATCAAGATCGTGGTGTCCTTTGTCATCCTGTGCCGGGCCAGTGTGCCGCTGACGCTGGCGGTGTTCGCCTGCGTGCCGCTGATGGGCGTGGTATCCGTTTACCTGAACGGACGGCTGCGGGCGCGGTTCCGCCAGCAGCGCGTGCAGATCGGCGAGCTGAACTCCACCATCGAGGACAGCCTGCTGGGGCAGGGTGTCGTGAAGGCCTTTGCCGCCGAGGATGAGGAACGCGAGAAAGTTCGCCAAGGGCAACCGGGGAGTTCGAGGAGATCAAGACTCTCGGCTACTACGCCATGGGTGCCTTCAACACCTCCACCCGGCTGTTTGACGGGTTGATGTATCTGGTGGTCATTGTGGCAGGCGGCCTTTCGCTGGTGTACGGCAGGATCACAGCCGGTGACATGGTGGCCTATATGCTGTACGTCACCACCCTTATTGCCACCATCCGCCGCATTGTGGAGTTTGCCGAGCAGTTCCAGCGCGGCGTGACCGGCATTGAGCGCTTTGCCGAGATCATGGACACCCCGGTGACCATCGGCGATGTCCCGGACGCGGTGCCGCTGCAGCCCGGCCCCGGTGACATCCGGTTTGAAAACGTCAGCTTTGAATACCCGGACGACCACAACAAGGTGCTGCACAACGTCAGTCTGGATATCCGGCCGGGCGAACGGCTGGCGCTGGTGGGGCCTTCGGGCGGCGGCAAGACCACCCTGTGCAACCTCATCCCACGCTTCTACGAAGTGACCAGCGGCCGCATCCTGATCGACGGACAGGATATCCGCCATGTCACCCTGAAAAGCCTGCGGCAGGATATCGGCATCGTGCAGCAGGACGTGTACCTGTTCAGCGGCACGGTGGCCCAGAACATCGCCTACGGCAAGCCCGGCGCCACCCGCGAAGAGATCATGGAAGCGGCGCGTCTGGCCGGGGCGGAAAAGTTCATTCTGGCCCTGAAGGATGGCTTTGATACCTATGTGGGTGAGCGCGGTGTGAAACTTTCCGGCGGACAGAAACAGCGGTTGGCCATTGCACGGGTGTTCTTGAAGAACCCGCCGATCTTACTGCTGGATGAAGCCACCAGCGCACTGGACAACGAAAGTGAGATTCTCGTTGGCCAAAGCCTTGAGAAGCTGGCCCATGGCCGCACCACCCTTACCATCGCTCACCGCCTGACCACCATCAAGGACTACGACCGCATCCTTGTTCTGGGCGAAGAGGGCATCGTAGAGTCCGGCACCCACGACCAGCTGCTGGCGAAGAAGGGCGTCTACTACCGCCTGTGGAATCAGCTGCCGGGGGAAGATACGCTGTAAAAAAGACACACATACAAAAAAAAACTCTGCCGCAAGCACGGCAGAGCTTTTTGCGTACAAAAAGGGATCATTCGCCCACGATCAGGCGCACAGAACCATAGATACCGGCATCGTTGCCGAGGATGGCGGGCACGATGGGGGTCTCACGGCAGGACTTGAAGGCATAGACCTTGAAGTGCTCCCGCAGCGGGGCAAACAGCACATCACCTGCGCGGGATACGCCGCCGCCGACCATGAACATTTCCGGGTCCACGGTGGCGGCAATGGTCGCCAGCGCCATGCCGAGGGTATCGGTCATCTCGTCCACCTCGCGGGCGGCAAGGGCGTCGCCATTGCGGGCGGCATCAAACACGTCCTTGGCGGCAAACTCGGTGCCGCGGAGCACGCAGGGGTATCCGGGTTCTCGTCCAGCAGCTTCTTCATGCAGCGCACAACGCCGGTAGCACTGGAATACTGCTCCAGACATCCGTGCTTGCCGCAGCCGCAGGCAGCGGTCTCGTGGCGGTCCACCGTGATGTGGCCGATCTCGCCGCCGGCACCGTGGGTGCCATCAATGACCTTACCGTTGACGATGACACCACCGCCCCCACGCCGGTGCCCAGCGTGACCATGACCGCGCTGCGGCAGCCCTTGGCGGCACCCATCCAGATCTCGCCCAGAGCGGCCACGTTGGCGTCATTGCCCACCAGGACCCGGATGCCGCCCAGCATGGTGCTCAGCTCTTCGGCTACATTATGCTTGCCCCAGCCGCCGAGGTTTGCGCAGATGATGGGCACGATGCGGCTGTCCAGAACGGGGCCGGGCACGCCCACGCCGACGCCCTCTACCTGCTCAGCGGCAAGGCCTTTTTTCCTGCATTTTGCCCTGCACGGCAGCGGCCAGATTTTTCAGAATGTGCTCACCGGCGTTGGAGGTGTCGGTGGGAACTTCCCACTTTTCCAGCAGTTCGCCGGTGGTCTTGAACAGGCCGACCTTAGCCGTGGTGCCGCCCAGATCGATGCCGAATGCGTATTCTTTCATGTTTGCATTTACCCCTTTTTGACGGCCAGCGGCCGCAGTATTTCGCGTGTTCCAGTATACCACACCTCCCGCAAAAGAGCAGTGCCGCTGCGGATTTTCATGCAAACAGACGGAAAATGCAGTGAATGTTTGGCACAAATGCCAGTGCTCACCGCACGGTGTTGGTCAGACTGCCAATGCCGTCGATCTCACAGCGCACCGTGTCGCCGGGCTTCAGAAACTGCGGCGGGTCCATGCCCATGCCCACGCCTGCCGGGGTGCCGGTGGCAATGATGGTGCCGGCCTTCAGGGTCATGCCCTGCGTCAGCTCGTGGATCACGTGGTCGATATCAAAGATCTGCAGGCCGGTGTTCGAGTCCTGCCGCTTTTCGCCGTTGACGAAGCACCGGATGGGGAGCTTGGGCGGGTAGGTGTCGAACTCATCTGCCGTGACGATGCAGGGGCCCATGGGAGTGAAGCCATCGAGGCTCTTGCCGAAATACCACTGCTTGTGGGCGGTCTGGACATCCCGTGCGGAGACATCGTTCAGGATGGTGTAGCCGAACACATAGTCTTTTGTCTGCCCGGCGGGCACATCCCTGGCATCTTTGCCCAGAACCACAGCCAGTTCGCATTCGTAGTCCAGCTTCTGCACAAGGTCGGTGTGAGCTTCAATAAAGCCGCCGTCCGGCACGGCGCGGGTGACCCGCTTGGAAAAATAAATGGCATCCTGATGTTTGGTTGCAAAGGCATCGGCAGAGTATTTCTCCGCTTCGTCCGAGTGGGCCATGTAGTTGATGCCAAGGCACACCACATCCTGCGCCGGGCAGGGAATAGGGCTTTGCAGCTGTACGGCATCCACGGGCAGGGCCGGGATGCCCGCAATGGCAAGCTGCAGGCCTGCCCGCACCTGCGGGGTCAGAAAGGGGATGGCATCGGACAAGGTTTCGTAGGAAAGGTCCAGCCAGCTCAGCGGCCAGATCTGTGTGCCGTCCGGCGAAAGAATGGCCGGATCTTCTACGCCGTCCGGCAGGCGGCAGGTAACAAAACGCATGTCAGTTCTCCTCCCCAGTGGCGGTAGGCGATGGCGTTCTGGATGCGGTCGGCCTCAGCCTGCCCGGCCAGCTGGCGCACCAGCTCCAGCGCAAAGGGGATGGCACCGCCCAGACCGTAGCTGGTGGTGATATTGCCGTCCACTACCACTTCGGCATCCAGCACCTCGGCACCGGCCAATTTGATCCTGAAATCCGGCGTGGGCCGTGGCTTTTTGCCTTCCAGCAGGCCCAGAGAGGCCAGCACGCTGGGTGCGGCGCAGATGGCGGCCACCTTCTTGCCTGCTTTGGCAAAAGCGGTGCAGGTGTCGGTGACGGTCTTGTTCTCGGCCAGATTGGGCGTACCCGGGATGCCGCCGGGCAGGATGACCAGATCCACGTCGGAATAGTCCACTTCTTCGGCCAGTGCGTCGGCGGTGATGCGGATCTTGTGGCTGCTCACGATCTCACGGCTGCCGGATGCGCTGGCCACGGTCACCTCCACCTTGGCGCGGCGCAGCAGATCGACCACCAGCAGGGCTTCACATTCCTTCGGTGCCCTCGGCAAAAAACACAACAGCTTTGCTCATAAAAATAAACCTCCCTCCTGATGAAGACGTTTTCTCCCGATGAAAGACGATAGCAGGATCCCCGCGGCGGGGGACCGGCTGCCTTCCCGGTCGGATGACAAAAAAAGCCGCATGCCGCTCCGGGCGGCACGCGGCATGGTTTGTGTTTTTCAGCTTTTCCGGCAGCTTTTTCCGCTTCCAGCAAGGCGCGTAACACGCTGTCGTTGGCACTCAGCACTCGGCTTACCCGGCTGATGATGGCGCTGGATGCACCGGTTTTATCCATGATCTCGGTGTAGATGCGTTTGTCCACCAGCATTTCGGCAATGTTGTAGCGCTGCTCCATTGCGCTCAGCTCGGAATAGCTGCAGACATCCTGCAGAAAGCGGTAGCACTGTTCCGGGGTCTTGAGCTGCAGGAAAGCCTCGTACAGACCGGACTGCCCGGTCGGATGATCTTTTGCCATGTTGTTCTCCTTTTTTGCAGATGCCGCCCACAGGCAGGCACTTTTATTACACTACACTAGTGTAGAACAAACGAAGAAAAAAATTCAATAGCATTTTGCGGTTTTCCTCAGCCCAGAGTATGCTCAAACACCACTTCGTCCCGGGGACGGTGCCGGTGTCCTGCTCGGCAGGCTTTAAATTGCGGTAGCGCAGTGCCTTGAAGAACTGCTGCACCGGCAGGGCCTTGGCGTGCACGGTACACCACACACGGCCCTTGCCCTCGCCGCGGGCCAGCCGCTCGCAGGAGAGCACAATGTCCCGGCCCAGTGCCTTGCCGCGGTATTCGGGCTTGAGGTACAGATGCATCAGGTGCAGGGCGGTGTTCTCCATCTTCCACGCAAAGTAGCCGATGGTCTTGCCGCCCAGCACGACCAGAAAATAGTTCACATCGTTGTCGATGTCCGCCCTTCGATGGCATCTGCGCTCTGCAGCTCTTCCACAAGGGTGTCCAGCTGCTTTGCGGGGTAATAGCGCTTGTACACCTCGTGCCAGAGCTCGCTGGCAAGGTCGGCGGTGGCGTGGATGTATTTGGCCTTGGCGACCAGTTTGTAATCAGGCTTCATAGTTCTCCTTACACTTTTTTTACAATATAATCCGGCTTGCGGGGTGCTGCGGGCTTGGGGTCTGCAGCAGGGTAGCCCAGAATGCAGTGGCCGATGCCGACCCAATCGCCCTCGATGCCCCACTTCTTCAGCAGGGTCTTGCCCTCTTCGCTCTCAAACTCTTCTTTGGCGCGGTTGATCCAGCAGCTGCCCAGCCCCAGCGAAGCGGCAGCCAGCATCAGATTGCCCATGACAAGGCTGCCGTCCTGTACGGCATTTTTGGAACCGGCATCGGCCAGCACTACCAGAATGGTAGGAGCGCCGTACATAGGGTCGGTGTCCTTGCCCATGATGGCGGCGTTCATGCGGGAGCGTGAGCTGGGCGCGAGCGGCGGCGTCCTGCACGACCACGATCTTTGCGCTCTGGCGGCCCATGGCGCTGGCGGCGTAGGTGCCGGCTTCCAGCACGGCATCCAGTTCTTCGTTTGTGATCTGCTCCGGCTTATAGGCACGGCAGCTGCGGCGGTTCTTGATGGTTTCCAAGGTTTCGTTGGTCATAGCAATTCCCTCCCTAAAAGCATGTGCCTTTATTGTATCACAAGACGGGCCGGAGTGTAAAGAAATTCCCAGTAGAAACGCTTTTGTTGCACGTAAACGTTATCGTTGCGGGAATCATGTCAAAATGCACAATAAAACGTAAAAAGATTATGGAAAAGCATTCTTGCTGCCAAAGGACAAATACGCTATAATAGGGCTACCAAACTGGAAAGGAGTCGTGCTCTATGGCAAAGGCATCGCAGGCAGTCATTCTGGAAAATGAATTTTATATCATCAAAGCCCCCAATGGAAAGGTACTGGAAGTAAAGAACTTCAAAACACCGAGAACGGCGCGGCCATCCAGCTGTGGAGCTATGCAGGCCATCCGTGGCAGCAGTGGCAGTTCGTGGATGCAGGCGAGGGCCGCTGGCGCATCTGCAACCGCTTTACCGGCAAGATGATGGATCTGGCCCTTGGCGGTGTGGTGGAGGGCACATGGCTGCACCAGTGGGGCCGCACCAGCGGGCTGAGTCAGTGCTGGGCGCTGGAGCCCACCCGCAGCGGGCGCACCCGCATCCGCAATGTGCTGGCGGATAAATACATCGACCTTGTGGGTATGAACACCTCCAACGGCGCACAGGCCCAGATCTGGAACTTTGTGGCCGGCGGCAATCAGGAGTGGACGCTGGAACGCATCGATCCGGACACCGCCCAGAGCGGCCGCCGCGCTGAGGAGGCCAAAGACCCGCAGCCCACGCCCAGCCAGCGCAAGCATCAGAACGACCTTGTGCGCAAGCTGAACAATGCGGGCAAGGGAAGAGCAAGCCGGAAGGGGCAATGATGACTTTAAATTGCCGCCGCGTTGCTCTGGCATATTCAGAGGAAAAAGTTATTTTTGGTTTGCACCCCGGCAAAGCCTGCGGGCTTTGCCGGGGTGCCCCGGAGGGCGCAGCGAAAAACGGCATTTTCCACAAAAACAAAATCAAAAGGAGAACGCAATGAATCTAGGAGCCTTCATGAACCCGGAATTTCCCATTTTCAGCACGACGCTGTGCTATCTGGAGCGGGACGACGCCTACCTGATGCTGCACCGCATCAAAAAGCAGGACGACTACAACCACGACAAATGGATCGGCGTGGGCGGAAAGTTTGAGCGGTTTTTGAAAGCCCGGAGGACTGTCTGCTGCGGGAAGTGAAGGAGGAGACCGGCCTGACGCTGAAGCGCTTCCGCGCCCGGGGTCTGCTGACCTTTATTTGGGGCAACATGACCGAGTTCATCCACCTGTATACCGCTGACGGCTGGGAAGGCGAAATGGTGCGGGGCAGCGCCTGCAGGGAGGGCGTGCTGGAATGGGTGCCGAAGGAGAAGGTGACCGGCCTGCCCATCTGGGAGGGCGACAAGATTTTCTTCCGCCTGCTCAACGGGGACCGACCGTATTTTTCGCTCAAGCTGGTGTACGACGGCGATACCCTGAAACAGGCGGTACTGGACGGGAAACGGATCGTTTGAGCTCCATCTGCTGCGCGACAGCTGCAGGCTGACAGCAGCAAAGGCTGTTCGCCGCCCGGCCCCTTATCGTGAAAAGGCAACGCCGGAATGACCGTAGTCATTCCGGCGTTGCTATATACAAAAATATTTTTTTCCGGCGACGATTTGTCAGATGTCAAAAAAGAGGGAATGCAAAAAAACAATTAAAAATCAGTTCAGCTTCAGATCGCCCTTCTTTTGATCCAGCCCAGCTTGCGCTCGATCTCGCAGAAGATCACGCTCAGCACGGCGGGCAGAACAAAGCACAGCAGCACCATTGCAGCCCAGCCCCCAGTCCACGGGGGTGATGGCGGCTTTGGTACCGGCGGCAATGTCGCTGACCCAGCCGGTGTACACGCCGATCTGGCCCACCAGACCGCAGGTGCCCATGCCGGAAGAGACAGCGGCACCGTTCATTTCCAAGTGGAATACGCAGGTGGCCAGCGGGCCGGTGATGGCACTGGCCAGTGTGGGCGCGATCCAGATACGGGGGTTCTTGACGATGTTGCCCATCTGCAGCATGCTGGTGCCAAGGCCCTGACTGACCAGACCGCCCACACCGTTCTCCTTGTAGCTCATGACGGCAAAGCCGATCATCTGGGCACAGCAGCCTGCCACGGCAGCACCGCCGGCAAGGCCGGTCAGACCCAGCGCGGCGCAGATGGCGGCAGAGGAAATGGGCAGGGTCAGCGCCACGCCCACAATGACGGATACCAGAATGCCCATGACCAGCGGAGCCTGTTCGGTGGCCCACATGATCAGGGTGCCCACCTGACTTGCAGCAGCGCCGATGGGAGCGGCGATCAGCATGGAAAGGCCCACGCCGGAAAAAATGGTCACCAGCGGGGTCACGAGGATGTCCACGCGGGTCTCCTTGCTCACGGCCTTGCCCAGCTCGGAAGCCACGATGGCAATGATGAGCACGGCGAGCGGGCCGCCTGCGCCGCCCAGAGCGTTGGCAGAGTAGCCTACGGTGATCAGGCTGAACAGCACCAGCGGCGGGCAGTGCAGTGCCCAGCCGATGGCGCAGGCCATGGCCGGGCCGCTCATGGCCGTGGCGTAGCCGCCAAGGTCTACCAGTACGTCAAGGCCGGTCTGCTGGCCCAGCGTCTTGATGATGGTGCCGATCAGCAGGCTGGCAAACAGGCCCTGCGCCATGGCACCCAGCGCTTCAATGAGATAGCGCTGCGGGGTGATGACGATATCCTTGCGTTTTAAGAAATCTTTCACATTTGACATGAGAAACTGCCTTTCTGTTTCAAGATGGTGGATTCAATGCAAAAACTGCAATGTCAAGTATAATATCATACACATGTCAAGACAACAAGATAAAATGTTGATTTTGCTGGAAATATCTGCAATTTTTGGCTTTGTGCAATGTTTTTGCGGGTACAGACGTATCTGTTTTGGAGCATTTTCTGATACCGGGGCGGCAGGGCAGCGCAGAGGGCTGCGCTTTGCAGTGTGCGGCAATTGACGGGAGCTTGTCTGCGGGTGTATACTGGAAAGGTATCCGAAAGATGAAATGCTGCTCTCTGTGAGGGCGGCATCCCGATAAATTCAGAGAGTTTGGAGCACAGCATGAAAAAAAGTTCTGGAACAAACTGACTGCCCACGGCACCGCAAAACGCGGTGCGCAGCGGCAGTTCTGGCATTGGCAATGACCTTTTCGATGAGCGCACCGCTGGCACTGGCTGCACAGCCGGAAGAAAGTACCGCGGCAGTGACCGAGACTGTTTCTGCACAGCAGGAAACAGCAATGCCCACCCTGCAGCCGGAGACGCCCGGAGCTGGCCGCCGAGGACCCGGAGGCACCGCCTGTACAGGCCACAGAAGCCGAAGAAAACAGCACGAATCAGCACACGCCGGAAAACAGCGTTGTACTGACCCCGGAGGAGATCCGTGCCGCGCTGGATGCCGGTGCCATGGATGCCGCCGAGGCCCAGTGCATCGACCTGAGCGATGAGAACGGCTTTTTTACCTGGCTGCTCAATTTCCTGTTTGGCTGGCTGGGCAAGAAGCGATACGGAGCCAGTCTATTCCGGCTGGCGTACCTCCGGCGGCAAGACCTACTACTACAGCCAGAGCACCAACAAGCCGGTGACCGGCATCCAGTGCATCGACAATAAACTCTATTATTTCAATGCGGACGGCGTGCTGGAAAATGGACAAGACCTTCGGTGTGGATGTTTCCAAGTATCAGAAGAACATCGACTGGAAACAAGATCAAAAAGGCGGGCGTGAGCTTTGTGATCGTCCGCATTGGCTACCGCGGCTATGGTGCGGCCGGCACGTTGGTGCTGGACCCCATGTTCGAGGAGCATTTCACCAATGTGAAGAACGCAGGCCTGAAGGTGGGCGTGTACTTCTTCAGTCAGGCCACCACCGAAGCGGAAGCCAAGGAGGAAGCCTTTGCCTGCGCCTATGTGCTGAACGGACGCAAGCTGGATTACCCCATCTTCTTTGACACCGAGGCGTCCGGCGCTTCCAACGGCTCCGGCCGCGCCGACGGTCTGGGTATGGAGGACCGCACCAAGTGTGCCATCGCCTTCTGCGAGGAGGTCAAGGCACAGGGCTACAAACCCGGTGTGTATGCCTCTACCCTGTGGTACCGCAAGCGTGTCAATCTGAACAGCCTGAAAAAAATATACCATCTGGAACGCACATTATGGTGTTGCCAGCAGCCCCATCGACTGCGCCCTGTGGCAGGGCACCTGCACGGCACGCCTGCCCGGCTATAAGGGCGATATGGACGTGAACATCAGCTACATCGGATAAGTGAGGGACCTAATGGACCGCATTCGCCTGATCGCATCGGACATGGACGCGACCCTTCTGGACGAGTACAGCCAGCTGCCGCCAAAGTTTACCGAGACCATCCGTGCACTGGCCGGGCAGGGCATCTTGTTTGCCGCCGCCAGCGGGCGGCCTCTTGTACACACTGGAAACGATGTTCCCGGATCTGCTGGAGGAGATCATTCTCATTGGCGACAACGGCGGCGCTGCCCGCTGGAAGGGGAAAGACCTGTTTGTGTCCGAAATGCCTGCCGAGGGCTGGCGGCAGCTGGCCCGGAGCACGAAGCAGGCCGGAGATGTGGGCCTTTTGTGCGGACTGCAGGCGGCCTACGCGGAAAAAGCAGGGATGAAGATACGATAAAGTGTTCAAGAACTTCTTACACCCGGGTGGAATACGTGGATGACCTGACCGCTGTGGGAAGCGGCGGCGGATAAGTTTACCATCTATCTGCCCAACGACGACGCGCAGAAAGCCTTCGAACCGGACCTATGGCGCATTCCACACCGGAAATGGCGGTGCATTCTCGGTGGCGGTGGCAGGCAGAAACTGGGTGGACGTGATGAACCCCGGTGTGCACAAGGGCGCAGCACTGGCAAAGGTGGGCGCACTGCTGGGCATTCCGGCCGACAGCATGATGGCCTTTGGCGACACCTACAACGATGCCGAGATGCTCACCACCGCGAAGTACGGCTTTTGATGGAGAACGGCAGCGAGACTCTGCGGGCGCAGGTGCCGTTTCTGGCACCGTCCCACCGGGAATACGGCGTGATGCAGGTGCTGAAACAGGTGCTCCGCCAGAACGGCGAAGTCTCGCCGGAGGATTTTGTGAAAGCGCACGGAGACGTGACGATTTAGAATTGTCTCCGCTTCACTCTAACAATAATAGAGGAAATAATTATTTTTTGAGTATTGCAAATCAGCCAGACCTGCGGGTCTGGCTGATTTGCTTTTTCACGGGAAGGGGACGTAACGAGTAGCGGTATTTTGCTGCTGTCGGTTTGCAGCCGTCGTGCAGCAGAAAAAATGCATTTTCCGGCAGCGACTCTTTTTGTACCTTAAAATGCCTCCAGTTTGAGCGGCCCGACAGGCCACCCAAACGCGAAAACAAAATAATATTTCCGCTGAATATGCCCAGAGTGAAACGGCGGGCATTTTAAATCGTCATAACCTGCCCGGACTCTGAATAAATTGTTCTCAGAGCAATAAACAGGCTGGGGAGGCATGGGGATATGTTTGTAGTCACGTTAAGCAAAACGAGCCTGAAAAAAAACTGGGTCTGGGTGCCATGTGCTGCGCACTGGTGGTGTGCAGCGCTCTGCTGGGCCGGTTCATCAGCAAGCGCACCGTTGCGGTCTCGGCGGCGGTGAACAAAATTGAGAGTGCACAGGACATCCAGACATGGTTCACCGGCTACGGTCTGGATGTGGACGGTGCATCCATCACGGCAGACAAGGTCAAGATCCCCCGCAAGTGGGATGATGACAGCTTTTCGGCCTTCAACGGGGTGGTGCAGCAGAGCGGTATGGACCTTGCACGCTACAAGGGCAAAGACCGTGGAAAAATGGACGGCGCTGATCCCGGCGGCAAGCAGCGGCGAGACCAGCCGCTACGGCGTGCTGTTGGTGTACCGCAAAAAAAGGCCGTGGGAGCTTACCTGCTGGAACGGCCCTCCGGCGTTGTGGTGGGCCTGAAAGACATGCAGGCCGCCATGGCGGAAGCTGAGGCAAAGCAGACTTCCGGCGAGGATTACGAGGGCGACTGGGGTGAGCGCCACGACGAGGAGCTGACCGACAGCGAACCGGCACAGCAGACCTCTGGCGAGGACTACAGCGGCGATTGGGGCGAACGCCATGACGAGGAATTGGACCGCCCAGCAGACCTCCGGTGAGCCGGATGCCGTGCCGCAGGCTGTTGCCTTATACGGAACTGCCGCTGGATGCCGAGGGATATCCGGTGGAATAAGCACCCGGAACGACCTGCCAAAACCGGAAACGACCGGGAATGGCTTCTGGCTTTTGCTGCAAAAAGGCCACAAAATGCCTAAAATTTGCGCACAAGCGGAATAAAAAAAGTGAAATTTGTGCATTTTTGTCACATTTGTATGTTCAATTGTACCAAAATTTTGCATAAAAAATTAGCAATATGAAATGGTGAAAAATTCCCGGCAAGGGTTTATAATAGATGTATCAACCGTGCCGCGGCTCGGCCGCGTCTGGTGCAAGTGCAGAAGCGCCGCACGGGATCAAGTAAGGAGAAAATGATTATGAAGGAATTCCAGTATACCGTTAAGGATGCATGCGGCATCCACGCTCGTCCCGCCGGCCTGCTCGTCAAGACCGTCAAGGGCTTTGCCAGCAGCGTTACCCTTGAAAAAGGACGGCAAGACCTGCGATATGCGCAAGCTGATGGCCGTGATGGGCATGGGCGTCAAGCAGGGCGAGACCGTTACCATCAAGGTCGAGGGCGACGACGAGGAAGCTGCTGCAGCAGCCATCCAGAAGTTCCTGACCGAGAACGTTTGATTCCGCAGTTAAGATGAGGAAGGCCCTCGCGGGTGAGCTGCGGGGGCTTTTTTTGGACTGTCGGAGCAGTGCGGCCCCGGCACAGATGAAGAAGGAGAGTAGTGTGCAATGCAGGTAGGCACCGGCAAAAGCGTACTCAATGGCATCGCCATTGGCAAGCTGAAGATCTATAAGAAAAAAAAGATACCGCTATTTCCACCGCCCCTGTGGCAGATACTGCCGCAGAACTGGAGCGTTTTGAAGCTGCCCGCCAGAAGGCCATTGAGCAGCAGACCGCCCTGTACGAAAAGGCACTGGCCGAGGCCGGCGAGGACATCGCCGAGGTGTTCAACATCCACGCCATGATGCTGGATGACGACGACTTTGTGGACGCCATCAAGGAGATCATCAACGGCCAGCACAATGTGTGCTGAGTACGCCGTCAAGACGGCAGGCAACAATCAGGCTGCGGTGCCGGTTTCGCCGCCATGGACGACCCGTATCTGCAGGCCCGCAGCGCCGATGTGCTGGACATTGCGCAGGCCATTCTGGACATCCTGCAGGGGGTGGACAACGCCAGCCTGCAGGGCACCGAGCCCAGCATTCTGGTCGCGGAGGATCTGGCCCCGTCTGAGACCGTCCGCATGGATAAGAGTCTGCTGCTGGGCTTCATCACCCGTGAGGGCAGCTCCAACAGCCACACTGCCATTCTGGCCCGCAGCATGAACATCCCTGCCCTGATCCAGTGCAAGGATATTCAGGACGACTGGGACGGCAAGATGGCGGTCATCGATGGCTACAACGCCTGCGTTTTACGTTGATCCCCACCCCCGACCTGCTCAAGAGCCTGAAGAAGCGCCAGCAGGAAGATCAGAAGAAAGCAGGCCCTGCTGCAGGAGCTGAAGGGCAAGCCCAACACCACGCTGGACGGCAAGACCATCAACGTCTTCGCCAACATCGGCGGCATGAGCGATGTGGGTGCGGTCCAGCAGAATGATGCGGGCGGCGTCGGCCTGTTCCGCACCGAATTCGTCTACCTCAACTGCAAGGACTTCCCCACCGAGGACTACCAGTTCGAGGCGTACAAGCAGGTCCTTGAGAGCCTTGCTCCCCCGAAAGGTCGTCGTCCGCACCTGCGACATCGGTGCCGATAAGACCGTCGATTACATGAAGCTGGATCACGAGGAGAACCCCGCTCTGGGCTACCGCGCCATCCGCATCTGTCTGACCCGCAGGGACTTCTTCAAGACCCAGCTGCGCGCTCTGCTGCGTGCTTCTGCCTACGGCAACATGAGCATCATGTTCCCCATGATCACCAGTCTGCGGGAGCTGCAGGACGCCAAGGCTGTTCTGGAAGAGTGCCGTGCAGGAGCTGACCGCCGAGGGTGTCAAGATGGGTCAGAACATCGAGGTGGGCACCATGATCGAGACCCCCGCCGCTGTGCTGATCGCGGACGAGCTGGCTGCTGAGTGCGACTTCTTCTCCATCGGCACCAACGACCTGACCCAGTACACCTGTGCGCTGGTCCGCCAGAATGCAAAGCTGGAGCCGTTCTTCAACCCGCACCATCCCGCTGTGCTGCGCGCCATCAAGATGACTATTGAGGCGGGCCACCGCCACGGCATCTGGGTGGGCATCTGCGGTGAGCTGGGTGCAGACACCGCCCTCACCGAGACCTTCCTGCGCATGGGCGTGGACGAGCTGTCCATGAATGCCAAGAGCATCCTGCCGGTGCGCAAGATCATCCGCAGCGTGGACCTGAGCAAGCCTTCTGAGAAGTAATTTATCCGAGAATCCCGGTTTACCGTTCCCATAAAGCTCCCCGGCAGGGCATCCCGTTCTCTGCCGGGGTCTTTCTATACCGGGCAAAAGTTTACGGAAAATACTTTAAAACGATAAAGCGAAATGCTATACTATAAGCGATGACAGGGTATGCAGGTGTCCAGCGCTGCCCATGGAGGACCGTTATGACTCAGTTTTTGATTCGTCTTTTCATCCGCCAGCCCGACCATGCGCAGGACCCTAAGGTGCGTGCCGCCTACGGCAACCTTGCCTGCTGGGTGGGCGTGGCATGCAACCTGCTGCTGTGTCTGGGCAAGCTCGCCGTGGGCACTTTGTTCGGTTCCATCGCCATCATGGCCGATGCCCTGAACAACCTGTCGGATGCATCGTCCAATATCGTCAGTCTGGTGGGGTTCAAGCTGGCCGGCAAGGCCCCGGACGCAGAGCACCCCTTTGGCCATGCCCGGTATGAATATCTGGCGGGGCTGGCAGTCAGCGTGACCATTCTCGGCATCGGCTTTTCGCTGCTGAAGGAATCGGTGGTCAAGGTGCTGCATCCCACCCCGGTGATGTTCAGCTGGCTCACGGTGGCCGTGCTGGCGGCGTCCATCCTCGTCAAGCTGTGGATGAGCGGCTTCAACCGCACCATCGGGCGTATCATCGGCTCCGAGACCCTCATTGCCACTGGCTGCGGACAGCCGCAACGATGTGCTGAGCACCAGCGCGGTGCTCATTGCAGCGGTGCTGTGCCGCGTGACCGGCTGGGATGTGCTGGATGGCCTGATGGGCGTAGGCGTGGCGGCGTTCATCCTGATCTCCGGCTGGGGCCTTGTGATGGATACGCTCAGCCCGCTGCTGGGCGAAAGCCCCAGCGATGACTTGGTGGATCACATCGAGCAGACTGTGATGAGCTACCCCGGCGTGCTGGGCATGCACGATCTTGATGGTGCACGACTACGGCCCGGGGCACCAGTTCGCCTCCCTGCATGTGGAACTGCCTGCCGAGCAGGACCCGCTGGAGGCACACGACCTGATCGACAACATTGAACGGGATTTTCTAAAGAATGACCGGCTTTGGTTACCATCCACTACGACCCCATCGTTACCTCGGATGCTGCCGTGGGCGTGTTGCGCGCCCGCCTGACCGAAAAGCTGCGCCAGCTCGACCCGGCCCTTTCGCTGCACGATTTGCGCATCGTGCCGGGCAGGACCCACACCAACGTGCTGTTCGATCTGGTGCTGCCGGCAGGCTATGCGGGGGATAAGGTAGAGCTGCTGACTCAGCTGGAACAGTTCATCAAGGAACAGGATACAGCCTACAGCTGCATCATCAAGGTGGAGCAGAGCTATACGGCTGCCCACAAATAAACTCTCGGGGGAAAGTATTATGCTGAACGAGACTTACCGCGCCATGCTGGGCCATAAGAGCGTCATCCGCGAGACTTTCATGTACGGCAAGCAGCGCGCTGCCGAGATCGGCTATGAAAACGTGTTCGACTACTCGCTGGGCAACCCCAGCGTCCCCTGCCCGCAGGAGTTCACTGGCGCCATGCAGAACCTGCTGGACAACGAGGAACCGGTAGACCTGCACGGCTACTGCCCCAGTCAGGGCGACCCGGGCTTCCGCACCGCCGTTGCGGCCCATCTGGCAAAGACCTTCGGCCTGCCTTATGAGCAGAAGGATATTTTCCCCACCACCGGTGCTGCCGGTGCGATCGCCCACGCCATCCGCGCCGTGACCCGTCCCGGCGATGAGGTGCTGACCTTTGCCCCCTACTTCCCCGAGTACGGCCCCTATGTGGCCGGCACCGGTGCAGTCCTCAAAGTGGTGCCGCCGCAGGCACCGGCATTCCAGCCCAATCTGGATGCATTCGAACAGATGATCAGCCGAGAAGGTGACGGCGTGTGTGCTCATCAATACCCCCAACAACCCCACCGGTGTGGTCTACTCTGCCGGGACGCTCACCCGTATGGCAGAGATCCTGACCGAGAAGAGCAAGGCATTCGGCCACAACATCTTCCTTGTCAGCGATGAGCCCTACCGGGATATCGCATTCGACGGCAAAAAGGTGCCCTACCCGGCGGCCTTCTACCCCCACACTCTCACCTGCTTTTCCTACTCCAAGAGCCTGAGCCTGCCCGGCGAGCGTCTTGGTTATGTGGCGGTGCGTCCGGGCTGTGAGGGCGAGGATGTGCTGGTGGACATGATGGCCCAGATCTCCCGCTTCACCGGCCACAACTGCCCGCCCAGCATCATCCAGCGGGCCGTGAGCCGCTGTCTGAACGTCACCAGCGACCTGTGCGTGTACGAGACGAACATGAACCTGCTGTACGATAAGCTCACCGAGCTGGGCTTTGAGGTGGAGCGCCCCGGCGGTACATTTTACATCTTCCCGAAAGCGCTGGAAGAGGATGCCAACGCCTTCTGTCTCCGGGCACGGCAGTATGACCTGCTCCTCGTCCCCAGCGACACCTTCGGTGTCAAGGGCTATGTCCGCTTTGCCTACTGCATCGATACCGAGAAAGTCAAGCGGAGCCTGCCCGCCCCTCGAAAAGCTGGCGGCAGCATACCGCAAGTAAACATTCTGCCGAACTGCCCGGCGCGGCGATCTGGCAGTGCAGCGCGGCTGGAAAAAACGATCCAAAGAGAGGAAAGGGAACCCTGCTATGGAAAAGATCAAAAAAATGACCACGCCCCTCGTCGAGATGGACGGCGACGAGATGACCCGCATCCTGTGGAAGATGATCAAGGACGAACTGATCCTTCCGTTTGTGGACCTCAAGACCGAATATTACGATCTGGGCCTGCCCAACCGCGACGCTACCGCCGACAAGGTGACCATGGATGCCGCCCTTGCCAACAAGAAGTACGGCGTTTCGGTCAAGTGCGCCACCATCACTCCCAATGCCCAGCGCATGGATGAGTATAAGCTGCATGAGATGTGGAAGAGCCCAAACGGTACCATCCGTGCCGTGCTGGACGGCACCGTGTTCCGTGCCCCCATCATGATCGACAGCATCAAGCCGGTGGTCAAAAACTGGAAAAAGCCCATCACCATTGCCCGCCACGCCTACGGCGATGTGTACAAGTGCACTGAGTTCCGCATCCCGGGTGCAGGCAAGGCGGAACTGGTGTTCACCGGTGCCGATGGCTCTGAGCAGCGCGTGCCACCGTGTTTGACCTTTTGAGGGCGCTGGCGTTCTGCAGGGCCAGTACAACAAGGACGATTCCATCCGCAGCTTTGCCCGCAGCTGCTTCAACTACGCACTGGATGTGAAGCAGGATCTGTGGTTCGGCGCAAAGGATACCATCTCCAAGAAGTACGACCACACCTTCAAGGATATCTTCCAAGAGGTGTATGACACCGAGTACCAGGCCAAGTTCGAGGCCGCCGGCATCGAATACTTCTACAGCCTCATCGACGACATCGTGGCCCGCGTCATCCGCAGCGAGGGCGGGTTCATCTGGGCCTGCAAAAACTACGACGGTGACGTGATGAGCGACATGGTCTCCACGGCCTTCGGCTCCCTGGCAATGATGACCAGCGTGCTGGTCAGCCCGGACGGCAAGTACGAGTTCGAGGCCGCCCACGGCACCGTCACCCGGCACTACTACAAGTACCTGAAGGGGGAGAAGACCTCCACTAACCCCATCGCTACCATCTTCGCCTGGTCTGGCGCGTTCAAGAAGCGCGGTGAACTGGATGGCCTGCCGGAGCTGGTGAAGTTTGGCGAGGCACTGGAAGCCGCTAGCCTGCAGACCCTGAACGACGGCATCATGACGAAAGACCTGTGTGGTCTGGCTGAGGGCATCACCCCCACCGCTGTGGACAGCGAGGAGGCTTTATCAAGGCCATCCGCACCCGTCTGGAAGCCAAGCTGGCATAATCATCTCTTTGTGACATAAAAAGAAAGACCGGAACTGTAAGTGCGACCTACAGCTCCGGTCTTTTTCGTTAAAATGATGCGAACGAGCCTTGAATGTACCCGACAAAGAATGCAATAAATGTGCTGATGAGAATGCAGCCAAGCCACAAAAGGTCTGCGAGAAGCCGTTTGCCGGTCAACTGCTGGATGGTCTTTGAATAATCCAAAGCAAACCACAGCATGGCAGCAGAAAACAGAATGGAGCTCCAATGAAGCCGAAAAGACAGCACCATGCTGAGAAGCACATAATTGATAAGCGTGTAAAAAATACTTCGCAAAAAGAAGTTCCGGGAGAGCAGAATACTTCTTTTTTCATAAAAAGCTCCTTTCTGGATTTATAAATGCAGTGCATCCAATACTTCGTTTACGACCTCCAATGATACCTGCCCCGGTGCACTGGCCTGTCCCGGGGTTGGCAAAGGTCATGGCAGAGCCGAGGGCTTCCCCGGCCAGGCGGCTCACCGCGCCCAAAGCTCCCATGCTCATGGTAATGATGGGAGTCTCCGGATACCGGTCGGCCATTTCAGCGGTGGCAGCCAGAAGCTCCAGCACGTCGGTGCGGCTCTGGGGCATCACAGCCAGTTTGGGCAGATCAGCACCGGCCCGCTGCATGGCAACCATACGGCTCACCAGTTCGGCGCGCGGCGGCGTTTTATGGAAGTCGTGGCTGGAACACACCACTGCAGCCCCGGCGGTGTGGGCTTCTTCGATCAGCGCGGGAAGTTCTGCGCCTGCAGTGTAAAAAATTCAATGTCGATCAGATCGGCGCAGTCGGTGGCAAGAACGGTGCGGATAAAATGAAGATACTCTTTGTGGGCCAGAGCGACTTTACCGCCTTCGGATTTTGTGCGGAAGGTGAAAAGAAGCAGCTGATCCTTTAAGGCAACACGGAGCTTCGCAGCGCAGTGCACGATAGCCGGAAGGTTTTTTGCACCTTCAAAGCAATCGATGCGCCATTCCACAAATCGGCGCGCAATGTGGAAAACGGGCGGCCTTTTTCAGAACGGCGGTTTCCGTGGGCTCTACAATAGGAATAATAACTTTGGGGCGGCCCTCGCCGATGCAGCAGCCGCGGATGTTGACACAGGACATGGCGCTTCTCCCTTATAGAATAAGTATAGCTATATCATACAGGATACTGGGGGATGACTCCATAATACGTTCTGCCCGCCGCCTTGTCAAGAAAAAAAGGCGCGCCCTGTAACGGGTGAAAAACAGGGGAATTCTTTATTCTGCAGAAATTGGAAAAATCTGTC
>VOFJ01001644.1_pt1 | contig 31700 bp, 35 predicted proteins | sample 5384081 | NCBI WGS metagenome assembly VOFJ01 (sample SAMN12384729, study PRJNA508395) | human gut metagenome | isolation source: healthy gut I | host: Homo sapiens | reverse complement strand
TCGTGGTACTGCTTGATGAGCAGCACGCCGGTGAACTCACCGTGTGCGCCGGCGGCGGGCTGGAAGGTCATGGCGTTCATGCCCGTGATCTCGCAGAGGTATAGCGCCGCGGTGTCCAGCACCTCCCGGCATCCGGCCACGGCGTGCTCCGGGGCCAGGGGATGCACCCCGGCAAAGCCGGGCAGGGCCGCCATCTCCTCGTCGATGCGGGGGTTGTACTTCATGGTGCAGGAGCCCAGGGGATAGAACCCGCAGTTGACGCCGTGTACCTGGTTGCACAGCTCCGTGTAGTGGCGGGAGATGTCTGTTTCGCTCATCTCCGGCAGGGCGGGCTTCGTCTCCCGCCGCAGGGATGCCTGGGCAGGGACAACGCTCTCCACATCGCAGGCGGGCAGAATGCTGCACCGGCGTCCGGGAGACGCTCTTTTCAAAGATCAGCTTCATTTGCTCAGCACCTCCTTTACCACGGAAACGGTCTCGTCCAGCTGGGCACGGGAGACCTTCTCCGTGGCGCACCACAGGATGCCGCCCTCTACCGGCAGGCCGCCCAGAATGCCGTGATGCTCCAGCGCCTCCAGCACCTCCGGCACCCGGGGAAGCTCCGTGACGAACTCGTGGAAATATTCCCCCGGATACCGCAGGGACACGCCGGGGATGGCGCACAGGGCCTTTGCCAGATAGTGTGCCTTGGCCAGGCACTGCCCCGCCGCCTGCGCCATGCCCTCCGGCCCCATGGCGGCCATATACAGTCCCGCCGTCAGGGCGCACAGCGCCTCGTTGGAGCAGATGTTGCTGCTGGCCTTCTCCCGGCGGATGTGCTGCTCCCTGGCCTGCAGAGACAGGACGAAGCAGCGCTGACCACGGCTGTCCACCGTCTGGCCCACGATGCGGCCGGGGAGCTTGCGCATATGCTTTTGCACCGTGGCCATAAAGCCCAGATACGGGCCGCCGCAGCCAATAGGCAGGCCCAGGGGCTGTCCCTCACCTACGGCCACATCCGGCGCCGCAGTCTCTGGGGGTCTTGAGAATGGCGAGCGGCAATGGGGTTCACCCCCAGAATATACAGAGCGCCCCCCTGATGGATGATCTCACCCAGCGCTTCCGCGTCCTCCAGCTGACCGAAGAAGTTGGGCTGCTGGATATACGGACGCCGGAGACGTCGCCCCCGCCAACATCTGACGCAGGGCTTCCGGGTCCGTGCGGCCGTCCTTCACCGGGGACGACACGCAGCTCATCGCCCGTACCGTAGCAGTAGGTATAGACGGTGTTGATGGTGTCGGGGTGCGCCGCACCGGAGATCAGCGTCACCCTGCGCTTGCGGTCGCGGCACATGGCGGCGGCCTCAGCGCGGCGGTGGCGCCGTCATATACGGAGGCATTGGACACGTCCATCCCCGTCAGCTCGCAAATCATGGTCTGGTACTCGAAAATAGACTGCAAAGGCCCTGACTCATCTCCGCCTGATAGGGGGTGTACGCCGTCAGGAACTCCTCCTTGGCGGGAATATACTTCACCATGGAGGGGATGTAGTGGTCATAGGCTCCCGCGCCCCGGAGGACCGTGCCGTATACGCGGTTCTCCGGGCCGCCATAGCGGTCATGGCGCGGCTGACCTCCAGCTCACTCATCCCGGCAGGGATATGCAGCGGCTCGGTGAGGAGCATCTGCTCCGGCACGTCCCGGAACAGGTCGCGGAAGTCGTGAACCCACGGCACGGAGCATCTCCTGCCGCTGCGTCCCGGTAGAGGGAACGTAGCTTCCCATATCAGCCCTCCTGCTGGCAGAAGGCTTCGTAGCCGCCGGCGTCCAGCAGCTCCTCACGTGCCCTCCACGTTCTCCACCTTGATGAGCCATGCGTCGTAGGGCTCGCTGTTCAGCTTCTCCGGCGCGTCCAGCAGCTCCTCGTTGACGGCGCACACCGTGCCGGACGGGGGACACCAGATCGCTGACGGCCTTCACGGACTCCACGTCGCCAAAGGCCTCACCGGCGGTGACCTCATCGCCCTCGCGGGCAGGTTCACGAACACCACGTCGCCCAGCGCGTGCTGGGCGAAGTCGGAGATACCCACCACGGTGACGCCGTCCTCCATTTTCACCCACTCGTGGGATTTGGAATACTTCAGATCAATCAGGATACAGCATGATACTTTTACCTCCATCAAATATTCAAAGCTTTGATACAGACAGATTGGTATGCTCCGCCGGCTCAAAAGCCGACCTGCCCCATGAACTGCTCCAGCGCCTCGTCGATCTCGGCATCATCGAAGCAGTAACGCATCTCCAGATGCTCGCTCCGCAGCTTCTTTACGTCCTCCTTCACATCCTTGCCCCGAAGGATGCAGTCCGCCATCAGCCCGGCCAGCCTGTCAAAGTCCGCCGCCTCAAAGCCGAAGCGGGTCATCTCGCTGACGCCCATCCGCAGAGCGCCGGAGGCGGTGAAGCCCTCCTCGTCGGGGGTGGCCTGATAGTTGACCACGATGTTGTTCTGCTCCAGCCGCTCGGCGATGTCCGGGCCCTCGCCGTAGCCCACGGACACGATGACCTGATGTGTCTCGGTGTAGCCGATGGACGGGTCGCCGGCCACGTCCAGGCCGTGGGCCTTCAGGCTGCGGGCGAAGGACTTGGCATTGTCGATGACCGCCTTCTGATACACGTCACGGAACTGGTTCATCTCGTAGGCGGCCATCAGCATGCCCAGTTGGGTACCCAGATGGTGATTGGACACGCTGCCGGGGAACGTGCGGCTCTCGATGGTCTTCCACAGGCCGTACTTCAGGTCATCCTCCTGATAGTTCACGCCGATGACGCCGCGCTGGGGGCCGAAGAACGTCTTATGGGTGGAGCCGGTGACGATCTCTGCTCCCTCGGCAAAGGGATTCTGGAAATGGTCGCCAATGAGTCCCAGCACATGCGCCATGTCGTACATGATGGTGGTGTGGATGTTCTGCTCATCCACGAACTTCCGGATCTCGGACACCGGCTCCCGTGCAGCACCATGCTCTTGCCGAATACGATAAGCTCCGGGCGGTAGCGGTCGAGGAGCTCTTGGTCTCCTCCACATCCATCTTATAGGGGTTATCGGCGGCACACGGGGAAGTTCACCACGGCGGGCTTCTCGGTAACGGGGTCGATGGCGATATAGTCGTGGAGCGCGCCCATGGGCTGGGCGGACAGATGGCCGCCCTTAATGATGTGATTGTTCATCACGTAGCCCAGACGTTTGGCCTCGGATTTGCGGTCAACGCGGTTCTTCCAGTCCATCAGTGCGGAGAATACCGCCATGTTGGACATCTGACCGCTGAGGGTACGGTTTCCACCTCGGTGCAGCCGAAGTAGGCACGCATTTCCTCCACCAGCAGCCGCTCCACCTCGTCGATGAATTTGTACCCTGGTAATAGAATACCTCCTTGTCGTAGAAGGAGATGCACCTTCTTGTGCTCGGCGTACCGGCAGGCAGGGTCGCTGCCGCTGAGCAGCCGCACCGCGCGGCTGGGGGTGTTCTCGGAGGGGATGAGGTTCACGCACTGCTCCTGCCGCCACTGGTGGTTCTCCAGTGCTTTTTTCAGCAGCTCCAGCGCCTTGGGTGCGCGATCGCCGCTGCCCACGCCGTGTGCGTCCTCCTCCGCGCCGTACAGCAGCGGGCGGGCAAAGGGAGGTGCGCCCACGCTCATGTGGCGGGCAGGGATGACGGCCTTCAGCCGCTTGCCCCGGACATCCACCTCCACGGTGTCGTCCTCCAGAATGTCGTTGTCGATATAGCACAGGCCGATGGCGCGCTTGCCGCTGGCCTCCAGAATGACGGTGGACAGGCCCTCACCCTCGGTCTTGAAGTAGGGGACCATGGTGCCGCTGGTGACCCATCCCACCTGCTTCTCGCCCTGGTAGATCTCCATGCCCGCCCGCATAACGCCGCGGTCCAGCAGCGCGATGGGAGCGATCTTCCTGGGCAGGCCGGACATATCGGAGAAGTCACGATCCATGTGCGCCGGAAAATGCAGCTGTGTGCTGCTTTTCCAGCGCCTTGCGGCCGATGTACTCGCCCTTCTGAGGCGCAGAAGCTGACGGCGAACTTGGCCAGCGGCACGGCAAAGACGGGCATCCTCTGCCCGTCGGGATCCACACCCATCTCATGGCCGTACAGGGGGAAGCCCGCCTCCATGCGGAGCGTGTCCCGGGCGCCCAGACCGGCGGGCCGTGCGCCCAGCTCCACCAGACGGTTCCACAGCCACTCAGCGTCCTCGCTGTGGCAGTAGACCTCGTAGCCCAGAGGCTCACCGGTGTAGCCGGTCTTGGCCACCTTCACCTCATGACCCTCGAAGGTCAGAGTGTTCAGGGCGTTCTTCATCGGCTCCGTCACCTGTACCCCGCCGGAGAGGGTGGTCAGCAGATCCTTGGACTTGGGGCCCTGCACGGCGATGGAGGCCCACTGGGAGGTGATGTCCGTGATGGTGCAGTCATAGTCCTTCACCACAGAGCGCAGATGCATCAGATCCTTTTCTGTATTGGCGGCGTTCACCACCAGCAGATAGTTGTCCTCCTCGAACATGTACAGGTACGCATCGTCCACAGCCCCGCCGTTCTCATTGGGGATGATGCAGTACTGCGCCAGATTCACGTCCAGCGCCGCCACGTTGCTGGTCAGCACGTGCTGCAGGAATTTCCTGCGATCCGGCCCTTCGATCAGCAGACGGCCCATGTGGGACACATCAAACAGGCTGCATACCTGCCGGGTGTAGAGGTGCTCGGCAATAATGCCGCTGGGGTACTGGATGGGCATTTCCCATCCGCCGAAGTCCACCATTTCCGCGCCGGCGGCCACATGGACGTCGTATAGCTGGGTACGCTTCAGTTCGCTCATGCGATTTTCCTCCTTAAAGATCGTTTCTTTTTGGCAGCAAAAAAGGACACAAAGCCGCTCTTTACGGCTTTGTGCCCCCGTTGAGTTACCTGAGAGATTCCCTCCGCTATGGGAGGTTGCACCTTCGGTGGTCGGGCGTTTCCGTCCGGCCTTTTCGGAGTATCGTCCGGAATCGGTCCTTTTGCCTGAGAGCTTCTGCGTTCCCCTTCGGCGCCGCCTAAGCGATCTCTCCCGATCCCATCGTCCGATCGATATGAAATTTCGGCAGAGGAAACTGTTTCCCCTGCCGTAATTGTATCATTCGAAAAACAAATTTGTCAAGACTGAATTCCCGCGGCGTGTCAGCGAAGATTTCCATGCTTGGAGCAGCCAGGCCAAGAGCGGAAAAAGGCATGTGACGGGGGAGCCATCACGCCGGAGGACCTCCGGCGTTGGCTGAGGGCGTGATAAAGAGCAGGGAGCCGGTCAGATGACCGGCTCCCTGCTTTCTTCAGGCTGCTGTCTGCCGCAGAGGCTGAAGCGGCATTTTTATCGCCGCGCGGGAGCTTCGTGCTATTTATACGTCCTGATCACGGATTCCGCCACCTCCCGCTTGGATATGCGCTGATCCATGGACTGCTTTTCGATATAGCGGTGCGCCTCCGGCTCTGTCATGCCAAGGCACTCGATCAGCAGCCATTTGGCGCGGTTGACCAGCCGGATCTCCTCGATCCTTTCCTCTACTGTGGCCTGCTTTGCCTCCATCTGGCGCATCCGCTCGCGGGTGGCGCAGAGGACCCGCAGGTTCTGCGCCACCATCTGCATACCGGTAGGCTTGGCCAGTGTGAGCACGCCATAGCTGACAACTCTGGCGTAGATGTCGTCGAACTGATCGTTCCGCACCAGCAGGAGGACTCCCGCACCGCTTCCGGTGCAAATGTCCACCGCCAGATGCAGCCCGAAGTCATCCGGCAGCGGCGCGTTGATCAGCACAATATCAAATGACGTCTCCACGATCTTGCGGCGCGCTTCTCCCACGCTGTGTACCGTCGTCACCGGCCAGTAATCCGTCACGGGGAGCAGCGGCATGATCTTTGCAGTAAAGCTGTCCGAGGCTGTGACGAGCAGCACACTGTACGTCCGTTCCTGAAAGACCATGTTCTCCCCTCCTTTCATCTGCTTCCGGCAGATCGCTTATGGACGGCAATAGGCAGAGATCACGGCCTCCGGGAGATGCTGGCGGATAAATGCGCTCGCCTCTGCCAGCGCGGCAGCCTCCGGCAGAGAGGCGGGCAGCTTTTCCAGCCCGTCCAGCACCTCGGCCGGCGCGGTGTAAACGTTGAAATCAGAGGCGGGGCAGAGCTGCAGGTCGTGCTCAAGCCCATACATCCCGGCATAAATCAGAAGCGTGTAGGCAATATACGGGTTTGTCATCGGGTCGGCAGAGCGCAGCTCGGCGCGGCGGTATTCGCCCACCGCCGCCGGGATGCGGATCAGCTGGGAGCGGTTTTCCGCCGACCATGTCACGTAGAGCGGGGCTTTGTCGCTGCCAAGGCGGCAGTAGGACTCCTCGCAGGGGTTCAGAAACAGCGTCATCTCCCGGATGTTCTCCAGGATCCCCGCAATGACGCTGGGCAGCGGCTGGGTGTTCCCGTCGCATTTGACCGAGACGTTGATGTGCATCCCGTTCCCGTCACAGTCCGCCAGCGGCTTGGGGGAAAAGCTGGCGCAGAGCCCGTTCTGCGCCGCCACGGTGCGAACCATCGCGTGGAAGGTGACGGCGTTGTCGGCAGCCGCGAGGGGGTCCGAATACCGGAAGTCGATCTCGTTTTGTCCCGGGCCGCTCTCGTGGTGGGAGCTCTCCGGACAAATGCCCATCCGCTCCAGCATCAGGCAGATTTCCCGGCGGATCGTTTCCCCCCTGTCATCCGGCGCGATGTCCATGTAGCCCGCCCGGTCATAGGGGATCCTGGTGGGCTCGCCGTATTCGTCCAGACGGAACAGATAGAACTCCATCTCCGCGCCAAATGCGAAGCGGAAGCCCTTGGCCTCGGCGGTCGCCACCGCCCGCTTCAGGATGCTCCGCGTATCCCGTTCAAAGGGCCTGCCGTCCGGATAGGAGATGTCGCAGAACATCCGCACCACCTTGCCCTGCTCCGGCCGCCACGGAAGCTGGATCAGCGTGGAGGGGTCCGGGTGGAGCAGCAGATCGGAGCGGATCTCGCCGCCGAAGCCCCCCACCGCCGAGGCGTCGAAGGCGATCCCGTAGGTGAAGGCCCGCTTGAGCTCGGCGGGCATGATCGCCACGTTGTGCTGCTTTCCATAGACGTTGCAGAAGGCCAGACGGATAAACTTGACATCCTCCTCCTGCACGAACTGCATTACTTCTTCCGGCGTGTACTTCATGTTCTCACCTGCTTTCCTCAATTCAAAACATACATCTGACGATAGGGATTTTTCGTGTCCGGCGTGATCACCGTAAAGGGCGCAGCCATGACGGCGTCCCGATCCCCTCCGAAAAATGCGCAGTAGTTCTCCACATATTTCCCGATCTCGGCGAGGTCGTCCTCTCCGGCAGGGCGCGCATCGACCTGCTCGGGCAGGCGCAAGCCCCTGCCGTCTGAGCGCAGATAGAGCTTCCCGCCGTACATGCCGGTGCAGGGGAAATTGCTCACAATGGGGCGGCGCGTTTGGGACAGTCCCAAAACAAGGATGATCCCGCCCGCCTGATATTCTCCTAAAAAGCTTCCCGCCTTACCGCCGATGACCAGCGCCGGCACTTTATCGCCGTAAGCCTTCATGTGGATGCCCGCGCGGTAGCCGGCATCCCCCTGCACGTAGATCTCACCGCCCCGCATGGCGTATCCGGCGGCGTCGCCGATGCTGCCGTGGACGATGATCCGCCCATCGTTCATCGTATCGCCAACGGCGTCCTGGGCGTTGCCGCGCACCTCGATGCAGGCGCCGTCCAGATAGGCGCCCAGCGCATTTCCCGGCGTCCCCGTGATCTCCAGCCGTCCTTGCTCCGCCCCGGCGCCGATGAATCTCTGCCCAAGGCATCCGGTGATACGCAGCGTGCCGGGGCTGTGCCGGATCTGCTCATTCAGCCGGCGATGATCCAGCTGTGACGCATCGATATGAAACATGATATCACGCCTCCCGTCGATTTTCTATTCTAAATTATTCTCCGGCATGAGAAATTCCGAGAATTTTCAGCTCTCTGTCGGTCAAGCCGATGCCCCGCAGCATCAGGCGGTTTCCCCGCAGCGACTCCACGGAGTTGATGCCCATGCCGCCCATCATCTCCTTGATCTCGTGCCGCCATGCGGTCATCAGGTTGACGAGCCGGCGGCTCCCCTCGTCAATATCCAGCCGCTTGACCAGCTCCGGTCGCTGGGTAGTGATCCCCAGTTGCAGCGCCCCGTCTGGCAGCTCCTGCACAGGTGGCAGCCCAAAGCCAGCAGGGCGGCGGTGCCGATATAGCAGGCGTCCGCCCCCAGAGCCACAGCCTTGACCACATCGGCAGAGGAGCGAATGCTGCCGCCTGCGATCAGGGACACCTGATTGCGGATGCCCTCCTCCCGCAGGCTGGGAATCCACCGCTGCGAGTGCCAGCTCAATCGGTATGCCGACATTATCGCGGATGCGGGTGGGAGCCGCGCCCGTACCGCCGCGGAAGCCGTCGATGGCAATGATATCCGCGCCGCTGCGGGCGATGCCGCTGGCGATGGCCGCAATATTGTGCACCGCCGCAACCTTGACGATGACAGGCTTTTGTACCCCGTCGTCTCCTTCAGGGAGTAAACCAGCTGGCGCAAATCCTCGATGGAGTAAATATCATGGTGCGGCGCGGGCGAAATGGCGTCCGTCCCCTCCGGCACCATTCTGGTGCGGGAGATGTCGCCGACGATCTTGGCCCCCGGCAGATGTCCGCCGATACCGGGCTTTGCGCCCTGCCCCATTTTGATCTCGATGGCGGCACCGGCATTCAGATACCGCTTATGTACGCCGAACCGTCCGGAGGCGACCTGCACGATGGTGTTCTCGCCGTAGGCGTAAAAATCCTCGTGGAGGCCGCCCTCGCCGGTGTTGTAGCAGATCCCCAGCGCCTCCGCCGCTCTGGCAAGACTGGCGTGGGCGTTGAAGCTGATGGAGCCGTAGCTCATGGCGGAGAACAGAACCGGCATGGACAGTGAGAGCTGCGGCGGCAGGTCGCAGTTCAGCCGCCCGTCCGCCTCTCTCTGCATACGCTCCGGCTTCCTGCCCAGAAACACCCGTGTCTCCATAGGCTCCCGCAGGGGGTCAATGGGTGGGTTCGTCACCTGCGAGGCGTTGATCAGTATTTTGTCCCAGTAGACCGGAAAATGCCTGGGATTTCCCATGGAGGACAGCAGCACGCCGCCGCTCCCCGCCTGCCGGTAAAGCTCCTTGACGGTATCCTCGTCCCAGTTGTCGTTTTCCCGGAGGGCGCAGCTGCTCTTTTGTATCTTCAGTGCATGAGTGGGACAGAAGCAGACGCACCGCTGGCAATTGACGCATTTGCTCTCGTCGCTGACCATGATCCGCCTCTCCGCATCGAACCGGTGGACCCCGTTGGCGCACTGCCTCTCGCAGATACGGCAGTTGGTACACCGCTCCTCGCGGCGGATGACCTCAAATTGCGGGTAGATATAGTCGATCCCCATCAGTATCGTCCCTCCTTCACCCGAACGATCACCGGCTCGCCGCCGGCGGGGGCAACCAGGTTTTCCGCGTCCGGCTCCATAGCCCGGATCGCCGCCTCCTCGCTGGCGATCAGCACCTTGTCGTCCTTTTCCGCCACCACCAGACTGCGCAGCTTCAGCCGGTCGTTCAGTGCCATCAAGCCGCCTGTAAAGCCCAGAATGATGGAAAAGGGACCCGTGATCAGAAGGCTGGAGAATACAGTGCGGAGATACCGGAGCTTCGTCTGCTCCGCCTCGCCCTTCGTCTCGATGGTGGACCAGAAGGGGGCCGCGATCACCGCGGACAGCTCCTCCAGCGAAAGCTCCTGCCTGCGGAGAAGGTAATCCGCGATATAGGTGATGACCTCGGTATCCGTCTGCAAGGTGCAGCGGTAGCCGAACATTTCCATGAAGCGGCGATTGGCGTCGTAGGAGGAGATTTCCCCGTTGTGGACGATGGAACGATCCAGCAGCGCGAACGGGTGCGCGCCGCCCCACCAGCCGGGGGTATTGGTGGGATACCGCCCGTGCGCCGTCCAGCTGTAAGCCGCATAGTCCTCCAAACGGTAGAAATGCCCCACATCCTCCGGGAATCCCACCGCCTTGAACACCCCCATATTCTTCCCGCTGGAAAAAACATACACGCCCTTCATCTGCGTGTTGATCGCCATGACGGTGCGCGCCACGCACTCCTCCTCATCTATCTGCATGGAGGCCAGCACGCTGCGAAGCGGCGTCACAAAGAACCGCCAGATCAGCGGCTCATCCGTAATGGCAGGCGTTTTCCGTGTGGGGATACGCTCCTCGCGGACGATCTCCATCGTCTCCCGCAGAAAAGCCTCACAGTTCTTTCTGGCGGCGCGATCCTCCAGAAACAGGTGCAGCGCAAAAAAGTCCCGATACTCCGGATAGATCCCGTAGGCGGCAAAGCCGCCGCCCAATCCGTTGGAGCGGTCGTGCATGGGCTTCATGCTTTCGATGATGGTCTCGCCGGTCATAAGACGCCCCTCTCTGGAGAGCACCGCGGCGATGGCGCAGCCGGACGGAATCCGGATCTGCCCCTCGATTTTACTCATATCACCAACCCCTAAATAAGAAAAAAGAACGAGGTGTGTTCGCAGAAAAAGCGCACTTTTTCCACAGAACATCCTCGTTCTTCTTTTAAGGTACGAGAAAAGCCGCCGTTTTGCAAGATTACAATTTACCAAAATTTGCGCCCCTGCAAAAAACGATTTTCAACAAATCGACAGTTGACTTTCCGGACGGTGGGATGTATATTTTGCGTTGTTGAGAGACATTGGCGTCTCGGAGGCAGTACCTGCCGTGGCGCCAGTGGCTCTTTTTTTATTTTTCTGAAAGGATGACTCACTATGACGACCGTACCGGAAATATTTGGAAGCATGGTCTTTGACAGCCGCGTGATGAAGGCTCGCCTGTCCGGGGAAGTATATCATTCCCTGAAGCACACCATTCAAAAGGGAACGAAGCTGGACCCCTCCGTTGCCAACGCGGTGGCCGCCGCCATGAAGGACTGGGCCGTGGAGAACGGCGCCACCCACTTCACCCACTGGTTCCAGCCCATGACCGGCATCACGGCGGAAAAGCACGACAGCTTCATCACTCCCGCGCCGGACGGCCGGGTGATCATGGAATTCTCCGGCAAGGAGCTGATCAAGGGTGAGCCGGACGCCTCCTCCTTCCCCTCCGGCGGTCTGCGGGCCACCTTCGAGGCGCGGGGCTACACGGCATGGGACCCCACCAGCTACGCTTTCATCAAGGGCAAAACGCTCTGCATCCCCACGGCGTTCTGCTCCTACGGCGGAGAGGCGCTGGATAAGAAAAACGCCCCTCCTTCGCAGCATGGAGGCGCTGAACCGGCAGGCTCTCCGGGTGCTGAAGCTGTTCGGCAGCGAGGAGGTCAAGCACGTGACGCCTTCTGTCGGCCCAGAGCAGGAATACTTCCTGATCGACAAGGCGCTGTACGAGCAGCGCAGGGATCTGGTCTACACCGGCAGGACGCTGTTCGGTGCCAAGCCCCCCAAGGGGCAGGAGCTGGACGACCACTACTTCGGCACCATCAAGCCCCGCGTCGCCGCCTTTATGGAGGAGCTGAACACCGAGCTGTGGAAGCTGGGCATCCTGGCCAAGACGGAGCACAACGAGGTGGCTCCCGCCCAGCACGAGCTGGCGCCCATCTATACCACTACAAATATCGCCACCGACCACAACCAGCTGACCATGGAGATCATGCAGCGGGTGGCCCAGAAGCATGGCATGGTGTGCCTGCTCCACGAAAAGCCCTTTGCCGGCGTCAACGGCAGCGGTAAGCACAACAACTGGTCGCTCTCCACCGATACCGGCGTCAACCTGCTCTCCCCCGGCGAGACTCCCCACGAAAACGCCCAGTTCCTGCTGTTCCTTGCGGCGGTCATTCAGGCGGTGGACGACTATCAGGGGCTGCTGAGGGCCTCTGTTGCAACGGCCGGCAACGACCACCGGCTGGGCGCCAACGAGGCGCCTCCCGCCGTGATCTCCATATTCCTCGGCGATGAGCTGACCGCCGTGCTGGACGCCATCGAGACGGACTCCGCCTACGTCGGCGCGGAAAAGAAGAAAATGAAGCTGGGCGTCGATGTGCTCCCCCGCTTTATCCGGGACACCACGGACCGCAACCGTACCTCTCCCTTCGCCTTCACCGGCAACAAATTCGAGTTCCGGATGCTGGGCTCCTCTAACTCCATCGCCTGTGCCAACATCATGCTCAATGCCGCGGTAGCCCAGTCGCTGAAGCTCTACGCGGATGAGCTGGAGCAGGCGGAGGACTTCAACGCCGCCCTGCACGAGCTGATCAAGCGCACCATCAAGGCGCACAAGCGGATCATCTTCAACGGGAACGGCTACGATGACACGTGGATCCGGGAGGCCACGGAGAAGCGGGGCCTGCTCAACCTGCGTACCACGCCGGACGCGATCCCGGAGATCTTGAAGCCGAAGAATATCGAGATGCTGACAGCCCAGAGAGTCTATACCGAGGCGGAGCTGCGCTCCCGGTATGAGATCATGCTGGAAAACTACTGCAAAACGGTGTGCATCGAGGCACAGACCATGAGCGATATGGCGCGCAAGCAGATCCTGCCCGCCGTGGCGCACTACGCCGCGGACGTGGCGCGGGACGCTTCCGGCAAACAGGCATTGATCCCGACATCCGCTGCGGCTATGAGACGAAGCTCGTCAAGAAGCTGACGGCAGTGGCTGAAAGCATCGACACGCGTGTCGATGCGCTGGACGGCGCGATCGCCAGGTTCAAGACTCTCAGCGATGTGACCGAGGGTGCAAATTTCATTCGGGATGAGATGCTCTCCCGGATGACGGAGCTGCGGGTCACCGCAGACGAAGCGGAAACGCTGACGGCGGAGAGCGCGTGGCCGTTCCCCACCTACGGTGATCTGCTGTTCAGCGTCAAGTGACCGCAGCAAAAAAGAGACGGCACCGCGAGCGCAGCACTCGCCCTGTTGCACACAGATACTATTTAGAGGTCAATGCGATGTGTTCTATCATGGGCTACTGTGCCGAGGACGCAGATTACGCGCTGTTCAAAGAGTGCTTTGACAAAACCCCTCTCCCGCGGCCCCGACGACAGCCGTATCGTGGACACGGGAAAAGGGCTGCTGGGCTTTCACCGGCTCGCCATCATGGGCTTGCAGCCAGAGGGGATGCAGCCCTTCCAGCTGGGTCACAGCTATGTGGTCTGCAACGGCGAGATCTACGGATTTGAACGGATCAGGGAGGCACTGCAGGAGAAGGGCTATACCTTTGAGAGCGGCTCCGACTGTGAGATCCTGCTCCCGCTGTATAAGGAGTACGGCGTGGAGATGTTCCGGATGCTGGACGCGGAATTTGCGCTGATCCTGTACGATGGAGACACGGAAAGCTATATCGCCGCCCGCGATCCCATCGGCATCCGCCCGCTCTACTACGGCTATGACGCCGCCGGCGCCACCGTCTTTGCCAGCGAGCCCAAAAACCTGGTGGGGCTCTGCGGAAAGATCATGCCGTTCCCGCCGGGACACTATTACAAGGGACGGAAAATTCGTCTGCTACCGGGACATCACCGCCGTCAGGGAGGTCTGTCGGGACGACATAGAGACCGTATGTGCGTCCATCCGCGAGAAGCTCATCGCCGGCATCCGGAAGCGGCTGGTGTCCGATGCCAAGGTCGGCTTCCTCCTCAGCGGCGGTCTGGACTCCTCGCTGGTGTGCGCGGTGGCGCAGCGATGCTCTGACCAGCCGATCCGCACGTTTGCCATCGGCATGAGCGAGGACGCCATTGATCTGAAGTACGCCAGAGAGGTGGCGGACTACATCGGCAGCCAACACACGGAGGTCTATATGACGCCGGAGGAGGTCATCGCCTCGCTGGAGACGGTGATCGCGCTGCTGGGCACCTACGATATCACCACCATCCGCGCCAGCATGGGGATGTATCTGGTTTGCAGGGCGATCCACCGGCAGACCGACATCCGGGTGCTGCTGACCGGTGAGATCAGCGATGAGCTGTTCGGCTATAAATACACCGACTTCGCCCCGTCGGCGGCGGAGTTCCAGGCAGAGGCGGTCAAGCGCATCCGGGAGCTGCACATGTACGATGTGCTGCGGGCGGACCGGTGCATCTCCGTCAACTCTCTGGAGGCCCGGGTCCCCTTCGGCGATCTGGATTTTGTGGAATACGTGATGAGCATTGACCCGGAGTTGAAGCTGAATAAGTATGGAAAGGGGAAATACCTGCTTCGCCACGCCTTCGAGGGGGATTACCTCCCCCACGACATCCTCTATCGGGAAAAAGCCGCGTTTTCCGATGCGGTGGGTCATTCCATGGTGGATTACCTGAAGGACTACGCGGAGCATCGCTACACCGACAGCGAATTTGAGGAAAAGCGTCAGGCATATGCACACGCCCGACCCTTTACCAAGGAGTCCCTTTTGTACCGCGAGATTTTCGAGACGTATTACCCCGGTCAGAGCGAGATGGTCGCGGATTTCTGGATGCCCAACAGGGCGTGGAAGGGCTGCGATGTGAACGACCCCTCCGCGCGTGTGCTCGCCAACTACGGCGACAGCGGGAAATAACAGCAGGCGGGTGCGCCACAGCCGCCCATGGAAAACAGTCGGGCACCCGAAGATCCGTGACCGCGCCGCGCGGGTGCCGCTGGGGCATATCCTGCCGGGCGAGGCGATCCGCCAACCCTCGCTATCCAAACTGCGCCGCATCACCGTCAAATGAAACGGTGATGCGGCGCAGTCCCGCCTTTATGGCAGTTTCTTCCATCGCTTCTGTCCTGCTTTTAGTCATTCTTGAAGAACGCCACCACAACGGCGCCGGGACCTGCATGCGTCCCGATCACGCTGCCCACCGTTGTGTAGCGGACTTCTTTCAGGTTTCCCTCCCAGATGTGACGGCTGTCTTCGATATACTTTAGCAGCAGCGCGTCAGAAATTCCACTGTAGCCCAGCAGAACCGGCCTGCTGAAATCAATGCCGCCGGCCTTGTCGATCTCCTGAACGAGCAGGTTGTTCCCCATTTTAGGAGCCGCGTGCTTTTCCGAGTACGCGGATCTCGCCGTCAATAACGGAAAGCACGGGCTTGATATTCAGTACCCCTCCGGCAAACGCGGCTGTCTTTGAAATGCGGCCGCCCCGCTTGAGGTATTCGAGGGTATCCACCAGCGCCACAACAACGATTTTTTTCTTCTCTTCCTCCAGTGCCTGCGCAGTTTCCTCTGCGGTCATTCCTGCATCCAAGAGCCGGAACGCAAGCTCCACCAGAATCCCTGTTCCCATCGCTGCGCTGGTACTATCTACAACATAAATGTTTTCATAATCCGCCGCCGCGATCATGGCGCTTTGATATGTGCCGGAAAATTTGGATGCAAGGGTAATAACAACGGCTGATTCGCCCGCCTGCCTTGCCTTTTCAAATTCCTTTATAAAGGCGTCCGGCGTTGCCTGACTGGTGGTGGGCAGCACATCGCTTTCGACGAGCTTCTCATAAAATGTTTTGTTGTCGATGGTCACGCCGTCGATGTATTCCTCCTGCCCGAAATGAACGGTGAGGGGTACCGTAGATACCCGTGCTTTGATCTCAGGAACTAAGTCCGCAGTGGAATCAACAATAATCCTTGTTTTCAATTTCGTCAATCTCCTATTCTTCGCTATTTTGAGCGATGGCCTCAAGACTTATGCTGATGGCAGAAAGGGTGCGGTAAAATGTCGCTCGTTCGTCCTCCGTAAGGGTACGGCTGACCGTATCAAGGACGGCGCTGATTTTCTCCGCGATCCGTTTGCCGGCCTCCTGACCTTTTTCGGTCAAGCGCAAAGGGCTTCTGTACCGTTTGGCCCGTTCAGAATTCCGGACGATAAATCCGTTACTTTCAAGATGCTCCAACGCACGGGAAATGGTCGCCTTGTCCTCCTCGCAGTGCTCGCACAGCTCCGCCGCGGTCACGCCATCCAGAGAATAAATGTAGTACAGGCAGGACGCATGGATGCTTCTGAGATGATAGGCGGCCATCTCCTGATTTTTGATTTTCCGTATGTCGCGGCTGATCCTGTTGATCAAAACAGTAAACGTCTCAAATCGCTCCTGCATGGCTGCGCTCCTCTCTCACGAATGCTTTTGTTGAAATCTCAACGGTCAGACTATACCACATGGATGTTGAAATGTCAACAACAAACTCTGCATCGCTTTCATTCTTTGATCGGCATCCCATGCCGCAGGATTTCTGCGCCCAATTCCGCGGCGCAGGCGTGGATATGCCTGTCATCTGCGAGGCGGCCGGCAACCAGTCTCCAGAGGAAAGTCTCGACCATGTGAGGCGCTATCTGCTCGACTGACCTCCCGTATCAAATAAAAATCACCGCCCCATCGGGCGGTGGTTTTTATTTGCCCGGCAAAGGCCGGCGGATGCGGACGATATCTCCCGCAGGGAGGAGCTCCACCGCGGCAAGTATGCTTCCAGCGGCACCTTACCCTTTATGCGTACCGCTTTCGCAGGGTCAGATTCATGTAGTGCAGGTACAGCATCCCGAAGGGGTTTTTATAGTCCTCGTGCCACGGCTTGTTCCTGCCGCAGAAGTGCAGGACCGCCGTGTTCCGCATGACCCAGCTCAGGTCGTGCTTACCGGTGCTGCGGATGAGATACTTGGAGTAGTTCCGCACATCGTAGTTCCAGAGGACGTCCTCCACCGGCCGGGTCTCCTTGCCATAGAGGATGTTGAATACGTCCTGATCCGGCAGGATCAGTTCCTTTTCGTGCTCGCTGACGCAGGCAAAGACATCCTCCGCCGTCACCAGCTTGCGGGCGGCAGTCAGGTCGATGAGCATGACGCCGGAGTTGAAATACTCGTGCTCCGTGTCCAGCCGCATCTGATTGATGCCGTTGGCCATCTCGGTGAGCCCCGTGTGGGACGCCGCTGCAAAGGTTTTGCCGTACAGATCCATCTCCCACAGGGGCCGCAGCGGGTTGATAATGAGCATATCCGGATCGAGGTACAGCACCCGCTCCACCTCCCGGGGCAGGATCAGCGGAGAGAGCAGCCGGTAGTACATCTCCTTAGGGTAGCGCTTGCTGGTGGGGGCGCTTTCAAAGAGCGCCGCGTCCACGGCGATGGGCCTCAGCGCCGCGCCGAGGGCAGCGCAGAACGACGCCAGCTCCTCCAGCTTCTCCGCAGGGATGGCGCTGTGGAGCAGGTACACAGTGACGTCCGTCTCCGCGGGGTTGCTGGCGAAAAGGGAATCCAGCATGACCTTGCAGGGCAGCAGATAGTTTTCATCAAGCGTCAGCAGTATATTCATCACGGTCTCCTCCGTTTCTGTTTTCAGCTCACCTCCCTCAATATAATGCAGATTTCAGGGTGTCCGCAAGGGGGCAAGGCTATTGTTCACACTTTGTTCAGAGAGGGGTCGCAGGATCGGTGGAAAGTTTTCTCTACTTCTTCTCCCATAACGCAAACCCAGACGGCGCCGGCATGAGCCGGCGCCGCCTGGACCCTATTTCCGGTTTTGTCACGCCTTCCGCAGGAACAGCACGCCCAGCGTGCCCGGGCCGCAGTGGGAGGAAACCGTGCAGCCCGCCTGAGTGACGAATACCTCCTCGAAGGGGGCCAGCTCCCGCACCAGCGCCGTCAGCTGCGACAGCGTCTCCTCCGGCACCTCGCCGGAGTGGGTGATGAAGGCGTGGTCGGCTACCACCGCCTTCCCCGCCAGCCGCTCCGCGATGTACTGGCGATACACCTTGTCCATGGAGCCGCGGTACTTTTTGCACACCACCAGCTTGCCCTCCCGCATCTCCAGACAGGGCTTCAGCTTCAGCATGTTGGCGCCCAGCGCCGCCACGCCGCTGCACCGACCGCCCTTCCACATGTACTCCAGCGTGTCCAGCACGAAGCTGGTGTCGCTGTGAGGGGCCAGACGACGCAGCTCTGCCGCGATATCCGCCGCCGCCATGCCGCTATCCCGCAGCTTGGCCCCCTGGAGGGCCAGCAGACCGCCGCCGGTGGACAGCTGGCGGCTGTCCACCACATGGATCTCTCCCCGCTCCGTCAGCTCCTGCGCCGCCAGCACCGCGTTCTGGCAGGTGCAGGACAACTCCGCGCTGATGTCGATATGTACGATGTCATAGCCCTCCGCCAGAATGGGGGCGAAAAATGACTTGAACTCCTCCGGACTCACCGCCGCCGTCTTGGGCAGGGTGCCGCGGCTGCGATAGTCTGCGTACAGGTCTGCCGAAGTGTAGCGCCCGTCGTCGGGGAACACCCGTTCCCCGCTCTGAATGGTCAGGGGCACCGTGCGGATCCGGAAACGCTCCAGCAGCTGGGGCGTCAGGTCGCAGGTGCTGTCGTAGGTGATGCAGACAGGTCTGTGCATGGGGATCGTCCTCCTATTTTCTCCGATTGTAGGGGCAGTATACCGGAGAAACCTCAACACAAGCTCAAAAAAGCCTCGATTTTCGAGAGCGAATGTGATAAAATTCAGAAAAAACGCTGGAGGGATGGTCATGTTCCGTATTCTGGTAGTTGAGGACGACGACAGCGCCCGCTTTCTGATGTGCGAGGTGCTGCGGCGGGCGGGATACGAGCCCTGCCCCGCCCGGGACGGTGTGGAGGCGCTGGAGGTGATGGAGCACTACCAGTGCGATCTGGCGGTGGTGGACATCACCATGCCGCGGATGGACGGCATCACCTTCACCCAGACGCTGCGGGAGGGAAACTGTGACCTGCCGGTGCTGATGGTGACGGCCCGGGTGACGCAGGAGGACAAGCGCCGCGGCTTTCGGGCAGGCACCGATGACTACATGATAAAGCCCGTGGACGAGGAGGAGATGCTCTGGCGCATCGAGGCGCTGCTGCGGCGGTATTGCAGCCGCGCGGACCGCCGGCTGACGGTGGGAGCCACCGTTCTGGACCGCGGCTCCCTGCAGGTCGTTTCGCCTCAGGGCGCCCAGCAGCTCACCGCCAAGGAGTTCCTGCTTTTATACAAGCTGTTGTCCTACCCCCGCACACTGTTTACCAAGCGGCAGCTCATCGACGACATCTGGGATCTGGACAGCGAGGTGGACGAGCACACCGTGGAGGTCTACATCTCCCGCCTGCGGGAGAAATTCCGGGACAACGGGGATTTTGAGCTGCGGACCATCCGCGGCTTCGGCTACATGGGCATGCTGCGGGAGGATGAAGATGCGCAGAGCTAAGGTGAAAAAGGAGAACCCGCCGGTACGGCTGCTGGGCACTATGTTCCTGCTGGTGCTGGGACTGGTGGTGGTATACGTGGTGCTGGCGCTGGGCATTGTCGCGCTGGCACAGCGGCTGGTCCGTCTGGAGCTCACGGGCTATACTCTGCTGTGGCCCATCCTGATCCTGACCATCAGCGCCGTACTGGGCGTGGTGCTGGCCGTGTTCATCTTCCGCGGGTATCTGGCGCCGCTGTCCCGGCTGATGCAGGCCACGCAGGCCGTGGCCGCCGGAGATTACTCAGTGCGTGTGGAGATGCGGGGCGCACGGGGCGAGGTGGCGGAGTACATCCGCAGCTTCAACAAGATGGCGGAGGAGCTGTCCAGCGTGGCGCTGCTGCGGATGGACTTTGTGAACACCTTCTCCCACGAATTCAAGACGCCGCTGATCTCCATCCGCGGCTTCGCCAAGCTCCTGCAGAACGACGACCTGACGCCCCAGCAGCGGCGGGCCTATACGGACACCGTGGTGCAGCAGTCCCAGCGTCTGGCGGCCATGAGCACCCATATTCTGGAGCTTGCCCAGTACGAAAACACGGAGATCATCTCCGGCAAGACGCGGTACAGTCTGGACGAGCAGCTGCGCCGCTGCGTCCGGCAGCAGGAGCGGGACTGGCTGAAAAAAGGGCTGACGGTGGAGGGCGATCTGGATCCCGTGGAATATTACGGCAGTGAGGAGCTGGTGGAACACATCTGGTCCAACCTCCTGTCCAACGCCATCCGCTTCACCCCCGACGGCGGCCAGATCACCGTGGTGCTGCGGCAGGGCGAGGGCGCGGTCCACGTGTCCATTTCCGACACCGGCGTGGGTATGGATGAGGAGACCCAGCGCCACATTTTCGAGAAATTCTACTGCGCCGCCCCCTCCTCCGGTGACCACGGCAACGGCCTGGGTCTGTCCATCGTGCAGCGGGTGGTAAAGCTGTGCGGCGGACAGATCACGGTATTCTCCCGTCCGGGAAAGGGCTCCACCTTTACAGTGACGCTGCCCGTGGAGCAGCTATGACGGCGTTTGACACAAGATCACAAAGGACGGCCGGAGCGCTCCCGCCATCATCGGCGGAGAGGGTATCGGGCCGACGCAAACGGGCGAAGGACCGGCGCTGCAGCTGCGCCGGTCCTTCGCCCAAAAGTACCAAAAGAGGAGAGAAATTAGCTTATTTGCTGCCGCAGGGGACCTTCTTCACCAGCCAGTCGTTGATCATGTCAGCGATCTGGTCGTTGTTGTCGTCCATCATCAGCATGTGGGAGTTTCCCTTGATGCCCATGGCCGGCAGGTTCATCCACGTGTGATCCGCGTGGAGCTCGTTGAGCTTGGCGTACCAGGCGGGCGCTGTCTTGCGGATGGAGTCCGCCCAGGAGTGAACGACCTTGTAGTCCTCGCTCATGAAGTCGCCGTACACGTACAGCTGGGGGATCTTGGCAAACGCCGTCAGGTCCTCGTCCAGCGCGGGCAGCGTCGCCGCCTCAACGAACACCACCGCCTTCACAAAGTCGGGGTACTTCTGCATGATCTTTTTGGTATACAGCGCACCCTGGCTATGGACCATGATGATGACGCCGTCCACATGCTGCTGCATGCGCTCGATGTACTTGCAGTAGGCGTCGATGGTCCACTCGTCGGAGGTGAGCCAGCGGGGAACGCCCTGCATCATCAGCTGGTCATAGTGGTCAATGGGGAAACGGTTGCCCTCGTAGGGGATGGGATACGTCTCGCCCATCTTCAGGTTCAGCCAGCGGGACTCGTAGGAGTGGAAGATGGGAGGCGTGGGGTTGATCTCGGGGAACTTGGCCCAGCTGGCGCGGCCGCGCTCCACGGCGTCGGATACGTAGACGTTGAAGCCATGGCGCAGGAACAGGGTGTCGAAGCCCTCGCGGCCATCGGGAGTGGTCTCCCAGGTAACGCCGGTGAGACCGCCGCCGTGCCACATCAGAATGGGGTAGGGGCACACAGGCTCGGCCAGCTCGGTGTACTGCACGTACATCTGTTTAGCCCAGTGGGTACCGTTGGGGTCAGAGTGGAAGGTGAACTTGCCCTGATAGGGGAAATCCTCCACAGGCGCATTCTCCAGCTTCACCTTTTCGCTGCCCACATGAAAGCTGCCGCGATGCTTGACCTTGATAATATCGTCCATTACACTACCTCCCGTTACAGAACCAAGATACTGATGATGCCGGAGGCCACGATAGCCAGGGTAACGGCCACCAGGACCACGATGCCCTTGGACAGCGCCCACTGCTGGCCATCATCCGCGAAGATGTCCGTACTCAGCATGATGGCGGACTGACCGGAGCCGGAGGGCAGCAGGCAGGCGGTCAGGGTGCCAGTACCGATCAGGGCAGGGAACACGGAGACATTGATGCCCTCCTGGTACAGCACCACAGCCAGCGGTGCCAGTGCCGTCAGGAACAGGATTGCCGTGGCGGAGTTGGAGAAGAACTGCGTGATCAGACAGCTGAGGACACAGACGATGATCACCACGGTCACGATGCTCATACCTCCGAAGATGCCCTGGAAGATGCTGAGCAGCCAGGTGGCCACGCCGCAGACGTCCGCCGCCATGGCACCGCCGATGGCGATAACGGAGCCCACCGCGAAGATAATCTGCCAGTTGGTACCGTTCTTGAACACGTCGCCGATCTCGGCGATGGGCTCGCCGTCCACATGGAACAGGCAAAGCAGGCAGATCACGAAGCCCATGAACAGGTTCTGGCCGATGTTGTTGAGGAACAGGTACACGCCAGACTCCTTAGGCAGGAGCATCAGGATGAACGGATAGAAGAAGGTGAGGATCACGGAGATCAGCACGATCACCTGCTTCTTGGACATCTTCTTGAACTCGGGAGTCTGCAGGACAGAAACGTCCAGTTCCTTCATACGCCTGAGGTCGAACTTGAACGCGAAACGGGCCAGGAGCATCAGGATCACGAAGGACAGGACGGCCATGATCGCGGCGGTTATCAGCCAAGTGTTGCCGTCGCAGGCGGCGCCGATGGTGTTGAGCTGGGCATCAAAGATGCTCATGTACAGAGCAGCGTAGGGCTTGAAGGGGAAGAACACCTCCGTGGTGCCGGAAAGGGCCACCGTAGCCAGCAGGAGGAAGCGGAACCAGTCATTCTTTTTTTTGTCCATGCCTGTAACCTCCGCAAGGACGTCCAGGATGGCGATGGCCAGCAGGATGATGCCAAAGGAGCCGATGACGGCGCCGATGACGATGATGGCGATGAAGAAGAACGCGGTGAACAGATAGGGACGGCCGTTGACGACCTTGCGGGACAGCAGCCAGCGCACCAGAAACTCACCGGTCTGGGTCTTCTGGAAGATGTACACCATGATGAAGATGAAAATCATCAGCAGGGTGATACTGTTGCCCAGGGTGGTGGATACGATGGAGGCCGCCGTGTAGTAGCCCGGGATCACGCAGGCTGTCAGCGCGATCACGGAGGACAGCAGCAGGCCGCCGGTGACGATGCTCATGTAGATCCAGCCGATCATAATGCACAGGTACTGAACGCCCATTCTGGTCACAGGGCCCCACGTGGGGATAAAGTAACCGGCGACGAACATGATCAGCAGTGAGATCACTGTCTGGATCATCTTAGATTTGCTCGTTTTCATGTGATTCCTCCTAAATACTTTGTGTGTCCGCGTCCCGCCGGGCGGGACACGTTTCGCTTACCGCAGCTTTTTGGCAACGCTGTCGAACCGGTTCTCCTCCAGTTCTCTCACAAGAGGCAGGCCGATGAAGTCGTTGAACTGGGAAAAGCTCATCATTTCGTCCAGGCAGTTCCGGGTCGTGCCGTTGGCGCGCAGGTCCATCAGCATGTCGTAGACTGCCTTGGCCGCCACAAACAGCGTGGAAATTGGGAACACCACCATATCATAACCGATCTCCTGCAGCTGTGCAGCAGTCAGAAGTGGTGTACGGCCTGTTTCCACCATGTTGGCGATGGTGGGCTTGGCGATGGTCTCGTTGACCATGCGCATTTCCTCCACGCTCTCCAGCGACTCCACGAAAATGATGTCGGCCCCAGCCTGCTCATAGAGCCTGGCCCGGCGAATGGCTTCCTCCACGCCATGGTTGGTACGTGCGTCGGTGCGGGCGATGATGAGGAAGTCGGGGTCCTGCCGCGCGGCTGCGGCGGCGCGGATCTTGTTGACCATTTCTTCCGCGTCCACCACCTGACGGCCCACCATGTGGCCGCACTTCTTGGGCGTGGTCTGGTCCTCCAGCTGGATGGCGGCAGCTCCAGCTCTCTCATACTCCCGTACGGTACGCACCAGATTCACCACATTTCCGAAACCGGTGTCGCCATCGCAGATAACGGGAACGGACACGGCCGCACACATATCCTTGGCCCGCTCCACCATCTCGCTCATGGTCATCAGGCCCACATCCGGTGCGCCCAGCTTGCTGGCGGACTGTCCGTAGCCCGTCATGTACACGCAGGGAAAGCCCGCGGCTTCCGCCAGTCTGGCGCTGAGCGCGTCGTATGCGCCCGGCAGGACCAGGATCTCCTTGGCGTCCACCAGTTCTCGCAGTCGTTTTCTTGCCTCCATACACACTCCTTTCTCTAACTCTACACGGAGCGCCGGATCAGATCACGTGGTCCTCTGCCAGCGTCTCCAGCTGCTCTTTGTCCAGACCCAGCAGCTGGCCGTAGATCTCTTCATTATGCTGGCCCAGAGCCGGTGCGCAGGTCACGACCTCCGGCATCATATCCAGCAGCTTGACGGGGTTTCCGTTGACGCGCATATCGCCGATGACCGGATGCTTCACGGGGATGAACATCTGGCGGTCCTCCACGACGTGAGGGTCATGGCTGATCTGGTACAGATCGTTGATGGGGGACGCGGGGACGCCGGCGGCATTGATGGCGTCGTAGGCCTCCGCCGCCGTCACGGTGGTGCTCCACTTCTCGATCTCCACCTTTAGGGCGACGTGGTTCTCGCAGCGCAGGGCGTTGTTCAGGAAGCGGGGGTCGGTCAGCAGGTCCTCGCGGTGCAGCACCCTGGTACACAGCAGGTTGAACAGCTTATCGTTGCCGCAGCCGATGACGAAGCTGCCGTCCTTGGCCTTGAAGGAATCATAGGGATAAGCGGAGGCGTAGCGATTGCCGATACGGCGGGGCAGCTTGCCGGAGGCGAAGTAGCGCTGAGTACCGGTCTCCAGACTGGAGATCACGCTGTCCACAAGGGCCACGTCCACGCGCTGGCCCTTTCCGCTGAGTTCTCTGGCGTGCAGCGCCGTCAGGACGCCGATGGTCAGATTCATGCCGCCCAGCACATCGCCGATGGCGGTGCCCACACGCAGAGGCTCGCCGTCCGGCTCGCCGGTGATGCTCATCAGGCCGCCGTAGGCCTGGGCGATAATGTCATACCCGGGGCGGGCGGAGTTGCGGCCGTAGCTGCCGAAGCCGGAGACGGCGGCGTAGATGATGCGGTCATTGACCTCCTTCAGCACGTCGTAGCCCACACCCAGCTTGTCCATGACGCCGGGGCGGTAGTTCTCCACCACCACGTCAGCCTTCTTCACCATGGCCAGGAACAGCTCCTTGCCCTTGGGGTCCTTCAGGTTCAGCGTAACGCTTTTCTTGTTGCGGTTCACGTTGGCGTAGTAGAGGCTGGAATTGTTGACGAACGGGCCCATGCCGCGGGTGTCGTCGCCCTTGACAGGGATCTCGATCTTGATCACGTCGGCGCCGAAATCCGCCAGCATCATGGTGCAGTACGGACCGGCCAGCACACGGGTCAGGTCCAGTACCACAATATCCTGTAAAGCTTTCATGGTTCCTCCTGTCAGCAGCACGGGCTTTTGGCCGCGATGTTCATCTGATGCCCGCTGTAAATGCCATCGATCTCGGCGTGCTGCTCCTTGGACAGCGCCAGCAGCCGCCCAAAGTCGATGCCGGTATCGTAGCCCATTCGCTGGAGCATGTAGACCAGATCCTCCGTGGCAGTGTTGCCGGAGGCGCCGGGGGCAAAGGGGCAGCCGCCCAGCCCGCCCAGAGTGGACTGCACGGTGTCCACACCGGCCTCAATGGCCGCCAGCGTGTTCACCAGCCCCATGCCGCGGGTGTCGTGGATGTGGACCTGCATTTTGGTGTCGGGGAAGCGCTCTATGATGCTCTTCACGGTGCGGCGTACCTGGGCGGGATCGGCGATGCCGATGGTGTCCGCCAGATAGACGGTGTCCACATCGCAGCTGCGGATGCGCTCCACGAAGCGCAGCACCTTGTCCAGGTCGGGAATACCCTCGAAGGGGCAGCCGAAGGTGGTGGCCATGCCGATGCACAGCTGCAGCTCGGGGAAGCTCTCGCGGATGCGGCGCAGCTCCTCGAAGGACTGGTCGTGGGTGCGGTTGATGTTGGCCTTGTTGTGGGACTCGCTGACGGAGATCACGTATGTCAGATTCTTCAGGCCGGCAGCCTGGGCCAGCTCAGCGCCCTTGAAGTTGGGGATCAGTGCCACCAGTTCCCTGTCGGGGTACTTCTCCACGCAGTAGCGGGCCACCTCACCGGCGTCCACCATCTGAGGAATGGCCCGAGGGCTGACGAACGAGGTGATCTCCATGCTCCGGATACCGCAGGAGAACAGCCCGTCGATGTATTTGAGCTTCTCCTCCGTGGGCAGTACCTTCTTGAGGTTCTGCCAGCCGTCACGCGGCCCGCACTCAAGAACTTTGATCTTTTGCATTTTCTGTATGCCTCCTGTACACTTTTGAAATGCGGTTAGCTTATTGTTGCTTAATTTTAATTTAACTGATTAAAAGATAGCGTTTTCGCTTAAAGATGTCAAGATGTTTTGCGCGGAATCAGGGATTTCAACAGAATTTATCCTCCGTTTTTGTGCAGATTTTCACCATTATCGGCAGAAATCGCGGCGCATCTTCCGGGCAATTTATTTAAGCATTGACATTTGCGGTTAAAAAACGTATAATTAAGCAAGAAATTAAGGAGGTACACGGCACATGGGCGTTAAGCTGAAGGATATTGCGGAGCAGTGTGGCACATCGGTGGCCACCGTCTCCTATGTGCTCAGCGGCAAGGGAGTGGAGAGCCGTATCTCTTCCGAGATGCAGGAGCTGATCTTCGACACGGCGGAGCGGCTGGGATACGCGCGGAAGGCCGCGCCGCCCAAGCCGAAAAAGCCCCGCATCGCCATCTACTGGCCAAAAAAGGGGTTGGAGACCACGCTGGTGAGCATCATGAACGGGGTAAACTCAGCCATCCTGTTCGACACCGTGCCCATCAGCCTGACCATCTGCCCCTACGAGGCCAATAATCTCTATCTGGAGGACGACCTCTGGTCCAGCCGCGTATACGACGCGGCCATCATCGTCTCCGCCGGCGCGGGGGATCTGGCCACGCTGGCCAAGCGAAAGACCAAGATCCCCGTGGTGCTGCACAACCGCGTGCTGGAAGGTTACCCCTGCGTGTCCATCGACCAGGATGCCTCCGGCCGCATTGCGGCGGAGCAGGCTGTGTGCAAGGCGGGAGCCAACATCGGACTGGTCATCAATCCCGCCCAGTACCTGGGCCTGAACCAGCGCGCCAGCGCCATCAGCCAGACCTGCCAGGAGTACGGCGTGGACATCCACTCCCGCACCTTCTACTGTGCGAACAACATCGACGCGGGCTACGAGCTGGGCATCAAGATGATCCGGAACCACAACGTGCCCAAGGCCATTATCTGCACCTACGACATTGTGAGCTTCGGCCTGATGCGGGCGCTGATCGAGGCCGACTATCGCGTGGGCAGTCAGGTGCAGATCATCACCACCTGTACCTCCCTGCCCCAGTTTTTCGCCAAATCCACGCCGCCCATGACGGTGGTGGACCTGAAAATGGAGGAGGTCACCCACCGCGCCGTGCGGCTGGCTATCGATCTGGCCCTCCAGCGGCTGGACGCGGCGGACATCCGTCCCACCATCGTGACCCCCCAAATCATCTATCGGGAATCCTGCCCCGTGCCCACCTTTGAGGAGGCGGAGCATCTGGAGCGCTGCAGGGCCGCCCACTCCACCGAGGTTTCGTAACACAAAGAACACCGGAGAAAGCGTACGCTTTCTCCGGTGTTTTTTGTGTTATATGGCGGTTCAGGGCGGCAGGCAAAGCAAGACGCCGGACAGGAGGAAAACCTCCCATCCGGCGGTCTTTTTCAGACAGAGCCTTTTACTTGGCGAACTCCTCCGCCAGCTCCTTGGTGATGCGCAGATACTCCTCAATATCCTCCACCGTGTGGCAGTGCATCGGGGAAACACGGATGGCGCCGGTGAGGCCCACACCCTCCACGATGCGCTTGGAATACACGCTGCTGTTCACGCGCTCGAACACGGTGACGCCGCGCTTCTGATACTCTTCCACACACTTGGTCATATCCACGCCGTCGATACCCATGGCCACGATCAGGTCACGGTGCGTCAGATCCTCGGTGTCCACATAGACGTGGACGCCCGGGATGTGGCGCAGGCCGGCGGCCTTGTCCGTACCCTCCAGCATGGTATACAGCAGAGCCCGCTCCTGCAGATGGATGTGCTCCATGCCCACCAGAAACAGCTTGCGGCGATCGGTCTCCCTTGGTGAAGTGGCCGCCCAGCCAGCAAACATAGTCCACCACGGCGCTCATGGCCGCGAAGTTGCCGGGGGTGGGAGAACCCAGCTCCCAGATCTCCTCGGGACGCTGCAGCACCTTGCGGTGGGGCAGCTTGGCCACACGGTCGGACACGTAGCCGTAGCCCATGCGCGGGTGCCGAAGAACTTGTAGGGCGCAAAGTTCACGCCGTCGAAGCCCAGCTTGTCCACGTCCATGGGGGCGTGGGGCGCGTGCTGCACCGCATCGGTGACGATGTAGATGTCGGGGTTGATCTCACGGGCGGCGCGGACGATGCCCTCCATGTCCATGATGGTACCGGTGATGTTGGAGGCGTACATGACGCTCAGCAGGCAGGTGTCCTTGTCCACCACGCGGCGGATCTCCTCGGGGTCGATGCCGCCGGTCTTGGGATTGGCCTGAGCCACGCGGAACTCCTTGCCGGTCTTTCGCAGTAGTACTTCACGGCGTCGAAGGCGGAGGGATGCTCCAGCACGGAGGTGACGGCGTTGGTACCCGGGCAGTTCTCCAGAATGGCGCCCACCATCTGGAACATGCACTGGGAGGCGGTCATCTCCGTCAGCAGCGCGCCGCCGGAGGCGCCGAACACCACGTGCATCACATCATCGATACCCCGCAGCTGGATACGCTTGAGCTCCTTGGAGCGGGCGTGTACGCGTTCCGGGCAATCGGGGAAGGCCTGGTACTTGGCCTGCTCCTCCACAGACGCCTTCAGGCGCAGGGAGCCGCCGGAGTTCTCAAAGAACAGACGCTTGCCGAACTCGGGGTCGGCATCCACATAGCAGAAGCGCTCCTTGATCTCCGCAGACAGGGCGGGGTCAAACAGCAGACCATGCTCATAGTTTTCCATAGGGATCTCCTTTTTCCATTCCATCTGTAAATTATTTGTTTACTTGGCAGCCTGGGGCTTGTCGAAGCGGCGGCCCACGCCGGTGATGGCGCTGAGGGTGAACAGGACGATCAGCATGATGCTCTGGAAGTTGTAGGGGATGAAGTCCAGGAAGGAGAAGGACTCACCCACCACACCGCTGGCGATGGCCAGACTCACCGCGTTCAGGCACACGGGGTTGTAGGGGACCAGGCCGGCGAAACCGGTGCTGATGCCATCCATCAGGTTGGAGCCGCGGGTACGCTCGATGTTGTGGGTCTCCAGCAGCTTGCGGACCAGCGGGCCCACAAACAGGATGGTGATGGAGGCCGCGCCGATGGCCACGCTGCCCACGAAGCAGATCAGGATGGTGACCAGCTCCGCCTGACGCGGGGTCTTGCTGGCGTTGTGCAGCTTGCCCAGCATGATGTCAAACACACCGCTGCGGGTAAGCATCTCCAGCAGGGCGAACATGAAGAAGCTGAAGCAGATGACGTTCAGCATGCCGGTGAGGCCGGCGCCGATGGGGCCGGCGGCGTCCACCATCTTGGCGGGCTCAATGAAGCCGAGCGCCAGGCACAGCACGAAGCCCACCAGGTCGCAGACGATCAGAGTGCCGATGAGGTTCCAGCCCTTGAGCATCAGGATGATCATGATGACGGGGATCACCAGCATGATCAGGGTCTTGGCGTAGGAGGCGTCCACCAGCTCCGGCAGGGTCACGGCCTCGGAGGTGCGGAAGCCGATGATGACGAACAGGACGGCGGAAACCACGCCGGCGATCAGGGAGTAGGGCAGACGGGTGCGGACCACGTCGCGGACCTCAGCGCCCTGAGTCAGGGCAGAGGCAATGGTGGTATCGGAAATGGGGGCCAGGTTGTCGCCGAAGATGGCGCCGCTGACGATAGCGCCCACCACAACGGCAGGATTGGCGCCCACGGTGGTGGCCACGGGCAGCAGCACCGGCAGAACAGCCACAATGGCGCCGTTGGAGGTGCCGCAGGCCGTGGAGATCAGTGCGCAGATGATAAAGCCTACCAGCGGCAGGAAACCGGCGCTGAGGCCCAGCTCCGTCACCAGCCAGGTCAGGCCCTGGATCAGACCGCTCTGGCGCAGCTCCTGAGACAGGACGCCGGCCAGCAGGAAGGCAAAGATAATGACGCACAGGGTATCGTTCTTCAGGCCCGCGACCACTGCCTTCTCAAATTCCTTCTTGTCCTTGGCCAGCAGGAAGGCTGTGCACAGACCGGCAAAGCCCGCCATGCAGAACAGGACCAGAGAGACCTTCTGCAGGGCTGCAATGGTGATCATCAGTGCCATGAACACCAACAGCGGCAGGCACGCGCCGAAGGTGCCGCCATAGAACTGCATCTTCTTTTGATTTTCCATTTCTCATCTTCTCCTTTTTTTGGTGATTCCCGCCGAAAGCGGTGGAGGACTGTGGTCTCCGGCAGGTTTGTTCACATCTTATTCATACAAGATAGAAAGTCAATAGGTTTTCAACAATTTACACCGCTGCTGTTGCATTTTCTACAAAATATACAGTATAATGTTGTTGCGGCAACAACAATTGCCGCAGACTTTGTGACAGAAGGAGTTTTGCCCTATGGACACCAGCTTGCAGCAGCGCATCCAGAGCGCCGATCTCACCCGCACGGAAAAGCGCATCGCCGACTATTTTCTCGACCACAGTGAGTCGCTGTACTTCATGACCGCCCGAGACATCGCCCAGGAGCTGGGCGTCAGCGACACGTCCATCATCCGGCTGTGCCGCACCCTGGGCTACCGCGGCTTCCGCGAATTACAGGAAAGCCAGCGGGCGGAGCTGGCTCAGGTCATGGAGAGCGGCCGCTACGTCATCCCCCGGCAGCAGGTGGAGGGCAAGCTGGAGCAGTACCAGAACTGCAGCCCGTTCCAGTGCCTGCAGCTGGCCATGGAGACGCTGCAGGAGACGTACCGGAAGAACCGGCCGGAGAAATTTGAGCGGGCCGCCCAGCTCCTTTTGCAGAGCGAGCACATCTTCATCTCCGGCTTCCGCGGCTTTTCCGGCTCCGCCCGTTATATGGGGGTGCTGCTGTCCCAGTACATCAACCGCGTCACCTACTATTGCGATGCGGACACCCGCTGCGTGGAGGGTCTCATTGACTACGGCTCTCAGGACTGCGTAGTGGTTTTCGGCGCGGAGCGCTACTCCCGCATGTCCTGTGTGCTGGCCCAGATCGCCCGGGACGCCCATTGCCGTCTGATCGTTATCACCGACAAGCTCACCGCACCTCTGGCCGTGGGGGCGGACATCGTGCTGCTGGCGGATTTCACCAGTCCCACCGCCGTCAACTCCTATCTGGGTGTGAACTTTCTGGTGGAGGCCATCGCCTTCGAGGTCAGCCGCCAGCTGGGCGTCTTTCCCCAGCAGCGGCTGTCCCGCATGGACCACTACCTGTCGGAGCTGCATCTGTATTGATGCGTGCCCAAAAATGAACAGCACCCCATTTGTTAGACAAGCATGGTAAAATACCTGTACTAAGAAATGGGGTGTTTTTCTATGCCAAGGGGAGCAGAGGGCAAGCGGTATCCACCGGAATTCAGAAAAATGGCGGCAGAGGCGATGCGGCAGGAGCCGCCGGTCCTGCGCCCGAAGGGGTAACGGCGCTTACCTCTCCACCAGATGGACGTTCAGGTGGTCGTAGGTCATCTCCACCCCCGCCGCGGCAAAGGCATCGCGCAGGTTCTCGTTCAGCGCGAAGAAAGCGTTCCAGTAGTCCTCCGCCCTGGTCCAGCAGCGGACGCTGTACTCAATGGCGCTGCTGCCGTACTCCGTCAGATACACCACCGGCGCAGGCTCCGGCAGCACATTGGGCGTGGCCGCCACTGCCGTCAGGCAGGCGGCCTTCACCG
>VOFJ01002986.1_pt1 | contig 31705 bp, 35 predicted proteins | sample 5384081 | NCBI WGS metagenome assembly VOFJ01 (sample SAMN12384729, study PRJNA508395) | human gut metagenome | isolation source: healthy gut I | host: Homo sapiens | reverse complement strand
TCATTGTACTTCGTTCGAGATTTACGTATGTGCTACTGGTGATCCGAATAGTGCTGCCAGCTCTGATCAGATTATCCGTCAGTTGAACCGTATTGCTCCGTGGATTGTAGGTCGTGCTGAAGACGGTACTTATGGTACTATTGGAGATGGTAACCCACTTGCGTGGTTGGATGTTAACCAAACTGTTGACCGTAAAAATCAGAATTTCTCTGGTACCCTGTCTGCCGATTATAAAATCATCGACGGTTTAGTTGCAACAGTGACGGGTTCTTATGTTAACAATCAACAACACTATCGTGCATTTCAAAAATATATTCAGTACAATCCGAATAAGGAAACAGAACCGAATCGTTTGGAAGAACGTTTTACCGGTTGGCATCGTGCAAACTTTGATGCATTGTTGAATTTTGACAGACAATTCGGTGAACACGGTTTGAAAGCAATGGCAGGTTGGCATACGGAAAAAGTATGACTACACCTATAACCAGCAGTTCCGTAAGAATTTCCCGACTAATGATCTGACCGATATCGCGGCTGGAGATGCTGCTACTCAGAAGAACAATGGCTATACACGTGAGTTGGCGATGATTTCTTGGTTCGGACGTATTAACTATGATTATGCCGGCAAATATTTGTTGGAAGGTAATATCCGTTCTGATGCTTCTTCCCGTTTTGCTGATGGTAACCGTTGGGGGATATTTCCCTTCTTTCTCTGCTGCATGGCGTATTAGTGAAGAAGGTTTCATGGAAAATACGAGAAGATTGGTTGAACAACTTGAAGATTCGCGGATCATGGGGGTTATTGGGTAATCAAGATGCATTGACTGATTATTATCCTTGGATGAATACCTATAATCTAGATGCAAGTTATCCGTTAGGAGGTGCTTTGCAGTCGGGGTATTATCAGAAAGCATATAAGTTGTCTTCTATCTCTTGGGAAAAATCTCGTACATGGGGACTTGGTTTTGATGCGACAGTCAATAACAAGATCAATGTGACATTTGACTACTATGACCGTAGGGGACAACAGGTATTATCATGGATGTTCCGGTTCCGGCAGAATTTGGTTTGGATGCTTATAAAGATAATGTAGGTGAAATGTCCAATCGAGGTGTTGAAGTGATTCTGAGCTACAACAACAAATGGGGGATTGGTCGTTTGGTGCAACCGGAAACTTCTCGTACAACAAAAACGAATTATTGGATTTAGGTTTGAGTCCGGATGCCGGAGGTGTAACGGCTGATCCGAACAATGGCAATAAGGTTCGTAAGATTGGTGAAGCGCTGAACACATATCGTGTTTATAAAGCAGATGGTTTCTTTGAATCGGATGAAGCAGCTCAAGCTTGGATGGATAAATATTCCACACAGGCAGGTTATCCGTTTGGAACTAAAAAGTTCAAGGGGGTGATCTGATCTATCAGGATGCAAACGGTGATGGTAAAATGACGGCTGATGACCGCGTCCTTGCAGGTTCTTCAGATCCTAAATTTACGTTTGGTTTGAATCTGAATGCTGCTTATAAAGGCTTCGACTTATCCATGTTGTTTACGGGCGCGGCTGGCGTGCATCGTTTGATCAACCAGAAGTAACAGGCTATTTCGGTGGCGATGACTCACATCCGGCAACTGTATGGTTGGATGCTTGGACACCGGAAAACAAAGATGCAACGATGCCACGTGTGGCTTATGATGTAACATCTCCGAGTCTGTCATCTAATGTCGTGTCTACATTCTGGTTGCAGAATTCCAGCTATTTGCGTATGAAGAACCTGCAATTCGGTTATACACTTCCGAAGAATGTGATCAAATCGGTTGGAATTGAAAACGTACGTTTCTACTACTCTGTAGAAAACCTGTTTACTATCCATAATATGCTTGTCAATGTGGATCCGGAAATCGGAGATGAACGCGGTTCCAGTTTCCGTTAACTCAGACACATGCTTTTGGTGTGCATGTGACATTCTGATAAGAACGATTGTTTAAGATTAAAATTAAAGAATAAAATATGAAACGTGTATTAGTATATATGCTGGCCGGGATGGCATTGGTCGGGACTTCCTGTTCGGACTTTTGGATACGATTCCCCATGACGCACTGTCTCCCAGCACAACTTGGCAAACAGAAAAAGGATGCTGAAAAGTTTTTGATTGGTTGTTATGACGGTTGGGCTGATGAAACGGGTATTCTGTATTGGGATTGTGCTTCCGATTTCGGTTTCAATTTCCATGTCCATGAAAATTATCGGAATATCGGAAATGGTAGTATGACTGCCAGCAACGCAGTTGCAGATTATTATAAATTTGGAATGATCCGTCGTTGTAACGATTTCTTGACCAATATCCAAAATATTGAATTTGCGGATGCAAAGAAGAAAGACAATATGATTGGTCAGGTGAAAACGATCCGGGCTTATACTTATTTCAATATGAACTGGCAGTATGGCGGTGTACCTATTATCGATTCTTATGAAACAGCTGAAGAAGCACAAGTTCCCCGCAATACGGAAGAAGAGGTGAAAAAGTATATCTACGACGAGTTGGATGCTGCTATCCAGATGTTAGATGATGCTCCTGCCGCAAGTGGTTATATTGCCAAAGGTACGGCTTTGGCTATCAAGATGCGTTCAGCCCTTTATTATGCCGACTATCAGCGTGCGAAAGAGGCTGCAAAAAGCTATTATGGATTTAGGGACAGTATGAACTGGATCCGAGCTTTGAAAATATATTTATGGTGAGCGGACAGAATTCGAAAGAAATCATAGCTGCTGTGCAACATGATGAAAATCTGTATTCAAATTGGATGATCGCCACGATGTATAACAATTCGGATGCAGGTTGGTCTTCTATGGTTCCATCCAAAAATCTGATTGATGCGTATGAAATGAGTAATGGTTTGACAAAAGAAGAGGCTGGTAGTGGTTACGATCCTGTTCATCCTTTTTGCAAATCGTGACCCGCGTATGGCAATGACGGTTCTTTATCCGGGTATGGATTGGGTTAATTATAAGGGAGAAGAAACGATCATTAACACATTGGATAAGGAGGTGAATGGTAAAACGAATCCGGATCATCCGGGTACGGCCAACAACTCTTCGAAGACGGGTTTGACTTGGGCTAAATATTTGGCCCGATGTCTCAATATGGAGATGTTTGGTCTTCGAATGCGCAGACGATCATTTTCCGGTATGCAGAAGTATTATTGACATATGTGGAAGCTGAGAACGAATTGAACGGCCCGTCTGCTGAAATATACGATATGTTGGATCAGATTCGTACGCGTGTAGGTATGCCGAAAGTAGATCAGAGTAAATATGGTACTAAAGAAACATTGCGTGAATTGATTCGTCGCGAACGTTCTATCGAGTTAGCTGGTGAAGGCCTTCGTCGTGCCGATATTCTTCGTTGGAAAGATGCAAGTGGCAAGATGGTTGCTGAAACGGTATTGAATGCTCCTTTGGAAAGCTTCACCGGAACGATCAATTATGATGAAAAAGATCCGTACAAACGTGCAGTCATAAGTGGTGTCGAATTAGTTGAAAACCGTTCGTTCGCTCCTCATAACCGGTATTTACCGATCAAGCAGGATGCACTTGATAAAAAATAAGCTATTGAAACAGAATGACGGTTATTAATAAGAACTGATATATTTATCATGTTTTTAAGAGGGATATATTGGATCATTTCCAATATATCCCTTTCCTTTGTACAGAAAAACACTAACATAGCATGAAGCATTATCGAATTTTCTCTTTTTATCTTGTTGTTCATTTGTGCTGCATTCGGACAAAGTTGCAGTATCTCCTCTTCCGGCCGGGAAGTCCTGGACATGAATGTCGACTGGGCTTTTTATCGGGGGGGATGTGGTGGAAGGGAGCCGGACGGATCTGGATGATTCAGGATGGATACCTGTCGCACTACCCCATATCATGCAACTGGAAATGAAACATTGCGGCGGGAACTCCATTTATGACGGATCGGTTGGTATCGCCGTTATTTCAAACTGCCTGCGAAGTATAAGGATAAACGGATTGTCGTCTCTTTTGAAGGAGTGATGACGAATTGCGATGTTTATCTGAACGGCCAAAAAGTGACGGAACATCATGGCGGTTATATGGGATTTGTCGCAGACCTTACGGACCGTATCGATTGGAACGGTAATAATGTGCTGGCTGTCCGGGTCTCTGCCGAGCCGGACCCGCTGACACCTCCGGGAAAGCCGCAGGACAAAATGGATTTCTATTATTATAGTGGGATTTATCGGGATGCCCGGATGGTGATTACGGACAAAGTATATATCACCGACCCGTTGCAGGAAGATATTGTTGCCGGTGGAGGTCAGTTTGTGACGTTTCCCGAAGTAACGAAAGACAAGGCGAGGACACATCTTGCGACTCATGTCCGGAATTTGACGGATAAAGATCAAGCACTGTCTGTTTTCTCGCAACTGGTCGATTCGGCTGGCCACGTTATTGCTGAGGCTGAAACACCGGTCACCTTGCACAAGCAATCGGACAGAACGGTGGAGCAGGATCTCATTGTCAACCAGCCTGCTTTATGGCATCCTTATACACCTAATCTCTATACCTTGCGTACGCAATTATTATCGAAAGATAAAGTGCTCGACGAAACCACCCGGAAAATCGGTATTCGTACGATCCGGTACACGGCCGAGGAAGGATTCTTTATCAATGGTGAAAAACTGTATATGCGCGGAGCCAACCGTCACCAGGCTTTTGCCAATGTTGGGGATGCGGCTTCCAACTCAATGCAGGTACGGGATGTGATCGACCTGAAACGGGGTGGTTATAATGCGGTTCGCGCCGCCCATTATCCGAATGATCCGGCTTTCTTGGAGGCGTGTGACCGGTATGGGCTGTTAGTGGTGGAGTGTATTCCCGGATGGCAGTTCTATAATCCGGATTCAATCTTTATTGAACGTTTGTATGAAATCGGACGCCAGATGATCCGCCGTGACCGGAATCATCCTTCTGTCGTCCTTTGGGAAACGGCTTTGAACGAATCCCGTTATCCGGTCTCTTTGGCAAAAGAGATTTTCGAACTGTCTCATGCCGAATATCCGGGCGATCAGATGTACACGGCAGGTGATTACTTCGGGCATGCGGAAATGGAGCCCTATTATGATGTCTTTTTATAAACAGGTTTCCAAATTCCCGAAAGACGGGGATGTGATGAGTAATTATCCGGAAGATTTTATAGTAGTCAAGCCGTTGTTTACCCGCGAATGGGGGAGATGGCGTGGGCGAAAAGCCACGTGTCAACTTGAAAGAAAGCGAGGAAGAACAGATGCGCCAGTGCCGCAGCCGTATCGAGCAGTTGAATGGTAAAGGCTATTTTGACTGGTGCATGCTGGATGCCAATCCACATATGGGTGGACATTTCGTTTGGAGCTACAATGACTATGCACGGGGCAGCCAGGATGAAACGATGTATAGCGGTGTGGTGGATATCAACCGGTATCCGAAATTCAGCTACTTCATGTTGCAGAGTATGAGGGACAAAGCAGTTTCACAACCCGGATTGTATGAAGGGCCGATGGTCTTTATCGCTTCCTATAATGCTTCGGGAGATTTCGCCTCGTCTACAACAGATATAACGGTTTTTTCCAACTGCGACGAAGTCCGTCTTTATCGTAATGAGAAGTTGATCGGAACTCAGACACGGGAAGAACGGACACCTCTGTTTCGTTCGATTGTCGAGAAAGGCGGCAGTCCGGTGTTCGTCTTTAATGCCGGGGAATATGAAACCGGAACGTTAAAGGCGGAAGCGCTGGTTGACGGAAAGATTGTGGAAACCCACAGTGTGAGCACTCCGGGAAAAGCCGATCGTCTGGTTGTGGACATTAAGACGGATGGCATTGTTCCTGTTGCCGACGGCTCGGATATGATTCCTGTCTACTTTAAGGTCTGTGACAAGAACGGTTCTTTGATCTACAACTCGGACAGGAAATCCGGATTCGGTGTCTGGTGAAGGAGTGCTGGTCGGAGATACGATCAGCCGTATCGGTATCAATCCTCAGAAGGTGGAAGGTGGCGTTGGTTTCGCATTTGTCCGCACGACGAAGAAAGCCGGTAAGATTACGGTGAAAGCGACAGCAGAGGGTTTGTTCGCCGGTGAAGAGGAAATCAGCACGAAGCCGTTTGAAGGGAAGTCTCTGCCTGATGGAAAACATGCTCTGTTTACGGGGAAAGAGGAAGACAATGTTGTGGTAAAACCTTCTTCCTGGCAGAAGCGTATCTTGGAGAAACCTCGCCTGAAAATCGCGTCGGTTCAGGTTGGAAGCAGCCAGGACGGGTATCCTGCTTCCAATATAATCGACAATGACGATCATACTTGGTGGATTGCCGGAGAAGACCGGTTGCCACAGGTAGTCACTTTGGTGCTGGACCGTCCGACATACGTGGCTGCCAGCCGTATCCTTTTCCAGAAAGACAGTTCTTCCTATAAGCATAAGGTAGAGACTTCTGAGGATGGCGAACGGTGGGAACTCTTGTATGAGCGTGAATGTACGGGCTGGGAATTTAAGCCGATGACGGTTGACCGGGAAGTGAAATATCTCCGCTTGACAATCGAGAATGTTTCCGAAGGGCGTGCCGGCCTGGGGAAATCTCGCTCTATTAATATATTATATAACGTATAACACGTCTAATCTGAATAGCATGAAAAGATAATAGTATATATGTTGGCAGTCCTGTTCTACGGGACAAGCCTTTTTGCACAAGACAAGCCGTTCGACATTGAGCATGCGCCGGCTCCTTTGTTCCGTTGTCCTATCTATGACGGCCCTACCGACCCGACGCTCGAATGGAACACGGAGCGGCAGGAATGGTGGATGTTCTACACGCAACGCCGTGCCAATGTCCCTAACTTGCAGGAAGTGGCCTGTGTATATGGCAGTAAAGTCGGGATCGCGGCAACCAAGAACAACGGTAAAAACTGGTATTATGTCGGGACAGCGAACCTGCCGGAACCCATGCAAGGACAGAGCACTTTCTGGGCTCCCGATGTGTTCAAGCATAAGGACACTTATTACATGATCGTGACCTTTATCCCTGGTATTCATCCTTTCTGGGGAGGTGATGCCCGGCTTGTCTTTTACAAAAGCAAGGATCTGATGAACTGGGATCTAGTAGAGGAAATAGAAGGTACACATGGTTGTATCGACGCTTCGGCGTTTCAGATGCCGGACGGAACATGGAAGATGTGGTACAAGACTCCCGATTCCAAGACGAATACGGGTGTGAGCAAGGATTTGACGACTTGGAAGGTAACCGGCAAATGTGAGATTGACGATGTCCCGCATGAGGGGCCGATCGTCTTTTTATTGGAAAAATAAATACTGGAACATCATCGACGAATGTAATCTCGGGATATGTCGGCTTGCACTGTTACGAATCGGACGATGCGACTAACTGGACCTATAATTCGACAATCCTGAACAAACCGGGCCTCCGTCCGGACGATTTCGACCAGGGAAGGCATTGCGATGTCGTTGTGATCGGAGACCGTGCTTTTATTTTCTATTTCACCCATCCGGGACGGACGTATAAAATGGACGGTATGGAAGTGGAAGAAAATACTTGGAACTATCATCGTGCCTCTATCCAGATAGCCGAATTGGAATATGTGGATGGAAAGATTGTTTGCGACCGGGATAAGTATGCAAAGAAAGTCCCGTCACCTATCGAGCGGAAGAAGAAGTAAACGGGAATAAAAAGAGGTATAAAACAAAAATGAAAATAGATCGTTTGTTTGTTGTTTCTTTAGGGGCAATCACCGGATTGGCTTCTTGCTCGTCCGGCCAGGAGGAAGAGGCGCAAAGACCGAATATCCTGATCCTGCTCGCGGATGATGCCGGATATGCGGATTTTGGATTTATGGGGGCGACGGATATCCAGACACCTAACATCGACCGCCTGGCAGCCGAAGGGTGTATCTTTACGGATGCTCATGTGGCGGCGACGGTGAGCAGCCCTTCGCGATCCATGATGCTGACGGGCCGCTACGGACAACGCTACGGATATGAATGTAACCTGGATAAGCCGGGAGATGGCCTTCCTGACGATGAAGAATTGCTTCCGGCTTTGTTGAAACGGTATGACTACCGTACGGGCTGTATCGGAAAATGGCATTTGGGCTCCGAACCCTCCCAGCGTCCGAATGCGAAAGGCTTCGATACGTTCTACGGGCTTTTGGCCGGCCATCGCTCTTATTTCTATGATCCTGAAACCAGTGATAAGGATGGCAACCTGCAACAATACCAGTACAACGGGCGGAAACTGTCTTTCGACGGTTACTTCACTGATGAACTGGCTTCTAAGGCACAGCTGTTTGTTACGGAGAGCGAGCAGCCCTTTATGCTGTATATGTCCTTTACCGCTCCCCATTCTCCCAATGAAGCGATGGAAGAAGATTTGGCGCGTTTCGAAGGACAGCCCCGCCAGAAGTATGCGGCTATGATGTATGCGCTGGATCGTGGTGTCGGCAAGATTGTGGACGAACTGAAAGCGGCGGGCAAGTTCGACAATACGATTATATTCTTTTTTGAGCGACAATGGCGGTTCCACGACCAACCAGTCCTCCAACCTTCCGTTGAAAGGCTTCAAGGGAAATAAGTTCGAAGGCGGACAACGGGTTCCGTTCTTTGTCGTTTGGGGCGATCGTTTCAAGCGGGACCAACGTTTCACCGGGCTGACTTCTTCGCTGGACATTTTTGCCACAGTGGTGGATGCGTTGGACATTCCGGAAGAAAAGGATTGCACAAGCCGATCGACGGTGTCTCCCTGTTACCGTATCTTTCCGGGGAAAAAAGCGGTAATCCGCATGAAGCCTTATTCTGGCGTAAGATGGATACACGGGCCATCCGTTCCGGTTCGTACAAGTTGATCATTACTCGTGGTGTCGATTCCGTCCTGTATAATATGGATCAGGACGTGGAAGAGATGCACGACCTTTTATCTTCCGAGCCGGAGAAAGCACGGGAACTCATGGAGCAGTTGAGCGAATGGGGAGCAGGCCTGTTGCAAAGATCCCCTTTGGATAGAAGAGGGTTGGGCCGAAATCACAAACGGCCTGCATGAACGTTTGATGAAAAACAAGATAAGGACGGCACAGGATCTTTGATAAAAAAGCCTCGGCATAAAGTCGAGGCTTTTTTTTATGGATAAATTGTATCTTTGCAGCCATAAAAGAGAAAAATATGATTTCTGTTGAAGGACTTACAGTTGAGTTTGGCGGGTTTACGCTTTTTTGATGATGTTTCGTTTGTGGTAAATAACAAGGATCGTATCGCACTGGTGGGAAAGAACGGTGCGGGAAAATCGACGATGCTGAAAATATTTGCCGGCTTGCAGTCTCCTACCTCCGGGACGGTCAGCGTACCGAAGGAGACGACGATCGGTTATCTTCCCCAGCAGATGAAGCTGGCGGATACACAGACGGTACGCGAAGAGGCGGAACATGCCTTCGAGCATATCCATGAGATGGAAAAGGGAGATAGAACGGCTGAACCAACAACTGGCCGAGCGGACAGATTATGAAACGGAATCGTATCAGAACCTCATAGACCGTGTCACGCATCTGACGGAACATTTCCAGATGATGGGTGGAAACAACTACCATGCCGAGTTGGAACGGACGTTGATCGGCTTGGGATTTAGCCGTGAGGATTTCGACCGGCCGACCTCCGAGTTCAGCGGGGGATGGCGCATGCGTATCGAGCTTGCCAAGCTCCTGCTCCGCAAGCCGGATGTCCTGCTGCTGGACGAGCCGACCAACCATTTGGATATAGAGTCCATCCAATGGCTTGAAAACTTCATTGCGACACGTGCCAATGCGGTGATCCTTGTTTCACATGACCGGGCGTTTATCGATAATACGACTTTCCGGACGATAGAGATAGAGCTTGGGAAGATTTATGACTATAAGGTAAAATACTCCGAATATGTGGAACTGCGTAAAGAGCGCCGCGAACAACAACTTCGTGCCTTTGAAAACCAGCAGAAGAAATTGGCCGATACGGAAGCTTTCATCGAGCGTTTCCGCTATAAAGCGACCAAGTCCGTGCAGGTGCAATCCCGTATTAAACAATTGGAAAAGGTTGAACGCATAGAGGTGGACGAAGTGGATACGGCTATGCTGAGCCTGAAATTCCCTCCGGCTCCCCGTTCCGGTTCCTATCCGGTGATTGCGGAAGATGTGGCCAAGCGCTATGGCGACCATCTGATTTTCGAGCATGCCACTTTCACTATTAACCGCGGAGACAAAGTCGCTTTTGTCGGCAAGAACGGTGAAGGTAAGTCCACGCTGGTTAAATGCATAATGGGAGAGATCACCGATTTTACAGGAAAGCTTCAGTTGGGGCATAATGTGAAGATCGGCTATTTTGCACAGAACCAGGCACAGTTGCTGGATGAGAATATGACCGTTTTCGATACGGTGGATTACGTGGCACAGGGGGACATCCGTCTGAAGATACGGGACATATTGGGGGCTTTCATGTTCGGTGGAGAAGCGTCGGACAAGAAAGTGAAGGTGTTGTCCGGTGGAGAAAAGACCCGTCTGGCCATGATCCGGCTGTTGTTGGAACCGGTGAACCTGTTGATCCTCGACGAACCGACCAACCATTTGGACATGCGTTCGAAAGATGTGCTGAAAGATGCTTTGAAAGAGTTTGACGGTACGGTTATCGTCGTCTCGCACGACCGTGAATTCCTGGATGGACTGGTAGACAAGGTTTATGAATTCGGAAATAAACGGGTGATCGAACATTTGGGAGGTATTTATGATTTCCTGGAACATAAGAAGATGGATAGTTTGTGCGAATTGGAACGTTCCACCCAAACGACAACCTCTATGGAAGGAAACGCTTCGGAGCCGACCCGAAACAAGCTCTCTTATGAAGCCCGCAAGGAACAAAGCAAGGCAATCAAGAAAGTTGAAAAAGCGATAGCCGAATCCGAAAAGAAAATAACGGAACTCGAAAACTCCATTGCTGCTATCGAGGCCAAGCTCGCCACTCCCGAAGGGGCGGTGGATGTTTCCTTATATACCGAATATTCCGAATTGAAGAAGAAACTTTCCGACACGATGGGATCTCGGACGGAACAGACCCTCGAACTGGAAGAACTGAATGCAGCCAATAGTTAGCAGTCGATTCTTGGTAGATACGAATCATAAATGATGATTTGCAGTCCTGCTATTTAAGCATGGATTGCGCGGATTTCCGATCCTGCTAAAATAAGGATACTGTAATTATAACTAATAAACAAATACACAGATATTTACTGCCATTACTACCATTCTTTTACTTTTCGCCCTTAGTCGAAAAGGCTTTTGACAAGTGTCGAAAGGGCTTTTGACCAAGGGCGAAAAGATCTTCGACCAAGGGCAAAAGGTCAATGATTGGGCTGTTTGACAATAGAAGCATGGCTATTGTCACTTAAATAAAACCTTCCTGGACCGACTTACTTTCTCTATTTTGAAAAAGTAAATATTAACGCTTGGTTTTTAACTCTCTTTAGAAAATCTTCCTACCTTTGCCTACTTAAAACTAAAAAACACAAACTTAATTCTTGCGCTATGTTAACTCAGATTATAAATGGCAAGATCCTTACCCCACAGGGCTGGTTGAAAGACGGTTCTGTTCTGATAAGCGATAACAAGATTTTGGAAGTGACTAACTGCGATCTAGCAGTGGTAGGAGCCACTTTGATAGATGCTAAAGGCATGTATATCGTGCCGGGCGGAGTAGAAATCCATGTTCACGGCGGTGGAGGCCGTGACTTTATGGAAGGTACCGAAGAAGCGTTCCGGGCAGCGGTAGCCGCTCACATGCAGCATGGTACGACCAGTATTTTCCCCACATTGTCATCCTCGACCATCCCGATGATCCGCGAAGCAGCTGCAACGACTGAAAAGTTGATGGCGGAAAAAGACAGTCCTGTCCTGGGGCTTCATCTGGAAGGGCATTACTTCAACATGAAGATGGCCGGCGGGCAGTTACCGGAAAATATCAAGAATCCGGATCCGGAAGAATACATTCCCCTGTTGGAAGAGACACATTGCATCAAACGTTGGGATGCCGCTCCCGAATTGCCGGGTGCCATGCAGTTCGGTAAATACGTCACCTCAAAAGGCGTGTTGGCATCTGTCGGTCATACGCAAGCCGAATACGAGGATATTCAGACTGCCTACGAAGCCGGATATACCCATGCCACGCACTTCTACCAACGCGATGCCCGGTTTCCACAAACGTCGTGAATATAAATATGAAGGTACGGTTGAGAGTATTTATCTGATCGACGACATGACGGTCGAGGTGGTTGCCGACGGTATCCATGTGCCTCCGACGATCCTTCGTCTGGTCTATAAGATCAAAGGCGTGGAACGTACTTGTCTGATCACCGATGCGCTGGCTTGCGCCGCAAGTGACAGCTAGACGGCGTTTGACCCGCGTGTGATCATCGAAGACGGTGTTTGCAAGCTGGCCGACCGTTCTGCTCTTGCCGGCAGCATTGCGACTATGGATCGCCTGATCCGTACGATGGTTCAGAAAGCCGAGATTCCGTTGGAAGATGCCGTTCGCATGGCTTCCGAAACTCCGGCACGCATCATGGGTGTTTACGACCGTAAGGGGTCTTTGCAGCGAGGTAAGGATGCGGACATCCAGATTCTGGATAAGGACTTGAATGTCCGTGCTGTCTGGGCGATGGGTAAATTAGTGGAAGGAACGAATAAACTGTTTTGATTTATGCTGACACAAATAATAAATGGCCAGATCCTTACCCCTCAGGGATGGTTGAAGGATGGCTCCGTATTGATTAGCGACGGAAAGATTCTGGAAGTGACGAACAGCGACCTGGCTGTTATCGGCGCCAAGGTGGTGGATGCCAAGGGTATGTATATCATTCCCGGTTTCGTAGCCATGAACGTGCATGGCGGAGGCGGCCATGATTTTTAAGGAATGTACGGAAGAAGCCTTCCATAGTGCTATTGCCGCCCATATGAAACACGGTGCGACTACTATTTTTCCCACTTTGTCGTCTTCTCCTAAAGAATCGATCTGCAAGGCAGTCTCCATTTGCGAGAAGCTGATGGCGGAAAAGGACGGTCCCGTATTGGGACTTCATGTGGAAGGACCGTATCTGAATGCCAAGATGGCCGGTAACCTTTATGATGTGAAAAATCCGGATAAGGAAGAATATATGTCTATCCTGGAAAGTACGAACTGTATTAAGCGTTGGGATGCCAGTCCTGAATTGCCGGGTGCGCATGATTTCGCCCGTTATCTCAGGTCGAAAGGTATCCTGGCTGCCATTACGCATACGGAAGCCGAATTCGAGGATATCAAAGAAGCCTATGCGGCGGGTTTTACCCATGCGGCACAGTTCTACAACGCAATGCCCGGTTTCCACAAGCGTCGTGAATATAAATACGAAGGAACGGTGGAAAGTGTTTTCCTGATGGATGATATGACGGTGGAAGTAATTGCCGACGGTAAACATTTGCCTTCTACGATTCTTCGCTTGGTGTATAAGCTGAAAGGTGTGGAACGCACGTGTCTGGTAACCGATGCGTTGTCTTATGCTGCAAGCGATGTGAAACCGGACGAAGGCTCACGTATTATCATTGAAGATGGTGTTTGCAAGTTGGCCGACCATTCTTCGCTTGCCGGAAGTATCGCTACGATGGATGTGCTGGTCCGTACGATGGTTCAAAAAGCCAATATCCCGTTGGCCGATGCCGTTCGCATGGCTTCCGAAACTCCGGCACGCCTGATGGGGGTATCCGACCGTACGGGTACGTTGCAGCGCGGAAAAGATGCCGACATCATCATTCTGGACCGTAACTTGACTGTCCGTGCCGTTTGGTCGATGGGAAACCTGGTTCCGGCTGCCAATACGCTGTTTTAAGAAGATTAGAACTGATAAGGAATGAAGAACAGGTTTGTGGATGACGCGGATAAAACGGATTGAATTTATTTTATCCGTTAAGATCCGTCCGATCCGTGTCATCCGCGAACCTGGTTCTTAAATGATACATTTGATTCATCTCTGCCAAAATCCGTAATATCAATATTTCCTATAACCGTATTGATTTTTTTAATGCTCTGTAAAGCTAAGTTCGTTTATTTATTAGTATATTTGTGATTCAAGTTATGATATAATATACTAAATCGAGAATTAAACATGAAAACAGACCTTAGTTCGCAGATTACCCTGACGCGAATACCGCAGCGGTATTATCGTCCGGAGAATGCTTTTGAGCATTCAGTTTTGACCCGTCTGGAAAAGATCCCGACAAACATCTACGAATCGGCCGATGAAGGTTCGTTTGCCATCGCTAAGGAGATAGCAGACCAGATTCGCAAGAAACAGGAAATCGGTGAAAACTTTGTGATGGCTATTCCCGGAGGCCGTTCTCCGCTGAGCGTATATAAAGAATTGATCCGTATGCATAAGGAAGAACAACTGAGCTTCCGCAACGTGGTTGTCTTTGTTGAATATGAATTCTTCCCGCTTGTCTCTCCTTCCGCCGGCAACGTGGCACAGCTGAAAGAGGCTTTGCTGGACCATATCGATATTGCCCCTGAGAATGTTTATGCTCCCGATGGATGTATGCCGAAAGATGCCATCATCGATTTCTGCCGGATGTACGAAGAAAACATCCAGAAGGCAGGCGGTTTGGATTATATCCTGTTAGGTGTGGGACATGCGAGCAACATTATGTTTAACGGTGTAGGTGCGACGCTGAGTTCGCGTACCCGTCTGTTCTGTTGGAAGGAACTGCCCGTAAGGAAGCTTCCCGTACGTTCCCGTCACTGGACAATGTGCCTGCGGGAGTCATCACGATGGGGATCGCTACCATGATGAAAGCCCGCAATGTGATTCTGATGGCGTGGGGTGAAGATAAGGCGAAGATCATTGCCAAAACGGTGGAAGGCAAAGTGAGTGACGCTGTTCCCTCTTCTTACCTCCAGAATCATACGAATGCGAAAGTCGTAGTCGATCTGTCTGCCGCGTATGATCTGACACGTATCAGTCATCCTTGGCTGGTTACCAATTGCGAGTGGGATAACAAGCTGATCCGTCGCGCAATCGTTTGGTTGTGCCAGTTGACAGGCAAACCGATCTTGAAACTGACAAACAAGGATTATAGCGAAAACGGCCTGGGTGAGCTGCTCGCCCTGTACGGTTCGGCCTATAATGTGAATATCAGGGTATTCAACGATATCCAGCACACGATTACCGGATGGCCGGGCGGCAAGCCGAATGCCGACGATTCAAACCGTCCCGAACGTGCAACTCCGTATCCGAAGAAAAAGTGATTATCTTCAGTCCGCATCCGGATGACGATGTCATCTCGATGGGCGGTACATTCCATCGTTTGTGCGAACAGCATCATGATGTACATGTCGCTTACGAAACTTCCGGCAATATTGCCGTAGGGGATGAAGAGGTAATCCGCTATTGCGAATATCTGCGCGACGTTTGTGCCAAATATACGGAAGACGAAACGGTTAAGAAGAAAGCCGAAGAAATCATCCATTTCCTCCGTTATGAAAAGGTGGAAGGTGAAGCTGAAAAACGTGATGTCCTCTTTATGAAAGGCACGATCCGCCGGGAAGAAGCCCGTGCAGGTGCCCGTTACAGCGGGATCAAGAGTGACGATCATATCCACTTCCTCGACTTGCCTTTCTATGAAACAGGGCTGGTGAAGAAGAACGACTTGAGCGAAGCGGATATTGCCATCGTGAAGAAGTTGCTGACGGATGTGAAACCTGATGAGATGTTTGTAGCCGGTGACCTTGCCGATCCACATGGAACTCATCGTGTATGTCTGAATGCCGTTCTGGCAGCTATCGACGAGCTGAAGGATGAAGAATGGCTGAAGAACTGCCGCATCTGGATGTACCGCGGGGCTTGGGCCGAATGGGAAATGGACCATGTGGAAATGGCTGTTCCTATCTCTCCCGAAGAATTGCGGCATAAGAGAAATGCGATCCTGAAACACCAGTCTCAGGCTGAAAGTGCACCGTTCCTCGGAGACGACGAACGTTTGTTCTGGCAGCGTGCCGAAGACCGTAACCGTGCTACTGCCGAACTGTATCATCAGTTAGGCCTTGCATCTTATGAAGCGATGGAAGCATTCGTACAATATGTTCCGGTTCGATAAGTAAACCGGATTGTCATAAAAAGAGGGCGGACCGATCATCGGTCCGCCCTTTCTTGTTGTTTAATATATATATATGAATTAGTAAGTGGTTCCCTGGAAAACATTGGAGTCTGAATAAGGAAGCAATGTTCCGTTCATTGTCAGATTGTTTCCTGAGAAGTTCGGGTCTACGGTAACCATTGCATTATTGGTCCCGCTGTATAATACCAGGTTTACGGTTGCAGAGATAAAGATACCTTGTACGCTCATGGACAGATACACGTTTCCGTTGTTTTCTTGTTTGACCTGTACATTGGATGCCGAGCCTTGTACGGTGATGCCGCCTAATCCGTTAGGACCGGGGTAAGGAGAGTTGGATGCGATCTGAACCATGGCCTGTCCGTCATTCAACGAAACGAAGTTAGTGTTTGAGTTTACATAGTAAACACGTCCGTTCAACGGTTGTACGGAGTTGGCTTCGAGCACGAACGACCGGTTTGTGATAGCCTGCATGGCATTGTTGAATGCTTCTTCGCCCATAACGGCGTCCTTAGCTAACCTTTCTTCTTTTTTCTCTTTTCTTTCCTGCTTTTTTTCAGCTTTTTCTGCGGCTTTACTTGTCTGAGCCTGCACATGTGTCATGCCACCCAACAGAAGGGTGAAGATCACCATCATAGATACAATTCTTTTCATACGACTTAGTTTAAAACGTTTATTCAAAAATGTAATAAAAGAACAAGCAGATAGGGGAAATGTTTAAAATCTCCCGTATTTTTGCAGGTATAATAATCGTTTGATATGAAAAATAGATGTTTGTTTTTCACCGGCATTATATCCGGTCTATCATAATCCGGAAGCTATCGTGGTGGTCGTGGATGTGTTTCGGGCAACGACGACGATGGCCGCCGCTTTTAGTAACGGAGTGCGTAGTATCCGTCCGGTCGCTACCGTTGAAGAGGCTGAGGCATATAAGGCAAAAGGCTGGCTGGTCGGAGCGGAACGGAATGTGAAGCGATGTGGTTTTGCCGATTTCGGAAATTCCCCGTTTGATTATACGGCGGAAAAGGTTTCCGGGAAAGATATTGTGTTCACCACGACCAACGGTACACGTGCGATCACGATCGCCAAATCCGCTTTCCGGGTCATAACGGGAGCTTTCATCAATCTGCAGGCGGTGGCCGGTTACTGTGTCCGCCATAAGCGGGATGTAGTCGTGCTCTGTTCCGGCTGGCAGGATAAGGTGAATATAGAAGATACGCTTTTGGAGGAGCTTTGACGGATGCGTTACTGAATACCAGTTTGTATGAGGCGGGCAGCGATGCTGCCGTGATTGCCCGGGATATGTGGACGGGGCAACAAGGCGAACCTGCTTGCTTATCTGGATACGACGGATCATATGGGACGCTTGAAAGCGAACCATCTCGAAGATGCTGTTCCCTATTGCCTGACTTTGAGTATTACGGATAAGGTTCCCGAACTTTCGATAGAGGGAGATACATTAATATTACGCTGATAAGAAATGGAATATATGGAAAAACATACCGGAAAAGTTCGTTTTGGAGTGGTCGGAACCAACTTTATAACCGACTGGGTGATTGCCGGAGCACGGCAGGATGAACGTTTTGAATTGGTCACCGTTTATTCCCGTAGGCAGGAGACGGCGGATGCCTTTGCCGCCAAACATCAGATACCTTATACTTTTTACCTCTTTGGAAGAGATGGCAAAAAGCCCGTTGATCGATGCCGTGTATATCGCATCGCCTAATTTCCTTCATGCAGAGCAGAGTATCTTGTGCATGAAGCATGGAAAGCATGTACTCTGTGAGAAACCTTTCGCTTCGAATGCGTGGGAGGTGAGGGAGATGATCGCAGCCTCTGCAAAATATGACGTTACGCTGATGGAGGCGATGAAACCGACCCTTACCCCGAATTTTCGGTCTGTGCGGGAAAACTTAGGACGCTTGGGAACGATACGGCGTTATTTTTCCTGCTATTGTCAGTATTCTTCCCGCTATGATAAGTTCAAGGAGGGAGTTGTGCTGAACGCATTCAGGCCGGAATTGTCGAACGGGGCGATGATGGATATCGGGATTTATACTGTTTATCCGATGGTCGTTTTGTTCGGACGTCCGAAAAAGATAGATGCTTCAGGAATCGTCCTTTCATCCGGTGCGGACGGACAGGGAGCCGTCAATTTCGAATACGAAGGGATGAATGCGACCGTTCTCTATTCCAAGATAGCCAATTCATCCTTGCCGACAGAGATACAGGGAGAAGAGGGAAACATAACGCTCGACCGGATCAATATAATCGGAGAGGTAAAATATACTCCCCGTCTGGCGGCCGCTTCCGGTAGAGGTCCCTCTGCCGAAGCTCAGGATATAAGCGTCGTGACGGACAAGGATGAATATTATTATGAGGTGGCGGAGTTTATCGATCTCGGTTCTGTCCGGCAAACGCCAGTCTGAATCAACAGCCACGAACACTCCCTGATCACGTTGGAGATCATCGATGAGGTGCGCAGGCAGTTGGGAATCCGGTATCCGGCTGATCGATATTGATTGTTACTTTTCTCCCAAGAGAAAAGTAACAATCAATATTCCCGAAGGAAATACCGCATCAGGAACTCCCAGTTCTCGTGAACGATCGCTTTGCTACGTTCTTCACCGGCCAGGCTCTTCGCTTGCGCATCGGCTAACATGCCTTTTTCTTCTAATATTCTCAGCAGATACGGGCTGCATTTCCGGATCATGAAGAAGGACAAACCTTGGTTTTCCGCCTTTTTCTGATTGTAGAAAGGATTGTTTTCGTCTTTGATATACTCAACACCACCGGCCAGGACTTGCAAACCTTCTGACGGAGTGGCATAAACGGCAAATTTCCGGGAGGCGGTATCGCCTGTCGCTCCTTCCGTCTCGATGCCGATCTTCGTCAGGAAATCGAGGAATTCCTGCTTGTTTTGGAAATAAAGGAGTGCTTTGCCTTCTGCCGCTGCCGTGAATTTCTCAAAGTGCTCGGTCAGCATTTTCTTGCTCTCTTCGGACACCGGTTCTTTGAATGCCTGTGACTTTTCACCTTCTTCAACGAACAAGCTGTGATCCGGATGGTCTGCCGGAAAGATCAGCGAAAGCCATTTGGGAGCCGTGTAAGCCAAAAATGCACTTTTGGAAATATGTGCCGAGCCTCGTAGGCGGTCATGATGAACTGCTCGTCTTTCTCTTTCGTTTGTTCCCAATATTCTTTGACTGTATCTGTCAGTTCCTGGTGTGAATCGGTAAACAGGTAACATTGATAATGAAACCAGTGAAGCAACTCGTTATATTTGTCGACATCCTCATAGCGGGTTTCCGGAGCAAAGAGCTGTTGCAGCCGTTCGTTCTCCGGTGCAGTTGTCCATTCGTCACAGAACATCTGGTAGATCAGTTTGGCTGTGTCGCCGTTTGCCGCATTGTCGGGACTGACGAATGTGCCTTTGTGAAACCCGTGATACTGCTGTGTGTAATGCCAAAGCAAGAACCGGATATCTTCGTAGTTGACCTCGTCATCATAATAGTGATCGTCAGGTGTATAAAACGGCAGGAATTTACCGTATAAGGCTTTGTGTTCCGTGATGAATGAGCGCCAGATATTCAGACCGGAAATCACATCTTCGAAATAGGCAGCCATGCGTATACTGATCTGTTTGACCTCGTCCTTCTCAAAAGAATAGGCAAGACGTGTTTCTTCCAACATGCCGTAAATACGGTTTGCGATATTGGTATAATAGGAATCTGTCGGATCTGACTGTTTATAAGGGTGCAACTGCAACCAATCTTTCGGATAGATTTTAATGTTCTTCATACTATAGATTATTTGTGCCCAATCGAGCAATAATTTTAAGGTCACAAATGTAACAAATATTTTACAATTTATTGTTCGGCAGCACCTCGTCTTTGAACTGTTCGTGAATCCCCCTCCCGGCTGTGTGCAGAGAGGGGGATTTTTATGTGGGGGCGGTTCGCGATCGCCCTCAGTTTGCATATAATAAACAGGGTTAGCGTACGATTATTTTCCGTGGCATTTCTCTTGAGAGGTGTACAATGTAGACTCCTGCTGCCAATCCATTGAGCCGTGTGTCGCCTACCGGAATGTTGCGGTAGAAGAGAGTGCTTCCGGCGAGGTTTACCACCTGTACCTGCTGCGGGGAAGAGGTGTGGATGAAGATCGTGCCGTCGGCGGTCCATATCTTCGTGTCTGTTTCGATACTTTTGATACTTGTTGGAAGATTCTTCACGATGCCGGAGATAGAGACGACAATGTCTTCAGCCACGTTGTTGATCTTGTATCTGCCATTCGTGTCCGGTATGATCGTCTCGCCGCGATCGGTGGTGACAATAGGGATGGACTCACTATAGTTTTCATCCAAGGTGATGGCGAAGGTGAAACTGTATCCTTCCTCGACCGTATGGTCACCTGCCTGCTTGCTGAGTGTCGCACCTTCTACGGAGGGGAGAGTGACGGTGTAGTAGGTGGCTGCCGGCGGAGTATATATCCTCTTAAACTCGGCAGCGACTGTAAAATCACCGTCGGGAGCAGTAAAGCTGCCATCTGTATCAACCGTCACATTGTTATTACCCTGTCTTACAGAGAAGCTTTTGATACTATATCCTGGTGAAGGAGTGGCGATTATAGTCATCGGTGTGCCTGCTGGGACCTGGTCACCGTTTTCAAAGAGGGTTTCTCCCTGGTCGGCTCCGATCGTGCCTTTGAGAGCTAGCGTGCCGTTCTCGACCGTTGTCGGAAGGGTGATGGCACACAATGTGGCGTCACCCGGATAGCGGTAGTTGAAACCGGCTTTATAGAGCATCTTATTGTCGGCCTTATGGGTGAAACTGTATGTACCCGACAGTTTGGAAGCCGTGATAATCGACTGGTTATCCGATGCTTTTCCGTTCAAATTGACCAGATGGAAATCTCCGGTCAGTCCGGTCCCTTCTATTTCCATAGTCTCTCCGTTCCCCATGTCGAGCCTGAATGCCGATGTCTGGTCCTTTTCTTTGATAAAAGAGTTTTCCAGGATGACTTTATCGATGGAGCGCAGTTCGGAAATCAGATAGGGAGTGTCGGCTGTTCCGCAGTTTCTGTAGGTTACATGTGTTTTGTGGTTATTGTTGCTGTCTATTTGTCCGATGGTGGTATGGCCTTTTTCTATGGTGATCTGGATTATTCCGCTGTAAGTGGGAGTTGGTGAATCTGCAGACAAGGAATAGTCGATGCCACTTATTCTTTTTTGACCTCTCCTCCTTTCACGTTTATGTTGATCTTCCCTCGACGGCTGAGGAGCAACCGATCAGGCTCCCGGTGATTCTGCCGTCCAGAACGGTGAGATTGACATTTCCCGAAACTTTCCCTGTAGTTAATACCAGCTCCGTGTACTTCCTGGATGGGATTATCTGCGGATGTGTCAAGTGTCACATCCGTGTTGCCTGCTGTGCCGGTTCCTTCCGTGTTGCCGATGATAAAGCCGCTGACAACCGTGTTATCGCCAGAGATATTCGTCGTGGCTGTACCGGTGACGTCCCCGTTCCAGCCGCCTCCGTAGATATAGTTTAGAGTTCCTCCGGTAATGTTCAACTCGGTATTGCCGACTGTGCTTCCTGCGGCATGGCTTCCACCGAAAACAGAGTTGTTCACGGTTCCGCCCGATATGGTCACCTTGGTTGTCCCTGTGATGTTACCGGCATTGCCGCCGCCGTAGATCCAGCCGAATTGTCCGCTTTTGATTACGATATTGGTTTTGTCGATCGTATTGTTGTCTTTAGTTCCTCCCCAGATGTTACGTATGCCGGTCAGGGGTTGCCGTTGTTGGTGTATGTCGACGGGCGGCAATCGACAGACTCGTCGAATGTCAAATCGTGGACGTTGGCATAAATGGTGCTCATGTTCAGTTTGATGCTTTTGAAGGTAAGAGCGGCTTGCAGTTCGAGGTCGCCGGCATATGTCAACGTTTTTCCGTCGCCTGTTATGATACAGGGTTTTGGTGGTGTGCTTGTAGCTGTTTCGTCGTCTAACAGAGTGATGATATTGATCGGTTCTTCGGAACCTGCCAGTGCAGCTGTTGCCTCCGCCCATGTTTTGTAACTTGTCCCGTTGAGGTCGACCTTGTCTTTGGTCACCGTGTTTCCTGTTATCTGGTTTGCGGTCAGTGCACCTTTGCTATAAATGGTTCCTTGATTATCCAGTGTTCCGTTTACGGTGAGCGAGCAGCCTGTCGGGATGAAAAGCGTCTGTCCGTTCTTGATGGTGCAGTCTCCTGACAGCGTCACGTCTCCGTATACTTCACCATAATATCCTAATGTCCCGGTGTTCCGGTAGTTGTAGAACAGAACGGAATTTTCCACCTTTATGTTGTGGTTGTAGAGAGGTAAACCGGAAGGATTGGTCGTTTTTTCCCAAGTGATATCCAACCATGCATTGTTCCTGAGGATTGTTTCACCCGTTTTTCCCCACTCTCCGTTTTCGTCTTTGGCATTGCCTCCTACCGACAGGCCGTTTGTGATGACGGTCGAGCTTTCTATCACAAGTATGGCTTTGTTCTTGATCGTGCTCGTACCTGTGTTAAAAATGGCGCTGGGGGTGTTCGTGCTGTTCAGGGTTAAGGTCCCGTCTCCCTTTATAGTCAGGGTTCCGCCTGGGTCTTGCTCTGTGGAACCGATATTGAAGAGGATGGCCCTGCTTGCTCCTTCGATGTAATTGTCTCCTTGTAGCGTGATTGTTGAATTGGGGGAGGAAGCTCTATGCCCATCATCTGACTTGTCCTTAGGTCTATTCCGTCAAGAGCCAGTATCTTGTTGCTGAGGTCCCAACGATATCCGTTGCCGTTTATGTCTGTTGTAGCGTTTGCGCAGTCGATGGTGGTTGTGACGGTTTGAGAGGATACCGTAAATGGCATTAGTATCATGATGCTAATCAATACGCCAAGAATCTGGCGTATTGTACTTTTGATATTTAAATCTCTATTCATGTGTATGTAGTTATTTAGGTGTTATGAAAAAAGCATCCAATTTGATGAATGCCTCCTTTGGATGCAAGGGAGAGATTCACTTGGAGGTAGTGGAGATGTTTCCTTCGAGGCGAGGGAGCCTCTCCCTTGGCTCGAAGGAAACGTCTCCATCGTTGTCAGAGTTCGCCGGGGCGTTCCTCGTCATTGCTTTTCCCGTCGCTCAAGAGGATGGGGAAGCGGTAGGTGCGCGGGTTTTTCAGCATCTTGTTGCTGCTGCTGTATTGTGTTGTCACGCTCAGCGTGTACAGAACCTTTGTTTCGATGGCGGGGAGCATGACGGTGAGTTCGGATGGGGCGTTGCGGATGATGACCGGGCATTTCATCGGAGCTGCACCCTCTTCGTCCTTGGTCAGGAAGACGCCGACAGACGGGTCGTCGCCTATCACTTTGGCATTGCTGCAACTGATCACGGCGGGGCCTGCCGAGGTGATGATCTCGTTGACGCTGCCGGTCGTGCTGTCGGTGATGGAATTGATGACCGGACCTGTTTTGGCTGTGCCATTGCAGACGACTTTGGTTTTTTTCAGCTGGCTGCGCAGAAGCTGACCGGGCGTGTAGGAAACGCCTAAGGAATGTTTGACAGGATCGAACTGCGCGTTTTCACCGATAAACGAGCCGCGTGCGGTGACGAGGTATTGCCCGACGCCGTCTATTACGCTCTTACCTTCGGCGATGGCTTCTACTTTCGCTTTGTCGGCACGATCGAGGATATACTCGATGCTTTCCTGTTTGTACTCCGTACCTGCTTTCACGATACGGGCGGCTATCTGTTTGTTGTACAGAGTGCCGGTGATACGAGGGCGGCCGGTGTAGTCGCCTTCCTTCTCCGTCATGATGTTGTCGTAGAGATCGATGTTGAGAGTGATCTGTTCTTCTTCGTTGGTCATGATTCCAATGTTTAAGTGCCCGGTGGTTGGCCGGGCGTTAACCGTTTGGAGGCAAAGATGGGGAGAGAAGGACAGAAAGGATGCCCAAAATCCGTAAAGTTGTGCCCGAAATCAGCAATGATGAGTATGATGTAGTTTTGTCCGTCGGGCGGACAGGGGTGTTCCTCTCGGGAGGGCGGGGGTATTCCTGTCATGTGCGGCTCCGGAACCGGGAAGGGGTTGTTTTCATCAGTTTCAGGAAATTCCGGTTGTAGGTGCTTGTAGACTGGAAACCGGACGAGAAAGCGATGTCCTCGATCGTGCGCTCGGCGTTTTCGGGCAGTAGCAGCAGGTCTGCGGAGTGGCCGATGCGGAGGCGGAGTACGTAGTCTTGGACCGTCAGCCCGGTGGCACGGCCGACAGCGGTCGAGAGCTTGTGTGGGTTTGCACCGATGGTCCTGGGCAGGTCGGATATCCTGAAGTCAGGGTCCAGATAGGGCTGCTCTTTCTGAAAATAGGCTTCTATGTCCTTGAAGAGACGGTTGTTGTCGTCATCCGGTTGGAGGTAGCAGATCAATTCTTCCATGTCCGCTCCGGCGGGAGGAGAAAAGGCTGAGTTCTGTTCACGGATGCGGGTTCGGACATCCCGATAGGTGGAACTGAAGTTTGCGTAGAAGATTCCGAAGGCGAAATAGAAAACGGTGAATAGGAAGGTCACGGTGATTTCGTGAGGCAGGTAAGGATTCAAGGCGAGGCTCAGCGTACAAAGGCCGATGCCTGAGGCAAGGAAGAACGCGCTTGTCACCTGTCCGAGTTTGAGCCACCTGTCTTCTGTCTTCACTCCTCCCAAGAGGGAGAGGTAAGTATGTCGTTCGTGCAGGAATAGTTTTGCATAGATGCCTGACTGGATGATGTAGGCAAGCAGATAGAGCGTGCGGATCAGGGAAGGCGGATTCGTGACCAGTGACTTCCATTCCGAGTAAGCATAGACGGGGTAGTCTTTCCAGATCAGGCATGCTCCGGCGTAGGCCAGGGTGAAGAGGAGGGAAGGAGTTGCGTGCAGCAGGATCCGCTGCCGGGTGGCATACTGTTCGTTGAACAGCAGGATCAGTGAGAATGTGAACAGCAGGGTTTGCGAGGAGGCGATCAGGGTGACGGGAAACGAGGCGATATCCCATCCGACGGGTTGCCATTTTCTGGTGGTAAGCGAGACGAGGAGACCGATGGCCACGAGGAAGGTCGCAAATGCGAGGATCCGCCGTGCCTTCAGGTAAACAGGGTTTGTCTCGATATTGCCGTAGTTCAAGAACAGCAGGATGGCGCAACTGCCCAGGCAGGAAGTGGTGCTGGTGGCATAAGCGATGATGTATAAAGTGTGTATGTCCATTCTGCGGTCGTTGTGATAGTTTTGTTATTCACATAGCCATCTTGTGATATTCTGTTCTTCGGCAAATTCCATGCAGACTTTGACGATGTCACGTCTGTCACTTTGGTAGGGGATGAGGCTTCTTTTGCCGAACCTGTGGAGGCTGGTTTGTATTCCGATTGGGAGTTTGCGCATGACCTAGTTCATCGTATATTGTTTATTTAATTGTTTCCAAAGATACTATAAATAGTTTCTTAGCAGCCTTTTTTCTCGTAAAATCAGCTATGGGTGGTCGCTTTGTCAAATGGTTGCTTTCTTTTTGTTGTCAACGGATTGTAATAATCGTTTTTACAATGTAATTCTGTTTACATCTTCTTGCAATACGTCTCTTCTACTTTTTGCCGGCAAATAAATGTAACAAGTAATAAGGAATGGGAAACAAGTGTGAAACAGGCAATGTGAAGAGGTTCTTTCTTTTGTTGTTGGGGAGTTTTCTTTCGTTGTCTGCCTGGGCGCAGACAGGCGTTATTTGCGGAACGGTGTCGGATGCCAAATTCAAAGATGCGTTGATCGGTGCTTCGGTCGTGATCGAAGGGACTACGGTGGGGGCCATTGCCGACGTGGAGGGAAACTTCCGTATAGAGAATGTCAAACCGGGAAAAATATACGATTGTCGCTTCTTATGTCTCTTATAAATCGGAAACCATTCGTGATGTCGTGGTGAAAGCCCATCAGGAGTCGGTGCTGAGAATCGAACTGTCCGATGCCGACCTGCAACTTCAGAATGTGGTGGTCGTGGCACAACGAAAGTTGGGAACGGAAACCGCCATTATCAATACGGTACGGAAAAGCCTACCGGTCGTAAGCGGTATTTCAGCCCAACAGATCGGCAAGACACAGGACAGTGATGCCGCCGAGGTGTTGCGCCGTATTCCGGGGCTTACGATCGTGGATGACCGTTTTGTGGTGGTCCGGGGGTTGGCGCAACGATATAATAATGTATGGCTGAACGAGGCGACCACTCCTTCGAGCGAGACGGACAGCCGGGCATTCTCGTTCGATGTGCTTCCTTCTTCGCTGATCGACAATATGATGGTCTATAAGAGTCCGTCTGCCGAGCTGCCGGCCGATTTCTCCGGTGGTTTCGTGCAAGTGATGACCAAGAATATACCGGACGGGAATACCTTCAACGTATCTTACCAGATGGGATTTAATACGAATGCTACTTTCCGGAGTTTCCAGCTGACGGACGGGGGTTGGAAGGACTATCTCGGATTTGGGGCCGGGGTGCGGAGTTTGCCCTCTTCTTTTTTCCCTTCTCATTTAGGGGATTATTCGACAGAGGAAGCCGCTGCCTTTACACGGCGGATCAACCAGAGGTGGGGAATCAACAGGTTCACGGCTATTCCGGACCAAAAGATTTCGCTCACTTCACACCGCTCCTTCGATGCAGGTGACTGGAAGATCGGGAATATTGCGAATGTGAACTGGAGTACCGGTTACGATTATTCGGAGACGGTGAATAATAACTATATCGCCTATGATGTGGCGAACGATCTCTCACGTCCGCGCTTTGAGTACAACGATGTCCGCTATAAGAATACCTCCAAGTTAGGAGCCTTGTTCAACTGGTCGTTTATGAAAGGCGATCATAAATACGAGTTTCGTAACTTTTTCAGCCAGCGTGGTGTTTCCGCCTTGACACAGAGGGAAGGGATGAACTATTATTCTGACAAGGCGATCCGCAAGTGGGAATCCCTTTATACCGGACGTACGACCTATTCAGGGCAACTTGGCGGCACGCATACGTTACAGGAGGATATCAACAAAGTGGACTGGACTGCCGGCTATGCTTTTGCTGCCTATCGGGAACCGGACCGCAAGATCGTCAATTCCATCCTCGACGAGACGAAGACGGACTTACCGAATTATTACGTCTCCGATCCGATGCGCTATTACCAGGACTTGAAGGATCACGGTGTTTCGCTCGCTGCCAATTATGAACATAAGTTCACTGTATCCGACAAGTTCGCCCCTGTTCTTGACGGTGGTGTCTATGGAGAATATAAGAGTCGTACGTTCGATGCTCGCCGATTCGGTTACAATCTGTTAGGTAAAGGGTATGACCGGTATGCCGATTGGGATTATACGGGGCTGTTCTGTGATGAGAACATTTCGGCAGACAGGATATGGATGCGTGAGACGACGACGAACAGCGACTCCTATACTTCCGAAAATATCTTGGGAGCCGCTTATGTCTCTGCCAAGTTGAACTACGGGGAGGCGCTGAATGCCAATATCGGTGTCCGTATGGAATATTATAACCTTAAAATGGACGGTTACAGTTCAGACGGTACGACTCCTGTTCACTTGGATAACCGGACGAGCGATTTTTTCCCTTCCGTCAATATCTCTTACAACCTGTCTGCGAAACACCTTGTGCGTGCTGCTTACGGCCGTTCGGTCAACCGGCCGGAGTTCCGTGAGGTAGTACCATATGTGTATTTTAATTTCGAGCGGGATGCGAATATTGTCGGTAATACCGAATTGAAGAATGCTTATGCGGACAATCTGGAGGTGCGTTATGAATTCTATCCGGCATCCGGCGAGATGATAACAGTCGGTGCATTCTACAAACGGTTCAAGGATCCGATCGAGGAAACCTATAACGAGGCGGGTTCCGGTTTGCAATATACCTATCACAATGCGAAGAATGCCGAGACGTTCGGCATTGAGTTGGATATGAAGAAAAGCCTTGACTTTATCGTCGGATTAAGAGGGTTGAGCTTGGTCTGTAATGCCGCCTATATCCATAGCCGTGTCCGCTTTGAGGAAGGAGCGCCTGAGCGTGACCGGCCATTGGCGGGGCAATCTCCTTATCTGGTGAATGCCGGTCTGTTTTATCAGCACGATGACAAGGGAATCTCCGCTTCGCTACTTTACAACCGTATCGGGAAGCGCATCGAGTCGGTCGGTGTCCCGATGCAGGACCAGAATGAAGATATTCCCGACATATATGAGATGCCTCGTAATTCCCTGGATTTGACTTTTTCGAAGAAGATCGGCAAAGCTGTTGAGATCAAAGCTGGGATTCAGGATATGCTGAACTCTAAAATCGAATACAAACAGTTCGTGAAGTTGACGGACAAGAACGGCGGCAAGCGTGAACGTGAACAGTTGGTACGCAGCTACCGTCCGGGAGTGGATATTAATGTCGGTGTTTCTCTCAAGTTTTAAAGTGAATTAGAATATATCTCTATTACAAACAAAATGTTTTTATTATGAACAGATTTCTATTGAAAGGTTTGGCCTCTGTATGTGCGTTGGCCGTTATGTTTGGAACTGTATCTTGTAGTGATGATGACAAGCCTGATGGCTCTATAGCTGTATCGGCTGTTGCCGTAAGTCCTACGACTGCAACTGTCAAGGTTGGCGAGTCCGTGACATTGTCTGCCACCATTACTCCGGACGATGCAACGGATAAAACGATAACATGGAGTTCCTCCGATGAAAAGGTGGCAACAGTAGATGCCGGTAAGGTGACAGGGGTTACCGAGGGTACTGCCACGATCACCGCTACGACAAAGGATGGCAATAAGACGGCAACTTGTGCTGTGACTGTTTCTAATGAGGCTCCGTCTTCCAAAGAAGTGATCTTGGAGGGAGAGATAACTTCCGATCTTACGCTGAATGCTGCAGATAAGAACTATATGAAAGGTTTTGTTTATGTAAAACCGGGTGCTACGTTGACAATTGAAGCAGGAACGGTCATCAAGGGTATATCTGTTTCTTCCGGTGAAAAGGCTGCCTCTTTGATTATCGAACCGGGTGCGAAGATCATGGCTGAAGGTACGGTTGACAAACCGATTGTCTTTACTTCCGATAAAGAACCGGGCAAGCGTGCGACGGGAGACTGGGGAGGTTTGATTATCTGCGGTAATGCTCGTGTAAACCAGACAAAAAGACCGGTTATCGAGGGTGGACCCGGAACGGAATATGGTAACACGACCTCCGATGAATTTAATGGAGAAAGCTCTGGTAAGTTGAAATATGTCCGTATTGAATTTGCTGGCTATCCTTTGGAACCCGACAAGGAGATCAACGGTCTGACATTCGGTGGTGTCGGTAGTGGTACGGAAGTGGAGTTCGTACAGGTGTCTTATTCTAATGACGATTCGTATGAATGGTTCGGTGGAACGGTCAATGCTAAGCATTTGGTTGCTTACAAAGGTTGGGACGATGATTTCGATACCGATTACGGTTTATACGGGTAACTTGCAGTTTCTGTTGAGCGTGCGTGACAAGGACATCGCTGATACTTCCGACTCTAACGGTTTCGAATCCGATAATGATGCAAGTGGTTCTTCCAATACCCCGCTTACGAAGCCTGTCTTCTCCAACGTGACCTTGATCGGTCCGTTCTATGGAAAGGTTTCTGATATGACACAAGCCGAGGTTGAAGCAAAGACAGCCGATGCCGCTAATGGAGCCAAAGGAGGTAAATTCCAGGCTGCCATGCACCTGCGCCGTAATTCGAGTTTGAATGTCTACAACTCCGTATTCACGGGATGGCCTTACGGACTTCGTGCAACGGATAAAGAAAGGTACGGCAAATGATGGTATCGCCGTTAAGAATGTAATCTTTGCCGGTATGTGGAAGAACTTCTACGATGACGAAAAGGTAAGCGAGAACTTCTTCAACCGCGCTGGTAACAATACTACTTTGGCAACCACCAACGAAATTATTTCAAAAGACGGTGACTATTCTTCTGTTGTTGCTTCTGCCGTACAAGGAGCCGAATTTGTTGATGAAGTCTTGAATAACAGCTTCTTTGGAAAAAAAAGTAACTTACAAAGGAGCTTTTGATGGAACAAACGATTGGACAGCCGGTTGGACAAACTGGGATCCTCAGAACACTGAATATTAAAAAAGATGATAAAGAGATTATTATTGACATCAACATTATTGGCAAGTTCTGCCCTGGCAATCCAGGCGCAGGACTTGTTCCTTAGTGAAGGCCAGTATTATACGGACGAGTCTCAAACAACTCCTTACACTGGCCGCTATACCGAGTTTTACGATGATGGTATGTTGAAGATGGAGCTTTTCCTCAAAGACGGCCGTCCCGAAGGAACTTATGTGATTTACTATCCTGATGGAAAGATTGCGGAAGTCCGTTCTTACTATCACGGCATTTTTCATGGAGAATGGCGTACTTATAACGAAGCCGGGCAACTGACCGGTATTGCTTCCTATAAAGATGGGCAAAAAGACGGACCTTGGCGGGTGTGGAACGATAAAGGCATTCTTCGTTTCGAAATGTTTTATGCTAAAGGAAGGAAAAGCGGCATTTGGCGTACTTGGGATGATGATGGCAAGCTGTTGACGGAAGAGAAGCAAGAGGAGTAAGCGTGGGGATCACCATTGCATTCTGCGTAGGCATTGCAGTATTCCTGCAAAAACTTATGCAGAATGCAATAAAAGGCTATCGGTTCCCTAAATCGTCATACAAGGTTTGCAGGAGTGCCTTTCCTTTGCGGAGTCGCAAGTCACTGCCTTTTCGGGGGGCTTCGATCAGAGGTTTGTTCCCTTCGTTGTCATAGACGGATATACCGGTGCTGTCGATAAACCCGAATCCGTTAGAATAAGTATAGAATGCATATTCCGGATAATCGGGACTTAGGATGTTCCGGCTGAAAGTGAAAGTGTCGTGATCGATCCCTAACTGGTTCAATAGGGTGGCGGCAAGATCCGTCTGATTGGCTAATTTGTCAATCACGACAGGTTCTTTCACCGCACCGCCGACCCAAAAGCATCGGAATATGGTAGCGGCGAGGTTCATAGTTGACCACATCTTTCGGATAAGGATATCCGTGGTCGGAAACGAAAATAACCAGCGTGTTTTTCCATACAGGCAATTCTTTCAATTTGTCTATGAAGTTGCCGATACAACTGTCCGTGAAGGCAACCGAGTTCGGATACAGCCCCATTTCGTCCAACCGGTGGTAGGGAACTTCAAACGGCTCATGGCTGCTTAACGTCAGGAAAGTGCTGAGCCAGGGAGCTTGGTTGTCCCGGTTTTTGATGTCTTCGTACAGGTGGCGGAACGTAATATCGTCGTTCGCTCCCCCATTTACTCAAGCGGCTGGTGAGCGGAAAGTCACGGTCTGCCGTGATCCGGCTGTAACCGGAACTGAAGAAATAACTCTGCATATTGGTAAAAGTTGATATCGCCTCCGTACAGCATGTCGGCAACA
>VOFJ01003070.1_pt1 | contig 31747 bp, 56 predicted proteins | sample 5384081 | NCBI WGS metagenome assembly VOFJ01 (sample SAMN12384729, study PRJNA508395) | human gut metagenome | isolation source: healthy gut I | host: Homo sapiens | reverse complement strand
GTGTAATAATAGGAAATTTAATAACAAGCAAAATTCTAATAAATACTAACATTTTAGTGGGCATAATATTATCCCTAATAGCAGTAGAAATGATAATATCTAGTTTTAAAAAGAAACTAACAATAAATTTCTTTTTAACATTTCCTAGCTATTTAATATTTGGATTATCTGTAAGTATAGATAGTTTAACAACAGGAATAGGATTATCATTAATAACCAAAAATTGCATTTTTTCATCAACTGTATTTTTGCATTACAAGTATGCTATTTACATATTTAGGATTAAATTTAGGAGACACATTAAATAGGAAGTATGGGAAAATATCAACCATATTAGGAGGAATGATACTTTTTCATATTAGGATTTTTATATATACTAAAATAATGTGTAAATAAAATGTAAAAACAATTATTATCATTGACTAAAACTCCATTAAAGAATACAATAAAGTAAAAGAGTGGAGGAGTAAAATGCCAAAAAATAAAAAAAAGAGAAGGGGGACATAAATTGTCGGGAACAATAGACATTTCAGGCTCAAAAAATAGTGTTGTAGCATTAATTCCTGCCGCAATACTATGCGATGAAATAGTAGAAATAAGTAATGTACCAAATATATCCGATGTAGATTCTTTAGAAGAAATTTTAATATATTTAAATGCAGATATCAAAAAGAACAAAAGATAGTGTAGTAATAGATTCAAGTAAGATAGTTAATAAAGAAATCCCCGAAGAAATGTCCCAAAAATTAAGAGCGTCATATTATTTTATGTCATCGCTATTAGGGAAAATACAAACATGTAGAAATGTATTTTCCGGGTGGATGTTCAATAGGTGAAAGGCCTATAGATCAAACATTAAAAGCCTATCGTGCATTAGGCGCAACAATAATAGAGGAAGAAAATAGATATACAATAACAGCAAAAGAATTAAAAAGGAAACAAAATATATCTTGATATGCCGAGTGTAGGTGCCACAATCAATGCCTTATTAGTGGCTACTAAAGCAAAGGGAGTTACAACAATAGAGAATGCTGCTAAAGAACCCGAGATAGTAAATGTAGCTACCTTTTTAAATAATATGGGTGCCAAAATACGAGGCGCAGGTACAGAAACAATTACGATCAAAGGAGTAGAACATCTTCATAAAGCCTTTCATGAAGTAATTCCTGATCGTATAGAAGCAGGCACTTACATTATTATAGGTGCACTATTAGGAGAAAATCTAAAAATTAAAAAGAATTATCCCAACCCATGTAGAATCATTAACTTCAAAATTAATAGAAGCTGGCGCAGATATGGAAATAAAAAAGAAGATGAAATAATAATAAATGCCAAAGATAAGTATAAATCAGTAAATGTAAAGACACAACCATATCCGGGCTTTGCAACAGATTTACAGCAACCAATAATACCATTTCTAACCAGATGTCGTGGTACAAGTACTGTTGAAGAAACAATATATGAAAATAGATTTCAAAATATATATGACACGAATCGAATGGGAGCAAACATCATAGTAAAGAACAACAAAATAGCAAAAGTAAAAGGAATAACACCACTACATGGCAAAAAAAATGTAACAGCAACAGATTTAAGAGGTGGTGCCTCTATGCTAATATGTGGTTTAATAGCGGATGGAATAACTCAAATAGATAATATAAAAATATATTTTAAGGGGATACGATAACATATGTGAAAAGTTATCTAAAGTAGGTGCTAAAATAGAACTAATATAAATATAATTAATTAGGTGAATTATGAAAAAAATCATATTGGTATTAATTATATTCATAGCATGCTATTTTATATATAATTTAACAATAGATAAAAAAAGTGTCATATCTGACACTAGGAGACATTTTATCAAAAGGAACAAATGAATATGGAGTATCAAATAATGGTTATAGCAACTATATAAGAGATTATTTAAAAGATAAAGGAATGTTAAAAGAATACAACAATACATTTACTTCAAATGACTATCGTATGTTAGACATAATAAGAATATTATCATATAACGAAAAAAAAAGATAATTATTCACTTAATAGACTTATAAAAGAATCTGATATAATTACAGTATCATTAGGGATGAGTGAAATATATAATAAAATTTTAAACAACAATCAAAATATATATACTTATATAGATTCACTAATTAATGATTATACAAAAAATAATGAACTACATAAATAAGTTTCATCATCAAAAAGTAATAATTCTAGGATATTATAACGTTTTTAGGAACAAAAGATGATATTTTTGATTATGCAAATTACAAATTAGAAATAGAGTGTCAAAAAAAGAGAATTTATATATGTAGATTTATCAAAGATTCTAAGTAACAATCCTAATTATTTCTCAAAAAAAAGATACTTTTGTGCCAAATTTAGAAGGATATGAAAAAAATTTCTCAAATAATAGTTGAAAAAAAATACAAAATAACTGATATAATATACCATGTAATTTTATTACTATGACATTTGTCATGGCGGAAGGAGAGAAAAAAATGAAAAAAAAAACATTCATCAAATTATGTAGAAGCAACTGTAACATGTGCTTGCGGAAATACATTTAAAACAAAATCAACTGAAGAAAATATTCAAGTTGAAGTATGCTCAAAATGTCATCCTTTTTATACTGGAAAACAAACATTAGGTTCTAAAAAAGGACAAGTTGAGAAATTTAATAAAAAATTTGGTTTTTGATACTCAAAAATAATGTGATTAATTCACATTTTTTTTTATTTTATTTTGTAAAAACATATCATAGATTTTTTTATTAGAAATTTGATACAATTAATCTAGTGATGGAAATGAAAAAAAGAAAAAATACAAAACAAAATTAAAAAGCTATTAGCAGTAATTTACAAGAATAATTTACTAGAAGTAATATTTATTTTACTTAATTTAATAAATGCACTATTACTTCGTATAAATACAGTTAATAATGGATTAAGATATTCACCATTTATTATTGACTTATCCTTTTTACTAATAATTACCCTATTAGCCCAAAAAATAAAAAATCAAAAAAAAGAATATATTATTATATGGCTATGACAATATTATTTACCATAATATGTATTGTAAATAGCATATATTACCATTACTATAGTTCATATGCCTCATTTTCAATAATTGCTAATATTTCTTTTGCCAGTGATGTAAAAAGATGCCATATTTAAAAACGTTTTAAGAGTTCCAGATTTAATATATATTGCAGCACCAATAATATTATATTTATCTTATTATTATCTAAAAAAAAAAAATAAATTAGCAAAAGAAATTTCAGTTAAGAAAAAGAAACTAAATAAAAATGTTCTAATAACAATTTTAATTTTATTTATAAGTGGTGCTCTAACAATGCCACTAAGTTCTTGGAATAGATTATATAAATTATGGAATAGAGAATCAGTGGTAATGAATTATAGAATATATATATATCAACTGGATGACTTTTTTTCAAAGCTTAACGCCCAAAATAAATAGTATTTTTGGACACGATAAATCTTTAAAAAAAGTTACAGATTATTATAAAGAACATCCTTATAAAAAAAATAACTAATGAATATACAGATATATTTAAAGGAAAAAATGTTATTGTAATTCATGCTGAGAGTATGCAAACTTTTCCTATGGGTTTAAAGTTTAATGGAAAAGAAGTAACCCCTAATTTAAATAAACTTGCAAAAAGAAGGAATATTTTTTAACAATTTTATGCTGAAGTGGGAGTAGGAACAAGTAGTGATAGTGAGTTTACTTTTTTAATACATCTTTAATGCCATCAACAAAAGGAACAGCCTTTGTAAACTATTTTGATAGAGAATATGTTGCCATACCAAACTTATTAAAAGATAAAGATTATTATACATTTAGTATGCATGCAAATACTGGTGACTTTTGGAATAGAAACAATATGTATAAAGCATTAGGATATGATGATTTTTATAGTAAAGAATCATATGTGATTGACGAAACGATAGGTTTAGGTTTATCAGATAAATCATTTTTTAGACAATCAGTAGAAAAAAATAGAAAAAATAAAAAGAAACAAAAGATAGTCCATTTTATGGCCTATTAATAATGCTTTCTAATCATACACCTTTTGATGATGTTGATTTAATGGAAGAATTTGATACTACAATATCAGTTGATACCGGTTATAGCACTATAACAAGAGATTATCTTGAAGGAACAACAATGAATAACTACTTAAGGTCTGTTCATTATGCAGATTCTGCTATTGGAGAATTCATTAAAAGGAGTTAAATAAAAAGAAAACTATTAGATAATACCGTTTTGATAATATATGGAGATCATGATGCAAGACTAAGTTATAATGACTTTAATTTATTATATAATTATGATGCTATTGAAAACAAAATAAGAACTGAAGAAAATGATAAATATAGACCATATAACAAATACGATTATGAGCTCGATCGAAAGGTACCGTTAATAATTTGGACTGAAGATAAAAAATATAATATTGAAGTAGATACTCCAACTGGAATGATAGATGTATTACCTACTATTGGTAATATGCTAGGAATACATAGTGATTACCAAATAGGTCATGATATATTTAGTTTAAAAGATAAAGATAACACTGTAGTTTTTTGTTGATGGCTCATTTTTAACATCAAAAAGTATATTATAATGCACCAAAAGCAGAAATATATGATATAATTAAAGAAGGAGTGGGTGAAGAATACATAAAAAGAAAGATCAGACTATGCTACAGAAATAATAGAAGAAGTATCTAATGATATTATTTCATACAATCTAATAAAAGAATTAAAAAAGTGGTATTAATAAAAAAAGTAACTAGCAGTATGGGAGGAAGATTAAAAATGCTAAAGTTTATAGTATGCGAAGATGACGCAGAAGAATTAAATATTGCAGTACAAACAATTACCAAATCAATGATGAAATATGCCGACATTGAATATAAGGTAGAAAAATTTCAAAGATATAATGAAAAATTAGAAAAAAATAATAAATGAACCATTTGATACAAAAAATTTATTTACTAGATGTTGAATTACCAGTAGTAGGAGGTTTAGAAATAGCCTCAAGAATAAGAGAACAAGATGATAAAAGTTATATAGTATTTATAACAGCCCATCCAGAATGTAAAAATGATATATTCTGTTCAAGATTAGAAGCTATTGATTATGTTGAAAAAAGCGCAATATATCCCCAAAGAGTAGAGGACACCATAAGGTATATAATAGATAGACTTTTAAAGGAATAGAGGTACTAACATTCAATTACAAATATACAACATACAAAGTTTTTATGTAGGAATATAACTTACATAGAAAAAAAGATCCATCTGGATCAAAATGTATTATTCACTTTATGAATGATAAACCAAAACATACACTCAAAACAATAACAAGTATGGAAAAAAATTATCACCATTATTTTATCGTTCACATAAAGCATGTTTAGTTAATTTAGAAAATATAAGTAAAGTTGAATATGCAAAATTCACAATCCACTTCAAAAATGGTGCATCAACTACCTTGTTGAGTGCTGGATGTAGAAAGGGGTTGAGACAACGTGTTGGAAGTTTTGAAGATATTTTTGAGTAGTATCTTTATGATGATAGCAGTCCATGTCTTTGGATTAGTAACATCAAAAGAGGAATCAAAGAAAGAATATAAAATTAAAAAACATACTAATATTAATACTCTTTGCTATATTACATACAATAATAAATTTATATTTAGATCGCTCTATAAAAAACACTTGCGATATGTTTTTATATACAATGTACTTTTATATAATTTTTGATAAAAAAAGTATATAAATCTATCTTTTCAGCAGTATTATATATAATATTGTTAGTTATACCAGATTTATTAACTCTTTGCTTTGCCACCAAAATATTAGGAATTAGTAAAGTTTATTTTCATACATATTTAGCTGGTGGAGTAATATCTAATATAGTAATAAGTATGCTAATGATAATATTAATATATTTATTAAGGAAACCATTAAAAACAGTAGTTAATTATAAATTATCTAATAATGTTAAAATAGTGACTGTTTCTGCCTTAACTTTAATTACTATTGCCATATTCTTTTTATAATTTGATTAGTAATTTTAGACATGATAATGATACTTATACCTATTTATTAGTAATAATAACATTGATAGTTATTTTAGTAACATTATTAAGGCAAAAAGATAGATAATGAAAATATGTTTAAGAAATATGATGATTTATTAACAATAATGAAAAACTATGAAAGTGATATTGAAGAGCAAAAAGAACAATTAATCACGAATCCAAAAATGAACTATTAACTATAAGAAGTAAATTATCTGAGGAAAATGATAAGGAATTATGTAGTTATATTGATAGCATTATTGGAGATAAGAAAAGTGTTAAAAGTGCAAAATTCTCTAAATTTAAATATTTACCATCTAATGGTTTGAAAGGCTTTTTCTATTATAAATTTATTGAAGCTGAAAAAAGAGGAATAAAAGTTTCATTAAATATTTCTAAACTAGTTGAAAATAGTTATTTAGGAGATATGAAAACTAAAGATTTTAAAGACTTAACTAGAATAATAGGAGTATACTTAGATAATGCTATTGAAGCAGCAAGTACTTCTAAAGATAAAAAATTAGAATAGAAATATATGAAGTCAAAGGTATTATACAAATTATAATTTCAAATACTTATGATAATGCTATTGAAAAAGATAAAGTTGGTAATGAACGATATAGTACTAAAGGTAAAAATAGAGGTCATGGATTATTATTAGTAAAAAGAATTTTAAATGAAAATAATAGAATAACTTCTGAAACTAAAATAACTGATAGCTTGTATATTCAAACTATCAAAATAAATGAAAAATAAATAAAAAAAGAATCAGCTTGCGGTATTTTTTGATTCTTTTTTTATTGTTTTAGTTTGAAAGGCTATTTTAATAAACTTTTTGGCATTTTAGGTTCATCAACATACCAAACTAAACAAGCTTTAGTACCAGCTTTAGCAGATAATGAACCGATCCAATTCAACAATCCAGCAAACATCTTTTTTTACCTCCTAATCTTATATTTTTTTCCAACTCAACGATAAGTAACAATATAGTTCTTATAGTTATCGTATGGCAATTGAAACATCCTGTATACAAAAAGGATGGATCATCAAACTTGCATCTAGTAGTCCAAAGCATAAGAATGAACTAGCAACACTACTTTTAAATAAAATAATAAATATCAAAATATATCATACTTGTGATTATAGTCATAACTTTATACCTTTTTCTTTTATATTTATTTATAAGTGGTCTTTTATATGTATCAGCAGGAGCATATCTTACAAGTATAATAAAAGCTATAATACTAATGATATATTTTACATATATATTAACATCAACATATTTACATATAGTAGCAGTACCTATAAAAGTACACCAGATATGATATAGCAGTGCCAACTTTTCTTAGCATGCATACCAAAAGCTGTAGTTCTTATTATGTTGTAACACAACAATATACAGAGAACTTCCTTAAAAATATTTAAAACTAACGAAATACCAAATATAACAATTGTTTTAGTAAAAGTAATATAAAAGTGCTTCAAGACCATAGCTAATTTCTTCTAGTTTATCATCATTATATTCTGGATATTTATTTTTAATATTAATCATAGCAGTACTTAAAATTTTTTTCTCTCATATTTTTTACCTACAAATCAAGTATATCACTAATGCAGTAGCAGAAAATAGGAATTAATAAAAACAAATTAATCAAAATAATTAACATTTTTTTTATGTTAACTATTGAGTAACCGGCACTTTGTTTTGACTAAAAAAAATATTACTTGTAATATAGCAAAAAAGATAGTATAATTAAATAGAGGTGGAAGATAAAAGTGGAACTATATCAATATATAATCATAATGGTAGTCTTATTAATAATAGCCCTTGCCATTGTGAAAATGAATAAAAAAGAATATTAAATTAGAATTTAATAAATTAGTTGATTTACTAGGAGGTAAAAGATAATATTCTTGATACCGAAGTAGAAATGTCTAGATTCAAAAGTAACATTAAAAGATATAACTAAAAGCAAATAAGGAAGGAATTCTGAAATTAGGAGCTAAAGGTGTTGTTGAAATAGATGACCAATTAAAAATAATTCTAGGATCAGATGCTAAAAAATTGAAAAAATATATAGATGAATTAAAATAAGAACTTATGTAATTACAAAAAATTACAAAAAGTTCTTTTTTTCGACTTAATTCGACAAAAAAATCGACAAAGTAAAAGTCGTATAATTGTTTTGAAGGTGGTAGAATGAATTTATTTATAATAAAAGATATAATATTAAATTTAATATTAATTACATTTCCTATATTAGTATATTTAGTTTTAGTTTGCTATCGAGAAAATATAGATAATAACAATAAAGATACGTTGTTAACAATAGCTTTAATTACATCGTTATATTTATGTTTAAAATATATTCCTAGTGAAATAAATACCAAAGTATTATTATTTTGTAATATTCCAATAGTAATAGCTTACATGAAAAAGAAACATTATTTAGGTATATTTTTATCAATCATAAATGTTTTATATAGTTATTATGTTCTAAATATAGAGGTAATCATAATGATTATAAAATATGCATCATATCTAGGTTTATACTTATGTGCTAGAAAAAAAAGAATCTTACTAGTGACTCATTTATATTATCAATAGCTATAATTCAGGGGATTCTTTCTATCATTTGAATATTTTTTTTAAAGACATAAAAGCATCAGTAAATGATTTTGTATTATTATTAATAATAGTTTTTTATCTATTATTTTGCAACATTTTCTATTCTATATTTATTTAAAGTAATGGATAAAATAGAATCATTAAACACTACAATTAAAATGTTAGAAAAAGATAAAAAAAATAAAAATGCATTATTTAAATTAACCCATGAAATAAAAAAAAATCCATTAGCAGTTTGTAAAGGATATATAGATATGATTGATTTAAATAAAGAGGAAAAAGCCTTAAAATATATTAATATAATGAAACAAGAAATAAATAGAAGCCTAAATATTATAAGTGATTTTTGTCGAGTATAATAAAATTAAAGTAGTGAAAGAGCAAATAGATTTAAACTGTCTATTAGATGATGTTTATGATTCTTTTAAAATACTTATGACTAATAAAAAAAAATAAAGTTAGAATATAAAAATCGTAATGATCAAAATTTATTTTAATGGAGATTATGAAAGATTAAAACAAGTAATTATAAATATATTAAAAAAATGCCTGCGAAGCCTGTACAGAAAATGGTAAAATAGAAATATCTTCCAATCTATATAAAAACTATTTAGACATATTAATCGAAGATAATGGAATAGGAATGGATGAGGAAAACATTAAAGAATATCAAAGAAATGTTTTATACTACTAAACAAAATGGCACTGGATTAGAGTAGCCCTATCAAATGAGATAATAAAAAAATCTCATAATGGAGAATTATTATTTACATCAGAACCGAATAAAGGTACAAAAAGTGACAATAAGATTACCATATTAGTGATCTTATTGTTTAAATATTTATAAATATCTGCTATAATATATAATGGTGATTTTATGGAAGATATATTTTTAAAGAATTTACCATCTCTAGATCTTCATGGCTATGATAGAGAAACAGCACGCGTAGCTACCGAAGATTTTATAGATGAAAATATAATGCTAAAAAATGATAAAATATTAATAATACATGGTAAAGGGCTAGGAGTAGTAAGAAAATCAGTTCATAATGTATTAAGTAAAAGAAAAGAAGTAACAAAATATCATACCGATAACTTAAATGATGGATGCACAATAGTTTATTTATCTGTTGACAACTAATTATCTCTATGCTATAATAAATTACAATTTTAGGGAAGATATTATATGCTAAATAAAGAAATAATTAAACAGATAAAAGAAATAAATACCATCATAAAAGAAATCATACTGCTAATATTTTTATTAATAATATGTTTAATAATATTCATTGTTGAATTAATATAATATCACCAAAATAGGGAGGTTTTATATAATGGAAGATGAAAGACAAATAAATTGGTTAAGCTTATTTATTAAAATAATAATCATATTCATATTTGCTATAATATTAATATGGTTAGTATCAAAAATAATAAATAGTAGTAAACCATCAGAGACATTTAAAAACAATATTAATAATATGGAAGAAGTAGCAGTTTCTTATTTTAAAGAAATAGATTTACCACAAGAAAAAGGAAAAAGTACTAAAATAACATTAGAGGAAATGATAGAAAAAAAATTAATTGTTTCTATCAATGAAAATAAAAAATCAACTTGTGACGTAAAAAAAAAGTTACTCCAAAATAACTAGAAATAAAAAAAGATTATAAAGTAGAAACTACTTTAGTATGTGGCAAAGAAAAAGATACCATAACAAGAAAATTTAGTTTTAAAGATTGCAAAAATACTGTAATACAAAAACAGAAACTAAAGATAACACAAATAAGGATACTAACAAAGATACAACTAGTACTAACACTAGCACAAACACTACAAAAAACAGCATATTACGAATATGTAAAAAAGAAACAACAACATATAGTAAATGGGCAAAAGGCAATAAAACTGGCGATAATATAGAAAATAAGTATGAGTATTATGGTACTGCAACTGAAGAATACTACACATTAGAGCGGTATCTAAAAACAGCACATCAGCTTCTTACACAATAAAATTAGATAAAGTTCCAAATAAAGATTACTACTTTACTATAGTTAAAGAGGTAGAATTCCTATCAAATAATGAAAAAAGAATTCTTATCTAGTAATAATACATCAATATCTAAAGGAACAAAAATAAATAAATTACCAAATAGTATTAAAAATTACTCATTAACTGAAGACAATTTTACATATAAATTATCTCCATACTATCGTAAAGGATCTTTCTACATAGATGTTACATTAAATGATATAAATACAACCATATCATCTTATAATAATGTATACTTTGTACCATTAAAAGTAACAGTTAAATTTATGTCTCCTAAAATAACAGAAGAAAAACCATCAGGAGATTATGATACCATAACATACTATCGTTATGTTGAAAAAAATAAAAAGAAATAAAATGGTCAACAGAAACATCATTAGAAGGATATACTAAAACAGGAAATACAAAAACAGAATAGAACTTCAATAGAAGTTCTATTTTTAATATTTTATCAACAATACCATAGTTTAAAGCCTCCATGCTATCCATAAAATAATCCCTTTCCGTATCATTATCAATTGTAGTAATATCTTTACCAGTAACTTCGGCTAAAATTTTATTAAGTTTTTTCTTAAGTTTTAATATCCTTTCAGCGGCAATTTTAATTTCTGTTGCCTGGCCTTGTGCTCCTCCAAGTGGCTGGTGAATCATAACTTCTGCATTTGGAAGAATACATCTTTTACCTTTTTACCAGCAGCCAATAGAAAAGCAGCCATTGATGCCGACATTCCCACACAAATTGTGGATACATCACTTTTAATAAAATTCATTGTATCATAGATAGCCATACCCGCAGTAATAGAACCACCAGGAGAATTAATATATAAACAAATATCATCACTATTTAAACTATCTAAATATAAAAAAAACTCTGCTACCACAACATTAGCAGTATTATCATTAATTTCTCCATTCAAAATAATAATTCTATCTTTTAATAATCTCGAATAAATATCATATGCTCTCTCACCCATATCATTCTTTTTTCAATAATCGTAGGAATTAAATTCATAATTAGTCACCCATAATTAGTATAATATATAGATAGTCTATTCATAACAAAAAAAAGTATGACAAAATATAACAAACTATGATATAATAATAATATAGACTATCAAAAGGAGGAATAATATGGAAACAATAATAATAACTTTGGATAATAACAAAAAAAAGAATATGTAAAAGGAATAAAATTAAAAGAGATAATTGAACAAGAAAAAGATAAATTAACAAATACCGTAGTAGGAGCCCTTTATAACAATAATATGATTGACTATGAAGAAACACTAACTAAAAATGGTAAACTATATATATATGATTTAAATACCAAAGAAGGAAATAAAATCTATGAAAAAGGATTACTTTATCTATTTGAAGTATCAGCAGTTGAAGCTTTAGGAAAAGATACTCAAATAATAGTTAAACATTCAATTGATAAAGGAATTTATTGCAAAGTAAATAAACCATTAACTACCGAAGATATAACAAAAATAAAAAGATAATGAAAGAAAAAATAAAAAGAGAATATACCTTTTACAAAAAAATAGAAACATCTAAATCAGATGCTATAGCATATTTCAAGAATAAAAAAAGAGAAGATAAAGTAAGAACATTATTCTATATAAAAACAAATTTTGTAACACTATATAAACTAGGAGATACCTATAACTATATAATTGGAGACCTTCCATATACAACAGGTTCTTTAAAATATTTTGACTTATCATTAATTAAAGGCCATGGTGTCGTAGTAAGATTCCCATCAATATATGATAATAATAAAGTAGTAAAATATACCCATCATGAAAATTATTTCAATAGTCTTGAAGAATATGGAACGTGGGGAAATAATTTAAATATAAACAACCTAGAGAATTAAATGAATTTATAACTAATAATAATGCCGGAGATATCATTCAGTTATCAGAAATAATGCAGGACTATAAATTACTTAGTATCGCAGAGCAGATAGTTTTAAATAAAGATGACTATAAAGTAATATTATTATCAGGACCATCAAGTTCAGGTAAAACAACTAGCGCCATGAAATTATCTTTATATTTAAGAAGTCTAGGATTAAATCCCACTCATCTATCATTAGATGACTATTTCTTAGAAAGATCAGAAACTCCATTAGGACCAAATGGTAAGCCGGATTTTGAGTCTCTTAATGCTATTGATGTAAAATTATTTGATAGTCAAGTTAGTAAAATGTTAAAGGGAACTAAAGTAACAGTACCAACATTTAACTTTATTGAAGGAAAAAAAAGAATATAAAAAGAACAGTTCAGTTAAAAGATAATGATATTCTAATAATTGAAGGCTTACATGCATTAAATGAAGAATTATTAACTAATATACCAAGAAAGAAAAAGTTTAAAGTATACATAAGTCCATTAATATATCTAAATATTGATAATGATAATCGTATTGGTATGAGCTGATTTAAGATTATTAAGAAGAATTGTAAGAGATAATCGAACAAGAGGATATAATCCATCAAAAACGCTTGAATCATGGTCTGATGTTCGTGATGGAGAAGAAAAATATGTCTTCCCATATCAAGATAATGCCGATGTTATGTTTAACACCAGTCTAGCCTATGAATTAGCAGTCATCAAAACATATGCTGAGCCACTGTTATTTACCATATCCGAAGATGACCCTAACTATCAATTAGCTCAAAGACTAATAGAATTGTTAAAGTTCGTTTTACCAATACCAAGTGAAACTGTACCAAAAACTTCAATATTAAGAGAGTTTATTGAGGAAGTTATTTTGAATAAATAAAAAGCATATATTTAAGTAGGTGTAATATGAATAAATATAAACTACTTATAATAATATGCTTTTTTTTTGTCACATTATGTTTACCCAGAGTAACTGCTACTGTAAAAATTTAAATTTACTGGGAAAGGTAATAATTTTAGATGCCGGACAACCTAGATACCTGTTAACAAGGTAAAGAAAATATAGGAAAAACATAGGAACTAATTGATTTTAGTTCTTTTTTTTTTATTGCCATACATAGCCATTTCATTAATTTGAATTGGCTAAAAATAAAAAGAAAGGAGGATATTATGTCATTAGAAGAAATATTCACTTTTTGAAAATATATATGCTGCACATAAATGGTGCAGAAAAATCTAAACAACACAAGGGAGAAGTTGTTAGATTTGAAATTGATTTAAGTAAAAATATAAACAGAATTAATAAAAGAATTAACATCAAGAAAGTATAAATTAGAAAAATATAGAAAGTTCAAGTTGTTTGAACCAAAAGAAAGATTAATAGAAGCATTATCATATAAAGATAGAGTAGTATTAATGTGTTTTGTAACCAATGTGCTTAAACCAATAATAAGTAAGCATGTTATATATGATAATGCTGCTTGTCAAAAAAAAAAATAAAGGTACTGATTTTGGGTTGAATAGACTTACAAAGTTTTTTGAAAAGAGAATTTATTAATGAACATGGCAATGATTTTTATTATTTAAAGTGTGATATACGCAAATACTTTCCTAGTATAAATCATGAAGTTCTTTTAAATAAGTTAAAAAAGAATAGGATTAACTGATGATGAATTATATATGGCTAGATTGTTCATGACAAATTATGAAACATCAGTAGGTATTCCACTTGGAAATTTATCTAGTCAATGGTATGACTTAATATATTTAGATGATTTAGATAGATTTATAAAAGGAAAAAAATTACAAATTAAAAGGGTATATAAGGTATATGGATGATTTTATTCTTATTCATAAAGACAAAAATTATTTAAGATATTGTTTAAAAGAGATTGACAGTTTTTTGTAAAGAAAGATTAAAAGTAGAACTTAATGCAAAAACACAAATAGGCAAAGTAAAAATGGCATTGATTTTTTAGGGTTTAGATTAATACTAACTGAAACAGGAAAAAGTAATAAAAAAAGTTAAGAGGGTCATCAAAACGAAGAATAAAAAAGTCATTTAAGGAATTTAAAAAAGTTAGAAGACAAAGGAATAGTAGATAGAGAATATGTTAACATAAGGAAAAAATTGTTTTTATTCTCGTATTGATAATTCAGATGAAAGTAGAACATTTTTAAACAAAGCAAAGCCAGAATATTAAAAAAGTGTAATTTTACATGAAATTATAGGAAGTTTTACGATTTTATGGTAAAAAATTATAATGAGTGAGGTGTAATAAATGAACTTTGGAACAAATGAGTTTACATTACTTTCAGATGAACAAACATTTGGAAGCCGTAAGATAGATGTTATAAAACAATTAGGTGGGAAGTGTGCTATATCCGATTTTGCAATCTTATTGGGTGCTTATGTATCTAGTGATTATCATGTAGATGGTGATAGTTCTTTAAAAAGGAAGAACAGGTTGGTGGTATTTATCGTCCTCTGATGGCGATGGGGATGTTCGTGATGTTATCGAAGGGTGGTGATCGTAAATTGACTTATGCTGGCAAGCGTTCTGGTGCCGTCCGCCCAGCTTTACCGTACTCCAACATCTCTGACATCTCCCCGAACGGAGTGAGGGAAGAAGTGGATTTTAGAAGTTGAGTATGGAGAATATCCACAATATGTTGTTGATACAAGTTTGGGAAGAACACTTGATAGTGAATTTTCGGCAGGTAGATTAAGAAAAACAGGAAAAAACATATACAACCGATTCAAGAAGATGGAATGCTAATTCTGAAAAGTTTAGTCCTGTTGAACATGAAGAATATGAGTATAATGGTAAAAGATATGTAAGAGTAAAAATCAAACGATACAAATGAAAATTTCAAATTAACAAATGGTGTTACCACTCATCCTGGAGATTACTTTTGGTTAGAAGTTTCACCTATTGTATGGTATGTTGATGAAAAATCTAAAATGCTTGTCAGTAAAACATTACTTGCATCAGGAATAAGATTTTGTAATGATGGTCAATATGGTAGAGATGATTTCAAAACAACTGAAATGTATATGTTCTTAAATAAGTATTTTGCAAAAGATATGATACCTAGTGTTATTCACGAAAATGACACCAGAGGAAAAAGCACAATATGAGGAAGAAAGAAAACAAGCTGAAAAAAGAAGAAATCCTTATGGTTTGAAGTTTGGACAAGTAAGTGAAGAAGAAATCATAAGAGGAGCAATAGAAAGTGGAGTTGCAGTATTCTTTTGCATGGACCTTCATCAGAAGGTAAATCTGCAAGAGTTAAGCAAATTGATCCAACTTGTGAAATTATATATCTTCGTAATGCTACACCAGAAAGTTTAAATGGTAAAAGTGTTTATAATCAAGCAACAGGCGAAATGATGGATGTTAAGCCAAGTTGGTTAAAAAAAAATTAGAGGAAAAATGTGCAAATGAGCCAGATAGATTTCATATTGTGTTTTTTAGATGAAATAACTAATGCATTACCTAGTATTCAAGGTATAGCATTTAACATTGTATTAGATAGAGAAGTTAATGGTATTTGGAAATTACCAGAGAATGCAAGGATTGTTGCAGCAGGAAATGATATGAAAGACTCATTAGCTGCAAATCAATTAGCAGAGCCATTATTCAATAGATTTGCTCATGTATATATTAAAACAACTACTGAAAGTTGGTTAAAGTGGGCAAGTGAACACAATATACACCCTGCAATTTATTCTTATATTGCTTATAAGAAAGGCGAAACTTTAAGAAGTAAATATGATGGCGAAAAACCTAATGCAGACCCTAGAAAGTGGGAAATGGCATCTAAAATGCTATATGCAACAGGTAGCCCTGAAATGTTAAGAGCACTAGTTGGGGAAGATATAACAAGAGAATTTGTACAATTCTGTAATCAACAAGTAATAACATTAGATGATGTAATTAATGGAAATTATACCGATAGAGATATACAAGCATTAAATACTGCTGAAAGATATGCAACAACTATGGGATTATCCCAAGTAGATGATGCTAACCTAGAAAAAGTAAGAGGTTTTGTTACAGGACTAGGTGCAGAATTTGGAGCAATTTTTGATGCTTTATGGACACATGGCGATGAAAGTAAATTAGAAAGATTAGCAGAGGCAAAACTTGCCGAAATGCCAGGAGGAGGTATAAGAAAATAATGGAAGATAAGAAAGAAATGTTATTATCATATATCAAAGCAAATGTTGCACCTGTATTAGTTGATTTTATATCTGGTAAAGACTTAAATGGAGCAGTTGTATTACCTGCTAACATTGATGTTAAAGAATTAAATGGTCATTACGAGGAGTCAGAATTTGTATCTCCTAAATGGTTTAATGATATTACTAATACAAATGAAATTAAATTATTAGTAATTGATAAGATTGATACAATATCAAAAGAAGAACAATTAAAATTTTGTGAATTATTAGAATATAGAAAAATATCTACATTTGAATTACCAAAAAATTGTGTAATAATTGTTACTGCAAATGAAATAAATAAAGATAAGATAAGCGAAGAAGTATTCTCATTAGTTGCACGAATTTGAGGTGTAAATTATGAAATATGATATAGCAGCATTAAAAAGAAAAATGCTTGTTAAATATCCCTTTTTTGGGAGTGTAGTAGCAAGTGTAGGTTATAAAGAAAATAAAGATATACCAACGGCAGGTACAGATGGGGAAACAATATATTATAATCCTGAATATTTAGAAAGTTTAAGTGTTGAGGAACAGACATTTGTATTCGCCCACGAAGTATGTCATATTGCTTTTAATCACATATTGAGAAGTGAAGGAAAAGACCCTGAGTTATGGAATATTGCCACTGATGGTGTTATTAATCAATTTCTTAAAAGAGACGGATTAAAAATGGCAAAAAGGTGGAGTAGATATGGCAGAAGCTATAAACTATGATGCTGAACAATTATATGAAAAACTATTACAAGAAAAAAAGCAACAAAGACAACAGCAACAACAAAATGGACAGGGTAATGGTCAAAATCAACAAGGTAATCAACAACAAAATCAGCAACAAAGTGGTAGCAGTGGACAGAGTGGTAATGGTCAACAACAATCACAACCACAACAACAGAGTGGTGATTCACAAAGCCAAGACCAACAACAAAATCAACAAAATCAGCAACAAAGCGGTGGTAGTGGAGAAAGTGGAGATAACCAACAACAATCACAATCTCAACAACAAAGTAGTTCTGGTGGAGGAAGTTCACAAGAACAAGATAAACAATCACAAGAACAAAGTGGTGGTGGATCTGGCGAAGATTCACAGGAAGAAGAAAAACAACAAGATGTTGGACATGATACTCACAGTATGTGGGAACAAGCAGTAAAAAACATAAAGAAGAACAAGAAAAAACTGGTAAAAAAGAAAGCAAGTTATTAGATAAACTTTTAGGAAAAGATAAAAAAGAAAAAAGAAAAGAGCGAACTTGAAAAGAAACAAGAAGAACTTGAAGGTATGGGAGAAAAAAGATGCTTTCAAAAAAAATCTTGAAGATAAGAAAAAGCAACTTGAAGAATTAAAAGAGGCAATTTCTAATCAAGCATCGCAAGCAGGAACTTCAACAAATAGAGATGTAAGAACAGTTAATGATATAGGAACTGCAAAACCAATAGTTGATTGGCGATATGTTTTAAGAGAAGCAATTAAATATGATGTTGATTGGTCATATAAAAACGCTACATTAGAAGATGGTGTAGTAGTTGCTAATTTGGAAGAACAACCAATGCCAGAAACTGAAATTGTTTTTTAGATACAAGTGGCTCTATAAATGAGGTATTATTAAAGAACTTTTTAAGAGAGTGTAAGAATATATTACAACACACAAAGCTAAAAGTTGGATGCTTTGATACAGAGTTTTATGGATTTCACGAAATTAGGGACAGAAGAAGATATAGAGAATATGCGATTTGAAGGTGGTGGAGGTACTGACTTTGATGTCGCAGTAGGTGCTTTTTTCAAGACGAGTTGAAAATAAAATTATATTTACCGATGGTGAAGCTTCAATGCCAGATATGCCACTTGATGCAATATGGATAGTATTTGGTGGCGAAAAGAATTAATCCAAAAGGTGGTAGGGTAATTCATATTACTCCTGAACAATTAGATAGGTTATATTCTTATGAAATTGAAAGTGAAACAAAAGGTAGATCAAGATAGGAACTAAAAATCCTATCTTTTTTTGTGTCTGATTTTGGCAATTTTGGCAAAAAGGTGTATAATGGAACTATAATAGCATTGACAAAGCTAATTAATATAATTAAAGGAGTAGTGAAGTAATAAAAATAGAATTTTGTGTGTAGTTAAGTAGTATTTATTTCTATTTTTAGTAATTATATTATTTAGCTATTTTTTTTTCATAGATGTGCAGTATTTGTCTATACCGTCATGCTCATAAAGAGGTAATGTTTATGAGTGAGGTAAAAAATACTGCAGTAACCAATTTGAATTATTAGATAAATTAGTAAATAAAACATATAGGGTAGAAAATTGTATTCCTGGTAATACGACTTTCTGCCCTTTTTTTTCGTTGAGAAAAAAAAAACTGTATAGGTGTAGGTCGCCACCTTTTTATCAATTTTGAATTAAAAAAATTTGAAATTGATAGGAGGAAATAAAATGGCAAAAATGCCTATAAGAAATAAAAGTAAAGATAATCCTTATACATTAGGATTTGATGAAGAAAAAGAATATTTATACAGTTGAGTTTAAGGATAATAAAAATATCTTGCATAAAGTAGAAATATCAGAAAAAAAGTCTATAAAGCTTTTGATAAGTTTGAACTTGAAGATATTTCACAAATACATAAAGTTAGAAGCCATATAGAACATTCGGAGGTGTTTGAAGAAACTTTGAATACTAGAATGTTATACAAACCTATTTCTATTGAGGAAGAAGTAGAAAATAAAGTTTTATTAGATGATTTAAAGAAAGCAATAAACCACTTAACTGATGTTCAAAAAAAAAAGGCGATTAAAACTTGACTATAAATATTAGGTTGCTCCTAATAATGCGATAACAAGTAATAGGCATAATGATACTTTCGCCTAGCCACAGACTCAATCAATGGGGGCGACTCTGTGAGAACCACAGTTGAGGTGCAATTCCTATGGAACTAATTAGCAATTAGTCGTTTGATGATTCCCCTGTGTTAAGGGGGTAGGAACAATATTAACACATTAAAAATAAATATATAAATATTTAATATCAGTTGGGGTTAAGTGAAATATTAATTTTATTTATATTTTAGCAAACTTTAATTAAACAACTGATATTTATACATAGAAGGGGAATTAAAAATGAAAGAATTAAAAAAGATATAAGATTAAATTAAGAATAAAAAGTTGTTTTGAATTAGATGGAGTTTCAAAGGAAGATATTATGGAACAACTAGATTATATAATTCATAATACTGTGATATTAGCATTACCAGATGTTAAATCAAAGAAAAAAAATTAAAATTAGAGAATTAAAAAAGGAAAAAAGAGGGTAAAGATTTAGATGAGTAAGAAGATAATTAGAGGAGCAATATTTTATGCAGATTTAGACCCTATAATTGGTAGTGAACAAAAAGGAACTAGACCTGTTTTTGATTTTGCAAAATGATATTGGTAATAAATATAGTCCTACAACTATGATTGCACCTATAACATCAAAAAGAATATAAAAGGTAGGAAACAACCCACTCATGTAAAAGTGAAACAATTTGATAAATTAAGACCTAATTCAATTATCTTGTTAGAACAAGTAAGAACTATTGATAAGAGTAGAATAAAAAGGTTTTGTTGATATGTTAGATAAAAAAGCCAAATGAAAGAAGTGGAAAATGCTTTAAAAATATCTTTTGGTATCGGTAATGAATATTCAAAAGAAATCTTCACATAATTTATAACTAGGTGGAGTTAATGGATAATGAAATAAAATATAATATTAATACTTATGTAAATACCGATGGTAAAAGTAAAGAAAAATAATTAAAGCTTTTAATCAGAAATTATTAAAATTAATAATATTATTTGAGAAAACTAGTTCTTGATAAATTGCAATACTACAAATTATTTTTTTGCATGGTTGGTTAATTTTGTAAAAAGAATTAATATGTATGCAGAAAAGGAGGAACTCTCTATGAAGGATAAGGTTGGAATATATTGTAGATTATCAGATGAAGATAGATATAAAAAGATAAATCTGATGATAGTGAGTCTATTGCAAATCAAAAGAGTATGCTTTTTAAAATATGCTTTAAGCCATAATTGGGAAGTGATAAATGTATATAGCGATGATGATTGGTCAGGAGCAGATATTAATAGACCGCAATTTCAAAAATTAATAGAAGATTGTAAAAATGGATTAATAAATATTGTATTATGTAAAACTCAATCAAGATTTTCAAGAGATATGGAAGTTATTGAAAGAATATATTCATAATAAGTTTATTGAGTGGGGAGTTAGATTTGTAAGCATTGTTGATAATGCTGATACAGAAGTTCAAGGAAACAAAAAGCAAGACAAATTAATGGCTTAGTTAATGAATGGTATTTAGAAGACTTATCTGATAATGTTAGAAGATCATTACAAAATAAAAAGAGAAGATGGATTATATCTTGGCAGTTTTGCTCCATATGGGTATGTTAAAGACCCTAATAATAAAAACAAACTTATAGTAGATCCTGTTGCAGCAGAAGTTGTAAAAGAAATCTTTTTCCTTATATGTTTCTGGTGCAGGATACTATAAGATTGCTACAACTTTAAATGAAAAAAGGAATTGTTACACCAACTAATTATAAGAAAGAAAATGGTAGATAATTATGTATGTAGAGCTGCAAAGTTTAAAGAAAAGACAAAATGGTCGCAAGATACCATTGCTAGAATATTAAGAAATGAAGCATATATAGGTAATTTAGTTCAAAGGTAAAAAGACTTATGTAAGTTATAAAAAAAATCATAAGTCATATACAAAACCAAAAAGTGAGGTGGACATATTCTTATGGGACACACGAGGCAATCATAGATATGGAAACTTGGAATTATGTTCAATCAAAGTTTAAAAAAAAAGAACTAGAACAAGTAAAATAACAGGCGAAGTATATATGTTAAGTAAAAAAAGTATATTGCAAAAGAATGTGGCTCAGTATTTAATAGGCAATTATATCATACGAAAGATGGTAAAGTGCCATATATGAAATGTAAAAGCCGAAAACTAGCAAGTAGAGATTGTGATAATAGAGAGTCTATTAGATGTGAAATACTAGAAAAATATATTTTAGAAGAATTAAATAAACAACTAGATATATATTATAGTTTAGACGAATTAGAAAAAAAAATTATATATTACAAAAAGAAAGCACTTAATAGTTCAACATTATCAAAAAAGAGAAACTTTTGAACAAGAAAAAAAGAAATTATTGAGGAAAAATTAGCTAAAAAAAAAAAATGACCACTATAAATCACTATACGAAGATAAATTAGAGGGAATTATAACCCAAGAAGATTTCTTAATGTTTAGAGAAAAGTTTTCAAAAAAGAAATTGAGAACTATAAAAAAAAAAGAATTGAAATTATTAATGAAGAATTAGAAAATATTAAATCAAAAGAAGAAAATATTAAGACAAGCAAAAATATATTTGAAAAGTATAGACATATAGATAAATTAACAAAAAAGAAATTGTTGATGAGTTCGTAGATGTAATAAAAATAGGAAAAATAAATAAAGAAACAAAAAAAGCAGAGATATAGATATTCATTTGAATATCATTAATTTAAGATAGTTGCCTTGCTAACAAGTAGCCCTGACACGGTGGCAAGGATGAAGGTGCCAGCAGTGGTCCCATCAAAGAGAGAGCAAACTTAATTTAATTCTTACAAAAAATTAGAAAAAGAATTAATATCAAGAGGAGCAACTGTTTACCTAACTCGTAAAGATAACAACGACTTATCCACAACAACTATTAATAGAAAACGAAACGACTTATACAATAGAGCTAAATATATAAATGATATTTCTCCTGATATGTATATATCCATCCATTTAAATGCTTCACCATCCCCTTCATGGAGAGGCCTTCAAGTATTTTATACAGGTAATAATAAAGAAAATAAAATTATCGCTGAAACCATAACTAATCATCTAAAAAGAAAACATATCTAATGTTAGAGAAATAAAAAAAAGACAATACTTACTACATGTATAAATATATAAAGTCTCCAGGAGTATTAATTGAAGCTGGATTTATATCCAATCCAAACGATAACTATCTTTTTAAGAGATATCAATTATCAAAATAAATTAATAACTTTAATTAGTGATTCAATCGAAAAATATTATCAAAATAAATAAAACCCACTTTCAAAAAATACAAAAATAGTGTATACTTCTAATAGAGACTAAGAAGGGTGATAATATATGCAAAAAAATATATTTAAAATATGATGAATATACACCACCAGTAGAATGCGACTATGGTTTTATACCAGAAATGGTTTACCTAGGATTCTTATATCCAATCAAGAAAAAGAATTATAAAATGTTTTATATCATGTTAATGACTGAAGTAGCAGTTTCAACCCTAATAATGTGCTTCATTCCCTTTATAATTGGTATAATTATATGTATTGCAATGTTATTTGTCATAAATCTCTTATTCGCAGCCAACTATAACATGATAGTAATTGAAGAACTACTAAAAGATGGCTATGTTCCACTAGACTATAATTCTTCAGATATTCTAATAAAAAAAAAGGAATATACTTTAAACTCCAGTAGTAGATGTATTCCTTTTTTTTTCAAAAAAATACAACAAAAAATATATCATTTTTTTCAAAACTATGATATACTTTAATACAGAATAATGGGAGTTGATATTGTGGAGAAAAAAATTTAAGACAATAAATGAACAAGTAGAAATATTAAAAAACAAAGGTCTTATAATTGAAGATGAAAATGTCGTTAAAGATACCCTACTTAGAGAAAACTATTTCTTTTTAATGGGTTATCGTCACGCCTTCCTTATATCGCAAAAAAGGAAAGAAAATTCATACCCGGTACAACTTTTAATGAAATATACTCATTATTCACATTTGATAGGAATTTTAGAAATATAATATTTAAAAATGTACTTGTTATCGAAAATCAATTAAAAATCAGTAATATCGTATCAATTATCCAAGAAGTATGGATATCGTGAAAAAAGATTATTTAAATCCTAAAAACTTCACTCAAGATCATGATAAAGCACGCCGTGTTCGTGACTTAATTGATAAGATGAAAAAGACAAATAAGAATCAATGCTACAACCCATAATGCTACAATACACTACATAAATAACTACGGTTATATTCCTTTATGGGTTTTAGTAAAAAGTATTATCATTCGGAATAGTTTGTGAATTATATACTATATTAAAGAAAAAGAAGACCAAATAGAAGTAGCAGAAGTTTTTGATACTACACCAAGTGTCTTATCAGATATACTAATAATATTATCCAACTATCGAAATTTATGTGCTCATGAAGATATCGTGTTTGAACATAAAACCGAAAGAGTAATACCGGATACAGAATATCATGATATGATGGAAATACCAAAAATGGATGGCGAATATATTTATGGTAAAAAATGACTTATTTGCAGTAATTATAATCTTTTAAAATATTACTAAATAAAAAAGCCTTTCGTTTAATGATGAAAGAAATAGAATATGAAATAGAATTGTTAGATGGAAGAGTGGATACCATTCCAATAAGTAAAGTATTAGATAGAATGGGATTTCCAGAAAATTATATAGAAATAATAGATAAGTAGGTGATAATAATGAATAAGAAAAATAATAAAATAATAATACCTCTTTTAGTATTAGTAGCTTTTATTGGTGGTTCAGTATGGACATATCTAGTAATAAATCAATTAAATAGAGGTACAACAAATTCAGTAACTAAAGGGGAAACTATACAATAAATGAAAATAGCATATCCGGAGCAGTAGATAAAATATATGATGCCACTGTAACAGTAGCCACTTATAAAGATGGTAAAGCAGTATCAACAGGAACAGGCTTTGTCTATAAAAAAAGAAGGATCAACAGCCTATATAATGACAAATAATCATGTTATATCAGGAGGCGATTCTGCTAAAGTAATCTTTAGTGATGGGACATCAGCAGATACTCAAATCTTAGGAGGAGAGACATATTCAGATATAGCGGTATTAACAGTAAGTGCTGCAAGTATAAAGCAAGTAGCAACATTAGGAAACACTGATAAAATAAAATTAGGAGACACTACCTTTTGCCGTAGGAGCCCCACTTGGAGATACTTATAGTGGTACAGTAACTAAAGGAATCCTATCAGGAAAAAGATCGTTTAGTAGCAGTATCATTCTCCGGAAGTAATTCTGATTACTATATGAAAGTATTACAAACAGATGCTGCTCTAAATCCAGGTAATAGTGGTGGTCCATTATGTAATGTAAATGGTGGAAGTAATAGGAGTAACATCTTTAAAAACTTACTCAGGAAAAAAACAAGTTCAACAACAAGTTATAGTGTTGAAGGAATGGGCTTTGCTATCCCAATAGAAGACGCTCTATCATATGCTGGCATCATTGAAAAAGGTGAATCAGTAAAGAGACCATATATTGGAATAAGTATGTTAGATATAACAGATAGTTATTACTTATGGCAGGCTGGAATAACTTTTACCAAAAGGTGTTGAAAAAGGAGTAGCAATTCTAGAAGTAGTATCATCTTCACCAGCAGAAAAAGCCGGGTTAAAGAAAGGTGATATCATAACTAAACTAGAAAAAGAAGAAATATCTTCAGTAGCAGAACTTCGTTATGAATTATATAAACATAATCCAGGAGATAAAGTAACAGTTACTTATAATAGAAATGGTAAAGAGTTAACTTCTGAAGTAACACTTGAAGAATCAAAATAATCTAGATTAATTCTAGGTTATTTTTTTTTTTCACTTCAAACTTAAAATAAATTTAAGTTTTCCGTGGTGTTAGTGAGCCAAAAAATATTTGTCTCCCTAACAAACAATAATGGTAATAAAACTTGAATCAAACAAATATTTATAGTATAATGTTGATAGAGCAATAAAAGTGTTACAATAAATTTAAGAAGAAAGAAAAATTTGAAGAAAAGACAACATTAATTATCTGAATAATAGTTAGTAACAATTATTAGCTAATATAAGTATACAAAAACATTGAATTTTTATAAAACAAGAAAAAATATAATTTTAAATAATAAAACGCTTAATGTAGCAATTCAAGAAGAATTAGATAATTTCAAAAAATTGAAAGGATAAAGATATGGAAACAGAAGTAAGATTTTACTATTCGAGTAATAGTAAAGATAAAATTATTAAATTTTTAAAAAAATATAAAGAATTGATTATAAAGGAAGATTCTATGAAAAAACAGATCAATATAATCATCCGATGGAAAAATATAATTATTATAATTTAGAAATTGATGGAAGATTTAGGATAAGAAGAACTATTAAAGACGATTATGCCAAGTGTATGGTTACTTGGAAAAGAAGATTAAAAAAGATAATAAAAATTCTTTAATTCATAAGGAAGAGGAAGTTGAAATAACTATTAAGAATGAAGAATATGATAATTTAATATTTCTTGTAGAAAATGTACTTCATTTAAGTATTGTCGAAAGTTATGAAAGATATAGAAATGTCTTTACAAATGAAGATATAGAAATAGTCGTTGATGAATATCCATTTGGCATCGCAATTGAAATTGAAAATAAGAGCAAAACAAAAAAAAATGCTGAAGAAGTTATAAAAGAGTGGATTTTAAAATTAAATTTTGACTTAAATAAAGCATATAGATTGTCATGGGATGATAAATATAATGAGTTATGTAAATCTCAAAATATTCCTGTATCAAATATTGTAAGGTTTAATTCTAATATGCCTAAAGTGTTAGATGATTTTGATAAATAACATAATTAGAAAAATAATATATTTTATTATATAGAATATTTTACTTTTTGAAGATATTTTTTACAATTAATTTAACAAATAAACTAATTAAATATAGTGGTAAAAAATTTAAAATTTGACATACAGACATACAAATAATCTAGATTAATTCTAGGTTATTTTTTTCCACTTCAAACTTAAATAAATTTAAGTTTTCCGTGGTGTTAGTGAGCCAAAAAATATTTGTCTCCCTAACAAACAATAATGGTAATAAAAGCTTGAATCAAACAAATATTTATAGTATAATGTTGATAAAGCAATAAAGTGTTACAATAAATTTAAGGAGGAAGAAAATGGAATTAAAAAGAAAATACAGAAAGATATTTGGCAAAACAAAGTAAATAAAGGCTTTAATACTACTGATGTAAATAAAGAATTTTGTTTATTATATGGTGAAGTAGCGGAAGCCTATGATGCTTGGAGAAAGAAAAAAAAGATGATCTAAATGAAGAACTAGCGGATATTGCTATATATTTAATGGGACTATCTGAAATGTTAGGTTTTGATTTAGAAGAAGAAATAGAGAAAAAAGTTTCTAAAAATGAAAAACGTGTATATAAAAATATTGATGGTGTCAATGTTAGAATAGGAAATTAATTATTAAAGTATATCTAAAATAAAACTTAGATATTTTTTTAATGCCTTATTATATATTTCTTGCTTCTATATAATGGATATGGTTGATATACTACTTATAGACAATTTAAATATTGGCTATAAGTAGCACTGTAAGACTATTTAAGACTTACAGTGATATTAAAAAAAAATAATAATGTAAAAAAAAATATAAAACTATTGTATTTTTTGTATGTAATATTTGTTATAATAAATATGACAAAAAAGAAAGGTGAAAAAAGATGGAAGAATACAAAATAACATCACATAGTGATAATGAAACAATATCAATAGCCCAAAACATAGAATCAGAAAAATTTCCTAATATGGTTATATGTTTAAATGGAGACCTTGGTAGTGGTAAGACACTATTTACTAAAGGCTTTGCTCATGCCATGGGAATAGATGAGATAACTTCACCTACATTTACAATTATAAAAGAATATGTTGGTGAATTACCACTATATCATATGGATGTATATAGATTAGAGGATTCACAAGAAGACATAGGAATAGAAGAATACTTTGATAAAGGTGGAGTAACCATAATAGAATGGGCTGATATGATAAAAGATATCTTACCTCCAGAAAGATTAGATATCAAAATTAAAATAGCAGATGATAACACAAGAATATTAATATTAAAACCACATGGGGAAAAATATGTACTAATATATGTGAGGCCATAATATGATAAGCTTATTTATAGATACATCACTCGAAGATGTATCTATTGCCTTAGTAAAAAGAAAGAAAACTTTTATCTAAATATCAAAAATACCAGTCCTAAAAACATTCTATATATACTACAAAATTCATCGAAGATATTTTAAAAGAAAATAACTTATCCCCAGAACCGATAATGTTGATGAAATGAAATAATCGTTGTAAATGGCCCAGGTTCATTTACGGGCATAAGAATAGGAGTAACCATAGCCAAGATGTATGCTTATCTCTAAAAATAAGCAAAAAGAGAACCATAACATCCTTAAAAATAAGAGTATTAGGCTTTACTGGAGATTATTTTCTATCCAACTATAGATGCCAAACACAACAATTATTATGTTGGAATATATGACAAAGAATATAATACTATTAAGAGAAGAGTTTAACAATATAGATAGAATAGATGAGTTAAAAGAAAAATATAATCCAGTCTTAGTAACCGAAGCAGATGATTATGATATTGAAGAGATAATTAAATATGCTAAGAATCTTCCTAGTATTAAATCCCCATGCAGTAAATCCAGTATATTTAAAATTACCCGAGGCTATGGAAAAAAATGATAAAAGAAGTAGTTAATAATGATAATCCCTTTTCTAAAGAAATTCAGTATATAGAAGATAATAATGTACTAGGAGAATTAAAATACTCTCTAATATATGAAAGAATGGAAGTAGATAATATTCTTGTAAAAGAAGAGTATCGTAGTAGAGGAATAGGAACCAAATTAATGAGTTACCTAGTATCTGAAGCCATTCATCATAAAGTAATAAATATAACTCTTGAAGTAAGAGTAAGTAATATTAGAGCAATAAATCTTGATAAGAAGTTTTGTTTTCGTGAGGTAGCCCTAAGAAAATACTATTATGGAGATGAAGACGCAATACTTATGGAAAAACAGGTGATGTAAATGAAAGATGTATATATACTTGGAATAGAATCAAGTTGTGATGAAACAAGTATGAGTATTGTTAAAAATGGTAGTGAAGAAATAGCCACTATTGTGCTAAGTCAAATAGATATTCATAAAAATTATGGAGGAGTAGTCCCTGAAATAGCTAGTCGTAATCATATCGAAAACATAACAATAGTCCTTGAAGAATTATTAAGTAAGACTAATCTAACTATGAATGATATAACTGCCATAGCGGTGACATATGGCCCAGGACTAATAGGAAGTCTATTAATAGGAGTACAAGCCGCTAAAACAATGGCCTTAGTAACAGGGAAACCATTAGTACCAGTTCATCATATAGCGGGACATATCTATGCTAACAATTTAGAAGGAAGATTACAGTTTCCTCTAATAGCCCTAGTAGTAAGTGGTGGTCATACTGAATTAGTTTATATGAAAGAAGACTATTCTTTTGAGCGAATAGGAGGTACTCTAGATGATGCTGTTGGAGAATGTTACGATAAAGTAGCCAAAGTATTAGGTCTAGAATATCCAGGAGGACCAAAAGTAGATAAACTAGCTCATCAAGGCAAAGTAACCTATGACTTACCATTACCATTAAACGATAAAACATATAACTTTAGTTTCAGTGGTATTAAGTCAGCAGTTATTAATCTAGTACATAACGAAAATCAAAGAGGAAATACCATAAATAAAGAAGATTTATGTGCTACTTTCCAACATAATGTTACCGAAGTAATAGCTAAGAAAACAATGCATGCCTTAAAAGAATATCATGTAAATAATCTTATAGTAGCGGGAGGAGTATCCGCTAATGCAGGTCTAAAAGAAAGATTAGAAAAAGATTGCAAAGAAAAACAATATTAACTTATCAATACCAAGAATACAATATTGTACAGATAATGCCACTATGATAGCAGCGGCAGCCTATTTTGCCTATAAGAAAAATATCTTCGCAGATCAGACTCTAAATGCAGTGGCTACAGATAGTTTATATAAATATTAAAGAAAGTTAAAAATATTTCTTTTTTCTTTTTTTAGACTAACTTTATTATGCTAAAAAATAATTTCACCTCATAAAATAAAGTGATTATGAATAGAGGTGAGATGAATGAATTTCATAACAGAAAATACAGAATTAATGGTAACATTATTAACCATGACCTTAACATGGATACTTGGATTTATATCAAAGAGATGTCCTTATATAAATAATAACCTAATAATAATACAAAATATCGTCATAGATTATGCGTATCAATATTCTATTTTATAATAACCAAAGACTTCAATTTAGCCATAACCTTAAGTGGACTATTCGCCGAAACAGGATATAATCTTATTCATAATATAGAAAAATTAATAAAGGAGGGAAATAATGGTAAACATAGTAAAGAAGATAGTACCAGAGAGTAGATACTACCTAAAATGCCCTTATGAAATGACACCAACTAGAATAGTAGTTCATAATACCGCTAACGATGCTCCTGCCCGAAATGAAATAAGTTATATGACAAATAATGACTATGAAACATCGTTCCATTATGCAGTAGATGATAAAGAAATAGTACAGGGGCTTCCTGAAAATAGAAATGGTTGGCATGCTAGTGATGGCAATGGTAAAGGAAATAGAGAAGGAATAGCTATAGAAATATGTTATTCCAAATCAGGAGGAGATCGCTTTATTAAGGCCGAAGAGAATGCAGTAGACTTAATCGTAGATATATATTAAATAGATATAATTGGGATATAGATAAAGTAACAAAGCATCAGGATTATACAAATAAATATTGTCCACATAGAACATTAGATTTAGGTTGGGATAGATTTATTAATATGATAAAAGAAAAATTATCAGAAACAAGGGCAAGACCTTTTATAGTAGGAGAAATACTATACAATAAAAAGAGGATTTATATTTACATGAGACTGCAGGTTATGGTGGTGGGCTAATGCTTTTAAAGAAAGATACAAAGTCAGTAGTTAAAAAAAATATCATTATAATAAAGGTTTATATATGGCACTAGGAGACACTAATTCTTATTATGATGCGGCTTGGACAGATGAATATAGTAAGTTTACTACTGAAGAACCTATAGTACCGGATGAGCCTTCAGTACCAGAAGAACCAAAAGAAGATAATAATGACGATATAAATAAAGATAACACTAAAGAAGAAGATAATACTAAAGATGATAACAAAGATAAAGATAATGAAATAGAATTACCAGTACAAGATAGAGAAAAAAATCCTTATTATGGTTATTAGATAAAATTATAAAATTCATAGTTAAATTATTCAAAGGAAGGAAAAAATAATTCCTTCTTTCTTTTTTTGTTCAGTTCGAGCCTAAGGTCTCGGTACTGCTATAGAAAGCCTTAATAAGTCTTTTTCTATAGAAAATCAGAGCCTATTAATAGTCTCTGATTTTAAGTATATTATAGTTATTATAAAATTCACAAATAACCGAATTTTGATTAAAACATTATATTTTTGAAATAAATAGTATTAATCATCATCAATATCTAAGTTATCATATCTGGCTTATATATATAGGCTATAAATGACACACTATAGACCTAGGCTATAGTGTAAATAAAATAAAAAAAATTCTTATCTTTACTTCACTATATTATCAAAATATGATAAAATGAAGTAAAGAAAGATGAGGTAGACAAGATGAAAGTTTTAGAATTAAATAAGAATCAGCAAGAAGCTGTTAATC
>VOFJ01002428.1_pt1 | contig 31760 bp, 41 predicted proteins | sample 5384081 | NCBI WGS metagenome assembly VOFJ01 (sample SAMN12384729, study PRJNA508395) | human gut metagenome | isolation source: healthy gut I | host: Homo sapiens | reverse complement strand
GCTCAGCGGGCACGGCTGCCTCTACAAACCTTCGTCGAAAGACAGCGTACTGATCGACCACATCGCCGAACTGCTCACCGGAATCGATCCGTCATTACCGTTGCAGCGCATGAACGGTAAACGACCGGATGCCGTAATTGCCACCGGGAGCGACAATACGAACCGTTATTTCCGGACCATATACCACGATATGCCGGCCCTGTTTCGGGGCAGCCGCCACAGCATCGCCGTGCTGACCGGCGACGAAACCCCGGTAGATTTAGCTGAATTGAGACAGGACATTTTCACCTATTTCGGGATGGGGTGCCGCAATGTCAGCCAGTTATTCCTTCCGCGAAACTACGATACGGAGCCGCTCATGCGCGCTTTGCAAAAAGACCCGGTCACTCATCCGCCATACCTGCACAATTATCGTCAGGCTTTTGCGTTGAACACGATGCAGGGCAAGCCTTTTACGGATGGCGGTTTTTTCCCTGCTACGAGAAGGCGGAGAACCCGCTCAAACGGTAAGCGAACTGGCCTGCACCCGCTACGACTCGCTTTCCGAAGTCGAAGATTGGCTCTTCGGGCACGACTCCCGAATACAATGCGTCGTATCGGACCGTATCCGCCACCCTCGCCGGGTGCGTTTCGGACAGGCCCAACATCCCGCTCCGACAGATTATCCGGATGGCATCGACGTGATGAAATTTTTACTCGAACTATAAAGCTCCAAATATGCTGCTACAATTCAGAATGCTTAGCGATGAAGATGACAACTTCCTGCGCGACTACCTGCTTCCGCCCGAGATGACGCTGGCCGACCTGCATGCCTTTATCAGCGACGATCTCAAATACGAAAAAGAGAACATGACGTCGTTCTTCACTTCCGACCGGGAATGGAACCGACTCTCGGAATACACCTACCTGGACCTGGGATTAGGCGAGGACGAAGGGGTGGAAGGAACCTCCGTTCCCGGCGCAATGAGCGACATGACACTGGCCGACGTGATCCGGCAAAACCACAACCGGTTAATCTATCAATTCGATGCAGTGGGGGATCGGGCCTTCTATCTGAACTGGTCGACGCCCGGCGGGATGAAGAAGGCGGCCCGCAATTGCTGTTGGCCAACGGTGAGGCTCCCGATCAGTTCGATCCGTCAGCATCTCCGGTAAACCGCTCCATCTTCGATGAGATCATGAGCGATTTCGATGATTTCGATGGAAATGAAAGCTATGCCGATGACGAATAAGCCGGACAAAACGCTGATCGTCATCCTCGGGGCAACCGCAACGGGCAAGACAGATGTCAGCGTAGCGCTCGCAACAGAGTTCGGTTCAGAAATACTGTCTGCGGATTCGCGCCAGATTTACCGTGAAATACCGATAGGAACTGCAGCTCCGTCACCCGAACAATTACAGGCCGTTCCTCACCATTTCATCGCTTCGCGCAGCATCACCGAAGAGTATTCGTGCGGCCGGTACGAGGCGGATGCACTCGCACTGTTGGAACAACTTTTCCACAAACACGACACGCTGTTCATGGTGGGCGGATCGGGGACTCTATATCGATGCGGTTTGCAAAGGGATGGATGAGATGCCCGCAACCGATCCGGCCCTGCGTGAACGACTTATCCGTACTGCCGAAACAGAAGGACTCTTCCCGCTGCTACGGCAATTGAGCGAACTCGATCCCGAATACTATGCTTCGGTGGACCGAAGCAATCCGCAACGGGTGATCCGGGCTCTGGAAGTCTGCCTGCAAAGCGGACGTTCTTACAGCGAAATCCGCAGCGGAACCGCCAAACAACGCCCTTTTCGGATTATTAAGCTAGGCATCCGCTATCCGCGCGAAGTTCTCTACGAACGCATCAACCGGCGAGTAAGCTTGATGGTCGAAGCCGGACTGGAACAGGAAGCCCTCGGGCTCTATCCGCTCCGTCACCTGAATGCCCTGCAAACGGTCGGTTATCAGGAGTGGTTCGGTTTTTTTCGACGGACTGCATTCGCGTGGCAAGGCAATCGAACTGATCCAACGCAACAGCCGGCGCTATGCAAAACGCCAGGAGACCTGGTTCCGGCGTGACGAGGCGATTCATTGGATCGAAGGGGGAAGCAGGCTACGGACCATGTAAAAAAACTACTCGACAAGATTTTATAAATCTTCCGTCAGACCTGATTGACCGGACCACAGGGCCCTAGATTATATAACCATGACATGACGAAGCAAGTCATGATCGGGACATCTTCCGGGATAAGTTCCAATCTTCCATACGTCCACATACCAAATAAACAGAAATGCCTGTCAGTCTTTATAGACTGACAGGCATTTTTTCAGTACTGAACGGGAATCGAACCCGTACGGACATCACTGCCCAAGGGATTTTAAGTCCCTCGTGTCTACCTATTCCACCATCCGAGCAACCTGATGCCGCTTCCTTATTGACCGGAACGGACGTGCAAATATAGTCGGATTCAGCGATTATGCCAAATTGCATCGAAAATAACCTCATTTCACAGAGGTGAAACTCCTTCTTTATGGTTTTCACCCGACAGACATCAACTCATCCCGAAGATCTACTCCGGAGGAGTCGCACCCCCTGGTCGGGTCCCCAAGGTTCGGGACGGCGGGCCGGATCGAAAGGATCGTAATAATAGATCCCCAATCGGTCGAGATCGTGCAGATAAACCGGTAATTTTTTCAGGAATCGGTTATAGTCTTTCTGATCCGGATCGGCCCACGCCACCTCGGCGGCAGCCACCAAACGGGGGAAAGTCATGTAGTCGAGGCGTCGTTCGTCTGCAATCCGTTCCGTCCACATATTAGCCTGCAAGCCAAGAATCTGTCCTTCCCGGCCTTTCCACATCGGGGCAAGCGTATCGGTGAACCGGAAAACCGATTCCAACGTCGTATAGGCATCGTGACGGCCGTAGACATGTTTCGGATGCTCAACAAAATCAAAATAGAGAGGCAGGCGGGGAGTAAGCAGAATCCGGTAGCCGCCATCCAACGCCTTACGCAATTGGGCCGGTTTGTCGTGACGCCACCACATCACAACCGCCTTATCGGGTGAGATTCCCGCATCGACGATCTCGTCCCATGCAATTACCGTTTTGCCTTTGGAAACAATGGAATCGACCATACGACGCATGAAATAGTGCTCAAGTTCCACTTCGTCGGCAAGGCCCTTTTCCCGGATGAAAGCCTGAATTTGCGGGTCGGTAAACCAGACCTGATTGCCGTAGTGCACCTCATCCCCGCCGATATGGATATAAGGGGAAGGGAACAAGGCTGCAACCTCGGTCAATATGTTACTGAGAAATTGGTAAGTCTTCTCTTCCTTTGCGGGATTAAACGTAAAAAATCTTTCCAACGCCCTTTACCGCCGGACGAGATTTCAGGATACGCACAACCCGCCGCACAGGCATGTCCCGGCATGTCGATTTCCGGAACCACCATGATGTTGCGATCGGCAGCATACCGGATCACTTCACGAATCTCCTCCTGCGTATAGAATTGCGGTGCAGTGGTCGAATCTTCCCATACGCCCCGTGCACCGACCGTGGTCAGTTTCGGATAACGTTTGATCTCGATACGCCAACCCGGCTCGTCGGTCAGATGCCAATGAAAGACGTTCAATTTCAATTCGGCCATCCGGTCAAGCACCTGAAACACTTTCTGTTTACCGAAGAAATGACGGGATTCGTCCAGCATAAACCCGCGCCATCCCATCCGGGGGGCATCTTCAATCCTGCATGCGGGGATAGTGCCGTGATTGTACCGAATCAATTGCAACAACGACTGTTTCCCGTAAAAAAGTCCCGGCAGCGCCGATGCCGTCACTGTAATTCGATCCGGTGTCACAACGAGCGTATATCCTTCACGGGGAATCGATACCGTAGAATCAAGAACCAGATCGATCGCGCCTTTTTTACGAGTCGCAGAGGTCCGAAATTGTTTCAATTCATTGCGTATCTCGGATACAAAAGCGGGGTCTTTCACTCCCTGTGTCTCGATCCGCACAGCAGATGTGCACATGAAAACGCCCTCGCCGAAACCCACCTTCCCCGGAGTCGGGAAAACGGGCAACTCCTCTTGCAGAACCGGCTCGTTTTGCGAAGGAACAGCCGCATACAGGGCGAAAGCCGCAAATATCGAGAACAGGCCTGCAACCGTGCAGGTAACTCTGAACATAAGCAATAGGGTTAGAAGTGGGTTAGGCGCTATTTTTTATCCGTCTTGACAATCCCTTCGCGCATACGGGTATCGGCCTGGATATTCTGCAATTTGTAATAGTCCATAATCCCGAGGTTTCCCGAACGGAACGCTTCGGCAATAGCCATCGGAATCTCGGCTTCGGCCAGAATCACCTTGGCACGCGCCTCCTGGGCTTTCGCTTTCATCTCCTGCTCCATCGCTACGGCCATTGCCCGTTTCTCTTCGGCTTTGGCCTGCGCGATATTCTTGTCGGCATTGGCCTGATCCATTTGCAACACGGCACCGATATTCTTGCCTACGTCGATATCGGCGATGTCGATCGACAGGATTTCAAACGCCGTTCCCGCGTCGAGTCCTTTTTCCAACACGACACGTGAAATAAAATCAGGGTTTTCCAACACGGTTTTGTGCGAAGCGGACGAACCGATCGACGAAACGATACCTTCGCCGACGCGTGCCAGCACGGTATCTTCACCGGCTCCGCCGACCAGTTGTTTGATATTGGCCCGCACAGTCACACGCGCCTTGGCAATAAGCTGAATCCGTCCTTGGCAACGGCTGCCACGGGGGGAGTATTGATCACTTTCGGATTAACGGACATTTGAACAGCCTCGGCCACATTACGACCGGCCAGATCAATAGCGGCAGCCATCTTGAAATCGAGTGCGATATTGGCTTTCTGCGCCGAAATCAACGCGGTTACCACATTCGGCACATTCCGCCCGCGAAAAGTGGGCTTCGAGATCATTGGCCTGCAAATGCAAACCGGCCTTCGTCCCGGCAATCAACTGATTCACGATCACCGAAGGAGGCACCTTGCGGAAACGCATCAACACCAGTTGCAACAGGCTGATCCGTACGCCGGACACCAATGCAGAGAACCACAGCCCGATAGGAATGAAATAGAAAACAAACCACAATAAGATCAGCGCGACAAACGCGATAATGACCAATAAACCGATACCTCCGCTCATAAAAATTCGTTATTTAAATTTGGTTGATAGATTCTTGCTGTTTGTGATGCACTGCCCTGACGATCACGACCGTATTCTCGAAACCGATCACTTCCACGCTTTGGCGGGGATTGATATAGCCATCGATCGTTTTAGCCTCCCGCCGTGACCTCTCCTACACGCACTTTGCCCATCGGTGCCAGGCGCGTCAGCGTGGTACCGGTCTGGCCGACCAGGATATTATTTTGCTGGGGGGGTGGGGGTAGACGTGGAATCGATCGTGGCTTTCAGCGACAGGCGTTGCCAGGTATTCGCCCGCAGCGAAATAAAAACTGCCAGTACCGAAAGCAATACGGCTGCGGTCAGCGTCACCAGACCGATCAATACCCCGTACTGAATGAAAGCATAGAAAATCGCAGCTCGAATGCGAGCAACGATCCAATCCCTGCTACGCTGATACCGGGCAACAGCACCAGTTCGGCCACCAACAGCAGCACGCCAATCAAAACAAGAATCAGGATCAGCCACATAAATTTATTGATCGTCGGGATACAGGAACGATTACAAGATAGCTATTTTCTGCGTAAAAACTAATTTTTCAACTCCAGTACTTTCGCCGTAACGCCGTCGACCGCACCAAGTAACTCCGCCAACCGTTCAGCCGATTCACGATCACCGAACGAACCGACCGTATAGATATATCCGCCGTCCGGAGCAGAAGCACGCGAAACCTCCTTATCCTGCGCCACCGATGAGAGAATCTCTTTCACGCCTGCGCTCATCTCTTCGCCTTCGCCGCCGATCTCCACACGGTAAAATACCTCCTGCTGATCGGATGAAGCCGCTGAGGCCGAAGCTGCCTCTTCACCCAACGACTCGAAAATCCCGTCACGCCACACGACGATTTGCGGTTTGCGGAAACCCAGCTTCGTCAACTGCTCCACGGCAGCCTGTGCCTCGGGAAGTTCCCGGAACGCACCGGCATAATAACTGTACCTGCCATCCTCCTGCTTCTCATAACACAGCGGCGAAACATTGCGGAAAATCGATACGGGCTGCGTCCGGATAAAATTACCCACCTGCACCTTATACACCGTCCCATATTTGAACACTTCATTTTGCGGAATCGGGTGCGAAGAATTATATTTCGCCGGCGACGTCACTTCGATATTACCGTATTCGATAAAATTGCGCGGTGCAGGATCGACCGGAGGCAGGTTGTAATCCAAAACATCCACCTCTTTCAGAACTTTCGCCAACGAATCGCGGGCCTGGGTATATCCTAAAATACCGGCAAGCGCCATTTCGTAAGAGAGCACCAATTTCTTGCGCAACGGATAACCGTATACCACAGCCGAAGCAACCTGATCACGGGCCGAAGCAATCCGTTGGTTCGTTTCGCGGAACTGCTTTTCGAAATCATCCAGCAATTCGCTCTTATTCATCTTATCCAACAGATAATTGTAAGCATATACCTTGTTGTCATAGATATAGTTCCACACATGAGCGAGCGAATCGGCCAGAACGCCATTGATTCCTTTGATTGTCTGCAACTTGGAATAAGCCTCTTCGGCTTCCGGGCGGGGTGCGGTCGAATAGGTCGCCGCGAGTTCCTCCATCTGCCGGTAATTATCCAGGAACGTATTGATCAACACGGGCGGAACGACCTCTTTTTCCTGGGAGCGGCATAATGAACTGTAATCGTTCGGGGAAAGATGCGCCTTGAAATAGTCGTTGAAATCCAGATTCGGAACCTGCTTTTTCAGGCTGTCCTCCGCCACAGTCACAGCAGGAGACTGAGGTGCCGTCACAGGAAGGGCCGGAGCATCCATATGCTCCAACACATACTCTTGCTCGATGACATTGATCGAGTTGCCCACTTCGCCGATCCGGTTACGAATATCGAACAGTTCTCCTTCCAGGCGCAGAATCTCCTGCCCGTATTTCTCGCGTTCGGCAGTCGCCGCAGCGAACAGTTTACGAGTTTGGGAAATCACGTTCATCACCGAATCCTCCCGCTGATGCAGTTGTTTTTCCTGCAACAGCAACGCCATATATTTAGAATTTCCCTCCAACCCGGCTACGCGTGCCGATACCTGCCCCCAACCGCATATCGGGAGCAAGGCTACAACCAAGGTCAGCAGAATTCGTTTACACTTCGACATATTCCAGGTTATTTCCACCATTTGATCAAAAACAGTTGTATAAATCCGAACAGTTCCAGACGTCCCAGCAACATCAGTACCGTACAAATAAATTTCACCCCGGCGGGCAGCATATGGTAATTATCCAGCGATCCGACCTCACCCAGTCCCGGCCCAACATTCCCCCATACTGGCAATTGTAACACCGAAACTGGTCATCAGGTCGACCCCGAACATAGTAATGATAATTACCCCGGCTACCACAAACATGATATAAAAAATATGAATAGAACAGCCCGGTTGACAATATTGTTGTCCTGGATCATCCCGTTCATTTTGACCCGGATGATCGCATTGGGATGCTGGAGCTGCAAAATTTGCGCCTTGATCGCCTTAAACGACAATAAAACGCGGTCGCATTTGATCCCGCCCGCAGTAGAACCCGCACAGGCGCACTGCATCGAAAACAGGATAATCATCATAATCGCCAAACCGGGCCAGACGGAAGAATCAGCCGTTGCAAACCCGGTAGTGGACGCCACCGAGACGATCTGGAACAATCCGTAACGCAATGACATCAAGAAAGTGGGGTAGGTATTATCGGCCCACAGGGCAAAAAGCCGTCACCGACCCGCCTACCAGCAATGACAATAGGTAATAACGGCTCACCTCCGAACGGAAGACATTATTTCCTTTCCCTGTCAATGTCGCGAAAATCAATCCGAAATGCAATCCGGACACTGCCATGAAAAGCGTGATGATAATCTCGATCCAAACGTTGTTATAGTAGGCAATACTGAGGTTTTTCGTACTGAATCCGCCCGTGGCAATCGTCGAAAAGGAGTTGTTCACCGCATCGAACCAATCCATGCCGGCAATGCGCAACAACACGGTCTGTACGAACGTCAGTCCGACATACACGACCAGCAGGATATGCAGAATCTTCTGGGTCTTATAGCGGTAATTATCCTTGGCCATCGATGAAAGCTCCATATGCGAAAGTTTCATCTTGTTCTGTGCTCCCGAAGCCGGCAGTACGACCAATGCGAACATCACGACACCCACACCGCCCAGCCAGTGTGTAGCCGAACGCCAGAACATCATGCCGTTGGGCAGTGCTTCCACATCGTTCAGGATCGTGGAACCGGTCGTCGTATAACCCGACACGCTTTCGAACCAGGCGTTAATCAGGCTGAATTCACCGCCCCAAAGCATATAAGGCATCATTCCGGCCATGCAGGCTGCCAACCACGATCCCACCACGATCCCATAACCCTCCTTGGTACTGATCTGCTCGCCTTTCGGTACGAAAATCAGCGGGAAAACACCCAACACAGACGTCAGCAGAAAACTCAGCAGCAACGGATAGAAACCCGTATCGAAATTGTTGAACAACGAAATACACGCCGACAACAGCATGAACCCCGCATTCAACAGGAGCATCAACCCCATATATCTCAGCACTACGTTCAACCGCATAACCTGCCTCCGCGTTATTCGCTTTTTTTGTTTTTCAACAGGCCGATCAGAGCCTCGATATACTCTTTGAGTTTATGCACCTCATCGCGTCCCTCCATCGTGATCTTGAACGGAATCTTGGAATTGAGGTAATTGTGCAGCCCTTCGGTAATTTTCAGCACAGGCCTTACATAATACAGATCGATGAAATAGGAGAACATCACGATAATGATGATCGCTATAGCCAACGCTATAATTCCCGGCATAATCGCCCGGTAAGCGTTGCTTTCGAGTTGGGCGGTTTTGGCATCCATCACGCTCTGCGACGACACCATAAAGTTTTTGATCGAAGCCGTCAGGTCATAATAGGATGTTTTATAAACGCCCACAAACCAATTCATATCGCTGCGCCCGGTCTTCGCGCGGTTGTCGAAAAAATTATTGATTACGCCGGTATACTGCACGTTGGCCGCATAGATCGAGTCAAGCCCCCGCAAGTCGCGGATGGAAATCTTGGCCTCGCGGATGGCCGCATCGAACTTGGCACGTCCTGCGAACAACAACGAATCATACTCCGCACTGCCCGTTACCATTATCTGCAGCAGCGCCGTATTCTGATCCTGCACGGCATCGAGCATCTCCTTCGAGAGCTCCATATTTTTCAGGCTGGCATCGAGCATGTTACGCGTCGAATTGCTCAGTTTATTCAGTTCGAAATAGGACATCAGCCCCGAGAAAAAAAGCAACAGTCCGAGCGCGAAAAACCCAAGCCTAATTTTTTGCCTGATTCCCATAATCGCTTTAATTTGTTTGATTCAGATAGAACAAATATACAATTTTTGACGACGATTCGCCATCATTCACAGAGAATAGTTGCCTGCGCTACGCCATCCGCATCCAAAGCCCCGAGCCGGACACGCGTAATCGTATTGATCCGTTCGCGGTCGAAAGGCGTCCGCACCTTGATATAATTCTCGGTAAAGCCGAACATATCCCCGCCGCGGCGGGTGCTTTCCCAAAGCACTTTGGCTTCACGGCCCTGCTGCACGGCACAAAAACCGCGATAAAGCCGCGACGACAATTCGCCGAGGCGCTGCACCCGGTGTGCCGCAACGCCCGGCGCCACCTTCCCGTTCATCTCCGCGGCCGGGGTATTCGGGCGGACAGAATAGGGGAACACATGCAGGAAGGCCGGACGAATCTCCTCGAGAAACCGGCAGGTGACCTCAAAATCCTCATCCGTTTCACCGGGAAAGCCGACAATCACATCGATTCCGAAAAAAACGCCGGGAATTTGCGTCCTGACCGCCCCGATCCGTTCGGCAAACCGTGCGGTGTTGTACCGCCGCCGCATCAATGCCAGAATCCGGTCGCACCCGCTTTGCAACGGCACATGAAAATGCGGTTGGAACTTATCCGAACCGGCAGTGAAGGCTATTACTTCATCGGTCAGCAGGTTAGGTTCGATCGACGAAATCCGGTAACGGTCGATTCCTCCGACGGCGTCCAGCGCACGCAGCAGATCGACGAACGATTCCCCGGTAGTGCGGCCGAAATCACCCACGTTAATCCCGGTCAGCACGATCTCGCGCTGTCCTTTGGCTGCGATCGCTTCGGCCTCACGCACCAGATCGGCCACCGGCAGGTTGCGGCTCGCACCGCGCGCCAACGGAATCGTACAATAACTGCAATGATAATCACAGCCGTCCTGCACCTTGAGAAACGAGCGGGTTCGGTCGCCACTCGAAAAAGCGGCGAAAAAACCGGTCAACTCTCCGGCCTCACACGTATGTACGGTAGCACCCCGTTTGGCACCCAGTGCAGCAACACGTTCAAAAATAGTTCCCTTATCGTTGTTGCCGACCACCAGATCTACCCCCTTCGATAGCGGCCAATTCCTGCGGTTTGAGTTGGGCATAACAGCCCGTTACCACGACAATCGCCCCGGGATTTTCTTTGATCAGACGACGTACGATATTCCGGCACTTCTTATCGGCATGCTCCGTTACCGAGCAACTGTTAATCACGTAGATGTCGGCCCTCTCGCCACGGACGGCACGCACGAATCCTCCCTGTTCGAAAGCGCGGGCGATCGTGGAGGTTTCGGAGAAGTTAAGTTTGCAGCCGAGCGTATAAAACCCGACTTTTTTTACAGGAGACATCTTGGAATCGTTTTTGAAGCGGACGACAAATGTACAAAAATACACTTATTATTTCGCGAAAAACCCGTAGTTTTGTAACTCTTATTCCGGCTATGGACTTTATCGGAGAAATTTTCCAATACAAATTCCTCACCCATGCGGCGTTGGCCTGTTTGCTCTGCGGAGTGGCCTGCGGCATGATCGGCACCTATGTGGTCTGCCGGAGGCTCGTATTCCTCAGCGGTGGCATCACGCACGCATCGTTCGGGGGGATTGGTATGGCCTATTACTTCGGGGCCAACCCGTTACTGGGGGCGTTGCTGTTCGCCGTTCTGTCCGCACTGGGCATCGAAACGTTCACCGCCCGGAAACAGATCCGTGAAGATTCGGCTATCGGGTTGCTCTGGTCGCTGGGTAATGGCCATCGGCATTATCTTCATCTACCTGACACCGGGCTATGCCCCGAACCTGATGAGTTTCCTTTTCGGCAATATCCTGAGCGTCACCGGGACTGACATCTTCTGGATGGGAGTCGTCGACCTGGCCATACTACTGATATTCGGAACGATGTACCATCCTATCCTGTTCGTCGCATTCGACCGGGAATACGCCCGGAGCCAGAACTTCCCCACACGGACGATCAGCTACCTGATGGCCACATTGGTAGCCGTCACGATCGTCATTTCGATCCGCGTCGTAGGGATCGTCCTGCTGATCTCGCTATTGACCATCCCTGCGGTGATCGGCAACCTGATTTCCAAATCGTTCGGACGGATACTCCTCTACGGATCGGTTATCGCCGCACTGAGCGCATTCGCCGGCCTCTATATCAGTTACCAGACCAACATACCTTCGGGCGCATCCACAATATTTGTGCTGACCGTTACGCTTATTGCCGTAAAAACGATTACCTTTGTTCGTCTCAAGCGCAGAATGAAGACCCGATGAAAACCGTCCACAAACTCGTATTGAAATCGTATCTGGGCCCGATGATCCTCACGTTCTTCATCGTGATGTTCGTGCTGATCATGCAGTTCATGTGGCGTTACATCGACGAATTGGTGGGCAAGGGTCTCGACATGAGCGTGATCGGCGAATTGATGTTCTGGGCCGCCATGACGCTGATCCCGATGGGACTGCCGCTGGCCACGTTGTTGGCCGCGATTATGACGCTGGGAAATCTCGGTGAAAACTACGAACTGCTGGCGCTCAAATCAGCGGGTATTTCGCTGCCGCGCATTCTCCGCCCGCTGATTATCGTAGTAAGTGCGATCTCTATCGGCAGTTTCTTCGTCGCCAACAACCTGGTGCCGCATGCGACCAAGAAAATCTATGCGTTGCTGTATGACATTCGCCAGCAGAAACAGTCGATCGAATTCAAGGACGGTATCTTTTTCAACGGAATCGACAACATGAGTATACGTGTCGGCGAACAGAACCCCAAAACCAAGCTGCTCACCGACATCCTGATCTATGATACGCGCAATCCGGACGGGGACATGACTACTACGGTAGCCGACTCGGGGTACATCACCCTGTCGGATGACAAGAAATACCTGCTCGTCACCCTCTACAACGGTGAGACTTACGAAGAATCACGTAACTACACCTGGTTTGATAACAGCACGTTGCGCCACCATATTTTCGATGTGCAGAACGGCGTGATTCCGTTGGCCGGATTCGATTTCGAACGCAGCGACATGTCGCTGTTCAACAGCAGCCAAACCAAGAATACGCGCGAACTGATGATCGGGATCGACTCGTTAGAGCAGGTCAGCAAAGAGACGGCCGCCGCGTCGTTCAAGCCGCTGATCGAATCGCAAATCTTCACGCACGACAACACGATTCTTTCGGACAGCATTCCCCGGCCCACCCACCAAAAAGCTTTCGCCGTCCTGGACACAATGCAAAAAATGAGCGTACAGCAAAGGAAAGAGCTCTACGAACGGGCTATTTCGCAGGCCCGTTCCGCACAGGGATCGTTCTCTTTCGACGAAACCACCTCGAAAGACGCGCTGGCGCAGCTCTACAAATACAAAGTCGAATGGCACCGCAAACTCTCGCTGCCCGTTTCGATCATGATCTTCTTCCTGATCGGCGCACCGTTGGGTGCGATTATCCGCAAAGGTGGCCTGGGTATGCCGATCGTCGTTTCGGTATCGTTCTTCGTGATCTATTACATCATTACGATTACAGGTGAAAAAATGGCCAAAGAGGGTACCTGGGGCTCGTTTGCAGGCATGTGGATCGCCACATTCATCCTGCTGCCCATTTCGGTTTACCTGACCTACAAGGCCACCAACGACTCAACCTGTTCAATGCCGAATGGTACACGCAGCGCTACAAAAAACTAAAAGCATTTTTTCAATCACATATTCGCCATAAAACGGAAAAACCATGACAAAACAGAGTGTGCTCAATAGTGTCGAAGAGGTACTCGAGGATATCCGCCAAGGGAAAGTCGTAATCGTCGTCGACGACGAAGACCGTGAAAACGAAGGCGACTTCATCGTCGCTGCGGAAAAGATCACGCCCGAAATCGTCAACTTCATGCTGCACAACGGACGCGGGGTGATGTGCGCACCACTGACCGAAGACCGTTGCAAGGAGTTGGAACTGGACATGCAGGTGGCCGACAATACGTCGCTGCTGGGCACGCCGTTCACCGTTTCGATCGACCTGCTCGGCGAAGGATGTACGACCGGAGTCAGCGCGCACGACCGCGCCGCAACGATCCGCGCATTGGTCGATCCGAAGACCAAGCCGTCTGACCTGGGGCGTCCGGGACATATTTTCCCGCTCCGGGCCCGTAACCGGGGAGTGCTGCGCCGCCCGGGACATACCGAAGCGGTCGTCGACCTGACGCGCATGGCCGGACTGCAAACCGGCGGGGCACTGATCGAGATCATGAACGAGGACGGCACGATGGCACGTATGCCGGACCTGCTGGAAATCGCAAAAAAATTCGACCTGAAAATCATATCGATCGCCGATATCATCGCTTACCGCCTGCGCAACGAATCGATCGTGGAACGGGGGGAAACGGTCGACATGCCCACGCAGTGGGGCCATTTCAGGCTGATTCCGTTCCGCCAGAAAAGCAACGGGCTGGAACACGTAGCAATGATAAAGGGCGAATGGAAAGAAGGGGAGCCTATACTGGTACGCGTCCATTCGTCCTGCGTTACCGGCGACATTTTCGGATCATACCGCTGCGATTGCGGCAACCAGCTGCACGAATCGATGCGCATGATCGAAAAAGAGGGCAAAGGTGCAGTCGTGTACCTGATCCAGGAGGGCCGGGGTATCGGCCTGCTGAACAAAATGAAGGCATACAAGTTGCAGGAGGAGGGCTATGACACGGTCGAGGCGAACCTCAAACTCGGTTTCAAAGCCGACGAACGCGATTACGGGGTAGGAGCCAGCATCCTGCGCGAAATCGGCGTGACGAATATGCGACTGTTGACGAACAACCCGCAGAAACGGGCCGGATTGGAAGGTTACGGTCTGCGGATCGTCGAAAACGTACCGATCGTTATCCCGCCCAACGAGTACAACGAGAAGTATCTCGAAACCAAGGAAACGCTGATGGGACATAAACTCGGCCTGTTCAAGCATTAAACACACACGGTATGCAAATCGCACACATAGCCCTTTGGACAACGCGTCTCGAACAGATGCGGTCGTTCTACGTGACCTACTTCGGTGGCGAAAGCAGCGAAAAGTATGTCAACCCGGGAAAAGGTTTCGAATCCTATTTCATCCGCTTCGGCCACAGCGCCGCACTCGAAATCATGAGCCGGACGGATATTACCTCGCCGGCTACAAAAGAATGTACAGGTTTTTGCCACGTCGCATTCAACGCGGGGACAGTGGAAGCGGTACACGGCCTAACCCGGCGGTTGCGGGAAGACGGTTTTCGTGTCTTCAGCGAGCCACGCACGACAGGCGACGGCTTTTTCGAAAGCGTAATCGGAGACCCGGACGGCAACCGGGTGGAGATCGTAGCCTGACACAGCAACTCACGACCCGGATAGGAACCCGGTAAATTTCCGGGACGAGACAACCGGGAATATCGACGCGGACGATAATCGGGCCACGTTCCCCAATCAAACCGGGACAGGCCGTCATCCGAGCCGATTTGTGTACAATTTTCAAAAATATTGACCCGACACGCATCATGGAAAGCAAACAACTTCGCATCGTTTATATGGGCACGCCCGACTTCGCCGTCATGCCGCTCCAACGGTTGGTAGAGGAGGGCTACAATATTGTCGGGGTAGTCACAACCCCCGATAAACCGGCCGGACGCGGACTCAAGGTACAGGAGTCGGCCGTGAAACGTTATGCCGCTTCAGTCGGTCTGCCGATCCTCCAGCCGGAGAAATTGAAAGCGCCGGATTTCGTCGAGGCATTCCGCGCACTGAATCCCGACCTGGCGATCGTCATCGCTTTCCGCATGCTGCCCGAGATTATCTGGGCAATGCCCCGGCTCGGCACTTTCAACCTGCACGCTTCGCTGTTGCCGCAATACCGTGGGGCCGCACCGATCAACTGGGCCATCATCAACGGCGAGCAGGAGACCGGTGTAACAACGTTCCTGCTGAACCACGAGATAGACAAAGGGGATATTTTAGGACAAAGCCGGGTGCAAATTCTGCCCGGAGACAATGTCGGTTCTCTACACGATAAACTGATGGAAACAGGTACGGACTTGGTCGTCCGAACCGTCGAAAAAATCGCCGCCGGCGACACGGCTCCGATTCCCCAGCCTCAAACTGAAACGACCGGATTGAAGGGAGCTCCCAAAATCTTCAAAGAGACCTGCCGTATCGATTGGACACAAGGCTGTAACGAAATCAACAACCTGATCCGGGGCCTGAGTCCGTATCCGGCAGCGTGGACCGAACTGGTACGGGGTGAATCGGCCTCGATACTGAAAAAAAATCTATACTGTCGAACCAGAACCCTCTCCACACCAGGAACAACCAGGCACCATCCGTTCCGACAATAAACAAATATTCAAAAGTAGCCTGCGGCGACGGTTATATCCGTATCACAGAGTTGCAACTGGCGGGGAAAAAACGGATGCACGCCGACGAACTGTTGCGGGGGTTCAAGGAGATCGCCGCTTATTATTGCCAATAAGGAAGATATAAAACGGGAACGGAATACTCCGGCACGTACTTCCTCCAAAATAAATTTCTGATAAAAATCATCGGCATTCACAATCGGGCTTCCGCATCCGTCCGGTCGAAGTATGTCACACACATGCATGCAGTCATGGCACTGACCTTTCCATCCATCATCGAAATCCTCGGAACGTTGGCCTTTGCGATCAGCGGTATCCGGCTGGCATCCGCCAAACGTTTCGACTGGTTCGGAGCTTATGTGGTCGGGTTGATCACGGCGATCGGAGGCGGTACGATCCGCGACCTGCTGCTCGATACCACGGCATTCTGGATGCTGAACAGCATCTACCTTACCGTCACGGCAGTGGCGTTGCTGTTGGTGATCATTTTCGGCCGTTACCTCATCCGGCTCAACAACACTTTCTTCATTTTCGACACGATAGGTCTGGCTCTATTCGTCGTCGTCGGCATTCAAAAGACGATCGCAGCGAATTTTCCCTTCTGGATCGCAATCATCATGGGTACGATCACCGGTGCCGCCGGCGGTGTACTGCGCGATATCCTGATCAACGAAGTGCCGCTGATTTTCCGCAAGGAAATTTATGCCATGGCCTGTGTATTCGGCGGGATCGTCTACTGGATCTGCTACCGGCTCGACTACGCTCCGCACCTGACACAAGTTCTGGCCGCCCCCTCACGGTAATCGCCACCCGGATCGTCGCGGTGAAATACAAACTCAGTTTACCTCGCCTGAGGGGAGATGAGGAGGTAGAAGAATCGGAGAACAGCGACCGGGAAGACTCCCGACAGTAACCATTGCAAAAAAATTCCGGCTTTCAAAAGCCGGAATTCGTTTTATCCCTATTCTTAAATTCTTTATTCTGCAAAGGTAAACAGCCGATCCTGCGACTTTCCACCCGGTAAATTACTCGACCTTACGAATGATCTCCATACCGTGACGGATCGCCTCTTCATTTGCGGGCAACAGTTTGTGAAGCCTTTCGGGCAAGGACTTAGCCAAACCTTTCATCACATTTTCCACCAATACCTGCGGCCGTACCTTCAGATAACCGCCCAGAATCATCGTATTGAACACGCGCATATTTCCCATGCGTGCCGCTTCGGCGGTCGCATCGATCGCATAAACGGCGATATCCTTGCGTACCGGATGCCGGGAAATACCGTTCGGATCGTAAATCAGCACGCCGCCCCGTTTCACCAACGGCTCGAATTTATCCAGACTCTCTGCTGATTGAGAATAATCGCGCACGTATCGTACTCGTGCGAAATAGGCGAACTGACCGGTTTATCGCTGAGAATAACCGTTACATTAGCCGTTCCTCCACGCATTTCAGGACCGTATGAAGGCATCCAGCTCACTTCCATGTCCTGCATCACTCCCGAATAGGCCAGAATTTTGCCCATCGAGAGCACGCCCTGTCCACCGAAACCTGCTATAATTATCTCTTCTTTAGCCATAAATTTTCTCGCTTAAAGGTCCTTCAAGTCACCGAGCGGATAGGCCTCGAACATATGCTCGCTCATCCAGTTATTCGCCTCGGCCGGTGACATTTTTCCATCCCGAGCTGCAGGTCGCCACGATTTCGACGAACGATAACCCTTTCTCTTCCATCGAATTCGAAAACGCCTTTTTGATCGCTTTTTTCGCTTTACGCACCGAAGCTGGCGTATGCACGCTCTGGCGCGTCACGTAACGGACGCCGTCGAGCAGTTTAACCATATCGGCGATCTTGTAAGGATAACCGTTCAGCTTCGGATCACGTCCGGCAGGCGTCGTAGCCGTTTTCATACCCAGCAGTGTCGTCGGGGCCATCTGGCCGCCGGTCATCCCATAAATCGCATTGTTGACGAAGATGATCGTAATATTCTCTCCGCGGTTGCAGGCATGCATCGTCTCGCCCGTACCAATCGCGGCCAAGTCACCGTCACCCTGGTAGGTAAAGACCAGTTTGTCGGGACGCAAACGCTTCATCGCCGAAGCTACGGCTGCGGCACGGCCGTGCGCCGCCTCGGCCCAGTCGATATCGATATAATTATAGGCGAACACCGAGCAGCCGACCGGAGACACCCCGATCGCATCGTGTTCGAGATTCAATTCTTCGAGCACTTCGGCGATCAGCTTGTGCACGACCCCATGGCTGCATCCCGGACAATAGTGCATCGTATTGTCTAAAATCAGGCCCGACTTGGCATAAACCTGATTCTCGGGTTTTATCTCAACAACATTTGCCATCGCTTACTTCGTTTTAGAGAGGAAATTGGACTTCAGCGCCTCGAACACCTCGCCCGGCGAGTGTACGATACCGCCCATACGGCCGTAATGACAAACCGGTGCACGCCCCTCGACGGCTAGCCGGACATCCTCGACCATCTGCCCCGCGCTCATCTCCACCGACAAGAAACCTTTCACCTTGCGGGACAGTTCGCCGATTGCCTCGGTAGGGAAGGGAAAGAGCGTAATCGGACGCAACAGGCCCACTTTAATTCCCTCCTCACGGCCCATTTCGACCACTTTTGAGCAAATACGGGCCGATGAGCCATAAGCCACCAAGACGTAGTCCGCATCTTCACACCGTATCGCTTCAAAACGCACTTCATCGCGCCGCACATCGGCATATTTGCGCTGGAGTTTTTCATTGACCCGTTCCTGTTGCGCCGGATCGAGTTCGAGCGAAGTCACCACGTTGCGGACGCGACCGGAGGATTTTCCCGTCAGGGCCCAATCATACTTTTTCTGCGATATATTCGTCCGTCCAACGAGGTTGCTGCGGGTAAGCACAACTTTTTCCATCATTTGCCCAATGACACCGTCAGCCAGGATCATGACCGGATTACAGTATTTGAAAGCCAGTTCAAACTCCGAGCGGCACGAAATCATACATCTCCTGCACGGAGTAGGGAGACAGTACGATCAGGTGGTAATCACCGTGGCCGCCTCCCTTCACCGCCTGAAAATAGTCGGCCTGGGATGGCTGGATCGTACCGAGGCCCGGACCACCGCGCGATACGTTGACCAACAGGCAGGGCAATTCGGCTCCGGCCAGATAACTCAGTCCCTCACACATCAGGCTGATGCCGGGGCTCGACGAGGAGGTCATGACCCGCTTGCCGCAGGCGGCTCCTCCATACACCATATTGATTGCAGCGGTTTCGCTTTCGGCCTGCAGAACGACCATTCCGGTTGTTTCCCAGGGCCTCATTTCAGTAAGCGTCTCCAATATTTCCGACTGCGGGGTAATGGGGTAGCCGAAATAGCCGTCACAACCGCACCGGACGGCCGCTTCGGCGATCACCTCATTTCCCTTCATTAATCTTATCTCTTCCATGTTGACTCTCATTTAGGCATTCAGGCCGCCACGGCGGCCGGCTACTCCTCGAATTTCTGGCGGTACACGGCGATACAGCTGTCGGGACATACGATCGCACAACTCGCACATCCGATACAATCGTCTGGACGGACCATCTGCGAATAGTTGTACCCTTTGCCGTTGACCTCGCCGGCCAACGCCAGCACCTGCACGGGACAAGCCACCACGCAGAGATTGCATCCTTTGCATCGCTCTTTGTCAATCACGACCGTGCCTTTAATTTTAGCCATAACTACGCTATTTTGATTACAAATTTACCGGAATAGACCAAAAACGATTACATATTTCACCTATTTTTACGATGCCTAACCCTTTTCGATCAACCCGTTTTACACAGAAAATGAGGCTAAAGCCAAAATAAAAACCACACACCGTTCCAAATTCCGTCATTTTATCCGGCGGACGGATTCCCCGCAAAAAAATCCCCGCCACATCCTATCATAAGAACGGGCGGGATTCGATTTCGATATGTCCGGCTGTTTTCTGCGCTCCATGCACGGAAGGCCCAGCCTCGCAGCGGCAATGTACATTGCGCTGCGAATCTCATGCTCTGGTTTATTCGAGACTGTGAATCACGAGGCCCGAACGCAACTTCGGTTCAAACCATGTGGTCTTCGGAGGCATGATATTCCCCGAATCGGCGATGTCGATCAATTGTTTCATGGATACGGGATAGAGAGCAAAGGCAACCTGCATTTCTCCGCTGTCCACGCGACGCTGCAATTCGCCCAGCCCCCGGATTCCCCGACAAAATCGATCCGCTTGTCAGTGCGCAGATCTTTAATGCCGAGAAGCCTATCGAGCACCAAATCGGACAGGATCGTCACATCGAGCACGCCGATCGGATCGTTGTCGTTATACGTACCTTCCTTTTGGCGGTCAAACTGTACCATTCGCCGTCAAGATACATAGCGAAATTGTGCAACCGGTCGGGGAGTATAAATCTCCCTGCCTTTCTTTTCGACGGTGAAATGCTCACCGAGCGCTGCAATCAGCTGCGAAGACGCGAGACCGTTCAGATCCTTAACGACCCGGTTGTAGTCGATAATCTTCAACTGGTTATCGGGGAAAATAACAGCCAGGAAGAAACAGTACTCTTCATCGCCGGTATGGGTGGCGTTTTGCTTCATTTTCTCCTGCCCGACCCGTGCAGCGGCGGCGGTACGATGGTGTCCGTCCGCCACATAAAGCGCCGGGATTCCGGCAAAAATCTTCGTGATCCGCTGCTGCACCTCCGGATCGTCGATCACCCAAAACTTGTGGCCGAAACCATCGGACGCCACAAAATCGTACACCGGTTCATTTCCGGCCACGACGCCCTCGATAATCAGATCCATCTCCCGGACGGCAGGGTAGGAGAAAAAACACCGGCTCGATATTCGCATTCTGATTGCGGACATGCACCATCCGGTCCTCTTCCTTGTCCGGGCGTGTCAGTTCGTGCTTTTTGATTTTACCCTGCAGATAATCGTCGAAATGACAGGCCGCCACCAGTCCGTACTGCGTCCGGCCGTCCATCGTCTGGGCATAAACATAATATTTTTCCGTATCGTCCTGCACGAGCCATCCTTTTTTCGCGCCACGCCCGGAAGTTTTCCACGGCACGGGCATACACTTCGTCGGAATGCTCGTCCGCGATCGGCGAAAAGTCGATTTCGGGTTTGATAATATGCAGCAGCGACTTTTCGGTAGCCTCCTGCTGCGCTTCGGCCGAGTTCAACACGTCGTAGGGACGCGATGCCACCTCGGCGGCATGCTCGGCAGGGGGACGGATCCCCCGGAAAGGTTTTATTCTGACCATAGTAATCCTTACTCTATTCGGTTACTCTCCTCAATCCTCTATTTATTGACCTGAAATTTGGTATCCCCGTCCTCTTTCAGGTAACCGACGACCTGGCGTGCGGCAGCCAAACCGGCGTTGATATTCGCCTCTGCCGTTTCCGCCCCCATCTTTTTGGAGGTCGCGAAAACCCGCTTGCCGAACTTTTCTGTCAATGCTGTCTGATTGCCAGCCGCAATATCGGTAATGTATTTCAGGTCGGTACGCTCTTCGAGCGCCTTCACCAACCCGGCCTCGTCGATCACCTCCTTGCGGGCGGTATTGACCAACGTAGCGCCCTGGGGCATCCGGGTCAGCAGACTGTAACCGATCGACGCTTTGGTTTGTTCCGTCGCCGGAATATGCAGCGAGAGGTAGTCGGATTGTTCGTACAAAGCTTCGACCGTGTCCATTACCCTCACCCCGTCTTCTTCGAACACCGAAGGATCTGCATAAGGATCGTAGGCCGACACCTCCATACCCATCGCCTTGCCGTAACGTCCTACCAGGCGCCCTACATGACCGTAGGCCTGAATCCCCCAGCCGTTTACCGCGCGAATTTCAGTGCCGGTGCCCGGCGTAAACTGGTTGCGGGCCATGAAGATCATCATACCGATAGCCAACTCGGCCACCGCATTCGAATTCTGGCCCGGCGTATTCATCACGACGATGCCCGCGATGTGCAGGCACCCAAATCGACATTGTCGTATCCCGCTCCGGCGCGCACCACGATTTTAAGCTGAGGCGCGGCAGCGACCACCTCGGCGGTCACCTTGTCGCTGCGGACGATCAACGCATCGGCATCCTGCACTGCGGTAAGCAGCTGGTTCGTATCGGTGTATTTCTCGAGCAGCGCCATCTGGTAACCCGCTCCTTGCACAATTTCACGTATCCGTCCACTGCAGCCTTGGCAAATGGTTTCTCGGTAGCGACTAATACTTTCATCGTAATCAGTGATTGGAAAAAAAACGGCCTTCTTTTTGCTCGGAAGGCCGGAATGTGGTTATAAATCCCATGAGACCCGTACTTTATTTCACATGCATTTTTTCGAACTCCCGCATGCAATCCACCAGCGCCTGTACGCTCTCCTTCGGCAATGCATTGTAGGTCGAAGCGCGGAAACCGCCCACCAGACGGTGCCCTTTGATGCCGACCATGCCTTTCGATTTCGCGAACTCGAGGAACTGCGGCGCCAGGTCTGCATATTTCTCAGTCATAACAAAGCAGATGTTCATCAGCGAACGGTCCTCTTTGACGGCCGTTCCCTCGAACAACGGGTTGCGGTCGATCTCTTCGTACAACAGCGCGGCTTTCTCTTCGTTGAGCTTCTGAATCGCGGGTACCCCGCCGATCGACTTGAGCCAACGAAGAGTCTCGCGCACGACATAAATCGCGAAAACGGGAGGCGTGTTAAACATCGACTGATTGGCGATATGGTTGCGGTAGTCGACCATCGACGGGAGTTTGCGGCTCACCTTCCCCAGAATATCCTCGCGCACGATGACGAACGTCACCCCGGCAGGCCCGATGTTCTTCTGCGCACCGCCGTAAATCAGGCCGTACTTCGACACATCCACCGGGCGGCTCAGAATGTCCGAACTCATGTCGGCCACCAGCGTTACGGGCGAATCGATGTCGGTCTTGTATTCCGTACCGTAAATCGTGTTGTTCGTAGTGATATGCAGGTAATCCAGATCGGTCGGAATCGTATAGTTTTTCGGGATGTAATTGAAATTCTTATCCTCGGAAGAGGCGACCACATCCGTCTCGCCGAACAGGCGCGCCTCTTTGATCGCCTTGTTGGCCCATACGCCCGTATTCACGTAACCGGCTTTTTTTCTCAAGCAGGTTATAAGGCACCTGGAAAAAAACTGGGTACTGGCGCCGCCGCCCAAAAACAGTATTTTATAGTTGTCGGGCACCTGCAACAATTCGCGGAAAAGCGCTTCCGCTTCGTTGTTGACCGCTTCGAAATCAGCGGATCGATGCGAAATTTCAAGCAGGGACAAACCGATACCGTCAAAATCAAGGATGGCCTTGGCCGCATTCTCGATCGCTACGCGGGGCAGGATGGACGGCCCGGCGCTGAAATTGTGTTTTTTCATAACGCTTCTCAGTAATTATATTAAATGATTCTATTCCGAAACGGGGAGTTCCAAATTTATCTAAAAAATCCGGGAATTGCACAACAAAATTTCCAATTTCTACAACAACTCGCGAGGCCGGCCCATTTTTAACAAAAATTCCCTATTTTTGTTCGATCAAAAGAGTGTGTTATGATTAAATCGATGACCGGATACGGCAAAGCGGAAGCCGCGCTCGGACACAAAAAAATCACCGTCGAAATCCGTTCGCTGAACAGCAAACAGACCGATCTCGCGGTAAAACTACCCGCGTTGTACCGTCCTCAGGAGCATGAAATCCGCAACCTAGTGGCCAAACGGCTGCAAAGGGGTAAAATCGACGTCTATATTACAGTGGAGTTGGCCGGGAGCCAGAATTCCGTTACGCTCAACAAACAGGCCTTCGACGAATATTACACGCAGCTAATGGCACTGGCCGACGGACAGAATATGGCCTGGGGTACCAAAGCGGTCGATGCCGCCCTGCTGCAGGTGATCCTGCGCCTGCCCGACGTGGTGCAGACTGAAACCACGACACTCTCCGACGAGGAAAACCATGCGCTGATGAAAGCCGTCGAAGAGGCCCTGAACCATATTGAAGCGTTCCGGGAACAAGAAGGGGCGATTCTGATCGCCGACCTGCTGAAACGCATCGACAAAATCGAAAAGCCTGAAAAATGGAGTCGAACCCTACGAAAAGGCTCGCACCGAAACGATCAAGGCACGCATTCGCGAAAACATCGAAGCCATCGGCATCCCGCTGGACAGCAACCGGCTCGAGCAGGAGATGATCTATTACATTGAAAAGCTCGACATTACCGAAGAGAAAGTCCGCCTGCAAAACCACTGCAACTATTTCCGCGAGGTGGCCCGCAGCGAGGAAGGGGTAGGGCGTAAACTCGGCTTCATCGCACAGGAACTCGGCCGCGAGATCAATACGCTGGGATCGAAAGCCAACGAAGCGACCATGCAGAAAAATGGTCGTCGAGATGAAAGACGAACTCGAGAAGATCAAAGAGCAGCTGCTCAATATCCTCTGACAGCTACTCCTGCAGGAAACAGTCCCTCCTGCCGGATTCTTCGATGAATTGAACCGCACACCGGCTTCCGGGATCAATTTTACGTTTAACCGCACAAACCGCATAACCGTTATGACGCAGCCCACCGCAACCGGTAAAGTAATCATCTTCTCGGCTCCTTCGGGCGCCGGCAAGTCGACGATCATCGGCCGCCTGCTCCGGGATTTTCCCCAACTCGAATTTTCGATTTCGGCCACGAGCCGTGCACCGCGGGGAAGGAGGTACACGGCTGTGAGTATTATTTCCTCGACCATGACGATTTTTTTTGAAAAGGGCCGGTAACGGCGAATTCGTCGAATGGGAGGAAGTCTATGCAGGCACCTGTTACGGAACGCTGCGCAGCGAGTTGGAACGGATTTGGAGCAATGGCCACGTTATCGTTTTCGACGTCGATGTGAAAGGCGGCGAAAACCTAAAAAAGATATTCGGGAAACAGGCTTTATCGGTATTCATCATGCCCCCTTCCGTGGAGGTGCTGCACCAACGCCTCGTGGACCGCGGGACCGATTCGCCGGAAATGATCGCCAAACGGGTCGCCAAAGCCACCGAAGAGCTGACATACGCAAATCAATTCGATTGTATCGTTGTGAACGACTGCCTGGCCACGGCCGTCGAAGAGGCCAAAAAGGCCGTAGCCGGCTTTATCGAATAGGACTGTAAAACGCACGAAACCGTTATCTCCCGGGAATATCCGATATAATGTAATTTTCCCGGGTTTATTTTCCTTACGTCAGACTCACCGACATGATGGAGACCGGAACCGCCGATACCATCCTCTACAGCGGATCGTTCAATCCGATCCACCGGGGACACTTGGCCGTAGCCGAACAGGTATTGCAGGCTTTTCCCGGCAGTGAGTTGTGGCTGGTGGTTTCGCCGCAAAATCCGCTGAAAAGCGAAACGGACCTCGCACCCGAACAGCACCGGTTGGAAATGGCCCGCATCGCCGTACGGCACTCACTCCTGCATGAACGGATGCAGGTCTGCGACATCGAATTCTCGCTGCCCAAACCGTCGGCTACGCTCCACACCCTGCAAGCGCTTTCCGCCCGGTACCCACAACGCAGTTTTTCCCTGCTGATCGGCAGCGACAATGCCGCGTGCTTCAATCAATGGATCGCTTATCAAGAGATTCTGGAGCGCTATCCGGTATTGGTCTATCCCCGCGAAGGCCATCCGGTACAGCCCGGGCCGACAACCGATAAGTGCACGTTTTTACAAGATGTTCCGCTGCTGCCGCAAGCGGCAACCGACATCCGCGGCCTGATCGCCGACAACGGCAAGGACACGAAAGCTCTTGTGGAACGGGAATTGCCCGCAGGAGTTTGGGAATACATCAAAATGCACAAACTTTATGGCTGCCGATAATACATTGCAACAGGAAATCGACCGGATAAGCGACCGGATCGCACTGCATCCCCACGATGCGACGTTATACCTGCAACGCGGTAAACTTTTCCACCGGACGGGAACATTCGACAAGTCTCTCAACGATTTCACCAAAGTACTGCAGCTCGACCCGCAAAACACCGAAGCCCAACAGTACAGCCTATTGTTGCGCGAAATTTTCGCCTACACCTACACAGACCAATACAACCCGTAAAATCAATCGGGCGATTCTTACAAAAAACCGTAACCGCCGCGAATCACCGTCACTACAAAAACACTACTTTTGCACCCGAACATAACAACGATTTCCATGGTAAGAAACATAGCCCTGCTGACCGGAGGGGACTCCTCTGAATGGCAGATCGCGCTGCAAGGCGCCGAAAATATCGGAAACGCCCTCGACCGCAGCCGTTACACCCCTTACACCATTGTCCTGCGCAACGGGCACTGGACCTACACAGCGCCGGACGGAACAAAAAGCGAACTCGACCGCAACGACTTTACCCTGCCCGTGGCCGGCCGGAAAATCAAACTCGACTATGCCCTGATCGTCATTCACGGCACCCCCGGCGAAGACGGCCGACTGCAAGGCTATCTCGACATGATGGGCATTCCGTATTCGTCCTGCGGATTCGTATCCTCGGTGCTGACGTTCGACAAAGCGGCCTGCAAACGGCTGTCGCCGGCAGCGGTATCCACCTGGCCAAAGAGATTCTGCTGAACAAAAAAACTTCGAAATAGACCCCGCAGCCATCATCGCGGAATTGGGCTTGCCGCTGTTTGTCAAACCGAATGCGAGCGGCAGCAGTTTCCGGTGTCACCAAGGTCAAGAAACAAAATGAACTGCTCCCGGCTATTACCGAAGCGTTCAAGGAGAGCGACCAGGTATTGATGGAAGAGTTCATCGAAGGCCGCGAAATCAGTTGCGGCGTGATGATCGCCGGAGGCAAAGAGTATATTTTCCCGATCACCGAACTGGTCTGCCAAAGCGAATTTTTTCGACTACAAAGCCAAGTACCAGGGATTTTCTAACGAAATTACCCCCGCCGACCTGCCCGAAGCAATCCGCAAGGAGGTGAACCGGCTTACACTGATCGCCTACAAACGTCTCAACTGCCGCGGCGTGGTACGCATCGACTTCATCGTCAAAGGCGAAACCCCTTACATGATTGAAATCAACACGATCCCTGGCATGAGTTCGCACAGCATCATTCCGCAACAGGCAGCCGCAATGGGCATGAGCCTCACGGAATTGTTCAACCTGATTATCGACGAAACCTCGAATAAATAACCGTTGTCCAGATCCTCTAAGCACACAATGACCGGCTATCAAAATAGATCCGGGTATTCATAACGGGCATTCGAAATCGAAAGCTAATAAAAAAGAGACCGGGATTCCGCCGGTCTCTTTTTTTATTTTACTATTCTTTGAAGCGGATCTTTTTTGTACCTTCAAATATCGAATCCGGATTTCGCAATCGGAAAAACCGCTTCAATCCTGATTTTATCTAACTACGGTGAGCTATTGCGCCGTGATTTCAATCACACGGCTGCTCTCCCTGAAATCGGAGAAAGCCTGCAGGCCGATCTTCATCAGGTACTCTCCGGAAAAGGTTTTGCCGTCCTCCACGAACGGACGCGCAGGCACGCTATCCATCTTGTTAATCTCCACGACACGGTAACTACGCTGCGGATCGAGCCCCGTGCAACCGGATGGGATAGGAGCGCTCCACATATTTCTGGGCATAAATATCATAAGCGAACAGCACCGCTTTATCCTGCCCGGGGTCACCTACATCACCGCCGCATGATTGCCGCTATACGGCGACACGAGCCGGAACTGGTCGCCTTCCTGGATAATCGGGGCAAGCCGCTTGTAATTTTGAACCGCTTCGCGGCAGAACTGCCGTTCGGCTTCGGTCAGCTTATCCATATTGATATCAAAACCCAGCTTATCCATCATCGCCACATCGGTGCGGAACTTGATACTCTGGTCGCCCATCGAAGTGACGTGCGCACTGATGCTTTTAGCGGGAAAAAAGTAGGAATATCCCCATTGCATGAAGATGCGTTTTACCGGATCAGTGTTGTCGCTGGCCCAGAATTCGGTAAAATATTTGAGCGCTTCGTAGTCGCACCGGCCGCCGCCGCCCGAACAAAGCATCATCGGCACATCGGGATATTTCTCTTGGATGCGCTCCAACACCTTATACAGCCCTCGGACATATTCGATGAACAGGTGAGACTGATTCTCCTTCAAATAAAAGGAGTAGGGGTTAGTCAGCATGCTGTTGCAGTCCCATTTGAAATAGGCCAGGTCGGGATTCTCGCTCAGAAGCTTGTCCACGACGCCGAACACGAAGTCCTGTACCTGAGGATTGCATAGATCGAGCGCCATCTGGTTACGGTAATAATAGGGCTCGCGGTTCGGATAGTGAATTACCCAGTCGGGATGTTTCTCATACAGTTCGCTTTTCGGATTGACCATCTCGGGTTCGATCCAGATACCGAATTTTACTCCGGCGCTGTCGGCAGCACGCACCAATCCGCCGACGCCATTCGGCAGTTTGGAGGCGGTCGGCTCCCAATCGCCAAGCCCCGACTTGTCGCTGCTGCGGGGATATTTATTACCGAACCAACCGTCATCGAGCAGGAACATATCGACACCGAGGATCGCCGCCTCCCGCATAAAATGGCTCAGTTTCTTTTCATCGAAAGCAAAACCGGTCGCCTCCCAGTTATTCAGCAACGTCAGGCGAGAAACCGTGACCGTCCTTGAGCTGGTAGTCGCGGGCCCAATCGTGAAAAACTGCGCGAAGCCTCACCCGTACCCTTTATCGCTGTAAGTAAAGACAAACTCCGGCGTACGGAACACTTCGCCCGGACGGAGGTTGTACTCCGACGCATAAGGATTGATCCCGAAACCACACGCAGATCGTTACTGGCATCTATATCGAACGTAAAACGGAAATTACCGGTCCAGTTCAGCGTCCCGAGAGCACCACCTCCCCTTCGGTCTCGCGAGCCGGGGCATCGAGCCCCCAGAATGAAAAACGGCGAGGTGAGCATAGCCGCCCGGGCGCCCAACCGTGTATCGAGCACCTTCTTCCCGGGCGTAAGTTTTTGCTCGGTCATCGTAGTTTCATTGCCCCATTTGCCGGTAAACTCGGTCAGGTAATAGGCCGGACGGGCAAAATAGAGCAGGGAAGAGGCGAAATCCTGCAACAGCACCGGTCTCTTCTCCCGATGACTGATCTCCGTCCATGCCTTAATGATGTTTGCATCAGAAAACGCGTCGTAATACAGCTTCACCTCGACCGGATACACATCGTCACGCAACGTCACCACCGTGCGCGTGACTGTGGGGGAGAGCGCTTCCTGCGTATGAGAAACATACCTGAACAGGGACGAGTTGTTGCCGTCGGCATGCGTCGTCATGCGTACAGCCGGTTCGAAAAAATTTTGCAGATCATAAGGCTGGTAAGCATCTTTACCTGCAGGTAAAACATCCAGATTGCGTTCATCGGTCCAAACAGAACCCAGGTAGGACTGGCACAACCGCCCGGTAGTATCGACCTTCAGGATCAGGTCGGTTTTACCCGTAGTGACCCGGATCGTCTCCGGGGATGCTGCCTGCAGCAGCGAAAAACTGCAACCGAGCAGGCACACCCCGATAAATCTCATAAGTTTCATACTGTTATCTGATGTTTGGGTGAATAATTCGTCAATCGAAGTGTTAAAAATAGTAAAAAAAGCCGAATCCGCCGCCTGCCCCCGGATTTTGTATTTCCGGCTCGAAGCGCTATCTTTGTCCACTCTATGGCCACACTCCTTGTGGCATGAACTCATAACGTTTTTTCCAATCCCCGGGACGACCGGCAGGAATTATCGATACATTTCCATGATCCAGATCGACGACAAGATAGTCAGCACCGAAATACTCACCACGCGCTTCTGCTGCGACTTGCCGCGCTGCAAAGGCATTTGCTGCGTCGAAGGCAATGCGGGCGCACCGCTCGAAGCGGACGAAGTGGATACGCTCGAAGCGGAATACGAAACCTATAAACCGTATATGAAGCCCGAAGGTATCGAGGCCGTCGAACGGCAAGGCTTCATGGTGATCGACGAAGACGGCGACTACACCACGCCGCTGATCGGAGAAGCGGAATGCGCCTATTCGTTCGAACAGGACGGCATCACTTTCTGTGCGATCGAACGGGCATACAACGCGGGCAAAACGACGTTCATCAAACCGATTTCGTGCCATCTCTATCCGATCCGGCTCATCGCATTCGGCAACGGTTCTGTGGGACTAAACTACCACCGTTGGAACGTTTGCCACGATGCGCTGGCCCTGGGCCGGGAAAAAGGCCTTCCGATGTACCGAATGCTCAAGGTCCCTCTGATCCGTCGTTTCGGGGAAGAGTTCTTCGGGATGCACTGTGTTCAGCAGCACAATATCTTAACGAACAAAAATAACGACAATAACGACTCAAGCGGAGTCAACTCCCGTTTTTTTTGTTAGTTTTTGTAACAATCAATTCGATTCCCCGCATGAAACTCCGACATATCCTGCTTGTCATCACCTTAGTGTGTTTCACCGTCTCGCTTACAGCCCAGACCCGCAGAAGAAGCACGACGGCTCCCGGCACGACGGCCCCGAAACTGGAAGACCTGCCCAAACGCCCGCTGGACACAATCCCCACTAGCGATCCCGAGACCAAGATAATTCTGTTCAGCAACAACACCTGGTCCTACTACCGTCCATCGCTCGAAAGACTCGATTCGCTGCCCGTCTACACGCAACATTGGGATACGACCGGGGTATTCGCCTACCGGGACATCGCCTATAACGACCTGCCGCCCGTGGTGGAACTGAAACTGGTGGACGACCTGACCCAATTCAAATCCCCTGTAACCGGTAAAGTATTGTCGAAATACGGTCCCCGCCGCCGGAGAAACCACAACGGCGTAGATATTCCGCTGCGCCCCGGGGAACCGGTTTACGCCACTTTCGACGGGCGGGTACGCTATGCCAAATACAACACCGGCGGCTACGGCAACCTGGTGATCGTACGGCACCGCAACGGACTTGAAACCTGGAACGCCCACCTGTCGAAGCTGAATGTCAAACCCAATGATTATGTGAAAGCGGGGCAGGTGATCGGCTTCAGCGGTAATACCGGGCGCAGCCGCGGCCCGCACCTACATTACGAAATGCGCTATCAGGACCAGACTTTCGATCCCGAATTTATCGTGGATTTTGAAACAGGACAGCTCAAATATCAAACTTTCGCGCTTGAAAAATCGTTCTTCAACATTCATTCACGCGCATCCGAAATCCTCGAAGAAGAGGACGAATACGACCCTGCCCCTGCTGACCTCCAACGACAGCGGCGACAGCACCTCGCAGGATATCCTCGACCAAATCGCCGAAGCCCAGCAGAAAGAGAAAAAAAGCGGCCGTACAGCAAAAAAACCGGCCGGCATCAGTTCCAGCGGAGCAATTTATCACACCATCAAGTCCGGGGACATGCTCGGAAAACTGGCTATCCGCTACGGCGTAACGATCGACCAGATATGCCGGCTGAACGGCATTACACGCAATACCGTACTCCGATTGGGAAAGAAATTGCGAATCAAATAGCCGCTCTTTTCCCCATCCGACAAAAACAAGAAGCGAACCTCTCACGGGGTTCGCCTCTTTATTTATTCCGTCCATTTTACTGATACTTTCTACTGTGTAGACTGTCCGTTAAAGACTGATTTCACCTGCTACACAGCCCGATCATTCTCCGCGAGCCGCAAAATATTTCATGAACTGGGCCCGCTCGTAAGCCAGCGGATGGGCCACCGAACGGTAATTGAGCCTGCCGCAGAATTCGGAGATCGACGTGAAACGATGTTCCGTCATCCAACCGCTGAGGTAACCGTT
>VOFJ01003490.1_pt1 | contig 31777 bp, 40 predicted proteins | sample 5384081 | NCBI WGS metagenome assembly VOFJ01 (sample SAMN12384729, study PRJNA508395) | human gut metagenome | isolation source: healthy gut I | host: Homo sapiens | reverse complement strand
TACCTTGCAAGAGCATTCACCACCGACACACACCTTATCGACGTTTCTTCGGTCGGGCTAAGAATTACCATGATGATGTTTCCCATTGTCGGTGCACAAATTGTCATTACAAATTTTTTCCAATCAATAGGAAAGCGTCCATATCGATATTTTTAAGTCTTTCCCCGGCAAGTATTATTCTTGATTCCGGCAATCTTGTTATTACCCAGAATATGGGGTCTCGACGGTGTATGGTCTGCATCTCCCACCGCTGACGGAATAGCTACTTTAATAACCCGTATGGGTACCCTTTATGCAACGAAAACTATTTAAACCGAATACAAAAATCGGAAATCAATAAAAATGCAGAAAACTAAGAACCCGTTTAGAACCTGTCTGAATTTTGCTTAGGTAAAGTTCGAGAGAAGCACACACGAATAGTCAGTTCCACTCTGGAGAAGGGAAGCGTGCCGATGCCACCAATATCATTATAGATTCGGAAGAAAATACAAAAGATGAGCTGATAGTATCTTTTAGAGAAAAAATCAGGCCGATTCTTAAATAAATTGCATTTTTAATCAAAAACATTGTTTATAATAAAATTATACATATATTTGCATTAATAGGATTCCATAGCTTAAATTATATAAAAAGCGACAGGCTCTGTCCCGGGGTTGGAAGTTAAAATCTTCCTGGAATCCTTTTTTTAATGAAAGCAACCATTTTAAGTGGTTATTTCAATTTATATTATAACCAAGAGAATCCGATACCATGAAAAAAACAAAAAGAAGAGATTTTTTCTTAAACAATTCTTCTGGGGTAGCGCACTATTATATGTAAACCCCATAACGTTTTCTACATCAGGAAAAGCTATAACCGACAAGGCGAACAATCTACCGACCGATGAAATTACAAGGAAACAAGCTCTTACATATTTTTATAAAAAAGAATACAAAAACGCAGAAAATCTATTTAATAAATTAATCTCAGTCCATCCCGATAAAATAAGCTATTATGACGGTTTAAGAAAAGTATTGGGAGCTCAAAACAGAATATCGGATATTTGTGTTCTTTATGCTGAGGGTTTAAAAAAGAATCAGGACAATCCTGTATTCTACGATCGATATGCACGGGCTTTAACCGCACTATCCGGAGGAAATAAAATTCAAAGGTCCAAATATGAACAAGAGACAGGCATCGACCCGGTCGATTACTCTTTAAAACTATATATAGAAGCCATCTCCAAATTCCCGACAAACAATATTTTGAAAACAGGATTATTGGACATTCAAAAGAAAAATCGGAATATATACATCTTCCCGTTCTCGAGTTCCCATTCACCAGCCGGATACCGCAATTTTATCGAAAATTCGAACTTACATCGGAAATAAAAAGAATCATGGGAACATAGCAGACCCTCGATAAAAAAGAATTCTCCTATCAATAAAGCCCGTCATATCGGAAAAACGGCCACTACTCCACCGAAAAAAAGAAGAGCAATGTTTTTCCCTGAAGAAGAACAACTTAGGGCAAAACAAATAACAGCCCACCTAGCAATGGGTAACAACGATAACATTATCAAACCTCCTCCAAAATCCTGTTTACAAAACTGTATATACCTATATTTTCGACCTTATCTCCGAACTTAATAACAGATTCCTTGTTCGGAGAGATAAAAAAAAATACGCCAAACAATACAAATTACAAAAATTCCTCATCGAACTGACCCAAAACCAGATACAAACGATCAAAAACTTTCTGGAGAACCATATCTTATGCAGACTCACTAAAAACAAAATAAAAAGATACGGCATCCCAAGCATTTGTCTTATACCAAGAAGCCGAGAAAAAAAACAAAGCACTCCAACCTAAAAAAAAATAGGTGCGTTATATGGAGGTAAAGCCACTTTGCCTTATACAAGAAAAAGAAATACAGCAGTGCACGTGAAATATTGTTGCAAGGGATCGAACTGCTGAACGGGATAGGCGGTGTCGCTCGAGGACTCTCGATTCATTATGCCAAGACATATATATCTGAAGAGAACTATGAAGCAGCTGAAAATATTTTGAACTTAATACTGACAAAATGCCTAAAACATCGGCGGATACCGAAGAATTCCCCGATGACCCGATCATCAAGTACATCTATCCCGATCCTTTTATAAATGAAGAAATATCATTCTACCATCGGTTGGACGATAAACAGCCGGTGCATACACAAGAAATACTTTCCGTTTATTATGCATTGGCCCGTCTTTATATAAAGAAAAATGATTCTGCCGGATACTCGAGAATCAAAAACAAGATAATCGCTCTGTCTCCTCAAGATCGATTTGTCAATAATAACCACATCTGATCGGCCGATATTTCGACAACCTTAATCTTCGATTATCATGAACCTCAACATATCAAAAATATTAGCATGCCTGTTACTGTCAATCTGGACATTTTGTTCGACAGCCCAGAACATAAAAAAATATCAGAAGTATTCTACGACACTCCTTATGAAGAAGATGATAACGACAGCATCAATGTAAGCCATAACGGAGAGAATTTATAGAGATCTGTAACCTCGAACCCTATGATGTAGATCTGTCAGGGTGGGGTATTCTCTCTAAATACAGATATGCACGACAATTTTCTTTCCAATTTCCAAAAGGCTCTATTCTCAAATCAGGAGAAACAGCCATTATAATGCTACAAAAGACTCCACAAAAAGACCGAACATTTAAGCTTTCCGATCTATTTCCCGATATAAGTGCAGAGCAAGAATCCCAAATATTCTATCACGACAAATTCATACTCTCGCCAACAAAAAGAGGCAGTGTCTATCTTAAGAATTCTCTTTTTTTTCTCTGGTTGACGAAGTCCATTATTTAGAAATGCAAAGAGTTGGGACAAAAAAAATTCACTCCCTATCGTAATGTATCCCAAGTTCAAGCCAATAACGGGTACAGCAGAGATTATCTGAAATCTATACAACTAAACCATAATTATTACGCCGACTCCCCTACTCCGTTTTATGCCGACCATAAAGCCATTCAAGCCGGAATATGGGGACACGAATTGCCGGAAAGCGGAGAAGATTGCCGGAAAGCGGAGAAGATTACTTACGCCCCTACCTGTCGAAGGAAAAGAGACGACAGGTATTCCACTCAATTATCAAGTATCGCCATCGGGCATAATGGAATATAATATTCCCATATCGACAACTCCCCGGGAGAAATGGCTTCCAACCCGACCTATCGTTCAATTACCAAAGCATATACCGTTATAATAATATGGGTACAGGGTGGTCTATCGGAGGCCTGTCCTCTATTGCCAGAACAAACAAATGCATTTATTATGACGGAGAAAACAGAGCTATTTCGAGAGGAAAAGACTGTTCTTTCTCTTTAGACGGAATACGGCTGATAAAAACAGAAGAAAACGAAAACGAAATCTATTTCCGCACCGTCTCCGGTAATATCAGAGTAACCGGATACGTGAGCAACGGAGATATAGAACGTTTCAAGGTCTTCTTTCCGACGGAATAATCGGAGACTACGAAACGCCCAACGGACCGGAAAGCCGGATAGAATATCCGATCATTCGAAAAAACAAGTATCAGGGGAGACATCATGGATTTCGAATACATCACATTCGGCAACATGTTATTCATTTCAAAAATATCATACGGAAAAAATAAAGATCTCGATCATTTCGCATCTATTCAATTCGACTATATCAACGGAGAATCACGATTCGATTTTAAAATGGGGGGAGCAAGTTTACGCTCGGGAAAAAACTGACCAAGGTAACTTCCCCGTTTCAAAAACCACATCCGTGCCGAATACAAACTGGAATATGGCAATGACCGAAACTGACATCCATTCATAGCACGATCGACGGAAAAGAGCTCATCCCAATCCGTTTCAGATATGAGTACAATAATAATACAAATACACTGGAACAACGAAATATAGGGTCTTCTCATAACGATCCTTCCGCAGAAATCATAAGCGGGCATTTCTTGAAAAATATCCATGACAGAAGGGTTTCTTGTCTATTCCAAACCTCACGGACAAATATTTGTCTTTACTCACGGTGATACTCGGGAAATAAAAAAAATAGAAATACCGAAACAGCCACAGTAAAGTAGAACAAATATTGACCGGAGATGTTAATGGCGACGGCACAGACGAAGTCATCCTCATACGCTCCTATAACAAATCAAAAAAAGACATATATGTAATCCATATTTACGATCTGTTCACAATGCAAGGAGACAAAGTGTTAGAAGCTTTCAGTCATAAGAGAGACCCGATACAGAAAAAACCTGTTTTCTTACCAGGAGACTTTAACGGTGACGGAAAAACAGAAATAATCGAACGGGTAATCGACGCTTCTACGGGATACTACAATATGTATGCCCATACCGGATCGGGATATCAAGTCGCTACCGGAAATTATCCGATCAACGAGTCCTTTACCGGACAACGATTTTATACCGCCGACCTCGACGGTGACGGTAAGCACGAGATTATCATATCCGGAGACAATTTCACATCGGTTTGCAATTATATAAAGGGTAATGACGGAAAATTTTATTTCACCGAGCGTACCCGCACCTCAAGGTCATTAGGTGACGGATGTTCTTTTAGCGACTATAACGGTGATGGATGTGCCGACTTGCAACGAGCCGCATACACTCAAAGAAGATATAAGATATTTTGCAAAAAGCATAATACTTTTTTTTAGGTGAAACATTTACGCCCACCGATACCTCCATCCATGAATCCTGTTCGCAATGCCGATATGAAGGTATATCCGCAGGTACTTATATAACGGAAGACTTCCTCACCCGATTACCGGAATTGCTTATCTTGCCGGAGATTTGTACACAGACGACAGCGCCGGCTCGCCCGTAATGAGCGTCAGCGGAAAAACATTTAATTCCCCGACCGAAGACATTCACCTTTTCTATTCGGTAGATATCGACTGCGACAATACCGCCGAAGTAATACATTGTTGCTATAAAGGCGGAATATTATATATCGAAGACAATAAACAAATCAACGTCTCCCCGAATTTCAGGATAACGACATTCAGCAACGGGCTGTACATTCTCGACGATTACCGCGTATTCAAATATACTCGCAAAAAAAACTTATCCCGGGAATCTCTTATTACAACAGTAATCGACAGTTACGGAAGAATCCTAAAAACCCGATATAAAAAGCCTGTCCGAGATTTCGAGTACTACCGGATACAAAGAATATCCGCACCCCTTCACGGCATACCTTACTCACCAATACCTTCCGGTCCGGACATGCAATAATGACATCCGACGAAAAAGATTCATTCATCATTTGAGTATCAATACGGACATGGAGTTTTTCATAAAGAAGGATTGGGATTCCTCGGATTCAGTTCATTCCGTGCAATCGATTTGCTAAGGGGCGATGAAGAAATTCAGGACAACGACATGTCCGACTATATAAATGCGCTTTCTCAAGGAAGATATCCGGTCGAGACTCAAAAATCGATCGTCCTTCATTTCCAATGAGCCCCAACACCAGAATATAGACCAGGCTTCCGTTTTTTGTAATCGATGCAGATAAGACAATAAAGCCCGTATCTTCTACAAAAAAAAATCTTCGACCGCATTACACGTATAACGGAAACACAGGAATTACTGAATTATAACGAAAACGAAGCTCCGGAGCTGAAACGTGTCACACGACAGACCTCCACAAACGAAAGTATCGTCAGCGAAACGGAAATCGAATACTGAACCTTACGAAAGACGAATTCACCGCCTATAAATCTACCTCGGGAACAAACGACAATACTTACCAGAATCTCAGAAAAAAGATATAACAGTTACCGAGTATAAATACAGTTCGGAAGGAAATGTCATCAAAGAATCCGTAACCCGAAACGGAGAACAAGAAAGATTGACCGAAACCGCCTATGATGCCTACTCGAACAAAAAAAATCTCCGAAGAGACCCGGCATTTCACCGGATCAGCGAAAAAGACAGTATATTCCTATTCCGATGCCGACCGGCTGTTGGCCGACCGGATAACAAAAACAATCGAAGACGGGACTGTTTACGACTCCGAGTCTTATGAATACGACCGGAAAAAACTTTTTTTGCTGAGCATGACGGATAATCTCGGAAAAAAAAAAAGACCGTTTACCTGAATCATGACCTTTCCGGAGAACCTACCCTTGTCCTGCGTCCGGACAGTACCCGCACCGAAATATCCCGAATGTGGGTAGAGATAAACGGAGAGAATTTTATCAGGGAAACCGTCAGGGGGAGACCAACCTCCCCGCACAAACCTCTTACACCGATATTTTCGGGAATACGGTACGCGTCGAAAAAGAGGGAATAGAAAAAAGCGACACGATCATCACGCAATACAGGTATGATGACATCGGACGGTTACAGCACGAATCGACACCATATCGCAAAAAATGATGAGATAAACTGGACTCAATACATATATGACCGTGCCGACCGGATAACCCGTATCATATATATCCCGATCTGACGACAAAAACCATATCTTATCAAGGGAATATCACCCGAAGTACAGGAGGAGGAATAACCACCTCGCACACGACAGACCTGAACGGCGAAACAATGATAAGCGGTTTAAACGGGATCACGGTCCGTCACTTTTACAGTCCCGACGGACAACCCCGCATAAATAGAGCGATTCCCCGGAGGAACGGTACAATACGAATATGATGCCTTAGGACGGAGAACAAAAACTTACCGATGCTTCGGCCGGTGAAACCCTCTGGGGAATATAATCGGGAAGGACAGTTGTATAAAAAACGAGAAACGGGAAATCGATTCTCTACCAATACGATTCGTTCGGACTGCTCTCCGAGATACAGACACCCGAGTTTTCGATCTCCTGTTCATATCACCCGAAATCATTCCAACCGCTTTCGATCATATCTTCTACAGGCGATAAAAAACATTCGTTTATGATGACCTGCAAAGACCTGTCGAAACCAAATGGGAACAAGACGGTCTGTTTTACCGAGAAAAAATTCTCATACGGAAAAGACGGACTGATTCTATCCAAAGAACTTTCCGATAACCGGGAATCATCGGCACTTTACTATACGAATACAGCGATAACTCTACCTTGACCGATATTCGGTTCTCTCTTCCTAACGGCAAAACCGAAGACCTATGGTCGCTCCATAAATGCAATGCGGCGGGACAAACCGAACGATACAGTACCGGATACTACATCCACCGCAGGAATACGATTGCATGGAAAGACCCGGTATTGGTAGAAACTACCAATGGGAAAAAAAATAGTAAGGAGAGATAGCTACAAATACGATTCCTATACCGGACAGTTGATCGAAAAAACATCCGAATACCCGAAACTTTCGAATACGATGGCTTTAATCAACTGCAAAGAGCCGCACTTTCAGGAAAAAAAAAAGAATACCGATATGACAAGTTCGGCAACATAATATTCAAACCGGAAACAGGAAACATGTCTTATAACGGGGCAAATCCCTATGCTCACCGAAGCAGAAAACCCGGAAGGTTTGATTCCCGAACAGCAACTGTCGGTGTCGTACACCTCCTTCGACCGGCCCGACACACTGTCGATGGGAAATAAGCGACTGATATTCGGTACGGGCGGACTGCTTCCGATCCTCGTCAAGACTGTATATAGATGACGTACTGACCGAAGAGAACAAATATCTTGCCGAAGGCATCTATCAAAAAACATGTACGCACCGATAGCGGAAAACGAGAAAATCTATGTATATTTGGGACGGAACGCCCTATACCGCAACGAATGTGCTGGAGATCGATCTGGCGAACAGAGGTTCTTACCAGATATTCCGGCTGTTTCGAGACCATCTCGGCAGCATAATACAAGCTCGTGGGAACACGGCAATAGGCACATATTATTATGACCCGTGGGGGAAATTGCGCGATTCAGAGTTCGGAGACATTTCTCCTGCAGGAGAAGAAGCCCCGCTTCTGTTCGGACGAGGATTCTCCGGACATGAGCATATCCGCGAGTTCGGGCTTATCAACATGAACGCTCGGCTCTATGATCCGCTTACCGGACGCTTTCTCTCTCCCGACCCGTATATATCCGATCCGGACAATCCGTTGGCATACAACCGATATGCCTATGCATTGAACAATCCCATACAATTCAACGATCCGTCGGGAGAATTTTTTGGGAATAGCCATAGGTCTCAATATCGGTCTAATGATGGGTAAAGCCTATTGTGATGGCGTTAAAGCCAATCACGGCAAGTTGAATCCGTTTAAATGGGATTGGAAAAGAACGAACATTACCGTAAGTGCGGGGTATAATACCTCGGGGAAAAAATATCCGGCGATATCGGCATGGGATTCAACAACAACTATATGATAAATGCCGGCTGGGATAACGGTGTTTCTGTGGGATATACATTGAACGGTGAAAGCCGTATGGCTATCATTGCTCCAAAACCGGAACAATCAGAGCGTAATGAAAGATGGCTTCAAGAAATACGCTTCATGAAATCCGACATGGAAACAGCCGCCGTAGCATTGGTGATCCCACAGTCAGGATACAGGGCAATAGCAGGGGATTAGCGAAAAAACCGATTTTAGGATACGGGCTTGCAGTATAGGGAGTTGCCTATGGTGTTGTATCTGTTGCAGAAGAAATCATAGAACGCCAAACCCGTACCTATGTAACTTATGTTTTAAGTCGACCGGACGGAATGAAATATGTTGGAAGAGCCAGTGGAAACGGAGATCCTTATAAAGTAATGATGAACAGATATTATCATCATCAATATAGACGAAGTTTGGGTTATGGAAATCCCCAATTAGACTGTGCGGCATTTGGAACTGAAGGCAAACATGCTATACGAGGAAGAGAACAACAGTTAATCGATCATTACGGAGGAATAGGCTCTCCTTTTTAGGAAATTCTATTCGAGCTGTTTCTAAATATAATCCCAATGGAAGATATTTTCATCGTCAATCAAACAAATATTTTGGGCAATTAGCTCCTTTATTCGGATATTGAAAACAAAAACAATATACAACTAAAAAAATACAAAAAAATAAAGAACTGACTTTATTAGAAAAAAAAAGTAATCATTTTGTTGACTTATGAGATAAGCAATATATCTGATACAATTTCAAAAACATTTTAACGGATATCATAAATAATATCAAACTAAAAAAAATATACAAAAAGACAAATCGAGATGGTATGGCATGACTTCTTAGATGGGCACGAACTTGCCGATACAAGAATCGAGGACTCTGAAGACCTTCGAGAAATAGATCGGTTATTAATCGAAAATTTCGAGAAGGAGAAGGGCTTGCTCCCGAAAATGGAAAATGAACCGGAAAAAATACGGACAATCCTGAAACGGGGGAATACGGGATGCCGAGGAAGCCCGTATGGTCGATGACTATATCTGCCAAACAACCGATGAAGATGAGATAAAAAAGGGCAGAAACCGTACTTCCAGTGAATTCGAGGAAAAAATCAAGGCTCTGTTACAAAAAAGACCATATCTCCTCGAAAAGCGAATATTCTTTTTGTCGAAATACAGAATAGAATTAAACGATGATACTCGCCGCCCAAAAGATCGACTCCATGATCGAAGATTTCCGGAAGAAAAAAGAACTGTTAATTATTTCATTTGCAAAATACCTTAAATACACTGATATGAGGCACTTTTTTCGAAACGGTTTTCTATTACTGTTATTTGAGTTATAAAAAAATAACCCAAACCCGGAAATAATGGATCTTTCTGCATTATCAGCCGTTACCAGCTTGTTTTTTATTATAGCAAGAAATTATCAAAAAGAAACCGAAGTTTTGTGACAATCCCCAAATAAATAAACGGATCACCTGGGGGTATGTCTTGGGAATTTCCATTTTGGCCATACTGCTTATAATCACTTGGGGTACTCTAAAAAACTAAACTAATAAAACATAGAGACTATTTAAATCTAAAAACATCATCCAAAAATGAAAGAACTGACTTTATTAGAAAAAAAATTAATTGTTTTATTAAAATATAAAATCAAATCTGCCTTTTTTTTGAATCGAAAATAGAATTAGAGGCTATTATAGAAAAAAATTAGGACAAGAAATCTCACAAACAGACAAATTGAGATGGCATGGCATGACTTTTTAGATGGATACGAACTTGCCGATACAAAAATCGAAGACTCTGAAGACCTTCGAGAAATAGATCGGTTATTAATCGAAAATTTCGGGAGAAGGAGAAGGGGCTTGCTCCCCGAAAAATGGAAAATGAACCGGAAAATACGGACAATCCTGAAACAGGGGAATACGGGATGCCGAGGAAGCCCGTATGGTCGATGACTATATCTGCCAAACAACCGATGAAGATGAGATAAAAAGGGCAGAAACCATACTTCAGAATTCGAGAAAAAATCAAGGCTCTGTTACAAAAAAAAGACCATATCTCCTCGAAAAGCGAATATTCTTTTTGTCGAAATACAGAATAGAATTAAACGATGATACTCCGACCGCCCAAAGATCGACTCCATGATCGAAGATTTCGGAAGAAAAAAAAAGAACTGTTAGTGCCTGTCTAAATTTTACTCGGATCAGGCTTTTATTGGAAAATTCAGACAGGCTCTCAGATGCAACATGATAAAATTATAGAATCTTTTTATCATGCAATATTTTTCTCTTAAAGAAAAAACATCGATTCATAAACAGTATGGCTATTATGAAACATTTTATAGAAGCTATTTATTATCAATATTATCTTTTATTATAAAAAGAAGTAAATATGACTGGAAAATATCTCCCGAAGAAAGTGCTTGCTGGGCATTAGGGTTCTCTTTTTCTTTCCTCTTTTTAATTTTTGTGCATTTATTTTTTATGTATTCTCCATGAAATAAACTATCATTGGTATTACCTTATTCCATTTTATATCGGCTGGATAGGAGTAAACAAGATATGTGAAAAAAAAATTTCTTCTTAATGGATATTACAAACATATTATTAAAGAAAAGCCTGTTTTTTGATAATCAAAAAATTAAATGCAATAATAACAATATTATATACTTTTATTATGACTTTTGGCTCTTCTTATTTAATTGTATTGGCAAAACATCTTAAATAATAATATGTTACGATGAAACACTTTTTTTCGAAACGGTTTTCTATTACTGTTACTTGAGTTATAAAAAGCATGACGGATGTCGGAAATGAGAGTCCTCTCTACATTAACGATTGCCCACAGATGGTTTATTTTTATAATGATACAAAACTATATGTATATATTATGACATAAATTTAACAGACAACATTCCTCTTTTTGTTTATCAGCATTCCCGTTTCCCTTATTATATTTCATATTTTACCGTATGCTATACGCAAAAGGCAAATACAAAGAGAGATTATCAAAAAAGAAACCGAAGTTTTGTGACAATCCCCAAATAAATAAACAGATCACCTGGGGGTATGTCTTGGGAATTTCCATTTGGCCATACTGCTCATAAACACCTGGGGTACTCTAAAAAAACTAAACTAATAAAACATAGAGACTATTTAAATCTAAAAACATTATCCAAAAATGAAAGAACTGACTTTATTAGAAAAAAAAGTAATCATTTTGTTGACTTATGAGATAAGCAATACATTTCATCCGATCTTTAAAAAACAATTTAACGGATATCATAAATAATATCAAACTAAAAAAATATACAAAAAAGACAAATCGAGATGGTATGGCATGACACCTTAGATAAATACGAACTTGCCGATACAAGAATCGAGGGACTCTGAAGACCTTCGAGAAATAGATCGGTTATTAATCGAAAATTTCGGAGAAGGAGAAGGGCTTGCTCCCCGAAAAATGGAAAATGAACCGAAAAATACGGACAATCCTGAAACGGGGGAATACGGGATGCCGAGGAAGCCCGTATGGTCGATGACTATATCTGCCAAACAACCGATGAAGATGAGATAAAAAAAGGGCAGAAACCATACTTCAGGAATTCGAGAAAAAAATCAAGGCTCTGTTACAAAAAGACCATATCTCCTCGAAAAGCGAATATTCTTTTTTGATCGAAATACAGAATAGAATTAAACGATGATACTCCGCCGCCCAAAAGATCGACTCCATGATCGAAGATTTCCTCGAAAAAAGAACTGTTAGTGCCTGTCTAAATTTTACTCGGATCAGGTTTTTTATTGGAAAATTCAGACAGGTTCTCAGATGCAACATGATAAAATTATAGAATCTTTTATCATGCAACATTTCTCTTAAAAAGAAAAACATCGATTCATAAACAGTATGGCTATTATGAAATATCTTATAAAGATGGATAAAAAACATTTTTTTTAAAACAAAACGATTTCAGCACAAAAACATATAATCAAAATGAAAAATAAAATCTTTTCGGTCTTATTTATACTCATTTTATCGGGAAACGGTTATGCCCAAACACCGATAAGATATGAGTACGACCGCATCGGGAATGTAATACTCCGGTATAAAATTTCGGTGCAAAATCTACAAAGGACGATACAAGAGAAAACATCCGAACAAATCCTGAACCGATAGCCGGAAAAGCCATGAAAGTATATCCTAATCCGACCCGAGGAGTCGTAAAAAATCGTATTTTCAGGCATGGGAGATGCAATCGACATACAAACTCGATTATACAACAGTAAAGGTTCTTTGTTAAAATCCGAAATCGGGAACAGCTCCGCACCGATTTCCATCGACATGTCTTCATATCCCCCAAACTGGTATATTCTCAAGGTAATTGCAGGAAAAAGAAGCAAAAGAGTTCAAGATTATCAAAGAATAAGAGCCGCCGTCTAAATTTTACTCGGGTACAGATTTGAAAGTTTCTTTCGGCAATATTTTTCCGTCAGAAAATTCAGACCGACTTTAAACACTTCTTTTTACATCATAAGCTAAATATACCAGATAATTACCTTTGCAAAAAAATAGAAAAAGCGCTTCCTAAGGTTTCATTGAGTGTTCCTTCCCATAATCGGGAAAAATCCCTGACCGGATACACCAGTCCTTCGGAACGCATGTCACATGCACCGAAATTGAAAATAGAAACTTGTTGTCGGGACGAGAACCGAATGTATGGCTGTCGCATACCGGTATAAATACTCCATAATCGGTCACCATAGCCAAGTATAAAAAACAGGAAAATGCTCCATGAGTAAGCTGATATTCCCCAACGTATGGTCTTCTCTTTTCCCGTAGCTCCTAAAATAACGACATTCGGAAATTCTTTCCGAGCAAGAAAACGAATCGCTTTAGTAAGATCGTTCGTCTCCTGATCGGCAACATAGAGTAACCGGTCTTTATAGAGCATCCGATTCTCGACAGACAAAGAATCTCCGTCTCCGATAATCATATTCGGAATATACCCGTGAGATAAATGTATTTGCAGCCCCATCACAGCAAACGATATACGGTGTTTCCCGTAATAAACGCAACGGATATTCATGTACGGATATTCACCGTCAGCCAAAATAACGGCATCCGTACAAAAGGAAGAAAATCAAGATTATTTTCAATCAGAGGAACATCATTTCGGCTCATTGCATCATCTTTTCCATTTTAAATACCCAAAGATAGCGACTACGGCATAAAATCCATACAGGAATGCAGTAAAATAGAGGCCTTTATAAACATAAATTCCGCAACATGCTACATCGATAACAATCAGACCAACCATTGTTCTACATATTTATGTGCAAGCATCCACAATGCAATCACGCTGAGTGCCGTAGTAAAACTATCCCACCAAGAAACATTGCTGTCGGTAAAGAAAAGCAATATATATCCTATTGCAACAAACAAAAAGATAAAGACGAATGTCGAAGGGAGATAATAATGCAAAGGCATACGGGAAACGGGCAATTCTCCGACAGGCTGTTTTTCCTGCTCCATTCTCCGTTTTGTTCCCATACTTCCATATATACCATCCATAAAGGGCTGCAAAGAAGATAATAGATATTAATGCCGAAATCGGCATACAGGCCGACTCGATAGTAAACAAAAATATAAATTGCCGGCATCACAATACTTGCCAGCCACAAATAAACGCTCGCCCGATATTCTAACCACAGATAAAGCAATCCGACAAAAGTTCCGCAAATTTCCAGATAGTCCACTAAATCAACAATGATTTATAAAAAAACAAGCAAACATTAAGATGTTTACTTAAAGCCCGCCTGAATTTTCCGACAGGAAATATTATCGAAAGAAATTTTCAAATCCGACTCGAACAAAATTCAAACAACAGGCCCTTGTTTTTGAGGTTTTTATATTTCATTTTTATCTCGTTCTTCGTACCGAACGTATCGGTGCAGATTTGGAAGATGACGAACGAGAAGATTTACTCTTTACAGATTTTGAACTTCCTGATTTTACAGACGAGCGGGATGTTGTCGTTCCTCGAGAAGAACGCACCGAACTTTTCACTTCTTTTTCCGTCGCATTTTGACCGGATGAAGCCGTTGTCGTTTTTTATCCGTATCCTTAGAAGCTTGCTCTACCGGCGGGAGATTTCACCCAAAGGCTGTTTTCAAAATTTTGCAACTGTTTTTCGATACCGCCCGTGCGCTGTCTTGTTTCTCCGCCGTATCATATAATTGCATCAACGACATGTTTCTCAAATTGGTCGTCTTATATATCTTGCCTTCGAACATTCTCATTTTAAAATAATCATCGTAAGTATAATTCTGTACATTGTTTTCATTGTTCGTCAAAATATACTGTTGTGCCATATAAGGCCGCAAAATCGTCATATTTAATCCAAAACATAGGATAAGTCATGGCATCTCCTCCGAAATCACCGACACGATGCAGTATAGGACAAATCGCCTCGATTACGGAAGTCAGACCCGAATTACGTTGATCGAATATCCATTTTCCCGAATATAGTAAGAAAGGACTTCATTAGAAGGCACATCGCTCTCATTCACGATATAGCGGGTACTCTTAGAGGTGCGTCCTTCTTTCTCTTCATACAGAATATGGAACTTGTCCAACAGATCTTTCAGATTCATCTTATATTGATCGGTAAATACCTCTCTTCCGTCCAGATATTCATACGCAACGATCTTATTTTCTGTCAGAAGCCTCATAATCAATCTAAAAAAGATTTTCCTGATTTTCAGTCGGTTCTTCAGGATAGTACAAAGGCATATTTTTTCTCCTCCTTCAGATCTAAAGAACGGTAAATAACCCGCATCCAAGGAATATCGGCGGGAGAGATCGCTTCTTTCTCATACAAAGACCTTTGCCCGCACCGAAATAGAAGAAGACGAAGTATTGTTCGTGCTTCCCACCACACCCGTACGCACCGTACTGCTGTTATTCTGAGCCCGGAGCAATGGCATCGCCATAAAAGACAAAGATACCGAATAACTCCTTTTACTGCTATTTTCATACGCTCTATTCTATTTCTTAAATCTTTTATCAATTTACTATCACTTCTATCGGAGACAAGTCTCGTTCTATTCCGTCAGGGCCGACCGCTTTAACCCGGAAATATAAAAACGTTTTTCCTCTGGAGAGCCTGCGAAAAGCATCTTTTTGACGTTGTGAGAACGATGCCCCGTCAGAAACTTCGGGAATTACGTTCCCCATAGAATCGAAAAAATACGGTTTCAAATTGTAAAACACGATAAGATACGTTCAACAAATCATCGTCTATTGCCGCCTGAATACCCGGTGCAGACAACAATATTCGCTTTGAGAAAGGTTTTCCTCCCCTTATAACGCTGTTCATTACCTTTATCATCTTTGTATGCGATATAAGGCATAGGGTCGGGCAATTTCCGAACACGGAAAGTCGTCGTATTCACGACCTGAGAACGTCCCTCCATAGATGCGGTCACCGTAATCGTCACATCCTGTCCGACTTTTCCGGACGTGCGATCCAACCATTTTCCCGAACGAGTCAACGTCCCTCCCGACATAGTAGCTTGAACCGCTTGTGTCGGAATGCCCGGAACCGAAATACTGATTGGATTGTCGATACCGGCATAAAGAACATTCATCATCGTTGCCGATACTGTCGCCGTGGGGTCCTATTACCGTATATGACGAAGTAAAATCATGACGAGTCAGAGTTCCGTCTCCGTGAGGAACTTCAAGATACCCGCTAAAGTCAAATACTCCGGTTTTCCCGCATACAAACTCGTATAGCCCGTTACGATCTTCGGGAAGTTTCTGTCCTCCGATATATATTGCCGGAGCTTGAGTCGTATCGCTAGCCGCCAATACAATATTGGCAGAATATTTTCCTCCTCGCATTACCGTTTTAGAAGCCGGAATCACGTATGCATTCAACTGATTCACCCGGACGTCTCCTTCGTCTATATTTTTTTCTGCAAAGCATGCAAGATTTCACCTTCGGCATAACGCAAATCGCTTTGTATTTTACTCAACAAAGTAACTGCTGCGATAACAGGCATATTCTCGAACATCACTTCTTCCCATTTTTTATGATTCCGTTCCGACTGCCCTGCAATACGAGGATACAGATAATCATAAATAATCTGTCGCCGAATCGTATCGGTAATCATCGGCGTGACAAAGTCACTGTATTGCTCCAATGCCGTTCTGAGTTTTTACCCTCTCCCCTGTACGCGGAGAAAGCATAATATAAGAAGCGGCCTCCAGATCATCCTGATGTACAATATCATTGACATTGCCATCCTTTCCGTCTGCCTGACGCACAATACGCAATTTCAACTCATCGAGATATTTATAGAGAGACTCCGTACGGTTTTTCACTTCTGTCGCCTTTACCATACCAAGCTCCGGACTTTTCGGGATTGGTCTGATTAAATGCCGAAAGTTCATTATACAGAGCCTGATTCTGTATCGTCGAATTCTGTGTCGTCCGCACCAATCCCTCATCTACTTGCTTAAACCCGTTCAGCACATCGGACGATACGTTCAATGCCAGCATGGCTGTGAGGACGATATACATCAAGTTTATCATCTTCTGCCGGGAGAGATTTGAATTAGGTGATGCCATAATCTATAATTTCTTTATTGAGCAACCACTTTATTTTCATCCTCTTCAGAAGTTGTCTGAGTTACAGGAGGCTGAGGAGGCGTCATCGGACGGTTATACATATTTACGGTCATCGCCGCAAGCATATTTTCATATACGGCATTTAATTGTGCCATGTACTTAGTCATCTTTTCCGTCTCTTCACAATAACGATTACTGTCGTTCATCGAATGTTCGTACATATCCCGAATGCTCTTTAATCCGGCATTGACCGGTCGATACTGTCGAATTGTGAACTGATGCTCTTCAATTGATTTCATAAATCGTATTCAGACCGCCAGATTCCGATTCAGATCTTCCATTTGAGTAACATACCCTTGAGAATGATCCGAAATACCCTCAGAATTCTCGGTTATACTTTTATAGGAATCAAGCAAAAATATTAGAAACTTCCGTCAACGAACGTAGCCTCTTTAAACTGATCCATTTGTGCGGAAATAGCTGATAACTGACTTAAATAATTTTGGGTGGCCTCAGTCAATTCAGCCATACGCGAAAGTTGGTCGGCTGCGGCAGAAAGTTTCTGAATGCTTTCCGAAAGACTCTGCGTATCTTCTTCCCCCAACTGTATGTCCGAAGGAATGCCAGCCGTTCTCTTGGCCTCTTCAGGCGAAACATGTACTCGGACGATCCTCCGTTAACGACAACTGTTCCGGTCGCTCCGGTGCCCCCCTTAATAATTACGCCACCGCCCTGACCTCCATGAAATTCAGGACGATCTTCAGGATCTTTGGTCGATAGCACGGGAAACACTTCTTCCCAGTTATATTCTTTGGCAGGACGGTCGAATGCTGTCAGTAAGAACATCATCACCTCTACCCCCATACCGACCGACAACATAAAATTACCTCCCGGAAGGTGCAATATCTTAAATAAAGCCCCTAAAATTACAATAGCAGCACCGATACTATAAGCAAAATTAAAGAATCGTTTTCCGAATCGCCCGAAAAGAAATTTCTCAATACGATTTTTATATCTTTATATTTTCCCATAATGGTAAACTTTAAATCCTTTTATTATTTACGACCTTTGGCGAATCCCACTTGCGTACGTACACACGGAAACCGATATAGGAACGCTGTTCATTCTGATATTCCCACATACGTATGTCAGAACGTACAAAATTCGACACGTCTTTCCACGAACCTCCGCGCACGATCTTCCTTTTCATCCGATAAGGATCTTCTTTCGCCGCATTATAACGATAGATAATCGGGATTCATGTCGCTGGTATAAAGATTTCCGCCCTCAGTATAAGCTGTCGATGTCCATTCCGATACATTTCCCGCCATATCGTAAAGCCCGAACTCATTAGGCGGATATGTTCCGACTCGGGATGTAATAAGATTTCCGTCTTTTTACATAATTCCCCTTTTGCGGTTTGAAGTTAGCGTAAAACATCCTTTATCAGACATTGGAGCATCTTCGGACCAAGGGAATTTATTTTCGTTCTTTCGAACGCGCCGCATATTCCCATTCGGCCTCAGTAGGCAGACGATAAGGCTCTATATACGAAGCGCCTTTGATTCCGGCCAACAAATAATGAGTCCGCCATACGCAAAAAGCTGTCGCCTGTTCCCATGAAACACCGACTACGGATAATCGTTATAACCGGATGTGCAAAAATACATACGCATGTAAGGTTCATTATATGCATTATCAAAATCATGTACCCAAGCCGTAGAATCAGGATAAATATTAACGATATAGGTATTCAGAAAATCGAACTCGCTTTGCAACGGACGAACAATCGTCTGTGTAATAATCCGCCCATCATCATCGAAAAAAGGCCGTATCTTTGGAAATGAGCACTTCTGCCTCAGGATCGGGCTGTACGTCAGTATTCAAAATGCGACGTGCCGGGTCGAGACGATGTTTCCGTTTTGCAGCTTCGGTATAGTTAAATACTTCATATCGATAATTAAGTTGTCTCACATCCAACTCTTTTGCTCGGTAATCGGATTGATCCGATAGACACTCTCAATCGCCCGAGCCTCATCTTCGGTCGGATTACGCCATGGAATCGCCTTATTCCAGTTCAAATGAGGTTTTACCGTTTCCATCCCGATCTTCTTCTATCTTAAATGCTTCGTTCCCGCCAAAAGCGGATCGGCCAGACGTTCCCGAATAATCGAATCCCGCACCCAATACACGAATTGTTTATACTCGGAATTGGTTATCTCGGTCTCATCCATCCAGAAAGCATCAATAGATATCCCTTTTCGCCGTTTGGGGCGTTCCCCAAAGAGTATCTTTCTCGGACGGACCTATTTCAAAAGAACCGCGCTTTACCAATACCATACCGTAAGGTGTAGGCTCACCGAAAGCAGTGCTGCTTACTCCCACCACCTCTCCACCGTTAGGTGCAGAAGACGGAGCGCAAGATACCAACATGCCCACGATTGCCAAAAATAACATGATCTTCTTCATAAATTATAGTATCCGAATACTTTTATGTTTATTCTTGTTCTTATTTGAAAAATCTATCTTTAAACTATATCCTAAAAAAAAACTTCATGACTCCCGCTTGTTGCCTTTACAATTGCCGAAACCGGATAATCATAAGAATATCCCAACATAAAGTTTTTATAATCAGCACCAATCATAATCACCAGCGCATCTTTCCAGCGATAAGACAATCCCCCACAAAAACTTATTATACCTCAGACGAGCTGTCAACTCCACCTGAGTGATTTGAAACGTCGTCTTTAACAAAAAGCGAGGGTTGCAACTCATATAACGCATTTTTAAAAGGAATATTGCCCCGGCGATAAAAATAATACGAACGTCCGTATAAGTTTCATATTTTTCATCGAACGTAATCACCGGTTCGGTAAGATGTGTTGACGAAAGACCTGCATAAAAATATTTATGGGAATAGAATACTCCGAATCCCATATCGAATGCCATCCCCTGCAACTCACTTTGGGGAATACCGTCATCCGAAGAATTGTGATAATCGCTTTCAGGTATAGAAACCTCCGTACCGTCAAAACGCTGATCGAGTAACCCCAACTGTAATCCCAGACTGAGTTGTCCCTGCCATAAACGCACTTTATAAGCATATTGGAGGGCAATCGTCATGTTTGAATACAGACCGAGAGTTTCGTTTGTCATCGGCAACCCTACTCCATGATTCTGTTTAAATAAGCGAAAAGGCATTTCGGCCGAAACTAAAAACGTCTTGGGTGCTCCGGGCATACCTACCCCACTGCTGACGCGAACCGGCACGAATATTCAACTTACCGTCTTGTCCTATCGCCCGGCATTGTAATAATTAGGCAATGCCCAATATTGACTGAACTGGGCATCGACTTGTGCCCGGAGTTCTACAAATCCGAGCAACAATAAAAACAGCGATATGATTTTTTTTATACTCATGACGAATGCTTCCCGAAAAGCCAAACCGATCCGACAAGCATATATTTTTTATTTCAGAATTAAAAAATACCAACTTCCGTCTAATTACTTTCTTAATTTATAACTCAAAAAAGGCTGATAAATTGTCCAAGTATTTTCAAAACCTGTTTAAGAAACTAATTAAATTTCTTACAAAAAAATAGAAATATATCTTTAATTCCGCCACTGGAGACAAAAAGTAAAACCATATATCTTTATCAAGTCCCTTTTCCGATCCTTTTTTCCCGCTCATGCACATTACAAATCCGCTATGCTCCTTATCGGGACAAAAAGCATCTTCACAAACACTCTTTGGAATTACTCAAGTCCCCATGAATAATTAGGATATGACGCCAATCGAAAAGATATCTCTCCGCCATTCATAATATCGCTATGGTCTATATAACATTTTTTTCAAAGATTTTCCATTCAGTTCTGCAGAGTGGATATAACAAGCCTCCAAGTATTTCCAACTGTTTTAATTATGAATTTCTTCCCTTTTGCATAACGATCGTCCAATTTTTATTTCGACCCGTCGAACAATGGCGTTGTCAATTCGTACCGAGTCTCTCCGGGACACACTCGGATGAAATCCCATAGCCGACAAAACATACCAGGCAGACATCTGGCCGACATCTTCATTACCGACCAAACCCTCCACCTTATTTTTTATAAGCACCGTTACAAATAGCCCTTTGTCCAATACTGTGTAAGCCAAGGTGCTCCTAAACGATTGAAAAGAAACGGGACATGATGAACCGTTCATTAGCATGATTATAATAAGCATTCCACAAAAAATCGGACGGGCATTTCTCAAAAAGTTCGTCAAATCAGCCAAAGTTTTTGTTCTTCCACCCATTAAATCTGCCATTCCGGGAATATCGTGAGGGACAAACCACCCCTTGTTGATAAAGATTACTTTCCACGCATCCGTAACTTTCTTTCAACCGCCCTTCTTCAGGCCACTCTTTCCATGTACCATCTGCATTACGAGGTCTGAACCACCCTTGTTCTTCATCGAAAACTTTAGAATAAGAACGGGAACGTTCAAAAAATATTCGGCAGCAGCTTCTTTACAGCCCAAATCCTCCGCCAATACAGAGAGACACCAATCGGAATAAGCATATTCCAATGTTTCGGAAACCCTTCCCGCACATATCCGAGTTTTTTGTCATTCCCCATTTTCTCAGCTGTATTTACCGCATAAGCGTAAGCCTTTTTTACATCATAATTACGAATTCCTTTCCGATAAGCGTCCGCAATACCGATATAGCGGGATTTCCGACCATACATCCGCTATAAGCATTCAAAGAACTCCCACCGGTCATAATATTTCGTACCATTCTGCTTCGGCAAGAGATATGAAAGAACAGAGCATGTCGTTTACGACTTCGGATTAATAATTGTCTGCAAAGGAAACTGACTTCTGAATACGTCCCAACCGCTGAATACCGTCCGTTTGATAAAATCGTCGGTCTTGTTGTACTTGCTTATCGCCTCCGATATATACTCACCCGTAACATCGGTAAATGCCCTCGGATCTATCATTGTATGGTAAAGTGCTGTATAAAAGATCGTTCTCATATCTCGAGTACCTCCCGACACTTTTATTTTGCTCAAAGCTTCATCCCACAGAGAGGCAGCTTTGTCCCGATAACGATCAAAATTCCACCCTCGCACTTCGGCTTTCAAATTCATCTCCGCCCCCTTCATACTGACAAAAGAGATACCGGTTTTTTACAACCACCTCATCGTCCTCTTCTGTAGGGAACTCCGTATAAAATCCTAAATGATTTCCTTCCATTTTGTCCCGCTTATGAAACGTCTCGGCATGAATGACCCGGTCGATATATTCGGGTTTTTTCTATGTCTCCCAACCGGCGTGTCCAATTATCGGGAATATCGGCACTCCATATCCCGTATTCTTTCAACGGGCAACTGAATTGCGCATAGAAATATACTGTATAGTCTGCTTTTTCCCGATCCATTTCCCCATCCTCCTCCAGCAGGCGTACAACGCATCCATCCTTGTATAGTCCGATCATCTACCCCGTTCTATATATTGCCGAGGTAGAAAGTTCCTCCCCACACGGCGGGCGAGATCGATCTGAATACGGGCTTGTTTATGTTTCGGATAAGTAAACCGCATAATTCCGCAATGCGGTGTAGCCGTCAACTCCGCTTTTATTTTTATAATCGGAAAGAAAAACCGAATAGTATCCGGCAGAAGCTTTTTCAGATCGCTTGTTATAACGTGAACGGTATCCTTTTTCGGGATACTGTTCAGTACCCCCGATAAGTAAACAATTCCCCGGTTGTAGGCATAACCAAAAAATTGCCTAAATCACCATACCAACCAATTCCGCTCATTTGCGTCAAAGCAAAGCCTTCTATCGTCGTATGTTCGTCACTATATCCCGGACCATTATCACCTCCTGTAATCGTATTAGGACTTACTTGGGAGTCATTCCCCACGGTGTCGTAGCTCCGGGAAAAGGTTTTTTTCCTAATCCATGACCGGCTCTTGCCTTCCGGATATTGGTGCTTGCTCCGATAAATGGATTTACATATTCAGAAAAGACGTTCTTTTTTTCTATGAGAAGATGCTGCAACCGCAAGCAGGTCATATCCTGCAAATAAGAATAAGAAAGAAAAGATCAGTAAATACTTTGTTCTGCAATTCATAGTGTGTGTATGATTTATAGTTATGAAGAATAGTGTATGCAAATATAAATAAAATGTCCCGGATTACTTCGGGACATAAAAAAAAAAGGAGAGAAAAATCTCTTCCCCTCCTTCCGACAAAACAAGAATCTAATCAATATACCGTATTCTGAGGGTCAAAATTAGTCCATCCGCTCATCCAATTATCCGAAGCGGTTTCAGTAGGGCCGAAAGCTCCCCTGTAAGCCGTTTTGGTAAAGAACGAGTTATTTACATAACTGTTGGTCCATACTGCTCCGGCAGCTAACGGACTATCGGTATTCGGACACATATCCGGTGTACCGTTCAACAGTTGAGGATTTCCTTTTAATTTCAAATCAGAAATAGAAGATAAGACTCCTTCATTGGAGAGCGCAGCAGTAGCCCAATATGCACTCACAAACGTACCGGGATCAGAGGGATCAATAACGCTTTCCCGATTTTTCGGATTCAGAGCTTTATCTTGAAATGCTTTTTGGCATCCTGCAATCACACATCCGAAATATTCAATGTCCCTGCCGTAGCAGATTCCTGAGAATTAGACCCGGCCTTATCATTCTCGATAATCAAACCGATCGGATATCCGGCAATAACGGAATTAAACAGATTGCAGTTCGAACTCCGACGTATTTGAACTCCGGTCTGGAAACAGCCCATCGTACTACCCTTATCATTTCCTTTATCTTGATAATTGGCGGATCGGTAACCGGACCAAAAAGCGACACGTTGGCAAAAATAGGGCGAGTGGTCGGATCAATTACGCTACCTGAACTGTTATTATCCGACTCAAAACTGTTCGAACATGATTTATCGGCGTATTGCGGGTTACGGAGAGCAACAGCAAACTGTACCCGTCCCTGATAACCGTTATCGGTATCGAAGTCATCATCCCAACAACCCAAAGAGACTAAATAGCGGGCATCTACTTTACCGCCGAACCATTCGTAACTGTCATCTCCGAATAAGACACCTGAAGATGGTCGACTTGAGTACCTGCTCCTACCGATCCGAAAGTAATACCGTTGATTTCGTTATCGGTAGAATACTCTATCCCGGCAAACTCAACACGGACATAGCTTAGCACCCGGAATTATCCGCATCATCATTTCCTCCATGTTTCGAACGTACTCCCCCCTTCGATAGTCTGTTCACCGGCATTATTTTTCGCTTTTCCCAAAATAATCAGTCCGCCCCAATCTCCGGGCTTCCGGCTTCCGGGAGCTTGTGATGAAGTGAACACAATAGGACGATCTTGCTCGCCTTTTTGCCATGATTTTACCTCCACGTTCAATAATCAACGTGCCTTTACTGGCTTTATCTCCTTTGATAACCACGCCCGGCTCTATCGTTATCGTCTTGCCGTCAGGCACATAAACAAAACCTTTCAAATTATAAGTATTGGGATAGGTCAATGTCAAATCACCCGCTATCTCATAATTGTCGGAACCATCTCCTAAATCGATAACTTCTCCGGTGACAGCAGGATCGCCCCCATTGTCATCATCATCGTTACAACTCGTAAATCCGCTGCACAAACAGCACCGATTACTGCTAAAACAAAAATTTCAATTTTGATTTCATCGTTTTTTAATTTTGGTTTATGATCAAAACTTTTAAAGAAAGACTTAGTGAGACCGATCTTCCGGGCGTATATTTCCGGGTAATCTGTTCCCGTTCTTGTTTTACGCCATCGATCGTCGTAGTGGGAAATTGTTTCATGATAACAGACTGTGCCAGAATATCCTTGACCCCCAGTTTCAAAGAAACTATCTTCCCGAATGTTTTATTTATAGTCAAGTCAAGGACATTACGGGGCATCTCGTATGCGTCAGGGACATCATAATCGCTGTTTCCATCGACAGAGGTGTAGATTTTCCGACCCCGACAATACGTTTACCGATAATGTTATATAATAAACTTGCCGATAATCCTATCTTTTCAGAAGAAGTATAATAAAGTCCGGCATTCACGATATACGGAGATTGACCTTGTAGAGGACGGTCTTTCTCTTTTACCAACCCCTTCATCACTAAATTTGACCTCGGCTTTTCACCCATGCCGCATTAAGGACTAAAGTCAAGTCGGGAATATTTATAAAGTCAAAAAGCGATTTTCGAATATCCACCTCAACTCCAGTCGTATAAGCACTACGGGCATTTTCGTAGCTGTAACGATAACTGCCACCCATATCGATAAAATTCCATTCTATCGGATTTCTGAAATTTTTATAAAATAATCCGACACTGACGGTTTCTCCGCCGAAGGATAAAGCTCATATCGCAGATCGACATTATCAATCGTAGCCATCTTCAAATCGGGATTTCCCTGCACTTCGGCAAAAAGCTCAAAATCATAATAAACAGCGGGAGAAACTTCACGAAATTCAGGGACGATTGACCGAACGTCCGTATGCCAACCGGATAAGATTTTTGTCATTAAAACTGTAAGTAGCATTAAAAGACGGAAGAACCGAAACTTTATCGTACTTATATTCTGTCATCAGTATCTGTGACGCACTGATCGCACGGTCATATTTTATCGACATATTCCACCACTCGGCACGCACACCCAAATTCGCCTGAAATGCGCCGAATGGAAACACTCCTTCTACATAAGATGCCGCAATACTGTTCTTTTCAGTCATACGCATTCGATTTGCGCGTTGTCTCCTCTATATAAACTTTATCATAACCAAGCCATTTTTCATTCATCATCTCGGTATAAGGTAAGTTTATATAATCTACCCGTTCGTCTCCCGAAAGTCTGTCATAGCGATAAATAAATTCTCTCGGCGTATATTCACGAATACGATACTCACCATATATTCCCGATTTTATTTCAGGATTCCATGAGCGATCGGAAAACTTTTTTATAATCTGCCCCCGACCGAAGCGATATGATCATACAATTTTCTGGTCATAACGGTTTATCATATCGTTATAAGAAGGTAAATCGGGAGTAATTACCTTATCGGCAGGAATTCCCCGATATTTTTTATAATCCGACGATCAGGTTCCATTTTATTGGCATACGAATAATCGACAGTCCAGTTCAAAGTCTGAGTCATATCCTCATCCAACGTATGCAGTCCGCAAGCTGCCCCCACATAACTTAATCTTGAAGAATATAGCATCTCCGTCTGATTTTCATAATACTCGCCACTTACCGTACTCGTCCCTGTAACGTTCTGTAAACCGATTTTTCCCGATCTGAGAGAAAAGATTCCTGAACTCGAATCGATTTCTCGAATCAAGGATAAAAGACCAGTTATTCATCGCGTTGATTTTCACCTCGTTTGTAAATTGATTATCAATATAATTTTTTCTCAATAGTAGGAACATCCGCTGTGGCACTATATATTCCGTATCGAGTATTCTGCATATCCGAATTGTCTTGTTTGCATTACTATATCCGAAAGTAAGAATCGTACCAACTTTATCTCCGATTTTCCGATTCCATGTCAGATTAAGTTTCAAGTCGGGAAGAGGACGAAATGTCTTTACATTCCAATCATTATTAAATCCGGTTTTCGTATAATAAGTAATTTGAGACGGATCGGTCATCGAACCCAGATGCGAAGGAAAATCTTTAGATAAAGGACGTGCACACCGATCGAATCCCAACCATTCGGTCGAAGAAGATTGCAACAACGAAAAATCTTTTAAAATGGGTAACTGTATTTATCCCAGTACCGACACTTAACGAGAGAGAATTTTCATCCGCATATTTTTTGTCGAAATTTTTATAAAACCTCCGAAAAATCACCCGGCAATTCTGCTGTCGGGGATTTGATAATCATCATATTGTCAATATTGAACTGGGTATAATATCGAAAGGAAAAAAGCTCGGCCGTCGGCTTCGGAACTCGGTACCGCACCATTATTGATCGACACGTTATTATACCTTTGAGAAAGTCCTCTTTACAATAATAAATCGGTTCTCAATAAGGGAAATACCCGGTACTTTTTGATAATCTCAGCAGCATCGCTGTCTGATGTTTTGACGATCTGTGCAGCCGATATACCTGTAGAAACGGTCAAGGCGTTCTTTATATTCGAAATCATCGCTGTCTCGGTATTTCGTCTTCGTACACCTGTAACAACGACTCCGTCAAGTTGCTTATCTTCTGAGACCAAAAAGAAATCGATATTTTTCGTCTCCTTTCTGAAGCATGATAGTCTCTTTATGAACACTATATCCGATAAAACGGCACTCTATTTCCAAAGATTTATTTGCCGGCAAGTTTTTTAACATATACGAACCGTCTTCTCCCCGATGCTGTCGCAACAGAAGATCCGTTAATAAAATGGTTGCACCCAATACCGGTTCTCCGGTCTCTTTATCAAATACTTTACCTGAAATAGTTTGTGCGACTGATGCAGTAGAAGAAAAATAGGGAAAAAACTATTACTAAAAAAGTTTCAATGTAATTCTGTTCATCATTCTTGCTTTGTTCTTTTTACGATGCAAATATCCGACACGCAAATTACAAGCTCAATGCAACAAGGCTACATTTATTTTATAAAGACGTAACAATCATATTACACAAATCCGTAAAAAATTAGAACATGCAAATTATAAAAAAAGAACCCAGTTCAAAGAATTATCGGAACAAAAGTTAGACAAGCGCTAAAAATAGTGTACCGTATTTTAATATAAACCCCTATCATCTTTACACATAGCTTTTCAAAGTATTTCAATACTTAATAAAGTACAGAGCAAAAAAGTAACAAAACATTTTGTATAGATTCAAGATAGAATTGCAATATCCACCCTCCGCTCTTTTTCCGCTACGCTCCAAGAGCGGAGGGTGGAAAAAGAGCTAAACAAGGGTCATCAGCAATACAAAAAATAAAGGGGAAGCCTCTGCCTCCCCGAAGATCAATTAACTTTGTATTGTCATGTATCATCAACTGACCCGAGAGCAAAGATACGCAATCTATCCGGGATTACAAGAAGGCAAAAGCCGTGAAGCCATTGCTCGGCAAATAAAAGTTCACCCTCGACCGTAGGAAGGGAGATAAAACGTAATTCGACCCGTCGGGACGTTACAGCTGGCGTATAGCACAGGAAAGTGCGGATGTCCGTAAGGGACGACGGTGTGCCGGGCAACAGAAGCATTGACTGTAATATCCTGAAAGAGGCCTTGCATCTCTTAAAGACGGAAGACTGGTCTCCTAAGCAAATCTCCGGCTACCTTTCCCTTAAATCAGAGCATATATCCCATGAGACTATATACAAGAGGATAAGGAGCGATGAAAGCGGAGAACTCCGCAGCCATTGCCGTCATAAGTTGAAATACAAGCATCATATCAACGTCTTTAAAAAGACCAAGGTGCGTAATATCCTCGACAGGACAAGCATACATGACAGACCGGCAGAAGCCGATGGCAGAACGTTTCGGAGAGTGGGAAATGGATCTTATCATAGGAAAAGGACAGAAGAGTGCCATACTGACCTTGTGCGAGCGTTCCAGGAATTACCTCCTTAGGGCAAGATTACCGTATGGGAAGAATCCGGAGAAGGTGGCAGACATGGCCATAAGGTTGGTTTTTCCCTACCGAAATACGTACTGACCATTACAACGGACAACGGAAGCGAGTTTGCCTGCCATGAGAAAAAATCGCAAAGGCCCTTGGTACTACAGTCTATTTTGCAGATTCGTATGCCTCATGGCAAAAGGGGGCTATCGAGAACGAAAACAAACTTATACGGCAATACATCCCAAAAGGAACGGACTTTAGAGGTCTCTCGAAAAAAGTACATTAAGGGAGGTACAGTATAAAATTAACCGCAGACCAAGAGAAATGATCAACTTCTCCACTCCCCAAAAAGGAGTTCTTCAAATTTATTTCGTAATATTGCACTTGCTGATTGACTCTGCCATGTCTTTTTGGATTTTATTTGTTTTTTGTTATATCTTTGTGACTGTTCCCGGATGGGAGTATCTCTTGGATGAGAGATCGCGCTGGATTAGCGCAAGGTATCATGCAAACGAAAGTTTCTTGGCGACTTGATCATTCCTACTTGCAAGTGAATAAGTAGTTGGCATACTACCTTATCTTATTATTAATTTCGAAAGGAATGGTCAAAGAAAATTATGAACGCTAAATCAGTAATTCTCAAATCAGAGAATCAAACTCAGGTATCAGTTACAAAGATCTATCGAAGGCATCTGCATCCAAAAGATTGTCATGCCAATTTCACCACTCAGCTTCATCAATCTAATGCATCATGCAGATAGCAAAGTCAACCCTAGAAAAGCAAAGAGATCAATCCTATTGTCAAAGCAATTGAGGAAACATTGCAATTCTCCCCAGAGCTCTATTTCTTTAGTTCAAAAGGTATTCTACTTTCGTCTATCTATGTCGATCTTTTAGACCGCAATAGAGTGCGCCTTAGTTTTCTGAAGAAGAAATGGAGGAATAATGGATGGACACAACGCATTTGCGTTATGTCGATTCATCGCAAATGTTATTAATGACGATAACTTGATAACTTCGGGACGATTGTATTAGATATTATCGCAATGAGGATACTTTTTGCCTCGCTGAAAGTTGGATATGAATCTCACATTGGGCAACTGAAATTTTTCTATTCAATTGAAGTTATAGCTCCTGTAGATAAAGATGAAGCATCAATTGAGTATTTCTCTAATCATATACTTGAAATTTGTTCGGCAAAAACGCCAATGTCTCGCTGAATGAAGCGACAAAGAGCAATAAGGAGGTCTATATGAAGATCTTAAAAGATGCTTAAAGGGGAGTTACCGTGAAAATATTGCATGGCGAAGTGGTGAACCAGGTACGATAAAATGTGACGATATCGTTGCGTTGGCCTGCCTACCCTTAATAAAATTGCATGAATGTGGTTATTTTGATGGCAACCCCAACATTGGAATACTTAACCGAATAGCTATATATTCACAAAAAGCTTGTGTGTTAAATATTACCGTAACTTAATGAAAGATAAATCCGTTTCCGAACAGCAACTCGGGAAAATACGATCTTACAGACAATGCGATCAGATCTGGATTTGAACTTGTTGATGATATTGTCAGATTTTTCGACAAAATCTATTACCACTTTCAATGGTCTATAATAGAATTCTGGCTCTTTTGGCCGTATCACAGGAGTAGTGCAGAAGGAAAATGAAACGAGGCAGTTATATCAGCAAATTTACTGGTCCATTTAATACCTATCCAAAACGATCTATATATAACTATGCGTATGGATTTTTTCTATCCGATCATTTGTGCACTCACCTCATTAATGGAATTCGAAAACGGCAAGTTGAAATGGAGAATAAATCCTTTAACAATAAATTTTGAAGATGAAAGTGATTAATAACTTTTGCATTTTATATCGATATGGTGAAGCAGGTTCAATATGACCCTCAAAAAGTTGGCAAATCCAGCCTATCATATAAAGTTGCTGACATAGTACTACAAAACATCATGAACGAAATGTTAGCATAGGAATAAAAAGGATTCTACTTTTTGAATATAGATATAAAAACCACCAGCGCGACAAACAAATTTTTATTGTTTAGCGCGCTGGTATTTAATTGTTTAATCTATCCGAGGAACGTCAATATTCCTCCTCGTTGAAGAAAGTTTATCTGTATTGATTATCAATATATTAACTATGTCTCAATGAAATTTGCGCAAACAAACCTCACCGTCTGAGACGGTCTGAGACGATGGAAGGAATTGACAGACAAACAAATGTTATCTCTTAACCAATAAAACCTTAATAACTGTGGCTTTTATAGTAACTTTTAACTTTTTACTATTGGCTCCATTCTTTTTAGGATTTAATTCATAATTATTCGGGACGCTTTTGCCATATATAAATTAGTGTAACTGTTAACTATTAAGTATTAAATGACTCTTTAGGTTTATTTAAGCCTCAATACTCCCTCTTGTATGAAAAATGGTTTGTCAGTACGGGATATTTTGCATGTGTCCATGCGAGGAATCCCAGACATGGGTGGGAACTGTACCTGTGGCGGAATTGTTTGGTAGAATTCAATTCAACATAAAAGACGTTGCTCAGGACCCCGTGATGAGGAGGAATATGCTGATGTTTGTTGGTGGTTTACAGAATATTTTCGGCTGAGAAAAACGGAACGATCCCCGTTCCATCAGCTGAAAAACGGAACGGAAGAGAAAGGAAAGGAAGGCGGCACTTGGCATCAACGATGCGGTCGTCAGAAAAAGTTCCCCTGTATCCCAGCAAAAAATAGAAGCAGAGACCGTAGCTGCCAGTGGTGGGAATCCAGGGGAGAAAGGCATGATTCAGCACATCTGGATCACGTTACAGACCGTACCGAAGTGAACGTAACCGTTATGTTCTGCGGGATCTTGTTCTGCGCATGTACTGGGACGATGAAGAATTCCCCATCCGTTGAATGCCCGCTTGGCGATTTCTTCTGCTGCGGCTTCGGTGTTTCCTACCAGGTAAACTCAGTCCCGATTGCTGTCAATCCGACCCGTGGTTTCAACAGCTATTTCCCGATGCCGTTCCGTAAAAACGCCCGTATTACCATTGAAAATCGGTGTGATGAGCCGATTCCGGCGCTTCTTTTTATCAG
>VOFJ01002054.1_pt1 | contig 31783 bp, 57 predicted proteins | sample 5384081 | NCBI WGS metagenome assembly VOFJ01 (sample SAMN12384729, study PRJNA508395) | human gut metagenome | isolation source: healthy gut I | host: Homo sapiens | reverse complement strand
TCAGTAATACTTCGTTCTAATTGCTAAGAAACCGGATGGAGAGATTTTTTGTACAGAAGGAAGAATATCACAGTGTGATTAAATGGAAAGCTTTAACGAAGATTCCATTTATCAGAGGGTGTTCAATTTTATAGATTCTATGGTTCTGGGAATTAAGACGTTGATGTTTTTCAGCTGAATTTTATGAGGACGAAGAGGAAGTAAAAAGCGAAAAAGAACTGACAGAGGAAGAAATCGCAAAGAAGGAAAAACAGGAAAAAAATGGATGATGAATGCGACAGTTGCAATATCTGTAGTAATTGCAGTAGCAGTATTTATGGTTCTGCCGTATTTTCTGTCTTCATTATTAAAACCGCTGATGCCATCGTATCATTTGAGAACATTAGTGGAAGGATTTGTGAGGATTGGTATATTTATTCTCTATATTGCATTGATTTCAAGAATGGATGATATCCAGAGAACATTTATGTACCATGGCGCGGAGCACAAATGCATCAATTGCATTGAGCATGGACTTCCGCTTACCGTTGACAATGTCAGAATCAGTTCCAGACAGCATAAGCGCTGTGGAACAAGCTTCTTATTCTTCGTACTGGCAATCAGTATTATTTTTTGTTGATGTTGATCCAGGTGGAATCACCGCTGATGCGTGTGATCGTGAGAATTGCCCTGATTCCGGTCATTGCAGGAATTTCTTATGAAGTACTGAAACTTGCAGGAAGAAGTGAGAATCCGATTATCAATCTTTTAAGCAGACCAGGACTTGCAATCCAGAAGCTGACAACGAAAAGAACCGGACGACTCAATGATTGAAGTGGCAATACAGGCAGTAGAAGCAGTATTTGATTGGAGAGCATATGAAGCAGAGAACTTTAAAACTGCAGAGGATTTATAAAGAAGGATCTGCGTATCTGGAAAGCAGACAGATACCAGATGCTCAAATCGATGCATGGTATTTACTGGAATATGTGACTGGAATCAGTCGTGCTTCCTACTATGGAAATCGGAAAAAATATTTCGGAAGAGGAAGCAAAACGGTATTGGGAATATCTGGAAAAAGCGTGCACGAAGAATTCCACTTCAGCATATTACGGAAGTCAGGAGTTTATGGGATATGAATTTCTTGTTAATGAACATGTGCTTATACCAAGACAGGATACAGAGAATCTGGTGGAAGAAGCATTGAAAGTGATAAGACCGGATATGTATGTGCTGGATATGTGTACTGGTTCTGGCTGTATATTGATCAGTCTTTTAAAGTATGCGGCAGAAAGAAAGCACATTACAGGGGAAAGCGGTTGGCGCAGATATATCAGCAGATGCGCTTGAAGTAGCAAAAAAAAGAACGCTCAGAGACTTAAGGTTCCTGTTATATGGGTACAGAGTGACATTTTTGAAAATGTATCTGAAAGTTTTGACCTTATTGTGTCAAACCCACCATATATTAGAACGGAAGTGATCCAGGGACTGGAGGACGAAGTAAAGCTTCATGATCCGTGGATCGCACTTGACGGATATGAACGGACTTTACTTTTACAGAAGAATTGTAAGCGAAAGCATTTCACATCTGAATGATGGTGCATGGCTCATGTTCGAGATCGGTCATGACCAGGCAGAAGATGTATCAAAAGCTTATGAAAAATGCAGGATTTTGCAATATATATGTGAAAAAGGATCTGGCAGGACTTGACCGTGTAGTGTGTGGCATGTACAATAAAAAGAGTTGCAGAAAATTCAAGTCGAACAAAAATGTGAGACATTGGTCAGGATAGAGAATACCGAAGTGAGGATTATGTTTAATGTTTGCGCCGGTATATGGCAGTTATAGTAATATTGCAGGTAAACAGGAGGAGATAGAGATGTTTGATAAATTAGAAGATCTGCTAATTCGATTAGAAGAAATCTTGAGCGAACTTCAGGAACCGGATGTGGCAAGTGACCCAAACCGTTTCCGTAAGCTCATGAAAGAACAAAGTGAGCTTACACCAATCGTAGAAGCATACAAAAAAGAATATAAAGCATGCAAGCAGAACATTGAAGAAAGTCTGGAACTTCTGAATGAAGAGTCTGACGAAGATATGCGAGAACTTGCAAAAAGAGGAGTTGAATGAGTCGAAAGCAAGAGTAGAAGAGCTTGAGCATGAGCTTAAGATCCTGTTGCTTCCAAAAGACCCTAATGATGACAAGAACGTTAGTAGTTGAGATCCGTGCTGGTGCCGGTGGAGATGAAGCAGCACTTTTTTGCTGCAGAAATTTATCGTATGTATCTGCATTATGCAGAGAGTAAACGCTGGAAAGTGGAACTGGTAGAGTGCGAAGAAATTGGAATCGGTGGTATGAAGAATGTTACATTTATGATTGATGGACAGGGCGCATATTCTATGATGAAATACGAATCCGGAGTACACCGCGTGCAGCGTGTGCCGGAGACAGAAAGTGGCGGACGTATCCACATCAACAATCACAGTAGCAGTTATGCCGGAGGCAGAAGATGTGGATGTTCATATCGATGAAAAGAAAGATATTCGTATCGATGTTATGAGAGCATCAGGAAACGGTGGACAGTGTGTCAATACAACAGACTCCGCTGTACGTCTGACTCACTATCCAACTGGAATTGTAATCTACAGCCAGACAGAGAAATCACAGCTGCAGAATAAAGAAAAAGCATTTGCACTTCTGCGTGCAAAACTCTACGATTTGGAATGTCAGAAACAGCATGATGCAGAGGCAGCAGACAGAAAGAGCCAGATTGGAACAGGAGACCGCTCTGAGAAAATCCGTACTTATAACTTCCCACAGGGACGTGTCACAGATCACCGTATAGGTCTGACATTATACAAACTAGACAAGATCATGCGAACGGCGATATCCAGGAAATCATCGATGCCTGCATCGCTGCCGATCAAGCCAAAAAACTCGCAAACATGGACGAATAAGCTATGAGGGGCATAATATAACGGAAGGACGATTAAACCTGCTTGCAGGGAGAATCGTCCTTTTGTTATATTGTGTGAGAATGCAAACGAGCACCGAGAAGAAGCAAAAGCGGAATCGAGGTGGGCGGGTGCATGCCCCCTCATAGCGAAGCACGAGAGCCAGAGTACTCTTATTTTAATCTATGTGAGTCAAACGAACACTGAGATGAAGTGAAACGGAATCGAAGTGGGCGTTCGTGCTATTCGGAAGTGGTGGGAGGTTGCTTGCAGGGGAGAATCGTCCTTTTGTTATATTGTGTGAGAATGCAAACGAGCACCGAGAAGAAGCAGAGCGGAATCGAAAGTGGGCGTTCGTGCTATGAAAAGAAAAGGGAGCCAGATGCTTGCAGCAAACTGACTCCTCTTTTTACCCTCTGATTGATTTTAAAGATTTCCCGTTATACACACATGTAGTTTCCTTGCCGGGAACGATTGTCACCATATAATCGTCTTTGCCAAAGTTAATTGCAACAACTTTTCCGTCTGTTGTATGGAAAATCTGAAAGCAGTACAGCATTAGAATCATATTTTTTCTCCAAAATAATCATTAAATGTAGTATCCCATGTATTTTTTTCAGAAGGCGCAGTGAAAAGGTACTGTGCATTAGATTTATCAGCACTATCCAGATAAGATAATACCTGTCGGGCAATTCTTCTGCTGGATGTATTGATTTCTGTTTTGTCATTGGGATTTCTCTGTACAGCATTCAGAGCAGCGTTCGTAATTCTGCCCAGATTATTTATTCTTTTTTTGCCTTTCGTATGTATCCGGTTAAAGCCGGAATCAAAAGTGCGGCAAGAATTGCAAGGATTGTCAGAACCACAATGAGTTCTACTAATGTGAAACCCTGTTTTTTCTCTTCTGATTTTATAATTATCGTCTTCTCTCTATAATATAATGTTGTTGAGTTTTTGGTATCATATAATAAAAATGATTACACATAATATAATTAATGATACCGTATATATAGGGAAAACATCAGGAAAAACAAAAAACTCAATTCAATCAATTCAGATATTGCTATAATTATATCCTATAGCAAACTATAAAAAATCTAAACATAGACAAACTAAAAATCTTACAATTATAATAGGAAAAGTCAAGAACATAAAAACTAATGAAAAAAACTTGTAAGGAGTGATCAGTTATGAAGAAGAAAAAAAAGTATTAAGTACATTATTGATAGCAGGACTGGCAGCAAGTATGATGGTTGGTTGTGGAAAATCAGCAGATGAAAAAAAAAGAATCTGACAATTCCGGAGTTACCACTTATACAGTTGGAACAGAAGGGAGCATATCCTCCGTTCAACCTTTGTAAATGAAAAAGGCGAACCGGACGGATATGATATTGCAGTTATGAAGGCAATTGATGATCTGAATCCAGATGTTGAATTTAAATATGAAGCAACAGGCTGGGATGGAATCTTTACAGCTCTCGAGTCTGGCAGGATTGATGTGATTGCCAGTCAGTGTGGTAAGAATGAAGAGCGTGAGCAGAAATATCTTTTCCCGGATATTCCATATACAGAGACTCAGGCAGCAATTGTATTTAAAAAAAGACCGTACAGATATTTCCAGTGATGTAAACAGTATTGCAGGAAAAACGATTGTATCTGCAACCTCAGGAGCACAGACAAACTGGCTTGAGAATTATAACAAAGAGCATCCGGACAAAGCAGCCAATATTATGTATGCAGATGGAGATATGAGCAAGATGCTTCAGGAAGTTATTAACGGAAGAGCAGATGCACATATTGCTTCTATTAAAGTAACTGCTGATTATGTTCTCAAAGAGCAGGGACTTGACAGTGAACTAGAGTGTCTTCCATTTGAGACTGGTGATGAGACAACTACATACATGCTTCTGAGACAGGACGAGTCAGGAGAGAAGCTGAAAAAAGATTATTGATGACAGTCTGAAGACGTTGATTGAAAATGGTACATTAAAAAGAATTATCCGAGAAGTATCTTGATGGAGATTATGCACCACAATTATAATCGAGAAAGTGTCTTATATCTTTAAAGAAATAAGGAAAAATGTAAGATGCACGCCGTATGAGATGCGACGTGCATTTTGTGCAATACGCCGTTATACAGAAATCGTTCTTGCACGAATTTCTATAGGGCGATTCATAAGTTGTACCGGAAACTACAAGAGTTCGAATAAAAGAGAAAGATTGGTGTAAAAGAGATGGGGAAAATATTTAGTGTTGAATTTCTGATACAGTCCATTCCGCAGATAGCAGTATATCTGCCGATTACACTTCTGATTACAATTGCCAGTTGTGTAGCAGGACTGATTGTAGAGGGTTCTTTATTGCGTTGGCCGTTATTTTTGAAGTACGGGTACTTAAGACAGTTGCGAAAGTATACATATCATTTATCCGTGGTACGCCGACTATGGTACAGTTGGTGCTTGTGTATTACGGAATCCCGATACTGCTTCGTGTGATGAACGAAGCATGGGGAACAAGTTTTGATATTAACGGAATCCACCCGGTCGTATTCGCAATTATTACACTGGGACTTAATGCAGCGGCATATATGTCAGAGATTATCCGCAGTGCATTGATGTCCGTAGATGAAGGACAGGTAGAAGCTTGTTATAGCTTGAATATGACGAAGTGGCAGGCGCTTATAAGTGTTGTAATCCCGCAGGCATTTTGCACCAGGTCCATTTTCAGCGGCGGTAGACCGGTTCTTATATACGGTAAAAAGGAATGGGATGCCACGGAAGCGCCCCGCAGACGGGTTTGGATCCGATTCCGGCAAAGCAGAAGACTGGTAGGAAGTCTTCAGGAAATTGTAAGTCGAAGAATCAGTCCGACGGAGACGGCAGTTATCAGTGTGACTCGTTTTACATCAGGCACAAGCTGGAACATTATCCCAGAGACCGCCAGGCTAGAAGGAACCGTTCGCACATTTAATCCCAAAGTGCGTGAGCAGATTGTGAAACTGATGCAGGCACAGGCTGAAGGTCTGGAGCAGGAAGGTTATCAGGTGGAATTTACATGGATCCCGGGCTGTCCGGCAACAAACAATGATGCAAATCTGGCAGAACTTGTGCGAAAAGAAGCAATGGAAGAAGGATTCCATGTAACCTTGCGGCATCCGGAGATGGGCGGAGAAGATTTTTCCTGTTATCAGGAGTTGGTTCCGGGAGCATTTTTTCATGTGGGGAATGGGGGAAAATATCCGGCGCATAATTCTAAATTCACAGTAGATCCGGCAGCACTTTTTGGAGCTTCCAAACTGATGAGTGAGATTGTGAAGAAAGCGCTTAAAGCTTCATAGATATTGCAGCTATGAAGCTTTGTTTTTGGCAGAGCAGTAAAAAGCACATAGATGATATTAGGGGCATGCCTTGTAATGAGTATAGAAAAATGTGCTATACTCGGAAGAGTAAAAATTACAGTTATCAGATGGACGAGAACTGCGATGAGTACAATGGCGGGGAATTCCTTCGTCGGATGTGCTCTTTACTAGTTTTGAATTGGAGCATAGAATGAAAGATATTATTTTTTAAGAGAACAGAGCTGGAAGACAAAAAATCATGACAAAGTATTTCGATGAGCATCCGAGCAGAAGTTGTGAACGTACATTTGTCAATGTGTTTTTATGGTCAGGCAGTACCCGGTAAAATGGGCGATTGTTGAAGGAGCCATGGTGTTCAAAAGTGAAAGATGAGGGACATGTTGCCTATGCATTTCCGGCAGGGACAGATGAACATGTGAAGCGTGCATTGGATAAGATGAAAACATATAGTGAGGAGCGAGGTTATCCGTTCCGTATGTATAATGTGACACCGGATGATTTTGCACGACTGGAAAGCTGGTATCCGGGAAGATTCGAGATTGAGTATGACCGGGACGAAGCGGATTATGTCTATGAAAGCGAGAAGTTAGCGACTTTGTCTGGTAAGAAGATGCATGGAAAGAAGAACCATGTGAATCGATTCCGAAAAAGAATTTGAAGGACGCTGGAGCTACGAATCCATGAAAAAAGAGAATCTGGAGGAATGTTTCCAGATGGCTTTGAAGTGGAGAAAAAGAGAATGGCTGTAATGATGATACAGATAAGAATGCAGAGATGTGTGTGACAATGAATGCACTCAGACTTTTTGAAGAACTTGACCTGAAGGGCGGTATCCTTCGAATTGATGGTAAAATCGTAGCATTTACCATCGGAGAACCAATCTGCCCGGATACATTTGTTGTTCACATAGAGAAAGCTTTATGCAGATGTGCCCGGAGCATATACTATGATCAATCAGCAATTTGTAGAACATGAGTGTATGGATTACAAATATGTGAATCAGGGAAGATGATGCCGGTTCTGAGGGGACTCAGAAAAAGCAAAAGCTTTCCTATAAAACCAGTATTTATGGTAGAAAAAGGGCATGTACATGAAAAAGGAGGTAGAAAAATGATAGCAGATAAAATGAAAAATATGGTAGCGAACAGTTCCGCTATTCGTGCAATGTTTGAGGAAGGAACACGTCTGGCAGGAATTTACGGACGTGAGAATGTATTTGATTTCAGTCTCGGCAATCCGAACGTTCCGGCACCGCAGATTGTAAAGATGCAATTGTCGAACTGGTCAATGACACAGATCCGGTTGTGCTTCATGGCTATACGAACAGTAACAGTGGATATCCGGAAGTAAGAAAGGCAATTGCAAAGTCTCTGAATGAAAGATTTGATACAAAATTTTCCGGCAAGAACATTGTCATGACTGTCGGAGCGGCAGGAGGATTAAATGTTATTTTAAAATCTCTGATCAATCCCGAGATGAAGTGATTGCATTTGCACCATATTTTGGAGAATATCGTTCTTATACAAACAACTATGATGGAGTTCTGGTCGAGATTTCCCCGAATACAGTTGATTTTCAGCCAAAGCTTGATGAATTTGAGCAGAAGATCACACCAAAGACAAAAGCTGTCATTGTAAATACACCGAATAACCCGACAGGTGTTGTATATTCAGAGGAGACAATCAAGAAGTTAGCGGCAATCATGGAGGCCAAACAGAAAGAATATGGAACAGAGATTTTCCTGATTTCTGACGAACCATATCGTGAACTTGCTTATGATGGAGTGGAAGTTCCATACCTGACGAAATATTATGATAATACGATTGTAGGATATTCTTTTAGTAAATCCCTGTCACTTCCGGGAGAACGTATAGGATATCTTGTTATTCCGGATGAGGTTGCAGACAGTGAAGATCTTCTTTCCGCTGCCAATGTGGCAACAAGAATCTTAGGTTTTGTAAATGCACCAACTCTGCAGCAGAAAGTAGTAGAAAAAATGCCTGGATGCAAAGACAGACCTTTCTTTCTACAACAGAAACAGAGAAGATCTATATAACGGATTGAAAGAATGTGGATTTGAATGCATCAAACCACAGGGAGCATTCTATCTTTTTTGTAAAATCGCCAGTTGCAGATGAAAAAGGAATTCTGTAATGCAGGAAAGAAATATAATATCCTGATGGTACCGGGTAGTTCCTTTGCGTGCCCGGGATATGTAAGACTGGCATATTGTGTATCTCATGAGACAATCGTGAATTCGCTTCCAAAATTCAAAGAACTGGCAAAGGAATACATGTAATGTTCAGAGGCCGCGGCGATGAACAAATTTGGCAAAGATACAGGAGCATAGTATGAAAGCATTTGAGAAGAACATAAGAAAAGTAGAGCCATATGTACCAGGTGAACAGCCACAGCGCAAAGTCATCAAATTAAATACGAATGAGAATCCATATCCACCGGCACCGGGAGTCACAAAAGCGTTAGAAGAGATGGATACAGACCGTTTCCGCCTTTATCCGGATCCGACTGCAGCACCACTTGTAAATGCGCTTGCGGACTTTTATCATGTGAATCCGGACCAGGTATTTGTAGGTGTAGGATCCGATGATGTATTGTCTATGTGTTTCCTGACATTTTTTTTAATTCCGAAAAACCGATATTTTTCCCGGATATTACTTATTCTTTTTATATAGTGTATGGGCGGATCTGTATCGGATTCCATATGAATGTCAGAAACTGGATGAGGATTTCAAACTTGTAAAAGAAATACTACTATAAGGAGAACGGGGGGAGTGATTTTCCCAAACCCAAATGCACCGACAGGAATCTATGAGGATCTGTCAGTAGTAGAAGATATCATTGCACATAATCAGGATGTCATTGTGATCGTGGATGAAGCGTATATTGATTTTGCAGGACGTTCCGCACTGGAACTGATTGACAAATACGATAACCTGATCGTTGTCCAGACATTTTCCAAGGCAAGATCTATGGCGGGTATGCGAATCGGCTATGCTATCAGCAATCCGACATTGATCAAATACTTAAATGATGCGAAATATTCATTTAACTCTTACACTATGAACCAGACTTCAATTGTGTGTGGTGTGGAAGCTGTGAAAGACAGGGAATATTTCGAGAATGGCGTCAGAAAAATTGTTGAGACAAGGGAGTGGGCAAAAGAAGAACTTACAAAACTTGGATTTACATATCTGGATTCTGGTTCCAACTTTTATATTTGCAAAGCACCCGGAATACGATGCGAAAAAGAGCTGTTTGAGGCATTAAAGGCACATGATATCTATGTGCGATTTTTGGGGCAGCGAGAGAATCGAGCAATATATGCGTATTACCATCGGGACAAGAGAAGAGATGGAGCAGTTATTTGCGTTTTTGCGAATTTGTGTGGCGGAGTTCTGAACAGTTACAAAAATAAATGAAAAAAATAAGGAGAGATGTATGACACAGTCATTAGTACAAGGAATTATTGATGCACTCAGTGGAAGTGTTGGGAAAGAGGGCAATTGTATTTATTATTTCCATGATTCCGATTTTGGAACTTCGTGGAGCACTTCTTGTGGCAGGTCTCGCTTCTTGGAGTGCCGGTCGCAAAAAGCGATTCCATTATGTATTCTTGGGAATATTATACCGGTTCCGTTTATCCTGCTTCTGATCACACCGATTTTTAACTGGATGAAAGGAACAAAACATTTAAAACCGCTGGTAGATAAGCTGGAAGCAAAAAGCAATGAAGAAAAAAAGACCAGATTGAAAAATTTGAATTCTGGGGACTTGTATTATTTGTTGGTATTCCGCTTCCGGGAACCGGCGCCTGGACAGGTTCACTCATTGCCGCACTTCTCGGTGTGAAATTTAAGAAAGCATTTCCGGCAATCATCATTGGAATCTGCATGGCAACTGTAATTATGTGGTTCATATCTTATGTGCTTCTTGGTGGAGTACAGATTTTAGGATAGTTAAGTCTTGAATGAATAAGAGAGAAGAAACATAGAAGGAGAAAAAATATGTCTATGAAAATCAATACGACACTGCCTTCCCCGACAGAACTGAAGGAAGAATATCCTCTGTCAGAAAAGCTTGCAGAGTTAAAGAAAAAAAAAAAAAGAGAGATCAGGAGATTCGAGATATTTTTACGGGGAAATCGGATAAATTTGCAGTCATTATCGATGACCGTGTTCTGCGGATAATGAAGATTCCGTGTGTGAGTATGTGAATCGTCTGGCAAAAGTCAATGAAAAAGTAAAAGATAAACTGATGATTATTCCAAGAATTTATACAAATAAACCGAGAACTACAGGCGAGGGATATAAAGGAATGCTCCATCAGCCGGATCCGGATAAGGCACCGGATCTTTATGCGGGAATTATTGCAATCCGTCATATGCATATCCGTGCTATGGAAGAAAGCGGACTGACCGGAGCAGATGAGATGTTATATCCGGAGAACAGAAGCTATCTGGATGATATTTTTATCATCTTATGAAGCAATCGGTGCACGTTCCGTCGAAAACCAGCAGCACCGTCTGACCGCAAGCGGCATGGACATTCCGGTCGGCATGAAGAATCCGACCAGTGGAGATCTGTCGGTGATGCTGAATTCTGTAGTGGCAGCCCAAATGGGACATCGTTTCATTTACAGAGGTATGGATGTACAGACGTCAGGGAAATGATCTGGCACATGTGATTTTGCGTGGAGGCGTAGACAAATATGGAACATGCCAGCCCAATTATCATTATGAAGATTGCCTGCGATTATTTGAACTTTATCAGAAGAAAGATCTGAAAAAATCCAGCAGCAATTGTTGATGCGAACCATTCTAATTCAAATAAAAATACAAAGAACAGCTTCGTATTGTCAGTGAAGTGCTTCATACACGAAGATATAATCCGGATCTGAAAAATATGATCAAGGGTGTTATGGTGGAAAGTTATCTGGAAGAAGGAAGACAGAATATCGGATATGATATGGTATATGGTAAATCGATTACGGATCCGTGTATTGGATGGGAAGATACGGAGCATCTAATTTATAAAATTGCAGAAGAGTGCTAGAAAATAAAAAAAGAAAAATAATAAGTGCAGATTAAGAGCTTTCTGAAGCATCTTTTTTTCTTTCAAAAGTTTCATATACTTTTTGAGATCACGTTTGCTGCTTCGGGAGAGGCTTCGGTATGCAAGCAAAAGATTCAGCTCATCATCAGAATTGGTTGTAAGCCGGGAAGGAGAGAGGGTGATAGTATCCTCTTCGTCATTCAGAAGATAATCAACAGGGGCCTCGAATAAATCTGCGATTGCCGTCAGCTTTTCGTGAGAAGGCTGGCGGCCCTTTTTTTCGTAACCTGCAATAGCAGAGCGGGAGACATGGATACAGTCAGCAACATTTTCCTGAGTCATATTAAATTTTTTGCGTAATTTGCGTAGCTTCTGACCGAATGACACTTGCCAGGTCTCCTTTCTTTTGTATTTTTGGTATATTTTACCAAGTGTTATGTGAGAAAAAAGATAAGTGTGGCAGATGTAAACAAAAAGTAGCGAAAAAAGTTCCGTTCTGGAACATGATAATACCCGTTGACACTGTCTGGAAAAAGAATCTATAATTTAGTTATATAAAAGATACCAAGGTCAAAAGGTCTGAAAACCACCGGGAGTGCATCGCACGAAACAATCCGTAAGTATCATAGTTGTGGGCTTTTGACCCCAACGTCATTATAGAAAGAAGAGAAGTGAGAGGATTATAAGAGTATGATTATAGCAGGCAATGATGAGGCAAAAAAGAAGTAAGATATGGCGAGTGGTTACCCTTGTATCCTCAGTGCTGATCATTTTAATCGCAGTATATCTGCTGACGAGAATGTTCACGACTAATCCAGTAGTAGGAACCTGGGAAAGTGAGGATGCAACGATTGCGCTAAAAGATTGAGAAGAACGATACGATTCAGGTAGATATCACGGATATTGCGGAGAATACAGATGCAGCCGTAGAGATGAATTACAGCGTAGATATGAAGTCAAAGATTATTACCATCACAAAAGATGAGGAGCAGATTGACAAGGCAGTTGAGAAAGCGGACGGTGCATATACAAAAAGAAGATCTGGAGAATGTACTGGATGATCTGGATTCATCTTTTTCATACAGCATAGATGGCAATCAGATGACGCTTACAGAACGAGAATATGGGGGAACAGTTCACGTTCGTCAGAAAGTAGGTATCAGACAAAAAGAAACCTAAAACGAAAATATCAGAAAATCTGCCGTGTGGCAGGTTTTCTGCATGTGAAGGAGCAAAAAATTATGTACAGAGATCACACGAAAGAAGTTCAGATTGGAAATGTTACGATCGGAGGAGGTAATCCGATCAGAATACAGTCAATGACAAATACGAAGACGGAAGATGTGGAGGCGACTGTTGCCCAGATTCTTGCTCTCGAGAAAGCCGGCTGTGAGATCATCCGCTGCGCTGTGCCGAATATGGATGCAGCGAAAGCAATTGGTGAGATCAAGAAGCAGATTCATATTCCACTTGTGGCAGATATTCATTTTTGATTATAAGCTGGCGATTGCAGCGATTGAGAACGGGGCAGATAAGATTCGTATTAATCCGGGTAATATTGGAGATGAGCAGAGAGTCCGTGCTGTTGTTGAAAAAGCAAAAAAGAGTACGGTGTTCCAATTCGTGTTGGTGTGAATAGTGGATCACTGGAAAAGCATCTGGTAGAGAAGTATCATGGGGTGACTGCAGAGGGACTTGTAGAGAGTGCCCTGGACAAAATACAGCTTATCGAGGAGATGGGATATAATAATCTTGTAGTCAGTATCAAATCTTCTGATGTTATGATGTGTGTAAAGGCACATGAACTGATCGCCAAGAAATGCCCATACCCATTACACGTAGGAATTACAGAGTCAGGAACATTACTTGCAGGAAATATAAAATCCTCAGTAGGTCTTGGACTGATTCTTGGACAGGGAAATCGGAGATACAATCCGTGTGTCACTGACTGAATCACCACTAGAAGAGATCAAGACAGCGAAGATTATTTTAAAGACACTGGGACTTAGAAAGGGTGGAATAGAAGTAGTATCCTGCCCGACCTGTGGAAGAACCAAGATTGATCTGATCGGACTCGCAAATCAGGTCGAAGAGATGGTTGCAGATATCCCACTGGACATTAAGGTCGCAGTTATGGGCTGTGTGGTCAATGGATGGGAGAAGCAAAAGAAGCAGATATTGGAATTGCCGGAGGAAAGGGAGAAGGACTCCTGATCAAAAAAGGCGAGATTGTAAAAAAAGTAAAAGAAGAGGAACTATTAGAGACATTGAGACAGGAGTTGTTACACTGGAATGAGTAAACCGTTCTTTGAAGTATTCCCTACGTTAAAGGCAGGGGAAGATATACGTAATATGTTCGAAGGAGCGCAGGTATTAAAAGTGACGACCAACTCTGACCGGACATTTTTAAGAGTACATATAGTAAGCCGTCATCTGATTCAGAAAACATTGGTATACGAGATGGAGCACCTGATCAAGAACCAGCTTTTCGGAAGAAGTGCCGTGCAGGTAGAGATTCGAGAAAAGTATGAGCTGTCCGGACAGTACACGCCAGAGAATGTGATGGCGGAGTATCTGGACAGCTTTCTTGCGGAGCTGGATACAAGAAGTGTTGTAGAACGCAATATGCTGCAGAATGCGAAATGTACCTTTGAAGAAGGAAATATTCTTTTGCATGCAGTTAATCGACACTGTTATTGCGCAAGGGAAAAAAGATTCTCTGACAGATTATTTAAAAGGTGTGTATGCAGACCGTTTCGGATTGCCCATTGAGATTCGTGTCATGTATAAAGAACCAAAAGAAAGTACTTTGAAATACAATGATATGCGTCTGCAGCAGGGAAGTAGACAGTATACTGGATCAGGTTGAGGCTGTACAGAAGCAAAAAAAGAGAAAAAAAAGCAGGAAAAAAGAAGCAAAGTCTGGGGAAAAAGAAACATCTGGAAGCAGACAAGGTGGAAAAAAAATTCCGGAGACGGAAAAAATTCTGGCAGTCCTGCAAAAAGGTGGATTTTCAAAAGGCAGTGGATTAAAGAAGGGTGGCTTTCGTGATAAGAAGGTGTTTGTGAAATCTGCGAAGATGGATCTTGATGAGTCAGGTTTGATTTACGGACGTCCATTTGACGGTGAGCCGATTGAACTGTCAACCGTGATTGGTGAGATGGGAGAAATTACATTTCGAGGAAAAAGTCATTAGCTTTGATACAAGAGAAATCCGCAATGAAAAAAGACCATTGTCATGTATGCAGTGACAGACTTTACTGATACGATCATGGTCAAGATGTTCGTGCGTAATGATCAACTTGCAGATGTACTGGCTGAAATTAAAATGGGTGCATTCCTGAAAATTAAAGGCGTGACCAATATTGATAAATTTGACGGCGAACTTGTCATTTCTTCTGTGTTTGAATTAAGAAAATTTCTGATTTTACAGAATCCAGAAAAAAACAATGCGGTAGAAAAGAGAGTGGAGCTCCACTGTCATACGAAAAATGAGCGACATGGACGGCGTTTCTGAGGTCAAAGATCTTGTAAAGAGAGCACATGACTGGGGGCATAAGGCAATTGCGATTACAGATCATGGTGTGGTACAGGCGTTCCCGGACGCGAATCATTATATTGAGACACTGGATAAAGACGATCCATTTAAAGTTATTTATGGTGTGGAAGGATATCTGGTCGATGATTTGCAGGATGTGGCAGTCAATGAGAAAGGTCAGTCTTTAAAAAGGAACCTATGTTGTATTCGATCTGGAGACGACGGGATTTAGTTCGGCAAAAAGATAAGATTATCGAAATTGGTGCAGTTAAAGTTGAGAACGGAGAAATTACGGATAAGTATAGTACATTTGTGAATCCGAAGATTCCGATTCCATTTCGAATCACACAGCTTACAAGCATTACTGATGAGATGGTTATGGAATCACCGGAGATTGAGACAATTCTCCCACAGTTTCTAAAGTTCGTAGGAGATGCAGTGCTGGTAGCGCACAATGCCAGTTTTGATGTGAGCTTTATCGAAGAAAATTGCAGGCAGCAGGGCATAGAACCGGATTTTACTTCTGTAGATACGGTGGGACTTGCCCGTGTATTATTACCGACACTTTCAAAATTTAAGCTAAACGTTGTGGCAAAAGCACTGAATATTTCTCAGGAACATCACCATAGAGCAGTGGATGATGCCAGAGTTACCGCAGAGATTTATGTGAAATTTATTCAGATGCTGGAAGAACGTGGAATCGAGACACTGGATCAGATGAATCATTTTGGCGCGCACAACGCGGAAGCAATCCGTAAGATGCCGTCTTACCATGTCATTGTTCTGGCAAAGAATGATATTGGACGCGTGAACCTTTATACATTGATTTCCAAGTCACATCTGGAGTATTTTGGACGTCAGCCGAGAATGCCAAAGAGCGAAGTGTTAAAATACAGAGAGGGTCTGATTATTGGAAGTGCTTGTGAAGCAGGAGAATTGTATCAGGCAATACTGGGAGAAAAAAAATCTGCAGAGCGGATTGCCAGAATTGTTAATTTTTATGATTATCTGGAAATACAGCCACTTGGAAATAACCGGTTCATGATTGATAGTGATCGTGTGGAGAAGGTTCAAAGTGAGGAAGATTTACGTGAGATCAACCGTGAGATCATCCGTCTTGGAGAACGGTTTGATAAGCCGGTCGTGGCGACCTGTGATGTGCACTTTATGGATCCGGAAGATGAAGTGTACCGCCGTATCATTATGGCAGGAAAAGGATTCAAAGATGCAGATCAGCAGGCACCGTTGTATTTGCATACGACAGATGAAATGCTGGAGGAGTTTGAATACCTTGGTTCAGCAAAAGCAAAAAGAAATTGTCATTGACAATCCCAATATGATTGCGGATATGGTGGAAAAAATATCACCAGTCCGCCCGGATAAGTGTCCACCGGTCATTCCAGATTCAGATAAAACGCTTCGTGAAATATGTTATAACAAGGCACATTCTATGTACGGAGATCCGCTTCCGGAGATTGTTACAGAGCGTCTGGAACGTGAGCTTAATTCCATTATTTCCAACGGATACGCCGTTATGTACATCATCGCACAGAAACTAGTGTGGAAGTCGAACGAGGACGGCTATCTCGTAGGATCCCGTGGTTCGGTAGGATCTTCTTTTGTTGCGACCATGGCTGGAATTACAGAGGTAAATCCATTAAGCCCACATTACTATTGCCCGAAGTGCCACTACAGTGATTTTGAATCCGAAGAAGTACGGGCTTACGCAGGGGGCTGTGGATGGGATATGCCGGATAAGGAGTGCCCGGTGTGCAAAACCAGGCTTGTAAAAGATGGATTTGATATTCCGTTCGAAACATTCCTTGGATTTAAAGGAAATAAAGAGCCAGATATTGATCTGAACTTCTCAGGAGATTATCAGAAGGTAATGCTCATAAATATACGGAAATTATTTTCGGAGCCGGACAGACGTTCCGTGCCGGAACGATTGGTACGTTGGCGGATAAGACAGCATTTGGGTATGTAAAGAACTATTTTGAAGAGCGGGGAACAAGAAAGAGAACTTGCGAAATTGACAGGATTGTTCAGGGATGTACCGGTATCCGCAGAAGTACCGGACAGCATCCGGGAGGAATCATTGTACTTCCTCACGGGGAAGATATCAACTCATTCACCCGGTGCAGCATCCGGCAAATGATATGACGACTGATATTATTACGACACATTTTGACTATCATTCCATCGACCACAACTTGTTAAAATTGGATATTCTGGGTCATGATGATCCAACCATGATCAAGGCACTTGAGGCATATATCAGTTCGCCTGCTATGGAAAATGAGTACAATGAGACGGATCATCCATTTGTAGCAACAGATATCCCTCTGGATGATCAGGGGGTAATGTCTTTATTCCATGATACATCGGCACTTGGAATCACACCAGATGATATCGGAGGATGTCCGGTAGGATGTCTTGGAATTCCGGAGTTCGGAACGGATTTCGTAATCCAGATGGTAGTAGATACAAAACCACAGACACTTTCAGATCTGATCCGTATTTCCGGATTGTCCCATGGAACGGACGTATGGCTGAACAATGCGCAGGATCTGATTAAGAGCGGTAAGGCAACCATTTCTACAGCAATCTGTACCCGAGATGATATTATGACATATCTGATCAACAAAGGACTGGATAGTGAGGAATCCTTCACGATCATGGAGCGAGTGCGTAAAGGTACCGTTGCAAAAGGAAAATGTAAAGAATGGCCGGAGTATAAAAAAGATATGTTGGAACATGATGTGCCAGAGTGGTACATTGGCTCCTGTGAGAAAATTAAATATATGTTTCCGAAAAGCCCATGCGGCAGCCTATGTCATGATGGCATATCGTATCGCCTATTGTAAGGTAAATTATCCGTTGAAGCATACTATGGAGCATATTTTGGAATCCGTGCAGATGCATTTTCTTACGAGATCATGTGCCAGGGGAAGGAAAAGCTGCAATACTATATTGATGATTATACAAGACGGTCTGATTCTCTCAGCAAAAAAAAGAACAGGATACAATGAAGGACATGCATATTGTTCAGGAAATGTATGCGAGGGGATATGAATTTCTGCCAATTGACATTTATCGCGCAAAAGCAGCAAAATTCAGCATCATAGACGGAAAGCTGATGCCACCGTTTTCCAGCATTGACGGAATGGGAGAGAAGGCTGCAGAAGCGGTGGAGGAAGCGGCAAAAGATGGTCCATATCTGTCCAAAGATGATTTTAGAAACCGTACGAAAGCAAGTAAGGCGGTTGTAGATTACATGGCAGATTTAGGACTTTTAGGAGACCTTCCGAGTCCAATCAGTTGTCATTATTTGATCTTTAACAGACAAAATGGGAAAAAAAAAATGGACAGAAAAAAGGTATACTTATAAAAAATATGTTAAAATTAAAATAATGCTTTTCAAATGCCATATTTTGTAGTAATATAATGGAGCGGAACACAATATCTTGTGATTTTGAAGAAACTAAATAGTTTCTTACCGGAGTGAGTGTGAATTGTGGAACACAAGATGTTGTGGTGGATCCGAAAAGCAGAAGAACAAAGATATATAAGAAAGGCGTGAGACATGAAGATGTTAGTGAAGACGAAAGTAATAAAAAAGAAATGGAGAGGAAGTCGGCTTTGATCTGGGAAAGATCGAGAATGCAATCCGCGCAGCTAATGAAGAAGTTGATAATATTTACAAACTGAATGAATTCCAGGTCCGGGCAATTGCAGATGATATTGCAGGACAGGTAAAAAATCAACTCACGCTATACATGTAGAAGACATTCAAGATATGGTAGAGACTGGAATTATGGGAATGCGTGGCTATGAAGTGGCACAGAAGTATGTGCGCTACCGTTATAAACGTGAATTGGCAAGAAAGTCCAATACAACAGATAACGGATCCTTGCACTGATTGATAACATTAATGAAGAAGTCAATCAGGAAAATTCCAATAAGAACCCAGTGATCAACTCCACGCAGAGAGACTATATGGCAGGAGAAGTAAGTAAAGACCTTTCCAAGCGTGTACTTCTTCCGGAAGAGGTTGTAGAAGCACATGAACAGGGAATCATTCATTTCCATGATTCAGATTATTTTGCACAGAAAGAGCACAACTGTGATCTGATCAATCTGGAAGATATGCTTCAGAATGGAACCGTCATCAGTGAGACAATGATCGAAAAACCACACAGCTTCTTTACAGCGTGTAATGTGACGACTCAGATTGTAGCACAGGTCGCAAGTAATCAATATGGAGGACAGTCTTTTACACTGGCACATCTTGCACCATTTGTGGATATCAGCCGTAAGAAAATCCGTAATATTGTTATCTCTGAACGTAAAGCATGTGGGGAGAGTCTGGATGAGGCAATCAAGTTGACAAACTGACAGACTGCCGTCTGAGAGAAAGAGGTAAAAAGCGGAATTCAGACAATCCAGTACCAGCTTATCACACTCATGACATGTAACGGACAGGCACCGTTTGTTACCGTATTCATGTATCTGGATGAGGTGGAAGACGGTCAGACAAGACAGGATCTTGCACTCATCATTGAAGAAGTATTAAAACAGAGAATGCAAGGCGTTAAGAATGAGAAGGGTGTTTGGATCACACCGGCATTCCCGAAACTGATCTATGTCCTGGATGAAGATAATATTACAGAAGATTCTAAGTACTGGTATCTGACAGAGCTTGCAGCAAAAATGTACTGCAAAGCGTATGGTCCCGGATTACATTTCTGCAAAGATCATGAAGGAACTGAAAAAAGGTGAAGTTTATCCATGTATGGGATGCAGATCTTTCCTGACAGTAGAGGATTCTCAGATGCTTCCAAACGGAAAGCATAAATTCTACGGGCGTTTCAATCAGGGTGTTTGTAACAATTAACCTGGTAGATGTAGCATGTTCCGCAGAAGGAGACATGGACAGATTTTGGCAGATTCTTGATGAGAGACTGGAGTTATGCCACAGAGCACTCCGTTGCCGTCATGAGAGACTTCTTGGAACTATTTCAGATGTGGCGCCGATTCTCTGGCAGTACGGCGCACTGGCAAGACTGAAAAAGGGTGAGACCATTGATAAGCTTCTATATGGCGGATATTCAACCATTTCTCTTGGATATGCAGGCCTTTATGAGATGTGCATGCGCATGCTTGGAAAGACGCATACAGATCCGAAGCCAGACCATTTGCAATGGCAGTTATGCAGAGGTTGAATGACAAATGTGCCCAGTGGAAAGCTGCTGAGAATATCAGCTATTCTGTATATGGTACACCGATGGAGTCTACCACATACAAGTTTGCAAAATGTCTTCAGAAGAGATTCGGAATCATCAAAGGAGTTACAGATAAGAATTATATTACGAACAGTTATCATGTACATGTATCTGAGCCGATCAATGCATTTGACAAGCTGGAGTTCGAGGCAGAGTTCCAGAAACTGTCGCCAGGAGGAGCAATCAGCTATATTGAAGTCCCGGATATGCAGCAGAACATTCCGGCAGTCCTTTCTGTGATGCAGTTCATCTACGAGCATATTATGTATGCAGAATTGAATACAAAGAGTGACTACTGTGAAATCTGTGGTTATGATGGAGAGATTCAGATTAAAGAAGACGAAAGTGGAAAGCTTATCTGGGAGTGCCCGAACTGTGGGAACCATGATCAGGATAAGATGTCAGTAGCCAGAAGAACATGTGGATATATCGGAACACAGTTCTGGAATCAGGGAAGAACACAGGAGATTAAGGATAGAGTCTTACATCTGTAAAAAGCAAATTGCGGAGTTAAAGTATGAAATTTTACGGTTCCCGGATTTTGCATTAAAATTTGAAGATTGGTTTTGAAAAAAATAAAGGCTGGGAATTTTATATGAATTATGGAGAAATAAAAAAAATATGATATAGCAGATGGTCTGGGAGTTCGAGTGACATTGTTTGTCTCGGGATGTCGTCATCACTGTAAAGGTTGTTTTAATGCAGAAACATGGGATTTTCATTATGGGAATCTGTATACTGAGAAGACTGAAAAAGAAATTTTGGATGCATTGAATCATCCATACATTGCAGGGCTTACACTTCTTGGCGGAGAACCATTTGAACCGGAGAATCAAAGAGAACTTGTAAAGCTCTTAAAAAAAAGTCCGGGAAATGTATCCAAAGAAAAATATCTGGAGTTATTCCGGGTATGTATATGACAAAGATTTGATACCCGGTGGAAGAGCCTATACAGAAGTCACGGATGAGATGTTGTCTTATATAGATGTACTGGTAGATGGTCCGTTTGTAGAAGATTTGAAAGATATTACATTACAGTTTCGAGGAAGCAGTAATCAGAGAATTTTAAATCTTCGTGAAATAAAATTATAATACAAGAGCAGATGCGAATTATAGAATATATAGTTTGTGTCTGTTCTTTTTTTTTTTGAGAAAGCTATGATATCAGATGAAAGATAAGAGGAGGAAATGTATATGTTAAAGAAAAAAATTTGACTGGAAGGAATTAGGGATTGATCTTCTGGTGGATTTGGCAGCAGGAATGCTTGGTGCGGTTGGAATTTATAATTTTGCGCTGAATGCGAATTTTCCGGTAGCAGGATTTTCCGGAATTGCAATTATATTGTATCATCTGTTTAAGATTCCAGTTGGTGCAGGAATGATACTTCTGAATATCCCGGTCACCATTTTCTGTTACAAATATCTTGGAAAAACATTTTTCCTAAAGTCAGTAAAGACAACTCTGATCTGGTCTGTACTGACAGACTATGTGGCACCGATGCTTCCAGTGTATAATGGAAACAGACTTCTTGCTGCACTTTGCATGGGTGTATTATGCGGAATCGGATTTGCACTGATTTTTATGCGAGGTTCCTCTTACCGGAGGACAGGATTTTATCAGTATGTCCATCAAGAAAGCAAAACCACATATGACACTCGGTATGATCACATTCGGTTTGGATATCTGTACGATTATCCTTGGAAGTGCACTGGTATTCAAAGAAGTTGACGGACTGATTTATGGGATCCTTGTGACATATCTTATGGCGACGGTTATGGATCGTATTATGTATGGAATTGATGAAGGTAAGATGACATTGATTGTAACAAAGCAAGGAAAAGAGGTGGCAGAACAGATTGATGAATATGCAGGCCGTGGTTCAACGATTCTGGAAGGTGTGGGAAGCTATAGTGGTGAAAAAAAGACGTGGTCATGTGTGCATGCAATAACAAGCAGATGTATACGATAAAAAAAGAATGGTAAAAGAGATAGATCCGAAAGCATTTACGATCATTATGGAATCCAATGAAGTTGTCGGAGAAGGATTTAAGCAGGAATAGAGATATCTAAAAAGGACAACATTTATAAAAAAATAAGATTCCTTTTTTGATAGTTATTGAAAAAGGAATCTTATTTTTTGCGATACAAGTTATGAATTCAATTGCTCAAGAATTTTTTCGGCGTTGTAATCAGGAAGCTGTTGTAATGCAATATCATAAATAGGTTGGATAATATCTAGTGGCTCTAGGAGTGATTCTGCAATTTGATTGACAGAATACTGTAATTCAATTCGTTTAATAACTTGCTTGATTAAATGGAGTTGTTCACCTTCAATTCGCCCGGCACGTTCACCTTCGATTCGCCCGGCACGTTCGCCTTCGATTCGTCCCTCAAGCCGTCCTTCCTCGCGGCTGACCCGTCTGGTCTCCTGTACATCATAAGCCTGAAAATTGTCAAACATCATACTGAATTTCCTCCTTGTGATCTGGTCTGTAACCTCATAAACTTCTTCATCAGGTACATTTAATTTATGAAGAAGAACGGCGATTACTTTACCAATAATTTTTAACAGATAATCTGGGGTGTCTTCTGTAAAGATGTTCCGTGTATTTTTTAGGGATATCTTTTAAGGCATGAAATTCTGAAGGAACTCTGAAGCTGATTAATCAGAAAGATTAAAGAGAGTTCGTCGTTCTTTTCAATCAAATCCTGTTTGGAATATTTGTTTAACGGAACGACCAGGTAATTGAAACTTGGTATGTAATCTCCGAAGAAATCACTCAAAAAACGACGCGATTCTTAAAGTTCAACGGTGCAGACCATGTGCTGCTCCCCTAGCGTAATATACGATAGGCAGGATTGGAGGATAAAGAAAATCCTTAGATTTTGTGGATGTTCTTTATGTAACTTTTCCTGTTGCGCGGCATAATCTGTCCAGATAAATACAATATAACGGAGTATTCGGAAGGACGCCCGTGTAACCTTTTAGGAACTGAGCACAAAGTACCGGGTCTCCGAATACAATTTTAGCAGCGTTGTCTTTTGTGTGAGTATTGTGTACCCCATTTGAAGTTGTCGTATTGTTTGTTTCCATAAATCTCCTCTCTGGGCAAATGTGATATGGAAACTATCTGAATATATTTTAACATTTTGAGTATAAAAAAGACAATGCAAAAAAGAGTATGATGAGAAAATGTAATTACATTCAGAAGTACCGTATCATTTGTCCGGTGAAACGGTAGCTATACCAGTGCCGGGAATCACTGAAAGCTGCGGTGAATGGGTAACTTCATCAAAAATCTGAGTAAATTCTTTGCTGAAAAAAGCAAATGAAATTCAGAAATGAAATCTTGGCTAAGGATTTCTGTAGGCGTTGAAATATAATGAAAATATCGTGCCCGAAATTTGATGTAGATGTAGTGTAACATAGGGAGAATAATAAAGCAAGAAAAGACTGAAAGAATTGTGAGATTAAGAGAACCATAGGAAAAGTCGAATTATTTTCCCTATGGTTCATTTTAATATTATTTGCATTGTGTGCTATATATTTTCACCAGTTCTGTAATCATTTCAACAGCCTTATCCATACCTTCTACTGTAATATGTTCATATGGTCCATGATATGCATGTCCACCAGTTCCAAGATTCGGGCAAGGAAGCCCGCGGAAACTAAGCTGGCATCCATCTGTACCGCCACGTATTGGCAGACACTGCGGAGTAAGTCCGACTGTTTCACATGCTTTCTTCGCATTGTCAATCAGATGCATATGCTGTGCAATTACCTCACGCATATTGCGATACTGATCTTTTAATGTGAGAACTACCGTTCCTTTACCCCATTTTTTATTCAGATCAGCTGTAATCTGCTTCATTATTTCTTTGCGTTGATTGAACTTTTTCTGCATCATGATCACGGATAATGTAATGAAGCTTTGCAAGTGCACATTCTCCTTCCATATTGAGTAAATGATAAAAACCTTCATACCCTTCCGTATCACGAGGGGTCTCACCCTTGGGAAGCATAGAATCAAATTCTATGGCAACAAGGCTGGCATTGACCATCGTATCTTTGGAAGATCCCGGGTGTACACTGACTCCGTGGAATTCAACCAAAGCACCACATGCATTAAAATTCTCGTATTGAATTTCATTTTTCTGTATTTCCGTCCAGTGTGTATGCAAAATCAGCACCGAACTTATCAACATCAAAATGCGCTGCACCAGTTCCAGTTTCTTCATCTGGGGTAAATGCGATGCAAAGCGAGCCATGAGATATATTCTCTTTGTTCATCCGCTCAACCATAGTCAGAATTTCTGCAATACCAGCTTTGTCATCAGCGCCGAGAATGGTTGTTCCATCACTCGTAATTAATGTGCGTCCTTTTTAGTGTTTTCAGATGCGGAAACATTTCCGGACTTAAGACAAGTTCACTTTGGCCAAGTGCAAGAGCTTCTCCATCATAATTCTCTGTAATCGTCGGTTTTATATCATGGTCACAATAATCTGAAACCGTATCCATATGTGCAATAAAACCAATTGCAGGTGCATTTTCACATCCTGGAGTTGCCGGAATCTTTCCATACAGAAAGCATGTGTATCTGTCAATGTTACATCACAGATGCCTAATTCCTCCATTTCCTTTTTTAAAACATTTGCCAGGTCAAACTGGCACTGGGCAGAAGGTGTTGTCTCACTTTCCTCATTGCTCGGTGTGCGAATTACCACAGATTTCAGTAATCGTTCATATGCGTTCATAAAATATAACTCCTTTAAATTAATAGAATATTAAAGATTTTTCACTGTGATACTCACAAAAATGTTCTGTGCATCACAATCGTATATCCTGACATTATTCTTTGCAGACATCTCCCCATTTTTTTTTGCTTTTGCTAATGACATAATAAAAGCCTCTTTCCAAACTGATATCATAGATATCAGAAAAATGATATTTTGTAAAAACTCTCTGACCTTAATATTTCTATTGTATCATAAAAATGGTTAGAGAAAAGCAGGAAAAATTTAAATTTTTGTTCGAGATGTATTTACGAATTCGTTGCTTTTCGTCTAAGGGGTGGTATATAATAAAATGAAAGTGTTCCATGGTACCTTGTATTATTTCAATAGGTATTTAAGGAAATATTCTTGAAAATATGATCAGGAGGCATAGAGAATGAAATTAACAAAGTTATTGGAGCGTCTGGATTACAAGGTAGTCGCAGGCAGTGATAATATAGAGATTACAGAACTTGTCAATGATTCCAGAAAGGTCGTACCGGGAAGTGTGTTCGTATGCATCAGCGGTGCTGTTTCAGACGGTCATCAGTATGTAAAAGATGTAGCAGAAAAAGGTGCTGCAGCGGTTATTGTGGAAAAAAGATGTGGAAGTGCCAGAGGGATTGACAGTTATCAAAGTAGAAGATACAAGATACGCACTGGCACTTATGTCAGCAGCCTACTTTTGGATATCCGGCTGAAAAGCTTAAGACGATTGGAATTACCGGAACCAAGGGGAAGACAACAACAACTTATATGGTAAAAGCTATTCTGGAGGAAGTAGGACACAAAGTCGGATTGATTGGTACGATTGAGGCAATTATCGGAGATAAGACCATTCCATCTAATAATACAACACCGGAGTCTTACACGATTCAGAAGTATTTTGCACAGATGGTGGAAGCTGGATGTGACTGTGTGGTTATGGAGGTTTCTTCACAGGGACTGATGCTTCACAGAACCGCAGGGATTATGTTTGATATCGGAATCTTCACAAATCTTGGAGAAGACCATATTGAATTGAATGAGCATAAAGATTTTGAGGACTATAAGCGCTGTAAAGGACTTCTGTTCAAACAGTGCAAAGTTGGAATTGGAAATGTAGATGACAAGTGGTTCGAAGATGTATTTAAAGGTGCAACCTGCGAAATTGAGACATTTGGATTTGGGGAGAAGGCAGATCTTCGTGCAATCGATGTGAAGCACATCTCAAGACCGGGATATCTTGGAGTTTGGTACCATGTGACAGGACTGATGGACTTTGATGTGGAAATCGACATTCCTGGAGAATTCAGTGTGTACAATTCACTGACAGCTATTGCAGTATGCAGACATTTTAATGTACCGATCGAGAAAATCAAAGATGCACTGAAAGTCGCAAAGGTCAAAGGCCGTATAGAGATGATCAAAGTATCCGATGAATTTACGCTGATGATTGACTATGCACATAACGCAATGGCACTGGAAAGCTTGTTACACACACTTCGTGATTACAATCCGGGACGTATTGTGACGGTATTTGGCTGTGGCGGAAACCGTTCTAAAACAAGACGTTATGAGATGGGAGAGGTATCCGGAAAACTGTCTGATTTTACAATCATTACTTCAGATAACCCGAGATTCGAAGAGCCACAGGCAATTATTGATGATATCATCGTGGGTATGAAAAAAAGACAGATGGAAAATATATCGACATCTGTGACCGTAAAGAGGCAATCCGTTATGCCATCGAGCATGGACGTCCCGGTGATGTCATTGTGCTGGCTGGAAAGGGACATGAGACATATCAGGAAATCAAAGGCGTGAAATATGACATGATGGATGAGAGAGTTCTGATTAAAGAAGTATTGGAAGAACTTAAAGGAGAGTAATGTTCGCTGATATTATTATTGATATTACGCATGAAAAATTAGATAAAGTGTTTCAGTATCGCATCCCCCAGAACTTGAGGGGGTGCTTCAAGTTGGAATGGAAGTTATAGTTCCATTTGGCAAAGGGAATAAAGAAACTCATGGATATGTGATAGGATTTTCTGAAAAAAGCAGATTACGACCTCGCAAAAATTAAAGAAGTTCTTTTGTATTGAAGAAAACCATCAGGAAATCGAGTCAAAACTTATTGCTCTAGCTGCATGGATCCGAGAATACTATGGTGGAACTATGATCCAGGCATTGAAGACGGTACTTCCTATTAAGAAAAAAAGAGCGGATCCAGCACAAACGCAAGGTGAAGCTTCTTTTAAATGAAGAGAAAGGAAAGAAGCAGTTAGATATTTATCTGCATAAGAACCAAAAAAAAGGCAAGAGCAAGGCTTTTGGGCAGGGCTGTTAGATCAGCCGCAGCAGGACTATGAGCTCATTACAAAGAAGTTAAATGTCACACTTTCGGTCATTCGTTCTCTGGAAGAGCAGGGAGTATTGGAGATTCAGGAAGAAGAGAATTTCCGTAATCCGATACACTACCAGAAAAAGATTTCGGTCCACTTACACATACACCAGAACAACAGCAGGCAATCGACACATTCTGGAAAGATTACAGTCAGAGACATTACGGAACATATCTGCTTTATGGCGTAACCGGAAGTGGGAAGACAGAAGTTTATATTGAGATGATCAGTCGGGTGGTCAGTCAGGGAAAACAGGCAATTATGCTGATCCCGGAAATTTCGCTGACATATCAGACGGTGATGCGGTTCTATGCCAGATTTGGGAACCGGGTGTCGATTTTGAATTCCAGACTTTCCCAGGGAGAGCGTTCTGATCAGATGGAGCGTGTCAGACGTGGAGAAGTGGATGTGATGATTTGAATTCCAGATCTGTTCACTTTTTTTACACCATTTTCCAATCTGGGACTGATTGTGATTGATGAAGAGCATGAACCTACTTATAAAAGTGAGCAGGTGCCAAGATATCATGCAAGGGAGACTGCAATACACCGTGCACAGATGGAACAGGCAAGTGTCGTACTTGGTTCAGCAACACCTTCTGTGGAAGCATTTTCCTGGTGCCAGGGGGGAGTTGCACGATGCTGGAATTAAAGAACCGTGCTACCAGGCAAGTGATGCCAAAGGTATACACGGTCGATATGCGGGAAGAATTAAAAGAATGGAAACCGCAGTATTTTTAAGTGACAGACTGACAGAACTTATGGAAAAGTGTTTAAGTGAGCACCACCAGATGATGCTTTTCCTCAATCGGCGTGGATATGCGGGGTTCGTCTCTTGCATATCCTGTGGATATGTAGTAAAATGTCCTCATTGTGATGTTTCGCTCTCAGAGCACAGAGGAGGCAGGCTCATCTGTCATTACTGTGGGCATGAGGAGAGGATGATCAAAACTTGTCCGTCCTGTGGTTCACCTTATATTGGTGGATTCCGCATGGGAACGCAGCAGGTAGAGGATCTGGTAAAGAAGCGCTTTCCACAGGCAAGAGTCCTGCGTATGGATCTGGATACGACAAAGAATAAAGACGGGCATGAGAAGATTCTGTCAGCGTTTGCAAACGAAGAAGCAGATATTCTGATTGGAACGCAGATGATTGTGAAAGGTCATGATTTTCCTGGGGTAACACTGGTTGGAATTCTGGCGGCAGATATGTCATTGTATGGGGGACGATTACCGTTCCGGAGAACGTACATTTCAACTTCTTGTGCAGGCTGCAGGCCGTGCCGGGAGAGGTAATCTTCCGGGAGAGGTTGTGATTCAGACATACAGTCCAGAGCATTATAGTATTGTAAATGCCGCAAAGCAGGATTATGAAAGTTTTTATGAAGAAGAAATCAGTTACCGGAGACTTATGGGATATCCGCCGGCTGCCGGGCTGATGGCAATTTATGCCTCAGGGGCAGACGAGGCACTTCTTACGAAAGCTTCAGGATATCTGAAAGATTTTTGCAATGCGGGCAGCTGGAGAAGCGCCGATGGCAGTCATTGGACCAGCAAGTCCAGGCATAGGGAAAATCAATGATATTTTACCGTAAGGTCATCTATTTGAAAAGTGAAGATGAAAGAATCCTGATGGCGGTGAAGGATCGGATGGAAAAATACATTGAGATCAATCGGGGCTTTCAGTCATTGAAGATACAGTTTGATATGAATCCGTAATAATAAGATTATCAGAGTGAAGACATGATGCCGATGCAAAGCAGGCTACAATCCACAGGCGTCATAAGATAGAATGTAGCAGGTAAAGGAGAAAAAAGATTATGGCAATTAGAGAAATCAGAGTGCTTGGGGACGATGTTTTGACCAAACACTGTAAAGAAATAACAAAGATGAGTATCCGTACAAAGATTTTGATCGAGGATATGTTAGATACCATGTATGAGGCTATGGGAGTCGGACTTGCAGCTCCACAGGTCGGAGTGTTAAAAAGAATTGTAGTGATTGATGTAGGGGAAGGTCCGATCATACTGATCAATCCGGAGATTTTGGAAACTTCCGGAGAGCAGACAGGAGAAGAAGGATGCTTAAGTGTACCTGGAAAATGTGGACAGGTGACAAGACCGAACTATGTAAAGTCAGAGCTTTGGATGAATATGAATGAGTTTGAGATGGAAGGCGAAGGACTTCTGGCGAGGGCGTTCTGCCATGAGATCGATCATCTGGATGGAAAAATATATGTAGATCTTGTTGAAGGCGGCATTCACAATGTAGAAGAGGGAGAGGAATAGGAATAGATGAAAGTCATATTTATGGGGACACCGGATTTCTCTGTTGGCACATTAGAGGCGCTTGCAGGCCGGGCATGAGGTTGTTCTTGCAGTGACACAGCCGGATAAACCGAAGGGGCGTGGCGGCAAGATGCAGTATACGCCGGTCAAGGAAGCAGCTCTTGCCCGGGACATTCCGGTTTATCAGCCAAAAAAGATCCGGGGAGCCGGAATGTATTGAAGAATTGAAAAAATATAATGCAGTGATTATGGTTGTTATTGCATTTGGGCAGATTCTTCCAAAGGAAATTCTACGGATGACACCTTATGGTGCATTAATGTCCATGCATCTTTACTTCAAAGTATCGAGGAGCTGCACCGATTCAGTGGGCAGTCATTGATGGTGAGAAGGTTTCTGGTGTGACAACGATGCAGATGAACGAAGGCCTGGATACAGGAGATATGATCTTAAAGACAGAAATCCCGCTAGATCAAAAGGAGACTGGTGGAAGCCTGCACGATAAACTGGCAGAGGCAGGAGCAAAGCTTTTGTAGAGACTTTGAAATGTCTGGAAGATAAGACAGCTACATGGGAGCCGCAGGGAGAAACCCGACAGCATATGCAAAGATGCTGGATAAGAATCTTGGTAATATTAACTGGAATGATCCGGCTGTTCAGATTGAGCGCCTGATCCGGGGTTTAAACCCATGGCCAAAATTACACACACTGGAATGATAAAGTGATCAAGCTGTGGCAGGCAGATGTCGTGGAAGACAATACAGACCAGGAAGCCGGAACGATTGTAAAAGTGGGAAAAGACAGTTTTTATGTCCAGACTGGTGAAGGACTTCTGAAGATTGAGGAACTTCAGCTTCAAGGCAAAAAAACGTATGGATGCAGGCGCATTTCTTAGAGGAAATCGCCTGGAATATGGAGAAAATTCTAAAAAAATGTTAAGAAAGTATGAAAAGACGTGTTTTTGCGTCTTTTTCATATATAATACCCCTAAAGGATAAAGGAGGTAGAAAGTTATGTATTATCCAATGTATTTTTGATCCGACCTATGTACTTGTTTTGATCGGTGTAGTCATCTGCATGATCGCATCTGCGAAGATGAATTCAACATTTAATAAATATTCCAGAGTGAGAAGTCATTCTGGTATGACCAGGAAAGAAGCGAAACAATCAGGAAGGGCTCGGTAACTATGATGTCAAGGTTGAAGGAATATCAGTATCCACAACCTTCAAAAACCAAAAGCCATGACCGAAGGAGGAGAAAAAGACCCTCGACTTTCACAAATTAAAACTTTCTGGGGCAAGGCATGAGGTTTGACGCTATTAATTTGCCGCTTTGCAAGTTGCAGGACACATAGCCAGCATCAGGTTGGAATGCCACTAAATTCGGTGGTTGCCGCAGATTCCAGTTTGCCAAGCCCAGGAAGATTACATTACGTGGCCGCTGATTCTTCGGGTTGTTCCTTTAAATTCAAATGTCCAAGCATTTTTAGAATCACCAGTTATTCACAGCATTTCACTGGTGGTGCTTCAATTATTGCTGCCGATTTGAAATTCAATGCTTCAAAACGATAAGGAGTCTGGTTGAAACTTAATACTTCGGAACCAAGGTCTGAGCGACGCTTTTATGTTTGGAGTTGCAGCTTCACTAATCTTCGAAAATCTGATTCAATGGGTTGGGCCAGAGGCAGGCAGCTGAAGAGGAATTGGTTCAGCGAAGAAAGAAGTTGGTCGTTGAATTTGTTGATTGGAGTTGAGGAATGGATTTGATAAAAATGAGGAATGGAAACATGACGCTTGCGGGAGTAAAATGGGGAATCATACAGAGGGCAGCACAAATACAAGAGGGCGAGGTTTGGTCATAGCAGAAAAATTTCTTGATGGCTATCAAGTGGCCCCGGAAAACAAGAAACTGGTTGCTATCAAAGGGGTTGTGGTGGGAGGGGAACGCTTGAAGCATCAAATAAAATTGGTGCCTCATCAAATGAGTTTTCCCAAAATTAAAATTGGGCTCTAAAGCAGAAGCTTAAGGCTGATCACAGTTTAAAGTTTCGGTCCACCGGGTTAAAAATATATGGATCACGTTACGGATAGGTTTTGGCGGTCCACTTTGCAGGGCATGATTGTTGAATCTAAAGGTTTATCATGGAT